>NNBU01000733.1_pt1 | contig 22080 bp, 21 predicted proteins | sample 1173781 | NCBI WGS metagenome assembly NNBU01 (sample SAMN07173937, study PRJNA388173) | plant metagenome | biome: Plant school; feature: Soil; material: Symbiotic tissue of Blasia pusilla L.; isolation source: symbiotic tissue sample KVJ2 | host: Blasia pusilla | place: Norway: Troms, Kvaloya...
CCACAGCATCAACAACCACGTCTTCGGTGACCCGGCAAAAGGCACCGAAGGCCAGACCGTTCACTACTCGTTGCCCTACGGCTACTGGCTCCTGGGCTTCACCGCCTCCAACAGCCAGTACCACCAGAGCGTGGCCGGCCTGAACCAGGACTACGTCTACGCGGGCAAGAGCAACAACGCCGAGGTCAAGCTCTCGCGCCTGATCTACCGCGACCAGCACCGCAAGACGACGGTGGCCGTGAAGGGCTGGCGGCGCGAGTCGCGCAACTTCGTGGACGACACCGAGGTCGAGGTGCAGCACCGCGTGGTCGGCGGCGTGGAGTTCAGCCTGAACCACAAGGAGTTCATCGGCGACGCCACGCTCGAGGGCACGCTGGCGTACAAGCGCGGCACGGGCGGCTTCGGCTCGCGCGCTGCGCCGGAAGAAGAGTTCGGCGAGGGCACGTCCCGCCTGAAGCTGTACACGGCCGACATCAGCCTCAATGCGCCGTTCAAGCTCGGCGAACAGAAGCTGCGCTACTCCGGCCTGATACGCGCGCAGTGGAACCGCACACCGCTGACGCCGCAAGACCGCTTCGCCATCGGCGGGCGCTACACGGTGCGCGGCTTCGATGGCGAGACGAGCCTGCTGGGCGAGCGGGGCTGGCTGCTGCGCAACGACATCGGCTGGGCGATGGGGCAGAGTGGCGCGGAGCTGTACGCGGGCATGGACTACGGCCATGTCGGCGGGCGTTCAACCGCCGACCTTCTCGGCCGCAGCCTGACCGGCGCCGTCATCGGCGTGCGCGGGCAGTGGACCAAGCTGAGCTACGACTTCTTCGTCGGCGCGCCCGTCAGCAAGCCCCAGGGCTATCGCACTGCGAAGGTCACGCTCGGCTTCAACCTCAACGCAAGCTTCTGATTTGTCGATGATTTTTTCAGCCAGATCTCTTTTCACCGCAACTGTTGCTGCAGGCGTCCTGCTGTCGGGCTGCACCAGCCTGCCTCCGACGCCGTACCGCGCGGCCCCTCCAGGCGATGGCACGTATGGATACAGCACCATGCACATCGAAGGAGACATCTACCGGATTGACTTCTATGGGTCACCGGCGACGGCCTCACGGACCGCTAGGGCGTTCGCCTTCTATCGCGCGGCAGAGCTTGCGGAGGAACGCGGCGCGCCCGCTTTCAGGATCGTGCAAGGAGAAGTGGATCGCTCCATTCTGGACGGCAACGAAGTCTTCTCATGGTCCGATTCCTTCCCCGAGTTGCCTCTCAGCAGGCTTGTTCTAAACCGTGAAAACGGTATCGATGTGGCAACCCGGCAAAAGGTCGCTGGAACGAGGTACATCCCTGTTCCGATCTACATCACCCCGCCAGGCCAAGCGCAGCGGGACGCAGACGAGAAGCAGGTATCCAAGCTCACCATCCTGCGCGCGCAGATGCTTCGAGAACTTCCAGCGTTGCTTGATGACAGGACTTTCATAACCCGCGAGGTGCTGAACAAGCTCGCGCCGCGCATTGTGCGCACGAGCTCCACATGATGTCCGATCGACCACCAGAGAAGAAATGAGGGATGAAAAGATGAAAAGAAACACGACCGCCGTCGCGGTGGCATTGCTCGCACTCACGGGTTGCATGAGCGTGTCCGAAGTCATTCAAGTTCCGGCCGACAAGCAATCGGCAGTAGCGAGTTTCCGTCTTCCGGTCACGCCTTCGGATGCGAGCGAGACGGTTGTCTACGTGGTCAACAAATCCGAAACCGCTTCGAACAAATGGGACGGGGGCGTCATCTTTACGACCGCTCTGGCCATCGAGGGGGCGATGGCACCGCTCGAAACCGTCCCCGGCCAGTACGCGGTCGCGAAGATCAAACCCGGCAAGTACGCCGTTCGTGCACAGCGCCTGTGCCATCCGGATGGGCCAGGCGGCAACGACAAGGAGAGCTTCCCACCGGCTGGAACCGTCATGCCGGCATGGCAGACAGGGTGGAGCACCTATACGCGTTCTTACGGTCCTGGTCTTCGCAGCGGCGAAGAGGTCTTCGAATTTCAGGGTGGAAAGACGTACGTGTTTTCCATCAACCCCAATTGCGCACTCGTGGTGAAGGCCGGCGGCGTCTTGCTTTATCCGCGCATTCGCGAGACGGATGAGCCGGGCGGTAAGTACCTGATCATGTCAAGTGTTCCAGCGAGAAGGCAGTGAACTGCCGCAGGCAAACGACACGGAAGAAATTTGAAATGAACTACCGATCAATCTGCGCCGTCACCCTCGCATGCATGGCGCTCGCCGCCTGCCAATCCGCCCCTTTGTACGAGCCCACGCGCCGCGCACTGGTGGCCGCCGATGAAGACGAAGAACGCACCGTCGTCGGGCAGCCCACGCCCGGCACCGCCTTCGCGCAGCTTCGCCCCACCATGACCTACGCCGAGGTCATCAAGATCGCCGGCAAGCCGAACGCCGAGACGGTGCGCAACACGGGCAAGGCCTGGGTGCCGACCTACAAGGGCACCGACCGCTGGCGCCACTACCTCGCCTACAAGGGCCAGGGCGTGCTGGTCTTCGCGGGTGCGGAAGGCGGCGAGATCGCGGAGATTTCGCGCACCAAGTCGTACACGCCCGACGTGCTGATCCAGATCGTGCACAACCCCAAGGACAGCGGAAAGCTCTGACACGCGAGCGCGCGTCCCGGCTCAGATGCCGACGCCATGCACCAGCCGCTCGAACACATCCTCCGCGCCCATCTGCCCGCCTTTCAGCATGACCTCCATGCCGTCGAGTGCCGCGTCGTCGCTGTGCACGCGGCACAGCGACGCGCCGGCGCCCATGTCGGCGACATAGGACAGGCCCCACGCGTCGAGCGCCTGCACGCCGTGGCTGGAGGTGTCGCCGCCGGCCACGCCGATGCGGGTCAGCGGCGTGGTCGCAAGCACTTGCGCCAGCAGATCGCCCCCAGCGCGCGCCAGCGCCTGTGCGTCCAGTTCGGCCTCTGAAGGAATGGCGTGGGGCGCGCGGGTGCAGGCCAGCACGTGGCGGCCGCGCTCGAGGCTTCGGGCGATCGCCTCGGCTTGATCTGATATGGCGGCTGCGTCGCGTTGCGCGAGCTTCTGCGCGTCCAGCCACACGATGTCGAACGACTTCGCCGCCGCCACCTGCCGCGCGGTGACGGGCGACAGGCTGCCTGCGAGCACCAGCACCGGGCCCTTCGCCGGTGCCACGCCGGTCTGTGCAGTCAGGGCGCCGACGCGGTCCCCGTTCAACGAAGACATGGCCATCGCCAGCGCATCCACCACGCTGCTCGGTCCCGCTGCCAGCAGCGTGGCGCCTTGCGCCCTGGCCCACAGCACGTCGCCGATGGCCCGGAGCTGCGTGGCGTCGGCCACGTCGAAAAGCACGGCGTCCGCGGGCGGCGAGTGCAGCGCCTGCCGCAGCGCGGTGGCGAGCGCATCGCTGCCACGCGATGCCGCGGTGAAGGGCATCGAACGCACATCCGTCAGGCCTTGCTTGGCCAGGTGCAGCCGCAGGTCGGCCTCGTCCATCGGCGTGACCGGATGCCGGCTCATCGTCGGATGCCGGTCGATGCGAAACACCTCGCCGCCGCTTCCCGCTGCGGCGAACAGGTTGCCGAAGAGGCAATAGCGCCCCAGGTTCGGCTGCCCGCCGACGATGGCGGTCCACGGTTGCTCGACGGCGGCGCGCAGCACACGCACGGCCGCGCCGATGGAGCCGATGTGCGGCGCGCTGTCGAAGGTCGAACAGGTCTTGTAGTGCAGCACGCGCGCGCCCAGCGAGCGGAACAGCGTGGCCACGGGGCGCAGCTCATCGCGCATTTCTTCAGGCGTCATGGCGCGCGCCGCGCCCGCGATGCCCAGCACGTCGAGCGGCCCGGCGCGGTCCAGGCGCGCGGCATCGGGCGTCTTCAGGAACAGCAGCGCACTCAGCCCCGCGCGCGCCGCGGTGCCCAGCGTGTCGGTCGCGCCGGTGAAGTCGTCGCCGTAGTAGACGACCGCCGGGCGCTGGCTGGTGGGGCCCTTGGGGCTCATGGCTTGCCGAAGAAGGCGAGGGCGCGTGCCAGCTCGGGCTGGTCCCTGGCCGCATCCGCCAGGGGCACGCCTGCGCGCGCGGCCGACCACGCCTGCCGGATGCTGGTCACGCCGGCCGCTGCGCCGTCGGGGTGCGCGAGGATGCCGCCGCCCGCCATGAAGAGCAGGTCGTCGCTGCCGATGGCCGCCCAGGTCGCGGGCACGGTGCCGGCCCATTGGCCCGAGGAGAACGCGGGCATCACGCGGTCGTCTGCTGCGTCGGTCAGCGGTGTGTAGCAGTCCCGCGCCGATTCGATGACCTCGCTGTCGGGCTGCGAGAACTTGCCCTGCAGCCCGTGCACATGCATGTGGTCCACGCCGGCCAACCGCCACAGCGTCTGGTACGCCTGGAACGAAATGCCCAGCAGCGGATGCCGCGACAGCGCCCCGTAGCCGTTGCGGTGCCCGTGCACGGCCAGGCCGGTGTGCCGCCGCAGCGTCTGCATGCCCGAGTGCCCGCACCAGTTCAGGCTGGCCATCACGCACGAGCCGCCTTCGCGCTCGACCAGGTCGGCGTGCCGCTTCATCGCGTCGGTCTCGTCGGTGATGTTGAAGGCCACCATCACATGCTTGCCGGTGCGCTGCCGGTGCGCGCGCACGACGGCCATCACGGCCGGCACGCGCTCGGCGAGCGGGGCGTGCGCGGGGTCGGCGCAGACCTCATCGTCCTTGATGAAGTCGACGCCCGCGGCGCACAGCCGGCCGACCAGCTCGGCCGTCTCGGCCGCGGAGAGCCCCACGTTCGGCTTGATGATGGTGCCGACCAGCGCACCGCTGGCCACGCCGGTCGCGCGCCGCGTGCCGGCGATGCCCGCACGCGGCATGTCGAACTGCGCGCGGTACGCGGCAGGCAGCTGCAGCGACTCGAGCCTCAGCCCCGTCACCTCGCCCAGGTCGTACAGGTTGCCCGACACCGTGGCCGCGAGCGTCGGCAGGTTCGCGCCGATGTTCGCCACCGGAAACGCGATGTCCACATGCGCGCGCCGCCAGGGGCCCTTCGCGCCTTTGCGCTCCAGCAGGGCGTTGGGCAGCGAGGGCGTTGGGGCCGGCGCGAGCTCGGTGATGGCCTCGACCGTGGCGCGTGCCCGCGCGCGCAGCGCATCGGTCTCGCCTTCCACGCGCGTGAAGGTGCCGCACGACTGCTCGCCGGCCATCACCTCGGCCACGGCCGCCAGGTCGTGCGGCGTCTCGATCAGGTACCGCGCGCGGATGCGCTCAGGGGCCGCCGCGCTCACAGCTTGCTCAGGTCGGGGAAGGGCCGCACGGGTTCGCTGCCGTCCCAGCCTTCGGACGCGCTGCGGATCAGCTCGAACATCTTGCCCTTGGGCCCCGCGACTTCCGACAGCTCGATGACGGTGCCCGGGTGGTACTCGGTGTCGAAGTAGATGAAGCGCCCGCGCTCTCCCACTTCGCCGCTCATCACGGGCTTGAAGCCTTGTGCGGTCAGGCGTGCCAGGTCGGCGTCGTAGTCGGCCGTCCAGTAGGCCACGTGTTGCAGCCCGGTGCGCCCGGCCTGCAGGAAGTCGCGGTACATCGAGGGCACGTCGTTGCGCGTCTGGATGAGCTCGACCTGCACGTAGCCCGAGTTGGCCAGCGCCACCGAGTTGTGCGGCTCGTGCGCTTCGCCGTTGTAGCGGTAGTTCTTGATGGGCACCTTGGGGTTGTAGAACCAGGGGCCGACGCCCAGCGTGGTGCTCCAGTAGTCCATGGCGGCTTCGATGTCGTGCACGACATAGCCCAGTTGGCGGATCTCGCCGAGGAATCGACTCATGGGGTGTGGCTCCGTGGATGTGAGTGTGTTGTTGTGGTGTTCATCAGAATTTCAGGAAGCCGGTCGAGAACCACGGGAACGCGGCCACGATCACCAGGCCCACCAGCATCGCGCCGATGTAGCCCCAGATGTGCTTGATGCCCTCGTCGGGGTTGACCTTGCTCACGGCGCACGCGCCGTAGTAGCCCACGCCGAAGGGCGGCGCGAACAGGCCGATGCCCATCGAGAAGATGACGACCATGGCGTAGTGCACCTCGTGCACGCCCGCGGCCTTGGCAATGGGAAACAGCAGCGGGCCGAACAGCACGATGGCCGGAATGCCTTCGAGCACGCTGCCCAGCACGATGAAGGCGACGACCGACACGGCCAGGAAGCCGTAGGCCCCGCCCGGCAGCGCGCCCATGACGCGCGCCAAGTCCTGGGAGAAGCCCGACTGCGTGAGTCCCCACGCCATGGCCGTGGCGCAGCCGACGATGAAGATGATGGCGCCCGAAAGCGAGGCGGTGTCGATCAGCATCGGCTTCAGCCGCTTCCAGTCGAACTGCCGGTACACGAAAAGCCCCACCAGCGCCGAGTACACGATGCCGATGGTCGACACCTCGGTGGCGGTGGCCACGCCCTCGACCACGGCCGCGCGAATCACGAAGGGCAGCAGCACTGCGGGCAGCGCGACCATCAGCAGCTTGCCGATCTCGCGCTTGCTGTAGCGCTGCACGCCGCTCAGGTCTTCGCGGCGGTAGCGCCACCACACCACCACGCACAGCGCCGCGCCGAGCACCACGGCCGGCAGCAGCCCGCCGGTGAAGAGCGCGGCAATCGAGATGCCCGTGACCGAGCCGATGGTGATGAGCACGATCGACGGCGGAATGGTCTCGGTCTGCGCACCCGTGGCCGACAGCAGCGCGACCAGGTCGCCGGGCTTGGCGCCGCGCTTGACCATCTCGGGAAACAGCACCGGCGCAATGGCCGCCATGTCGGCGATCTTGGAGCCCGAGATGCCCGACACCAAATACATGGCGCCGATCAGCACATACGAGAGGCCGCCGCGCACATGGCCCAGCAGGCTGGCCAGGAACTGGATCATGGCGCGCGCCATGCCGGTCATCTCGATGAGCGCACCCAGGAAGATGAAGAGCGGCACCGCCAGCAGGATCAGGTGCGACATGCCTTCGTCGAGCCGCCCCACCATCACCAGCAGCGGCGTGCGCGTGGTGAGCGCCAGGTAGCCGAAGGTGGCCAGCGCGAAAGAGAACGCGATGGGCACGCCCGACAGCACGGTGGCTGCCACCACGACCACGAAGAAGATGACGAGGTTGAACTTGCCCAGCGTCGCGAACAGCGGCGCAGCCAGCCAGAAGGCGCCCACCAGCGCGGCCATGCCGAGCACCGCCACGGCAATCTGCCGTCCGGTGCACACGCGCACCAGGCGCAGCAAGGCCATCGCCAGCATGATGCCGATGCCCGCCGGAATGGCCGCCGCGCGCCAGGCGTTGCTGATCTCCAGCGCGGGCGTGACGATGAACGACTCTTCGTGCGCGTAGTCGATCGACGGCCAGATGATGAGCACCAGGAACGCGACCGAGGCCGCGATGGCGAAGGCGTCGAGCAGGGCGCGGGTGGAGGGCGTCACCTTCTGCAGCAGCGCCGTCATGCGCATGTGCTCGCCGCGCCGCAGCGCGACCACGGCGCCCAGCATCGACAGCCACAGGAAGAGGATGGACGCGAGCTCGTCCGACCACACCAGCGGCGCATGGAACACATAGCGCGACACCACGCCCGCGAACAGCACGCAGATCTCGGCCAGCACCAGCAGGGCCGCCACCGCCTCCACAACGCCGCCGAGCATGCGGTCGGCGCGCGACGCCATGCCGCTCAGCGGGTTGGCCGGCGCACCGGCGCCCGTGAACGCAGCCGGCTCGAAAGTCGATTCATGCACCATGGACGCTCAAGCCAGCTTGCCGACGGTGCCTTCGAGCAGCGCCCAGGCCTCGGGGCCGAAGCGGCCTTTCCACTCGCCGTAGAAGCCCGACTCGCGCAGCTTGGCGCGAAAGCTGTCGGCGGTGGGGCGGTTGATGGTGAGGCCCTTGGCCTGCAGGTCGCCGACCACCGACTCGTTGAGCTTCCTGATGTCTTCGCGCTGCTGCATGCCGGCGTCGTTGATGGCGCGCGCCACGATGGTCTTCAGGTCGTCGGGCAGGGCGTCCCAGGCGCGGCCGTTGGCAACGAACCAGTAGCCGTCCCAGATGTGGTTGGTGAGCGAGCAGAACTTCTGCACCTCGAACAGCTTGGCCACCTGGATGATGGGCAACGGGTTTTCCTGCGCGTCGACGATCTTCGTCTGCAGCGCCGAATACACCTCGCTGAACTGCAGGCTGGCCGGCGCGGCGCCCAGGCCCTTGAACATGGAGATCGACAGCGGGCTCACGGGCACGCGGATCTTCAGGCCGTCCATGTCCTTGGCGTTCGCCACCGCGGCCTTGCTGCTGGTGGTCTGGCGAAAGCCGTTGTCCCACATCTTCTCGAAAGCGTAGAGGCGCGACTTGGCAATGGCGCCGCGCACGTGCGCGCCGACCTTGCCGTCCATTGCGCCCCACACCTGCGCGTAGTCGTTGAACGCGAAGCCCACGGCGTTGATGGCCGCCACCGGCACCAGCGTGGCAATGACCAGCGCCGAGGGCGTGAAGAATTCGATGCCGCCCGAGCGCACCTGCGCGAGCATGTCGGTGTCGCCGCCGAGCTGGTTGTTGGGAAAGATCTTGATCTCGACCCGGCCCTTGGTTTCCTTGGCGATGCGGTCGGCCGCTTCTTGCGCGCGCACGTTCAGCGGGTGGCTCAGCGGCAGGTTGTTGCCGTACTTGTACGAGAACTCGGCGGCGCGCGCGATGCGCGGCACGGCCGTGACGATGCCGGCGGCGGGGAGGGCGGAAAGGGCGCGCAGGGCGCTCCGGCGGGTCAGCGATGTCATGTCTGTCTCCGTTATGCGTTTGATGCAATCTGATGCACCATGGAATTCAGTGCCCAGTGAAGATAGAAGGATGCATGATCCGGGTCAAACTTCTGTCTGATGGTTTTTGATGTATGCGGGAAAACCCTTCACTCGTTTCTTTGCCGCCTGACGCGCGCCGCGCCCGCGTGGTCGACATTGCCCGCGCCGCGCAGGTGTCGACCGCCACCGTCGACCGCGTGCTCAACCGCCGCCCCGGCGTGCGCGACGCCACGGTGCAGCGCGTGCTCAAGGCCGCGGGCGAGCTCGACTACCTGCCGGGCCCCGAGCTGTACGCCGCGCTCACGCCGCCGCCGCTGCGGCTGGTGTTCCTGCTGCCGGCGGGCACCAACCGCTTCATCCGCATGCTGGGCGACATGGTGGGTTACGCGCAGGAGCACTGGGCGCCCTTCAACGTGCAGTGCCGCACGGTGTTCATCGAGAGCTTCAATCCGCATGAGCTGGCCGACGCCTTGCGCCGCCACGGCCAGCGCTGCGACGGCATCGCGATGATGGCGCTGGAGCATCCGGCGGTGCGCGAGGCGGTGGCGGCGCTGGCGGCGCGCGGGCTGCCGGTGGTCACGCTGATTTCCGACCTGTCGAACTCGGAGCGCGCGGCCTTCGTGGGGCTGGACAACCGCGCGGCCGGGCGCACGGCGGGCTACCTCATCGGGCGCTTCATCGGCGCGCGCACGGCCAAGGTGGCGCTCATTGCGGGCAGCCTGAGCTACAAGGCGCACGAGGAGCGCGAGGCCGGCTTCCTGCACGTCATCGACGAGATGTTCCCGCGGCTCGAAGTGGTGGGCCTGCGGGAAGGCCAGGACGACGCGGGCAAGAACTACCGCCAGACCCGTGCGCTGCTGGAGCAGCACCCGGACATGGGCGGCATCTACAACATCGGCGGTGCGTCGGACGGCGTGGCGCGCGCGCTGAAGGAGGCGGGGCGCGAGCAGAAGGTGGTCTTCATCGGCCACGGGCTCACGCCCGACACGCGCGCGCTGCTGATCGACGGCAGCATGGACGCGGTGATCACGCAGAGCCCGCACACCACGCTGATGAACTGCGTGCGCATCTTCAACAACCTGCGCGACAAGCGCGAGGCGCTGAGCGGCGTGGAAACGACGCGCAGCCAGGTCATCTTCCGCGAGAACCTTCCATAGTTCTCTACGCGTGCGGGCCGGCCGGTGCCGTCATGCGCTGCAGCAGCGGCTGGCGTGCCAGCACCGCGTCGCGCGGGCCGTGGTCGAGCACGTGGCCGGCCTCCATCAGCACCACGGTGTCGAAGCGATCGAGCAGGCTCAGGCGGTGGATCGATGCGATCACGCAGGCGTCGGGAAAGGCCTCGGCGATGCGCGCCAGCACGCGGGCCTCGGTGTTGGCGTCGAGCGCGCTGGTGGGCTCGTCGAGCAGCAGCAGCGAGCTGCCCTGCGCCGCGAGCACGCCGCGCGCCAGGCACAGCCGTTGCCGCTGTCCGCCCGACAGGTTGAAGCCGCGCTCCGACACGGCGGTGTCGAGGTTGCCGTGGTTGGCCTTGAGCACCTCGTCGAAGGTGCTGGTGTGCAACGCGGCGTTCAGCAGCGCGTCGTCGCGCGGCTGGCCGAAGGCGAGGTTCTCGCGCACGGTGGCCTCGAAGAGTTCGGTCTCCTGCGGGATCAGCGTGGCCAGGCGGCGCAGCTGCGCCCAGTCCATGGGCCGGCCGTCGAAAGACAGCGTGCCGCTGCCCGGCGGATACAGCCCGGCCAGCACGCGCAGCAGCGTGCTCTTGCCGCCGCCGCTGGGGCCCACCAGCGCCACGCGCTGGCCGCGGCGCAGCGTGAGCGTCACGTCGTGCAGGCCGCTGCGCGCGGGCTCGCCGGTGCCGGCTTCGCGATCGGTTCCGGGCGTGGCCCCGCGCGCGGCGTAGCGCCATTGCAGGCCCTGAATGTCCAGCTGCTGCCACTGCGCGTCGGCCACGATGCGCTCGCGCTCGGGCACCTGCTCGGGCGGCGTGGCCCGCACGTCGCCAGCGCCGCTCGTGGGGGCCTGCCAGATGGGTTCCGCGCTGCTGTAGTCGGTGTGCATGCGCGCGAAGAAGCTGAAGTTGGCCGCCACCGAAGTGACGACGCCGGCGGCCTGCTGCGCGTACTGGTAGATCATGAACACCGCCCCCAGCATCACCGCCTGCCCCGGTGCGCGCGCCTGCCACACGTAGACCACCACCAGGCCCCAGGTCAGCGCCAGCCCCATCAGGTCGACCGCGAACCACTTGCTTTCGTTCAGCACCACGGTGCGCTTGAGCGGCAGCGAAATGGCGGCCATGCGCCGGCGCAACAGCAGCCGCGACGCGCCCTGCAGGCGCAGGCCGATCACGGTGGAGGCATTGCCCACGAAGTCGAGCAGCGCTGAAACGTAGCGCCGGTCGGCGTCGTTCTCGGCGCGCGCCAGCTTCATCAGCGCACGGTCGATGCGCACGATCACCAGGCCGATCAGCACGTAGCCCGCCAGCGCCGTCACGCCGCTGGTGCGCGACAGCAGCGCCAGCGCCACCAGCGGGCCGACGAAGTTGACGGCGTTGGTGAGCCAGATGAACTGGTTCTGCGCAAAGTCCGACAGCGCGCGGCTGGCCTGGTGCACGCGGTGCTGCAGTTCGCCCGAATGGTGGCCGTCGTGCCAGGCCAGCGGCGCGGCGGCGATGCGCGCGTACAGCTCGTCGGCCAGCCGCTCGCGCACCTTCATGCCGACGTTGCGCTCCAGGATGCGGCCGGGGCCGTGCAGCGCCCAGGCGCCCACGTACACGCCGGCCAGCGTCGCGATCCACCGGCCCGCGCCGGGCAGGTCGCCGCGCTGCAGCGAGTTGATGGCCTGGCCCGCCAGGTAGGGCAGCGCCAGGCGAATCAGCTGCGAGCAGGCCAGCAGCCCGGTGGCGCCCAGCAGTTGCCCGCGCGCACCTTCGGCGAAGTGCCACAGCGCCACATACAGCTCGCGAATGGCGTTGCCGGGGTCGAGTTTCTTGTCGGTGGTCTGCATGCGTGTCAGCCGGCTTTGCGGAAGGTGAGGTTGATGCGGATGGCACCCAGCAGCGGGTGCGGATCGTCCTTGAGCGGCAGCACGCCGTGGTAGCGCAGCCGGTCTTCACCGCCCCACACCACCACGTCGCCGTGCGCGAGCGGCACGCGCACCGGCTTGTCTGCGCGCGCCAGCCCGCCGAACAGGAACACGGCCGGCATGCCGAGCGACACCGAGACGATGGGCGCGCCGTAGTCGTGCTCGTCCTTGTCCTGGTGCAGCGACAGCCGCGCGCCGGGCACGTAGCGGTTGACCAGGCAGGCGTCGGGCGCGAAGCCGTCGAAGCCCGCCGCCGCTGCCGCCTCGCGCGCCAGGCGTGCGAAGGGTTCGGGCATGGGCGGCCAGGGCAGGCCGGTGTCGGGGTCGGTGGCGCTGTAGCGGTAGCCGCGGCGGTCGCTGGTCCAGCCGAGCGCGCCGCAGTTGGTCAGCGCGACGGACATGATGAAGCCGCCCGGCGTGACCAGGTGGCGAAACGGCGCGCGGTCGGCCAGCGCTTCGATGGCCGGCAGCAGCGCGCCCGCGAAGGGCAACGCAAAGCCGGGGAGCACGAAGGCGCCGGGCCCGAGCGGTTCGCGCGCCTCGCGCGGCGGGTCGTCGAACAGGGCAAGGGTCGTTGTGGTCATGCCCCTCGATCTTTGCTGAAAAGCCGCGGCACGCGCCGCCCGTGTACGCCGACAGTCGCGTCGGCCGACACGCCGGGCTCCCATATTCTGGGGATGCAGCACGGGAAGGCAGCCCTTAGCCTCACACCCCCGGCCGCAAGTAGTGCTTAGGGTTTAAATTCTTGGAACCACGAAACAGAAGGGGTATGGTGCATTGATCATGGACAGCGCCCGACTCGTTCTGAACGTTCCAGAAGGCTGGACCGGCTGGATCGAGCTCATGCGCACGCCGAGCGGCACCTACGCCGGCATTGCCGAGCTGAGCTTGCGCGGCATTCCGCGCTGCGCCCTCGTGATCACCCAGCAGTTGTCGTGGGACTCCGCCGTGGAGCGTGCCAACGTGCGCGCGGACCATTTCGTGCGGCAATGGGGGCCGGCGCGGGGGCATTGATTGAAGTGTTCCCGGGCGGCGCCGCAGCGGGCCGCGAAGGCACAGGCGCCGCGCAGCCGCATCCTCAAAATAGAGGATGGTGAGGGGAAGGAGGGCACAGAAGAATCGCAACGCTCGTGTTACGAGTTGATTCTTTTGTTTGCCCTCTTCACCTGAAACCATTTCATGAAAACAAATTCCGCGACCCCGGCAACAGCCGACAGGCTCTTCCAGACGACGCGCTGCGCGTGCGCAGCGGCGCTCCTGATCTCGCTCGCCGCATGCGGCGGGGGCGGGGGCGGCGGTGGTGGCGGGTTCGCCGGGTTTCCGGTCGCCGGTGGGGGCACCGTCAACCCGCCCGCCAGCGATCCGCCTGCGGCCGCGGCTGTTACGTTCTCTGGCACCGCGGCCTCGGGCTTGCCGCTGTCGGGTACCGTCACGGTGAAGGACGCCAAGGGCGCCACCAAGACCGTGCCGCTGGTCGACGGCAACTACCTCGTCGATGTGAGCGGCATGACCGGGCCCTTCGTGTTCCGCGCCGAGGGCGTCGTGGGCGGCCAGCGCACCGTGATCCACTCGGCCGCGACCGCCGCCGATGCCAACGGCACCATCAACATCACGCCGCTGACCGACCTGGTGGTGGCCAACATCGCCGGCCTGGTGGCCGCGCAGTACTTCGACGGCGGCGAGTTCTCCGGGCTCTCGGCCACCGAGCTCAAGGCCGAGTCCGACGCGCTGAAGGCCAAGCTGCTGCCGGTGCTGCTGGCGCTGGGCGTGGACTCGAGCATCGACCTGCTGCGCACCGCGTTCACGCCGCTGTCGAGCGCGCTGGACAAGGCGCTGGACGTGCTGCGCGTGAGCGTGGACCCGGCCACCAACGTGGCCACCATCACCAACATCGTCACGCAGCAGCAGATCACCGACGACCTGGCCGTGAAGGCCGCGCAGGACGCCGGCACCACACCGCTGAGCGATGCGGGCATGGGCACGGCGGCCGACGACATCCCCCTGATCCGCAAGGCGCTGAGCGACTACGTGGGCAAGTTCGCCGACGGCCTGCCGGCGCCGGGCGTGCTGCTGCCGCTGATGACGGACGGCAGCAACCCCGTCACCGGCACCTACGGCTTCAGGTCTTCGGACCTCAACGCCCAGCAGTTCGCCAATGAAGAGGCGGCGGACACCAACATGATCGGCGCCAGCTTCACGGACGTGGTCATCAACCGCATCAACTACACGATCGACGCGAACAACACGAGCCCGCGCGCCTTCGTGGAGTTCACGCACCGCGACAAGAACGGCGTGGCCTTCAGCAACAACCAGGGCATGCAGCTCGTGAAGGGCACCGACGGCGTGTGGCGCCTGCGCGGCGACGGGCGCGTGTTCGACCTGAACCCGCACATCCAGGCCAGCAAGGACAACGCCTCGGGCTGCGTGAGCACCTCGCTGCAGTTTTCCATCCAGGACACCAACACCAGCAACAGCAACACGGCCGCGTCGGTGGTCGTCACGGGCCCGGGGCTGCCGGCGGCGGGCCTGCGCCACATGCGCGCCGCCGGCGGCGGCACCTGGCCGCTGGAAGGGTCGGCCAACAACAACATTTACTACCTGGCGTCGAACTGCAGCAACATCCCGGGCACCGCGGGCCTGTCGGACAGCGACATCGCGGCGATTCCCGCCACGCCCGAGTACACCTTCACGGCGTACGAGTCCGACGGCACCACGGTGGCCAAGTTCAGCGGCTTCGACATCGTCTACAAGCACCGCTTCCATGCGCGCCCCATGACGCTGGCCGAAGCCACGGCAGCCGCGTACCCCAGCTTCACGACCACGCCTTCACTGGCGGCCTATGCCGGCGGCGCCGACTTCTCGGTCAGCGCCACGGGCCTGAACCCCGGCTTTGCGGCGGAGTTCTTCCTGAGCCTGATGACGGGGCCGAGCGCCAGCGTGAGCGACCATGCCGACGTGGCGCCCTCGGTCGCGGGTGCTGCGTCGAAGACGTTCAACCTGCCGACCCAGAGCGGCATCGCCTACAAGAGCATGTTCGTCAGCACGCGCGACGCCACCTGGCGCGACGTGGTGCTGCGAGACTTCAACTCGGTAGCACCCTGAAAAAGCAAAAAGCCCCGCGAGGGGCTTTTTCAATGGGCGCCGGAGACGTCAGGCGAACGTCGGTGAGGCCCGCCGTCTATTGCTGCAGCAACCCGTTGAGGTAGGGCTCCGGATTGACGGCATTGCCGTTCTTGCGGATCTCGAAACGCAGCTTCACGCGGTCGGTGTTGCTCTTGCCCATTTCGCCGATCTTCTCGCCCTGGCGGACCACCTGGTTTTCCTTCACGCCGATGGTCTGCAGGTGCGCGTAGGCAGTGAGGTAGGTCTCGTTGTGCTTGACGATGATCATGTTGCCGTAGGCCGGCAGTTCGCCGCCCACGTACACCACACGGCCGTCGGCCGACGCCACGATCGGATCGCCCAGATTGCCGGCGATGTCGATGCCCTTGATGCGCACGCCGTCGAAGCGCGCAATGGTCGCGCCGGCGGCGGGGCGCACGAACAGCGCCTGGCGTTGCGCGGGCGGCGCGACGACGGGGCCCTGGCCGGTGCGCGGCGGGTTGAGATCGGTCGTGGTGCAGGCCGCGAGGCTCACGGCAACCAGCGCCAGGGCGGCGGTACGGGAAACAAAAGTCTGAAGATGCATGGCGCTGTGTGGGAACGGATTCGTTGCGGAGGGTTCCTGCGGTCCGGCTCGCCGGGGCGGGCCAGAGGGGCGATGCTAGCAAACCGGTGCGCCGGCCTGCGCAGAGCAACCGGGCGCGAAGGGGTGATTGGCGCTGCGGCTACTTCAGCGGAATCGGCGTGGCGCGGTCGATCGCCACCGCGGTGATGCTGTTCTTGGGCGAGCCGTCGATCAGCAGGTCGGAGTAGGTCAGGTACACCAGCGTGTTGCGCTTGGGATCGACCATGCGCACCACGCGCAGGCGCTTGAACAGAATCGACAGCCGCTCGCTGTAGACCTCCTCGCGCTTGGGCAGCGGCTGCGTGACGCTTACGGGGCCGACCTGGCGGCAGGCGATGGAGGCCTCGGCCTTGTCCTCGGCCAACCCGACCGCGCCCTTGATGCCGCCGGTCTTGGCGCGCGACACGTAGCAGGTCACGCCGGAGACCTTGGGGTCGTCGTAGGCCTCGACCACGATCTTGTGGTCCGGGCCGATGAGCTTGAAGGCGGTGTCCACCTCGCCCACCGTTTCCGCATGCGCAGAGGCAGCCAGGGCGAAGCCGAGGCCGAGGAGGGTGCGCAGCACGGGAAGGCGATGTGTCATGTGAAGGTGGTGTGGGGTCAGACGATGTCGAACGTGTGCACGCGGTCGAAACTGCCGCGGCGCCGGTCTTCGAAATAGTGCTCGAGCGTCTCGCGCACCGTGCGAAAGGCGATCTCGTCCCAGGGAATTTCTTCCTCGGTGAAGAGCTTCGCCTCGATGGTCTCGTGGCCGGGGTCGAACTTGTCGTCGAGCAGCCGCGCCCGGTAGAACAGGTGCACCTGGCCCACGCGCACCACGCTGATGACGGAGAACAGGCCCTCCATCACGTAGTTGGCGCCGGCCTCCTCGTCGGTCTCGCGGGCCGCGCCCTGGGCGGTGCTTTCCTCGAGTTCCATGAAGCCGGCCGGCAGCGTCCACTTGCCCCAGCGCGGCTCGATGTTGCGCTTGCACAGCAGCACCTTGTCGCCCAGCACGGGGATGGTGCCCACCACGTTCAGCGGGTTCTCGTAGTGGATGGTGTGGCAGGCCGGGCAGACGGCGCGCTGCTTGGTGTCGCCGTCGTCCGGCACGCGGTAGACCACCGCGGTGCCGCAGTTCTTGCAATGCTTGATGGGTACGCGCAGGAGCATGACGCCGGCCGCCGTCTTCAGACGATCTTGACGGTCAGCTTGGGCAGGCCCGCGACTTCGCCCACGAGCGTGTCGCCTGCCACCACCGCGGCCACGCCTTCCGGCGTGCCCGTGAAGATCAGGTCGCCGGGCTGCAGCTCGCACGCGGCCGACAGGTGCTCGATGGTTTCGGCCACGTTCCAGATCAGCTTGCCCACGGTGCTTCGCTGGCGATCGGTACCGTTCACCTGCACCGAGATCTCGGCCTTTTCGGCGTCGCCGGCCTGCGCCACGGGCACGATGGGGCCGATGGGTGCGCTCTGCTCGAAGCTCTTGCCGATGTCCCAGGGACGGCCCTGTTTCTTCATTTCGTTCTGCAGGTCGCGGCGCGTCATGTCCAGGCCGACGGCGTAGCCGAACACGTGCTTGTGGGCATCGGCCGCCAGGATGTTCTTGCCGCCGGTGCCGATGGCTACCACCAGTTCGATCTCATGGTGCAGGTTGTGCGTGAGCGAGGGGTAGGCCATGGTGCCGGTCTGGCCCGCATCGACCACCACCAGCGCGTCGGCCGGCTTCATGAAGAAGAAGGGCGGCTCGCGGCCGGTGAAGCCCATTTCCTTGGCGTGCTCTTCGTAGTTGCGGCCCACGCAGTAGATGCGGTGCACCGGAAAGCGGGCGGGCTGGCCGGCCACGGGAACCGAAACGGTGGCGGGCGGGGCGAAGACAAACTCGGAAGCCATTGCGACATGTCCTTTTTCAGCGAAACCTAAGCGGGAAGCCGGCAGTGTGCCAGAGGCGAGGGGCTCACAATAGACGCCCCGCCTATCTCCCTGCTCCTGCTCGTTTTCATCATGCCCCTGCGACTCGGCAAAGCCGGCAAAGCCAACGCCCTCAACGAACTCGGTCGCCAGCGCGACGATGAAGGCGACCAGGACGGCGCCCTCGAAGCCTATGCCCAGGCCAGTGCCGTGCATCCGCACTGGGCCGCGCCCTGGTACAACGCCGGCCTCATCCACAAGTACCGCGGCCACTGGGCCGCCTCGCTGCACGCCAACGCCCGCGCGGTGCAGTGCGAGCCGGGCAACGAAGGCGCGCTCTGGAACCTGGGCATTGCGGCCACCGCGCTGGGCGACTGGGCCACGGCGCGGCGCGCCTGGCGGCAATACGGCATCGGCATTGCGGACGGCGAAGGCCCGATTGACCACTTCGTCGGCCTCACGCCCATCCGCGTGCATGGCGACGAGGGCACCGAGGTGGTCTGGGCCGACCGCATCGACCCGGCACGCGCCATCCTGCGCAACGTGCCGACGCCCGCATGCGGGCACCGCTACGGCGACCTCGTGCTGCACGACGGCGCGGCCAACGGCTACCGGTTGCGCGGCGGGCGCGAGGTGCCGGTGTTCGACGCGCTCGAGCTGATTGCACCGTCGGACCATTCGACCTACGAGGTCTCGATCGAGGGCGTCACCAAGGACGAGATCGCCGCGCTCATCCAGCGTTTCGAAGCCACCGGCGCCGCCGCAGAGAACTGGACCGACAGCATGCAGGTGCTGTGCCGCGCCTGCTCCGAAGGCCGGCCCTTCGGCGAGGGCCAGCACAACCACGGGGCCGACGAAGCGCCCGGCACGCTCGGTCCGTGGCGCCTGGGCATCGCCTCGCGGGAGGAGGCTGCCGCGCGCCGCGTGCTCGACGAATGGCGCGCCGCCACATCACCGAACGCCGCGCTGCACGACCTGCGCTGCGTGCTGCAGGCTCCACCCCGCGCCTGACGCCGATGGGCATGAGCGCTATCCTTGGAAAATCATGAAGCTGCATAACTACTTCCGTTCCTCCTCCTCGTTCCGCGTGCGCATCGCCCTCAACCTGAAGGGCCTGGACTACGACTACGTTCCCGTGCACATCGCGCGCGGCGAACACCGCACCGGCCCTTATTCCGCCATCTCGGCCGACATGCTGGTGCCCCTGCTCGAAGACGAGGGCGAGCGCTTCTCGCAGTCGCTGGCCATCATGGAATACCTCGACGAGACGCACCCTGAGCCGCCGCTGCTGCCGAGCGACCCGGTCGGCCGCGCCCACGTGCGCGCTTTGGCCCAGTCGATCGCCTGCGAGATCCACCCGCTGAACAACCTGCGCGTGCTCAAGTACCTGGTGAAAGACCTCAAGCTCGACGACGAGGCCAAGAACGCTTGGTACCGCCACTGGGTGCGCGACGGCATGCTGGCCTTCGAGCGCCAGCTCGCGCAGCATCCGGGCAGCACCTTCTGCTACGGCAACACGCCGACCCTGGCCGACTGCTGCCTGGTGCCGCAGATCTTTAACGGCCGCCGTTTCGACTGCGACTTCAGCGGCCTGCCGCGCAGCATGGCCGCCTTCGAGGCCTGCATGGACCTCGAAGCCTTCCAGCGCGCACAGCCTTCCCAAGCGCCCGACGCGGAAGCCTGAGCGCCATGAACGGGCACTGGAACGCGCGCTGGCTCGTGCCCGACTGGCCTGCGCCGGCGAATGTGCGGGCCGTGTGCACCACGCGCGACGGCGGTGTTTCGCTGGGCCGCTACGAGAGCCTGAACCTCGGCGACCACGTGGGTGACGACCCCGCGCAGGTGGCGCACAACCGCGACCGTTTGCGCAGTGCCGTCGGCGCGCGTCCGGTCTTTCTTCAGCAGGTGCACGGCACTGGGGTCGTGGCGCTCGACGATGCGCAGGCCGTGGTGCGCGACGGCACCGCGGCCGATGCCTGCGCCGCCACCACCACCGGGCTGGCCTGCACGATCATGGTGGCCGATTGCCTGCCCGTGCTCTTCACCGACGAAGCGGGCCACCGCGTGGCCGCTGCGCATGCCGGCTGGCGGGGGCTCGCAGGCGGTGTGCTCGAGCAGACCGTCAAGGCCTTCGACGCGGAAGGCGCGAGCAAGGTCATGGCCTGGGTGGGGCCCTGCATCGGTCCCAGCGCCTTCGAAGTCGGCCCCGAGGTCAAGGCCGCCTTCGAGGCGCATGCGGCCGAAGCCGCGTCGTGCTTCCGGCCTGCGCCGGCGGCCGGCAAATGGCTGGCCGACCTGCCCGCGCTGGCGCGCCAGCGGCTGCGCGCGGCGGGCATTGCATCGGTCCATGGCAACGACGGCACCAGCGGCTGGTGCACCGTCGGCAACCCCTCACGGTTCTTTTCGCACCGGCGCGACGGCATCAGCGGGCGCTTCGCCGCCCTGGTCTGGAAGCTCTGATCCGGCGTCTTTAGCCGCCGCAGCTGCATGCGCTTGTGCGGCTGCGCGCCGCGCGGCCTCCTGTGCCTCGGCCTCGCGCTGCTTGACGGCGCGGCGGCGCCCGGGGGTACCCATCAGGTAAACCACCAGTGCCATCGGGCCCAATCCGTACAAAAGAAATGTGAAGATGGCGCCCAGCACCGTGCCGTTGGTGTTGGTGGCTTCGGCCACGGCCATCATGACAACGACATACAGCCAGCCGATGACGATCAGATGGATAAACACGAGAAGTTTCAGTTGGTAAGGGAAAGGGTGCGCCGACGCAGTGAATGCGTTGTGAGGGCCCGGTGAATGCAGGATACTCAAAACACGCCAGCCATCCGTATCGATTCAGGTGAGGACCAGGAGACATGATGAAGCAAACCACGGGGGCCGATGCGTTCGCGCCCTTCCAGCAGGCACTTTCCGAGGGATGGAGCAAGGCGCTGGCGTCGTTCCAGCAGTTCACCGCGCAGGGTGCTTCGGCCTTCAATCCCGGCGGCACGCCGCTGTGGCAACTGCCTGAATTGCCCGGCGGCATGAAGATGCCCGAGCTGCCGAAGTTTTCCATTGCGCCCGAAAAGCTCCAGGCCATCCAGCAGCAGTACGTGGCCGAAGCCACCGAGCTCTGGCGCCAGGGCTTCAATGCGAAGCCGGAGGGCGACAAGCGCTTCGCGGGCGATGCCTGGGGCAGCAACCCGCTGTCGGCTTTCTCGGCCGCCGTGTACCTGCTCAACGGCCGCACCATGCTCGGCATGGCCGAGGCCATCGATGCCGACGAAAAGACCCGCGCGCGCCTGCGCTTCGCCGTCGAGCAGTGGATGGCCGCGTCGTCGCCGAGCAACTCGCTCGCGTTCAACGTCGATGCGCAGAAGAAGGCCATCGACACGCAGGGCGAGAGCATCGCCAAGGGCATCCAGAACCTGATGCACGACGTGAAGCAGGGCCACGTCAGCATGACCGACGAGAGCGCCTTCGAGGTGGGCCGCAACGTGGCCACCACCGAGGGTGCCGTGGTGTTCGAGAACGACTTCTTCCAGCTGCTCGAATACAAGCCGCTCACCGCCAAGGTGTACGAGCGGCCGTTCCTGCTGGTGCCGCCTTGCATCAACAAGTTCTACATCCTCGACCTGCAGCCCGAGAACTCGCTCATCCGCTATGCGAACGAGCAGGGCCACCGCGTGTTCGTGGTGAGCTGGCGCAACCCCGACGCGTCGATGGAAAAGGCCACCTGGGACGACTACATCGAGAACGCCGCCATCGAGGCGATCCACACGGTGCAGGACATCACCAGCAGCAAGCAGATCAACACGCTGGGCTTCTGCGTGGGTGGCACCATCCTGAGCACCGCGCTGGCGGTGCTGGCGGCGCGCGGCGAGAAGCCGGCCGCGTCGGTCACGCTGCTGACCACCTTCCTGGACTTCAGCGACACCGGCATCCTGGACATCTTCGTGGACGAGCCGATGGTGGCCTACCGCGAGATGCAGCTCGGCAAGGGCGGCCTGCTGCCCGGCGGCGACCTGGCCTCGACCTTCAGCTTCCTGCGGCCCAACGACCTGGTGTGGAACTACGTGGTGGGCAACTACCTGAAGGGCGAGACCCCGCCGCCCTTCGACCTGCTGTACTGGAACAGCGACGCCACCAACCTGCCGGGCCCGTTCTATACCTGGTACCTGCGCAACACGTACCACGAGAACAAGCTGGCCAAGCCCAACGCGCTCACCGTGTGCGGCGAGAAGATCGACCTGGGCAGCATCGACATTCCGGCCTACATCTACGGCTCGCGCGAAGACCACATCGTGCCGATCGGCGGGGCGTACGCGTCCACGCAGCTGCTGCCGGGCAAGAAGCGCTTCGTGATGGGCGCGTCGGGCCACATTGCCGGCGTGATCAACCCGCCCGCCAAGAACAAGCGCAGCCACTGGGTGCGCAACGACGGCAAGTTCCCCGAAACACAGCCCGAGTGGCTCGCCGGCGCGCAGGAACATGCGGGGAGCTGGTGGACCGACTGGGCACAATGGCTCAAGGGCAACGCCGGCAAGCAGATCCCGGCGCCCAAGGGCTACGGCAACGGCAAGGTCTACAAG
>NNBU01000612.1_pt1 | contig 22037 bp, 23 predicted proteins | sample 1173781 | NCBI WGS metagenome assembly NNBU01 (sample SAMN07173937, study PRJNA388173) | plant metagenome | biome: Plant school; feature: Soil; material: Symbiotic tissue of Blasia pusilla L.; isolation source: symbiotic tissue sample KVJ2 | host: Blasia pusilla | place: Norway: Troms, Kvaloya...
CGAATGGGGAGCGCCAGGCCGCCACTGTCGAAGAGACCGCGGCCGCCCTTGAAGAGATCACCACAACGGTCAAGGACACGACCACTCGCACGCTCGCAACCACCCGTCTTGTCGGCGAAACGCGCGCCAATGCCGAGGCATCCGGCGTTGTCGTCAAGCAGGCCACCTCCGCGATGGGCGAAATCGCGACATCGTCGAAGGAAATCGAGAACATCATCGGCGTGATCGACGAGATCGCCTTCCAGACCAATCTTCTCGCGTTGAACGCGGGCGTCGAGGCGGCCCGCGCCGGTGAGGCTGGCAAGGGCTTTGCCGTCGTCGCCCAGGAGGTGCGTGAACTGGCCCAGCGTTCGGCCAGCGCTGCCAAGGATATCAAGGGGCTGATCGCGAAGTCGGCAGACGCCGTTCGCCACGGCGTCGCTCTGGTCGATAAGACTGGCCACGCCTTGGTCTCGATCGTCGACCAGGTCCAGGAGATCGACTCAAATGTCGAGGCCATCTCGCTTGCTGCACGCGAACAGTCGCAGGGGATCGGCGAAATCAATGCGTCGATCAACGTCCTCGACAAGGTCACCCAGCAGAGTGCCGCGACAGCCGAAGAGGCGAGTGCGGCCGCAGCCTCGCTTGCCGACGGCGCGCGCACTCTCCACGGCCTCATTTCGCGCTTCAAGACCTCTCGCGAAGAGGGATCGCGCCACGCCGCCTCCCGGCATGCCGCCTGAACGCCGACACACCTGCCCGAAAGGGCAGGTGATGCCGTCCACGCGCGTGCCGTCCCACGGCACCTTTTGTCCGCTCGCGCATTATCTCCTCGATCCGTCGGCCGGGCATGCCCGGCCGCATTCAGTCCAACCGAGGAGATCCCCATGGCTAGCCCCTTCGACCTGTCCGGCCTGTCCGAACCCGAACTTACCGACCTCATTGAGGCCGCCAATATGGAGCGCAACCGCCGCCGCGTGGAAAGTGCGCGCGAGCGCTCACCTGATGAAAACGGCAGCATGGGCCAGGATGTGAACGATCCCCATCACGGTGCGATCACCACGCCGACGCCCCATGCCGTGCGCGATCACGCCCCCGATGACGAGGCGGACCAGGGCTATGGTGACGGTGAACGCGCGGACGAGACCCGCGTGGAAGATGCTGCACGCCGGGTCGTCTGATCTCGCGGGAGGCCGGCTGGGATCAGCGGGCCTCCCGAACTGCGCGTCAAGCACTCGCCGCGCCATAGTTGCGCGACAGACCATCTCCTGCCAAATGCTCGGTGTCGGTTGAGATGGGCGACCATCGAAACTATTTTGAGGCATCTGCCGTCGCTATGATGGGGGCCAGGCGACCTCCGACATGGACCTCTTGGGAGGAGACCGAGATGAGCAATGCCGAAGCGTCGGGCTTTTTCCGCGCCATTCCAGCCTTCGAGATGTTCGAAGGCGTCATCGATGACGGTAATTACCATGCCCTGCCGGACGACTGGATGCTGGCCGTCGCCGACATCGTCGATTCCACCGGTGCAATTGCCGCCGGCCGCTACAAGTCCGTCAATCTCGCCGGCGTCAGCGTCATCTCGGCCATCCTCAATGCCACCGGCCAGCACGATCTGCCCTTCGTGTTTGGCGGGGACGGCGCACTGGTGGCCGTCCCGCCGGACGATGTGGAGGCCGCCAGTGCCGCCCTGTCCGCCGTCCGCCGCTGGGTCGAGGAGGAATACGGCCTGGAAATGCGCGCAGCCTTGGTCCCGGTCGCCGACATCCGCGCCCACGGCCAGGATGCGCGGCTGGCCCGCTTTGCCGCAAGCGAAGGCGTGACCTATGCGATGTTTTCCGGCGGCGGCAGCCATTGGGCGGAAAGCGAGATGAAGGCCGGCCGTTATGCCGTCGCTCCGGCGCCGCCCGGCACCCGGCCCGATCTGTCCGGCCTCTCCTGTCGCTGGCAACCGATCCGCGCCCGCAACGGCACCATCGCCTCGATCATAGCCCAGCCGGTCGGGCCGGAGAGCGATATCGAATTCCGGGGCCTGGTCGCGGATATCGTCACCATTGCCTCGGCCGGCGCCGAGATGGGCCATCCGGTCGGACAAGACGGTCCGGCGCTTGGCCTGACGCTGGAGGCGCTGACCCTTGAGGCGCGGGCAACCGCCGCGCCGGGCCGCCGCCTGCAGCGCAGGCTTTCCATCCTCGCGCAATACTGGCTGACCGCCTTTCTCCATCGCACCAGTCTGACATTCGGCCGCTTCAATGCGCAGGACTATGTGCGCGACGTGCGCATGAACACCGACTTCCGCAAGTTCGACGACGGCTTGAAGATGACCGTCGACACCGATCCGGTGAGGCTCGCGCGCATGCGCAGCCTGCTCGAAAAGGCAGCCGCTGCCGGGGTCTGCCGCTTCGGCATCCATCTGCAGGAATCGGCGCTGATGACCTGCTTCGTGCCGACGCCGTTGGAGCGCGGCCACATGCATTTCATCGACGGCGCCGCCGGCGGCTATGCAGTGGCCGCAGCCCAACTCAAGCAGCAGGCGGCACGGGATCTGGACGTCGCCTCCGCCTGAACAAGGAGCGCGGTGGGCAGAACTGCGCTGTGCATGGCCGGGCTCCGAGATTGCCACCGCCGCCTGCGCAGTTTAGACAGCCCCGTGTTCATTGATCTTGCCAGCTATCTCGGCCTCTTCTCCGCCGCTTTCCTTGCCGCCACGCTCGTGCCCGCGCAGTCGGAAGCGCTGCTGGTCGGCCTCGTCATGACCGAACGCCATCCGGTCGCAGCCCTTCTCATGGTGGCGACCATAGGCAATGTCGCAGGTTCGCTGGTCAATTACGTGCTCGGCCGCTTCATCGAGCGCTTCCGCCGCAAATCCTGGTTCCCCGTCTCGCCGGCATCGCTCGACAAGGCCTCCGGATGGTATCGGCGTTACGGCCTGTGGTCGCTGCTTTTGTCCTGGGTGCCCGTTATCGGCGATCCGATCACGGTCGTCGCCGGCGTGTTGCGCACCCCCGTGCTGCCCTTCTTCGTGCTGGTGACGCTCGCCAAGTTCGGCCGCTATGCGCTGCTGGCGGCGGTAACGCTCGGGCTGATGTAAGACCGGCTCTAGGCGGTATACTTCACGCCCGCTTCGATCGCTGCCGAAATCAGCGCCTTGCGACCGTCCTCTTCCTTGGCCTTGCCCTGGGCGACAGCGCCCAGCACCAGCAGCGCCTTGTCCAGCGCCTCGCCATCCTCTTCCGGCCAGTCCTCGATCAGCGCCCAGGAAGCTCCGAGCGAGTTCTCGACCACGACATCCTCACCGTCCTCGCCGATCGCATGCAGGATCACGGGTTTGCTCCAGGTGGTGCGCATCGGTCGTCTCTTTCGTCTGGGGCCAAACCGGCCGGGCAGGGGGTGTAGTCTCACATCATAGGCTCGAACCGGTGCGTCCGAGCCGGCCTGCAGCCATGACGATCGTTCCAGCCTCTCTATAAAACGCCTGCGGATGTTTCGCTACAGCCGCGAAGCCAGGTCTTGGCCGCTCCGCGCAGGCACAAGATCGGCACAGGCAGGGGCTTCGACCTAGTCCGACCGCCTGGCTTCCAGCCGCCGCCGGTCACGCGCAACATGGTCGGAACCCAGCTTCGTCAACCGGAACTGCCGCTTCTGGAATTCGCCGCGGATTTCGATGAAACCCTGCTCCTCGGCCTCGCCCAGCGTTTTGAGGCTGGTGCCTTTCGGCGGCGTCTGCCAGTCCCGGCCTTGGGCTGCATGCAGTAGGACCATGATCTTGATCATCAGATCTCTCCGGGTGTTTCCGGGCTGGCCGGGTCGAAAAAGCGATTGATGCCGGTCTCTGCCATGGATTGGCCAAAGGAGACAAGGGGAGGGGAGCAGCATCCCACGAAGCAAAGCGCCGGCGCGCTCATCACTCGCTCACAGTAATGTCTCAATTGCTTGCACTGACTTGTCTTGAATTGAGGACACGGCCGATGGCCGCAAGCCCCGACCGTGAGCAGGAACGCATGACCATCGATCGACGATCCTTCCTATCTGGCCTGTTGAGCGCCGGCCTGGGCGCAGGCCCCGGATGGGCCGCCGAAATGCTTGAGGACCTCTCGTCCAGACTGGCGATCGAGGACAAGATCCCCGGCCTCGCGGTCGCGACGCTCGAAGCCGGATCCCTGTCCCGATCGTTCTGCCTGATAGGCGGCACGCCACAGCCGCGGGCCTCGGCCATTTTTCAAGCCGCGTCCCTTTCGAAACCGGTGGTGTCCTATCTGGCATTGCGCATGGTGCAGGCGGGAGACCTGCAACTCGACCGCACCGTCGACGAGGTGCTGCCCGGCGGCTACCTGCACCGTCAGAACATATTCGCCCTCAAGGCGACACCGGTCGTCGATCGTGTACCGGTTGATGTCTTGCGCCGGATCACCCCGCGCATGCTGCTGATGCACACTGCCGGTTTGCCAAACTGGTCCCCGTCCGGCCCGCTGGTCTTGCAGCACGAGCCGGGCTCACGCTGGCAATATTCCGGCGAAAGTTTTGTGCTGCTGCAGCACCTCATGGAAACCGTTTCGGGCCTGGCCCTCCAGCAACTGGCCGAGCAACGGCTGTTCCAACCGCTTGGGCTTGCCGGGACAGCGTTCAGGATCACCGACGCGATCAAGCCGCATCTGATCAGCGGCACGCCGCGCCAACTGCGTTTTCCCTACGAGATTGCCGCAAGCTCGCTCTACACCACCGCGGAGGACTACGCCAAATTTCTCGCCCATGTTCTGGAAGACGAGGAACTCGTGTCCCTCATCACCGAGAAACCCGTGACGCTGCCGTCCCCTTGGTGGGATCTGTTCGGGTCCGGGCATCTCGCCTGGGGGCTGGGCTGGGGCTTGGAGGTCGGGGAAACACCGGTCTCGCTGTGGCATTGGGGCAGCAATCCCGGCTTCCGGTCGCTGGTCATGGCAGACCCTGTTTCGCGCCATGCCGTTGTCGTCTTCACATCATCGGAAGAGGGCATGGCGGTTGCCAAGCAACTGGTCAGGGCCGAAATGCCGGCCGAGCATCCGGGACTGGACTTCGCCATGGTCAACTGACTGCATCGGGGCCAGGCGTCACTGTGGTCGCGGCTTCGGGCCGGATATGGCCCTGAAACTCGGCACGGCGAGCGGCGCCATGGTGACGACGAGATAGGCAAGCGCCAAGCCGGCAAAGCTCACGGAAAGGCCTGATATGTTGATCAACGCGCCGCCGAGCAGGCCGCCGAACGGGATCAGCGCCCAGGTCAGCGCGCCCATCAGCGACGTCACGCGACCGACGAGATAAGACGGCGTGCGTTCGAACATCACGGCTTCGATGACCGGGTTGAGAAATCCGGAGGCCAGGCCGGTGACGGCGAGGACCGGCAGTTTGGCCGACAGGGATGTGTCGAAGGCGAAGATGAGAAAACGGGGCGCGCCACAGACCAGGAAGGCGAGGGTGTAGACGGTCAGGCGCGGCAGTCGTGGCCCGAGCCATGTGGCGAGCGCCGAGCCGATGACGGCGGCTGCGGAAAAGACGGCGAGCAGCGTGCCGAGCAGGGCGGCATCGCCGGCCGAACTTGCCCAAACGGGCATCAGGACCGAAAACAGCGCCTGGTCGAGCAGGTTGGTGGCGGCAATCATCACGGCGATGCTGAGCAGAACGGGATCGGCCCGGAAAAAGCGCCAGCCCTCCCGCAGGTCGACGGCATATGACGCCCGGGACACCGGTTCCGCCTCGCGGAGCACGGCGCCCCGCCCAGGCAGGCCGAAGAGGACGGTCGCTGCGGCCAGGAGATAGGCGCCTGCCGTCGCGGTGATAGCCGGTGCCGCGCCGAGCCAGGTGACGAGGACCCCCGCCAGACCGGCGCCCACGGCGCCCGCCAGCCGGTCGATCGTGCCCATCATGCCGGTGATCCGCTCCAGCGGCAGTCCGGCAAGGGCGCAAATCCCGGGGACCATGGCCCGCTTTGCAGCGTCTGCCGGACCGCGCAGCGCACCGACCACGACGACGATCGGCAGCAAGGTTTCGAACTCCAGCAGCCCAAGCACATGCAAAAGCGGCACCAGCCCGACCACCACCATGGAGGCAAGATCAGCGACCAGGGCAACGCGGCGCGCGCCGATGCGGTCGATCAGCGGGCCGCACAACCCCTTGGAGAGGATGTAGGGCAGCATCTCGGCAAAGCCGATGATCCCGGTCAGCATCGCATCGCCGGTGGTGGTCAGCACCAGCCAGGGGATGGCGATCATCGCCACGCGGCTGCCGAGCAGTGACAGGATGTCGGCCAGCGCCAGCGCGATGACGGGGCGCCGCGTCACGGCACGTCCTCGCCGGCCGGCGCCGCCGCATCAGGATGGGGAAAGGCGTAGAGCACATAGGCGACGGGCTTTGTGTCCGGCGGCAGAGGCGCCCCGGGCGGCGGGCTCGCGGCCTTCGCCTCCATCAGGAGGTCCATGATCCGGTTTGTCAGCGCAGCCGCAGCCTCGGCATCGAGCGGGATGATCACATCGCTGTTCGTCGAAGCGCGTCGCCAGGGCATGTCGAGACCGCGATAGGCCTCCTGCGCCCGCTGCATCATGTGAACATGGGCGGTAAACACTGCCTGGTTGAAGGCAAGGCCGGTTTCCAGCGCCTCGCCCTCGAGATCGGCGATCTCGTAGACCGTCGATTCATGGACGGCCCGCCACCACCGGTCCCGCGCATTGCCGAGGTCGGCCGCCTCTTCGACCAATCCGTGTTTTGCCAGCTGGCGCAGGTGATAGCTGGTCGCACCGGAATTGAGGGTGAAGCGGCGGGCGAGCTGGGTCGCGGTCGCCGGGCCGGAGACCCGAAGATGTCCGAGAATGCGCAGGCGATCGGCATGAGCGAGCGCCTTCAGCGCGCCGATTCCGGCCTGGATCTGGGCAATGTCACGTTGGGTCATGCGCCATCATAATTTGCAAAGAAAGATTTGCAAATGATTCTTTGCAATATTTGCGCCTCGGCACCGGCGGTTGGAAAATGAAAGCACCCGGCCTCTCGCGCGGTACCCTTTGCCTCTATCGCAATCGCCCTTTCGCCAGCCTTCTTCGCAGGCGCGGCAAGCCGCTGCTCCCGCTTGACATTTTCACCGCACAGGCACATCTATCCAGCGTGAGGCGGCGCCCGAAACCCCGCCAGACAAGAGGACAGAAAGATGAACCCCGACAGTCGAAGTTCGACGTCACATATCCGGCCGATGGCCCGTCTCTAGTCCTTGAAACTGCAGGGGCTGTGGCGGCCGATCGGCCGCCGAAGGAGAAGCCCATGCTGCGTTCGTTTTCCCGCGAAGCCGATCACCTGGTGCCTGCCGATGCCCTGCGCGTCGCCGTGGCCGTTGCCGCAGTCGATGGGGCAAATGCCCTGCCTGCACCCGCACCCGTGCGCCCCGTCTGGTTCGATCTCGTCAGCCCCGAGCTGCGCGAAACGAAAGAGGTCGAGGCAAGCCTCGCCATCGCGCTGCCGACCCGCGACGAGATGGAGGAGATCGAGCTCTCCGCCCGGCTCTATCAGGAGGACGGCGCCGAATTCATGACCATGACGGCGCTCGCCGGCCTCGACGGCGACGATCCCATCAAGACCCCGGTCACCTTCATCCTGAAGGGTGACACGCTTGTGACCGTGCGGTATGCCGATCCCAAGCCCTTCGCCGCCTTCCTCACTCGCGCCAAGCGCGGCAACGGCCTCGTCTGCTCGACCGGCGAGACGGTCATGCTCGGCCTCTTGGAAGCGATCATCGACCGCATGGCCGATGTGCTGGAGCGCTGCGGCAACGAGATCGACGCCGTCTCCCGCGAGGTTTTTCGCACCCGCAAGGCAAATGGCAAGACGCTGGGCAAGCCTGTCGACAAGGAAAAGTCCTCCCGCGACCTCGAAGGCCTGATCGAGCAGATCGGCCGCAAGGGCGACCTGTTGACCGCGACCCGCGAGAGCCTGGTGTCGATCTCGCGCCTCGTCGCCTATCATGCAGCGCTCGAAGCGCCCGCCCGCAAGGTGGCCAAGGACACCCGCCAACGCATCAAGCTCTTGCAGCGCGATGCCACCTCGCTTGGCGATCACGCCCAGTTCCTCCAGGGCAAGATCAACTTCCTGCTCGATGCGACGCTGGGCCTGATCAATCTCGAGCAGAACCAGATCATCAAGATCTTCACCGTCGCCTCGGTCGCCTTCCTTCCGCCGACCCTGGTCGCCTCGATCTACGGCATGAACTTCCAGTCCATGCCGGAGCTCAACTGGACGGTCGGCTATCCCATGGCGCTTGCCTTCATGGTGCTCTCGGCGCTGCTGCCTTTCCTCTACTTCCGCCGGCGTGGCTGGCTGTGAGGGCGGCAAAATGATTCAGGGCGTCGCAGGTCTTGCGGCGCCACTTTATTCATCGACGATCACAAGGTCCGGCTGACCGTCGATCTCCAGTCGCAGACGACCCCGCTCGGTGCTTGCAAGCCGGATCGGCCCGGCCTTTTCCGATAACCTGCGGCGCAGCAGGATCAGCCGTGTCTCCAGATTGTCCTTGATGTCGGGCAGCATCAGGCTGCCCTCGCGGCGGATCTCGCGGTTGAGGAAGTCACGCTTGCCGCTCTTCAGATATTCCTCGACCAGGTATTTCAACAGCCGCCCCGGCACGCCGCGGATCAGGTAGTCGTCACCGAGGAACAGCGAACCGTCACGCGGATAGAAGCGCAGCTGGAAGCGGGCCACCGGCAAGGCAGGCGCGGGGTTGCGGGCAGGCGCTGCCATGCGCGGCTCGGGCCGCTCACGCTCCTGTTCGGCAAGCAGCAGCGCCTGTGCAAGCTGGGCGGCAATAACACCGAGCGCCTGCTCGTCTCGATGGCGAAAGGCGAAACGCGCTTCGGATTCGGCAAAAAGCAGCCCGACCAGCCGTCCGTGGGCAATCAGCGGCAGCGCGATCTGGCTGAAGGGCAATTCGAGCGCCGGCAGCGGAATGCTCATCGCCTTTTCCAGCCCCGCCATCGCGCGCACCGCGTCCACATACCGCCTCCCGCGGCTGAGATCGGTGATCCGCACGGTCTGCCGGGTGGCCGCCGCAATCCCGATAACGCCCTCGCCGAATGCCACTTCCGCGCCGAAGCCGAAGCGTTCATAGCCGGCGCTGGCAATGGTGATCATCCGCTGTCCGCTCTCGTCCGGCACCAGCACCATGGCATGCCTGATGCCGAACAGCTTTGAAAGCCCGTCCAGCGTGGTGTCGAGCAGGCTTTCCGGATCGCCCGCTCGGCTCAGCAGGCGTGACAGCTGCGCCGTCGGCTCGATCAAGTCCGGCAGTTCGAGGGCGGGCGCTGCCTCCAGCGGGTAGGGGGCAGGAACCGCCCGGCAGTCGAGCACCCGATAGAGGTCAGCCGCCTTCAGCCGCATGATACCCGCCATGCCCTGCTCAAGGATCGAAAGATGCGCAGCGAGCCGATCGAAGAGCGGCCCTTCGGTTTCCGACCGTTCGAAGATCAGGTCCAGCATGTGCTGAGCGCCTGTCAGTCCATCAACGACCATGACGGTCGCCAGGCCATTGGCCGCGACATTGCCAGCGGTTTTCGAGAGGAACTGGTTGGACAGCGCCACGTGGCTGTCGTCGACGATATGCACGTGACTGAGATAGGAGATGTTCGGCAGACCATCGGCATCGGTCGTCGCGATCACCGAGGGAATGACGCCTTCGAAACTGTCGCGGATCCGGGCAAGAGGGATCACTGTGCAGCCTCCGCCACGACCTTAAACCGCCGCCCGGCGCCGGGTCCCGGCGTCTGCTCGAAGATGTCGGTCGGTCTGAGCGCGATATGCCAGAGGTCCCGGTCGCTGAGTGTGCTCGACAGCTGCAGCCGCGTGACCCCGAGCCGTTGCATCAGCGACAGCTGCGCCTCGACATAATGACGGCCCCAGGCGGCAGCGGCCGCGTCTGCCGGCCCACTGTCGGTGATCTGGCCCTTGATCTGGAAGGAGCGGTAATTGTCGGGCTGCACGAAGGTGGTCGCGATCGGACGGCCGGGCAGGGCCTCGGCTACTGCCAGCGGCCACTGGCTTTGCGACACTAGCACATGCACCAGCCCCGTGGCGCGGTCATGCCTCGCGCCCGAACCACGCCCGATCATCGGCCGGTGCCCCGCGTCGCGGGTCGCCACCAGCATCATCACCTGCCCCTCGATGAATGCAGCGACCTCTGATGTCAGCAAGTCGCGTCCTCCCCTCGAATATAGCCCAACACACCCCAAGGAACCCGAAGACTAGGATCTTAAGATAGTCTTAGCAATCGGGGCGTGTCCTTAGGATGGATTTAGGAAGCCTCCCTTTCAATCCCGCTTTATCCCGCTCGCATTCGCGCCGGACCACCGTTCCGGCGGACAACCGAGAGGGACTGAAACAATGACGCATACCCATACTTCCATAACCGCCATCCCGGATCTGAACGGCCGCTACGATCTCTACGGCGCCGTTCACAAGGGCCTGCGCAAGGCGGGAGCCGAGCTGCTCGCCCGCCTCGGCTCTGCCGATTTCGACCAGCCGGAGGATACGGAAGAAGTGCTCGCCCTGCTGCGCACCTATCTGATGCTCGCCGCCTCCCATGTCGGCCACGAGGACGCGCATATCCATGCGGCACTCGCCGCCCGGGGAGAGGCGACCGACACCGTCGACCACCAGCACGACGATCACCGCGAGGCCTTCGATCAGCTGGAAGCGGTCGCCCGCGCTGTCGAGACGGCCTGGCCGATGCACCGCCGCGCCACCGGCCGCAAGCTTTACCTCGCCTTCGCCGCCTATCTGGCGGAAGACCTCGCTCATATGCATGAGGAGGAGACAGTGACGGCATGCGCATTGTGGAACCGTTTCACCGATGACGAACTCTTGGCAATCGAACTCAACATCGTCTCCTCGCTCTCGCCGGAAAAGAACATGGCCTTCATGCGCATCATGATCCCGGCAATGAACCCGCTGGAGCGGGCGCTGATGCTCGGCGCCATGCAGAAGGGCGCGCCGCCGGAAATCTTCGATGCCGTCATCGAATTCGCCGTGCGCCCCGCACTCAACCCGAAAGCCTTCGGCGATCTCGCCGGCCGGCTGAAACTCGCCGCGTGAGGAGAAGAATGATGCAAAGGCTCGCACTCGCTTTTTTTCTCCTCGCCCCGGTTCCGTCTGTTCTGGCCGCCCCGGCCGCAACTGCACCGACCGGGGTCTATGTGACGGATCCTGCCCATACCAGCCTCACCTGGAAGATCAGTCATTTTGGCCTTTCCAGCTACACCGCCCGCTTCACCGGAGTGGAGGCGCGGCTCGACTGGAACGCCGAGAGGCCGGAAATCTCGACACTGAACGTCAGCATCGATCCGCTCTCGGTGAAGACTGACTTTCCGTTTCCTGAAGTCGAGGATTTCGACGGCAAGATCGGTGGCAGTGAGGATTTCCTCGCCGCCAAACCGATCGCCTTCGAAACCCGGTCGATCACGGTCACGGGGGAGGGACGCGCAAACGTCACCGGTGATCTCACCTTCAGGGGGCAAACCCATCCGGCAAGCCTCGACGTGCGCTTCAACGGCTCGGTCGCCGAACACCCGATGGACAAGAAACCCCGCCTCGGCTTTTCCGCCACCGGCGTGGTCCACCGCACCGACTGGGGCCTCGGCTTTGCCGTGCCGGCCCTCGGCGAGGATGTCGATCTCCTGATCGAGGCGGAATTCGTGCCGCCGAAGACTTGAGTGTTTCGAGGTCGTGAAACCACACCCCCTGCAGGAACTACGATCCATCCTGCAGGGGTGAACGTCAGGCTCTGACCGCCACCACGAACAGCCGGGGAAACGCCAGCAACCGCCGCCCGTCCGCCATCGGCGGGTACGCGGCGTCGATGCGCTTGAGATAGGCCGCGCGAAAGGCATCCCGATATTCGGGTGCCACCGCCGCGAGATAAGGCCTCAGTCCCGTGCCCTCGACCCAGTCGACGATCGCCTGGGCATCCGTCATTGGATGATAATAGACCGTGTGCCAGCCATCGATCGACGCCGACAGGCCCTGCAGCCTCTGCAGATACTCGGCCGGCGCGGGCAATCGGGCACGGCGGATCCGCCCGCCTTCAAATGCCGGCGCCCACGGCCCGTCGGCCCCAGTCTCCTCCATCGCCACATGGCTCGGCTCGCCGAGATTGTCCGGCATCTGCACGGCAAGCACCCCACCGGGACCCAGGCTCTCCATCAGGGTCGCCAGAAGGTCGAGATGATCAGGCAGCCACTGGAACACGGCATTGGCATAGAGCAGGTCGACCGGTCCTTCTGGCCGCCAGCTGGCAAGATCGGCTTTGACAAAGGGCGTCTGCGGCAGCCGCGCCCGGGCCTTCTCCAGCATGTCGTCGTCGCTGTCGAGCCCGCACACCGCGTGGTGCCCGAAGCGCTCCACCAGCAGTTCGGTCGAATTGCCCGGCCCACAGCCGAGATCGACAACACGGGCAGCCTGATCAAGCGGCACCCGGGCGAGCAGATCCCGCGCCGGCCGGGTCCGTTCGTCTTCGAAAACAAGATATTGCTCGGCATTCCACGTCATGTGATCGCGCGCTCCATGTGCGTCAGGAAACAAAAGGACGGACCGACACCGGCGCCGTCCCGCTGCCGGCGTCAAGCACCAGCACCATCAGGATATCCTCATGCTGCACTCCGTGGACGAAAAGGCCGCCCGGATGATGGCCGAAAACGATGAAGCCGAGACGGGTGTAGAACCGCAGGGCTCGCTGGTTGCTGGCGGTGACAATGAGGTAGAGGAAGCGCACCTGCGATCGTGCTGCGGAAATCAGCGCCTCCATGAGCTCCGTGGCGACTGACGTTCCCCGCATTTGCGGACGAATACAGACACCCGTGACATGCCCGCGATGCCGGACCTTGGCGCCCGTCTCGGCGTCGAAGGGTGCGATTCCAACCAGCATTGGCCCGGCAAAGGCCCCGAAAACCTGGGCTTGCGTCAACCGCTGCGCCCAGTCGTCCACGTCGAGCGCCGCCTCGTCCTCGACCGAGGCCTCGAAACTCTCGGGCTCAAGCAGCAGGCTCTCCTGCCGCAACGCCCGGTAATCCGGGGCGTCGCCAGCATGAAGGCGGCGATACTGGAAGGCCATGGGCAAGATCCTCTGCGGCACTCATCGGGCAGCCATACGTTCGGTCTGCGGCTCCGCGGACGATAGTCCACGGGATGACATCGCGCCACCGCGATGCGGCTCAATCGAGCTCCACCACCAGCCCGTCGAGTGAGGCAAACACGCCGTCCGGCGCAAGCTCCGGATATTCTTCCGGCGCGCCGCTCCGGTTGATCCAGTGGCAAGCAAAGCCGAAAGCCTTGGCGCCAGCAATATCCCAGCGGTTGGACGACTGGAAAGCGATCTGGTTAGGGGAGAGTCCCAGCGCCTCGGACGCCAAGGCATAGACCATCGGCGCCGTCTTGTAGATCTTGAGCGCATTGACGGAAAACACCTCGTCGATCAGCGCGCCGATGCCGGCAGCCGTGATCGCCTCTGCCAGCATGGGAGGCGTGCCGTTCGACAGGATCGCGATCCGCGCGCCTGTGCGCTTCAGCGCGGTCAGCACCGCAGGCACTTCCGGAAAACAGTCGAGGCGTCTGTAGGCTTCGAGAAGGTCTGGCTTGAGACCGCGATCAATCGCCGGAAACCGCGCAAAGCAGAAGTCGAGGGCGTCCTCGGTCAGCATGTCAAAATCACGGTAATGCCCGGCAAGGCTCCGGACCCAGCTGTATTCGAGCTGTTTTGTACGCCACAGATCGGAAAAAGCTGCCGCATCCGGCCCGAGTGCTGCCGCATGCCGGCGCACGGCCGAATGCACGTCGAACAGCGTGCCATAGGCATCAAAGACATAAGCCCCGAAACACATCGTCTTGCCAGTCATGGCGATCTCCTCCGCAACGGGAGGGTAGGGCGGCGTGAGCCGCCGATCAAGCCGGGCGGGTCTTGCCGCTGGCCTCGGCGAAGCACCGCCGTGCCTGCTCGATCTCGTCGCGATGTTTCTCCGCCCAGATCCAGACCCCGCAAAAGGCTTCCGACAGGCTGAGGCCGATCGGCGTCAGGGCGTAATCGACATGCGGCGGGATGACCGGATGCACGGTGCGCGTCACCAGCCCGTCCTCTTCCATGCGCCGCACCGTCTGCGTCAGCATCTTCTGGCTGATGCCCGAAACGATCCGGCCGAGCTGGGTGAACCGCAGCGTGCCATGCTCTTCCAGTGCCTCGAGGATCAGCATGGTCCAGCGGTCGGCCACCTTGCAGATAATGTCCTGCACCAGCGCTTCGACGGCCGGATCGACGCTGTCGTGGCCCTCAGTGCGCGCCTGCGACCCTTGCGCGTCCCCGGCCGCCTGCGCAGATCCCTTGCTCATCAGACACTCTCCTTTGGGTGTGTATAAATCTTTTTGGTGCCTACTTCGTTTGGGAGAGTATGAGGCCTAATTACCGCTTGGACAACAGCAAAGAGGATCTCTCCCATGCAGATGACAGGCAACACCATTCTCATCACCGGCGGCGGCTCCGGCATCGGCGCAGCTCTTGCCCACCGCTTCCACGACCTCGGCAACACCGTCGTCATCGCCGGCCGCCGGCTCGAAAGCCTGGAAGCCGCGATCGGCGATCGGCCGAATATCCATGCGCTGCCGCTCGACATCGAGGACCCGGCCGCGATCACGGCTTTCACGGAGACGCTGGTCAGCCGCTTTCCCGACATCAATGTCCTGATCAACAATGCCGGCATCATGCGCTTCGAGGCGCTTGACCAGTCGCGCGACTTGACCGACGCCGAAGCGACCATCACCACCAACCTGCTTGGGCCGATCCGCCTGATCAACGCTCTGGTCGAGCATCTGTCAGCCCGTCCAAACGCCGCCATCGTCAACGTCTCCTCGGGCCTTGCCTTCGTGCCGCTGGTCGCCACCCCGACCTATTCGGCGACCAAGGCCGCGATCCACAGCTACACCCAGAGCCTGCGCGACGCACTGTCAGGCAAGATCGAGGTGATCGAGCTTGCCCCGCCCGCCGTCCAGACGGAACTGACCCCCGGCCAGTCGAACCGCGAAGGTTATCTGCCGCTGGAGGATTTCATCGACGAGGTGATGGCTTTGTTCGCCACCGAGCCGACGCCCGTCGAAATCCTGGTCGAACGCGTCGGCTTCCTTCGCAAGGCCGAGGCCGAAAACCGCTTCGACCAGACCTTTGCCGCGCTGAACGAGTTTGCCCGCAAGGCGCGCGAGGGCAAGTAGGAAGGGGCTGAGGGCAGGGGGAGCGCAACCCCTCTCCCCCTTGTGGGAGAGGTTACAAAATCGAGGGCTTAGCCCGATCAGGGCTAAACCTCAGATTTTGTTGGTGAGGGGACCAGTAATGGCAGCACAGCATCATTCGCCGACATTCCGCAACGCCGCCAAAATCCGCAAACACACGCCGTCCAACCCCTCCAGCACCTCGTCGTTCCAGAACCGCAGGATCTCGAAACCCTCGGCTTCGAAGACGGCATCCCGGCGAGCATCACCGCTGTTCTCACTGTGCTGCCCGCCATCGACTTCGACGATCAGTCGGTGCTCGAAACACACGAAGTCGAGGATGTAACCCTTCAGCGGCACCTGCCGGCGAAACTTGGCCCCTCCGAGCTTGCGATCCTTCAACACCTGCCACAGCACTGCCTCCGGCCCCGTCGGATCAGCGCGCATCCGACGGGCTCTAACCCTGGCAATCGGCGGCGGCTGATGGCGCACTGAACTCCTCCGAGGCGACTCTATTGCCTGCTAAACCGATCCCCTCACCAACAAAATCTGAAGTTTAGGCGGCTTACGCGCGCCTAATCCTTCGATTTTGTAACCTCTCCCACAGGGGGAGAGGTGGGTCGGCTGGCCTCGGCCCACTCGAACGTCAGCTGCGCAACTCGGTCAAAGGAGCAATATACCAAACAATGCAACGTTACAGAATAGACGCCGTATGTTGGCAGAGCGATCGCCGGACCCTCCTCCCCACCTAGTGGGAGAGGTTACAAAATCGAGGGCTTGAGAGCGATCAGGGCTAATCCTCAGATTTTGTTGGTGAGGGGATCCGTGATGGAGGTCCCTCATCCCCCAAGCACCATGTCGATCTCGCTCAGCGACCGGTCGACATGCCCCTCGAACACCAGCGTCTCCTCCTCCGTGATGATCAGGATCTCCGGCGCGCCGCGCACCCGCACATGCTGCGATTGCGCCAGGCCCTCGTCGAGGCCGCGGGTCAAAAGGTCGATGAACCGGGTGCCCGGGCCGGTAATGGCGATCGGCATGGTCTCCTCGGCCAGGCTCAACATGCGGGACAACCCTTGGCCTAGCGCCAGCCCGGCTTGCCGGAAGGCATATTCCGAGGCGCGGTGGCCCTGGCGGGCGCGAGTGGCGATCTTCTCCATCTCGGCAAGCGGCACGAAGCTGGCCGGGATCGTGTCCGGAGGCACTTCGAAGGCGGTGCGCAGGATACCGTAGAAGCCGGCAGATGCCTCGATACAGCCATAGGCGCCGCAGCGACAGCGCTTGCCGTCGTCGGCATGCAGCATATGGCCGAAATTCGGGGCTCGCACCTCGATCTGCCCGTTTCGGTCGCGCAGCGCTACCCCAAGTCCGATCGAATGGCCGAGCGACAGCGTGGCTAGCGATTGAACCGGCGCCTGCCGCGATTTCTCCAGCCGCAGCAGCAACGCATGAGTGACCAGCAGGCTCTCATTGAACAGGTGGATGCGGGCCGTGCCGAAGTCGGACAGTGCCGCCTCGAAGTCGAGTGCCTGATAGCCGAAGATCGGCGACCACAAGAGTTTCGCCCCCTCCCGGTCGGCCAGTCCCTTGCTGCTGATCGAGATGCTGGCGATGTCCGATAGCGCCAGCTGCGAGCGGCCGGCAAGCCGCTGCAAGGCAGCGCGGAAAGCGGCAAGGAAGGCGGCTGGCGTCTGCGCGCCCTGGTCGCGCGCCTCCTCGATGCGGTCGATCATCGTGCCGCGATAGTCGGCCAGCGAATACTGCACGGCGTGTGAGGAGATTCTGACCGCAATCACATGGGCCGCCGCCCGTCGCCGGGTAAACAGCACGCGCGGCCGGCCGCGATGCCCCGCCGTCGGCAGTTCCCGTCTCTCGATCAGGGTCAGTTTTTCAAGCTCTGCGGTGATTGCCGACACGGTGGCCGACGACAGTCCGGTGGCAGTCGAAAGGTCGGTATGCGCAAGCGGTCCGTCGCGCCGGAGCGCCTGCAAAACAAGCCCGCTATTCTGTTGGCGCACGGCCTCGCTGCTGGCCCGGGGGCTCGCCCTCTGGCCGTCTTTCATGGGCACTGCGCCCGATTTCGTCTGGTCCACCGCATGCTCCTCCCAAAGCATTTGGTCACTGTGTTGGCAAGCCTCCTCCGGCCCGTGTTGACAGCGTGAGAATCTTCTGCCAGTTATTTTCTCGACTGTCGAGAAAAACCATTGGACGGGGGTCCGTGGGGTAAGGGCAGTTTTTCAGCGGGTCGTTCGGTGGGGAGGTCTTCCGTCGGTCCGCTATCACCTTGGGAGGTTTAAAATGAAATCCGTATTGAAGCTGATGGCAGCGACTGCCGTCATCGTGAGCCTGCATTCTGTCGCCAGCGCCGAAGGCCTAACGGTTGGCGTTTCCTGGTCGAACTTCCAGGAAGAGCGTTGGAAGACCGACGAAGCCGCGATCAAGGCAGCGCTTGAAGCCGCCGGCAACAAGTACATCTCGGCCGACGCCCAGACGTCTGCCGCAAAGCAGCTCACCGACATCGAAAGCCTGATCGCCCAGGGCGCAAACGCCCTGATCGTTCTGGCCCAGGATTCGGAAGCCATTGGCCCGGCCATCGAAAAGGCCACCGCTGAAGGCATCCCGGTCGTCGGTTACGACCGCCTGATCGAAAACCCCGACGCCTACTACATCACCTTCGACAACAAGGAAGTGGGCCGCATGCAGGCTCGCGAAGTGTTCAAGGCGAAGCCGGAAGGCAATTACGTCTTCATCAAGGGCGCCTCGACCGACCCGAACTCTGACTTCCTCTATTCCGGTCAGATCGAAGTCCTGAAGGAAGCCATCGACGCCGGCAAGATCAAGAACGTCGGCGAAGCCTACACCGACGGCTGGAAGCCGGAAGCTGCCCAGAAGAACATGGAGCAGTTCCTGACCGCCAACAACAACAAGGTCGATGCTGTCGTATCGTCCAACGACGGCATGGCCGGCGGTGTTGTGGCAGCGCTCGAAGCCCAGGGTCTCGCCGGTTCCGTTCCGGTCTCCGGTCAGGACGGCGACAAGGCTGCTCTGAACCGCGTAGCACTTGGCACACAGACCGTGTCTGTCTGGAAGGACAGCCGCGAACTCGGCAAGAAGGCCGGCGAAATCGCCAACGAACTCGCCGCTGGCAAGTCGATGGACGAAATCGAAGGCACCGTGAAGTTCGCCGGCGGTCCGAAGGGCGTCGAAATGAACTCCTACTTCATCGCTCCGCTGCCGATCACCAAGGAAAACCTCAACACCGTCATCGACGCTGGTTGGATCTCCAAGGAAGAAGCATGCCAGGGCGTCGCCGCTGGCTCGGTTGCTGCCTGCAACTGATCTGATCGTGACGGACCACAGAGCTTGAGCCGAGCCGCCGCAGCCGATTGTGCTGCGGCGGCTCGACTGGTCGCGAGCATTGCGCGGCACATCGGCACGAACGCAAGGTTTTAAGGGACTTGGGTCGACCGCCGGCAGCCGTACAGAAGATCAAGATGCAGCGATCCGCATGACGGGCAGCCTGTCCGAAGCCGCATGCCGAGAGGCATGCCTCATCGCAAGCCGAATAACGACTGGGGAGATATTTGTATGGCGCATCAAAGCCTTGCCACGCCTGCGCCCGCAGCCCGGGCATCCAACATGTCAGCGGTAAAACGCTTCTTTCAAGCCACCGAGATCGACACCCGCCTGCTCGGCATGGTGATCGCGCTCGCGATCATCTGGATCGGCTTCGATTTTCTCTCGAACGGGCTTTTCCTGACCTCGCGCAACCTGTGGAACCTCTCGGTCCAGGCGGCCTCCGTTTCGGTCATGGCGACCGGCATGGTGCTGGTCATCGTCACCCGCAACATCGATCTTTCGGTCGGCTCCATTCTAGGCTTCGTCGGCATGATCATGGGCGTTCTGCAGGCTCGCATACTGCCGCCGATCATCGGCTTTGAACATCCGCTGATGTGGGTGATCGCGCTCGCCTCCGGCATTGCCGTCGGAACGGCCATCGGCGCCTTCCAGGGCGCCATCATCGCCTTCCTCGGCGTGCCCGCCTTCATCGTCACGCTCGGCGGCCTGCTCGTCTGGCGCGGTGCGGCCTGGATGGTCACGTCTGGCGCCACCGTCGCGCCGATGGACACCACCTACCGCCTGATGGGCGGTGGCGCGGATGGCTCGATCGGGGTCACCGCCAGCTGGATCGTCGGTGCGGTCGCCTGTGTGATGATCGTCCTGTCGATCCTCAACACCCGCAAGCAGCGCCGCCGCTTCGGCTTTCCGCTGCGCCCGCTCTGGGCTGAATATTTCCTCGTCGCTGCCGGCTGCATCGCCATTCTCGGCGCCGTCTGGGTCGCAAACAGCTATTACATGCCGGTGAACCTGGCGAAGAAATACGCCGCCGCCAACGGCATCGATTGGCCGGAAGGCGGGTTGCAGATCGGTCTTGGCATCGCGATCCCGGTTCTGATCGCCATCGGCATCGCCATGGTCATGGCCTTCATCACCAACCGCACGCGCTTTGGCCGCTACGTCTTCGCCATCGGCGGAAACCCGGAAGCGGCCGAACTGGCCGGCATCAAGGTGAAATGGGTCACCGTCAAGATGTTCGCGCTGATGGGGGCACTCTGCGCCATCGCCGCTGCCATCTCGACCGCCCGTCTGAACGCCGCGACGAATGCGCAAGGGACGCTCGATGAACTCTACACGATCGCCGCAGCCGTCATCGGCGGCACCTCGCTTGCCGGCGGTGTCGGCACCATCGCCGGCGCCATGCTCGGCGCCATCGTCATGCAATCCTTGAATTCGGGCATGGTCCTGCTCGGTCTCGACACGCCGCTGCAAAGCATCGTCATCGGCATCGTGCTCGTGATCGCTGTCTGGCTCGATACCGTCTACCGCGCCCGTGCGAAGTAAGGGGAGTTGAACTCATGTCGGACAATCGCACCCCACTCGTGGAAATGCGCAACATTTCCATCTCCTTCGGCGGCATTCATGCCGTGGACGACGCATCCGTCGACCTCTTCCCCGGTGAAGTGGTCGCGCTCCTCGGCCACAACGGCGCCGGCAAGTCGACCCTGATCAAGATCCTGTCGGGCGCCTACAAGCGCGACAACGGCGATATCCTGATCAATGGCGACTTCGCCGACATCGGCAATCCGCGCGATGCCAAGAAATACGGCATCGAGACGATCTACCAGACGCTCGCCGTCGCCGACAATGTCGACGCCGCAGCCAACCTCTATCTCGGCCGCGAACTGCGCACCCCCTGGGGCACGCTCGACGACGTCGCGATGGAAGCCAAGGCCCGCGAAGTCATGGGGCGCCTGAACCCCAACTTCCAGCGCTTCAAGGAGCCGGTGAAGGCCTTGTCTGGCGGTCAACGCCAGTCTGTCGCCATTGCCCGCGCCATCCTGTTCGACGCCCGCATCCTGATCATGGACGAGCCGACGGCAGCCTTGGGCCCGCAGGAAACCGCCCAGGTCGGCGATCTCATCGTCCAGCTGAAAAAGGAAGGCATCGGCATCTTCCTGATCAGCCACGACATCCACGATGTCTTCGACCTCGCCGACCGCGTCTTCGTCATGAAGAACGGCCGCGTCGTGGGCCACGCCCGCACCGAGGATGTCACCAAGGACGAAGTCTTGGGCATGATCATCCTCGGCAAATGCCCTCCGGGGGCAGTGCCAGGGCCAGGGGCCATGCAGACGGCTTGAGCCGAAAGGCAGGGAAGTGAGACAGGCGAGGGGGCGTTACGCTCCCTCGTTTGCGTTTGTGGGATTGACAACCGGCCTCGAGCTGATGGACGACCCTAGGGCTTCTTCACTGTTGCCAAGGCGTCACAGCTATCGAGCGGCGACCTTTTAATGCTCTTAGAAATTTGGACATGCTTGCCCATTACGGAAAATGCCAAACGCCGCTGCCCGTGTTGGATCTTCCTGCCGCAGAGACCCTTCCGTCCGCGGCTTGCTGCTTGTAAGATCAGCCAGCCGACCTTTCGATGTGTCATCGAGGGCAAAAGGGCGGTTCACCTAGTTCACCTGTTGTCAGCGTGTATAAGGCATATCATACGACAAACGCGCTGCTTTGCGGATGCGACGGTGGGAGACCGCCATCGAAGCGACCCCCGGCCGCATCAAGCCGCGCGGCGCACGGCCGCCTTGCCGGCGGATGCCTGACCGCCGATCTCGAACCGGGCGATCAGTTGGAAAAGAGCGTCCGCCTCCCTGGCCAGCGAATGGCTGGCAGCGGTGGATTCTTCGACCATCGCAGCATTCTGCTGCGTGCCCTGGTCCATGATGTTGACGGCCTTGTTGATTTCCTTCAGCCCCGTTGCCTGCTCGTTCGAACTGTCGACGATCGCGCTCACATTGATGCTGACCGCCTGGAATTGCGAAACGATCGCCTCCAGAGCGTTGCCGGTTTCGCTGACCAGAGCCACCCCGTTCTTCACCTGCACGCCGGACTTGCCGATCAATGCGCGGATTTCCTTGGCCGCAGTCGCTGAGCGCTGCGCCAGTTCACGCACCTCTTGGGCAACAACGGCAAACCCCTTGCCGGCTTCACCGGCGCGTGCCGCTTCCACGCCGGCATTGAGCGCGAGCAGATTGGTCTGGAAGGCGATCTCGTCGATTACGGAGATGATGTTGGTAATCTCTCCGGAGGAGTTTTCGATTTCGTGCATGGCGGCCACGGCCCGCTCCACGACGGCGCCGGAGCGTTCTGCGGCAGCCCGTGTCTCCAGAACCTGCCGCCCCACTTCTTGGGCGCGGCGGCTAGAATCACCGATCGTCGTGGTGATCTGTTCCAGCGCTGCGGCCGTC
>NNBU01000164.1_pt1 | contig 21846 bp, 20 predicted proteins | sample 1173781 | NCBI WGS metagenome assembly NNBU01 (sample SAMN07173937, study PRJNA388173) | plant metagenome | biome: Plant school; feature: Soil; material: Symbiotic tissue of Blasia pusilla L.; isolation source: symbiotic tissue sample KVJ2 | host: Blasia pusilla | place: Norway: Troms, Kvaloya...
GGGTTGGGGTTGGGGTTGGGGTTGGGGTTGGGGTTGGGGTTGGGGTTGGGGTTGGGATGTTGGGGTGAACGATTATCCAAATTGCTATCAGAATTACTGTGATCAGAATTACGAACTCCAAAATCAACCTGATGATCGGGAGACGGCTTGGAGATGCTGGAGTTTGAGATGGTATCGATGGTTCCGTTGGCGTTACTGTTTCGAGTGACAGTACTGGTGTTTTTTTTTGAGTTTCAGGTGCTTTCCAAACATTGCCTTTGTAAACAATCCGTTGGCGATCGCCTTCTTTTTTGAACTCAGCAACAACTACTACAGGTTGCTCAGTTTCAGGTAAGGAGGTTTGACTAATTAGGTTTACCAAATCATGTAATTGACTCTCAATATTAATTGTTTTCGGGGTTAACCAAACTGATTCAGAAGTATTAATAACGCTTGGAGATACTTCTGACAGGAGGCGATCTAAATGTGTGCCAGCGTCAGTGTATAACTGCTCAATTTGTTGGGCATTAGCTTTAAAGCTATTGAGTCCATCAAAGTCAATTGAACTGCGAATTGTGGTCAGAAAAGTTGACTCTTTTTCCCAAAAACTCAGTAAGGCACAAGCAGCTAGTTTTCTCAGTTGAGACTCTGTTTCGGGCGTTGCATCCCCAACCCACAAAACGATTTCAGAGATTTTCCGACCCATGCTTTTCGGCCGAGCTTCTGACGCATCCAGCCCTGTGAGTTCTAGAAGCACTTTATTTTCATATCGAGCCAAAATAAGGGACGCTTTAGTATCGTTTATTAGGGAATTAATTGTTAACAGTTTACCGTCATCTCTAGCAATAACTCGTTGTTTTAGCACAACTGGCTCTTCTTTAGGCTGTTCAGGTTTACTAATATTGCGCCAATGAATACCAACATCTTCGCCGAGTGGAGAACTTCTAACGTAAATTTCTACCTGACTATGACTCATAGAAGCCTCATCTGATTATTTAGGAATCGGTAACCATTTGGCTCTACCTTGCAAAATGGCAAAGCCACGCTCTTGCTTACAATCAATTGCAAATTTGGAAATAGCTGTGTTAAAAGCTTGGATCTGAGCTTTTGTGGCATCTACCCCACCTTGAACCGCAAACTTTTGATCTTCTGTCTCCTTCAAAGCAGATGCTTTTTCCGTATAACTGTTATTAGCTTCACTATGGGGTGTATGAACGTCATCGAAAAAGTTGGCAATGAGCCTGAAGGGTCGCCAAAGTTGATTACGCTCATTGAAACGCTGCTCTGCCAGATCAAGCCTGCGTTGGGCGCTGTTGAGCTGATCGGCTTTAACATCGACTTCTTTTTCAAGTTCATCAAGGTTTTGTCTAGCTCTTTCCAATTCTAATTTGCGACTTTCATTATATACATTCAACAAAAACCGCAATACATAGCGCAGTGGTTGGTCTCCATCTTTAGGAGCATAAGGTGCATCCAGAGGTACTTTGTTGTAAACGAACCGAGTGTAACCATTAATAGTTTCAGCATAGGAGAAAGCAATGTGTCCAATGGTTTGTACAGGTGTTACGACTACTGCAACTTTGTGATACTGCTCGTCTTCTTTGAAGAAATCCAGTAATTCCCGATAGCCAATCTTGATGTGATCCAGCAGGTCATTTGCATCTTTATCCGTTTTCATGTAACTTTCACACTTTAATGGCGCTAGAACAACCAGCCTGGGGTTTGTTAAACTTTCATAGGCATCTTTTAATAGCTTGGTAATCCGAGCAGGATCATTTTTTTGTTCATGCCAAGGCCCAATTTCTGTATTCTTCGTTCTGCCTATTTTATTTTCCATCAAAGCAGTTGAATCAATGGGAATAATAACCGCATCACATTGATTTAACTGTTGCTTGATATACTCTTTTTGGTCGGGAGTAGCAGTGGGTTTGAAATACTCTCCACAAGGATCAGTAAAGCGAATTTTCATGAACTTTTTGCCGCCATTTCCCACTTCAAACACAAATCCTTCATCTTCCCAAGGGTCAAGTTGGGGTGGAGTTGGTTCAACTAGCTTCTGTAAGCGGTAGTCCATATTTCGTAGCAGACGTTTACATTCTTCGATCGCATCCAATGTTTTACTATCGCTTATCCATGTTGTTAGCCCTGCACTCTCAAAGGTTTTGTCAAATTCTTCGTGTATGGCGGCTAACAAACTGGTCTTGCCAACTCCTCTAGGCGCAACTATGATAATATTTAGTTCTTGCAGGTTGTTCATGAAAATAAATCCAGGCTGAAAAATGAAGTTTAGTCTGTGGTAAGGAAGTTTTTAGGAATCAATTAGTAGGTCGAAAAATCAAGTTAAAAATTGAATGGTTTCTACACGATTAACCTCTTCTAATCGCTTGACACTATTCAACCATTCTTGTTGACGTTGTTGTTCTTGCTCAAGCTTACCAATTTCCTCAGCCCAGACTTTAGCTCTCACTCGCCTGAGAAACTTTTTCCAGTCTTTTTGAGCGTCTTTGTGGTAGATTATATTGTCAATAAACTTCTCAATCCGCGCATAAGCAGCAATGCTGGGCTGATAAAGTAGCTCTTCTAGGGCTGCCTTAATTCTGGCAACTGTGCGATCGTAGTCAATCTGTAGCGCGTTCAAAATCAAGTCAGCATTTGTATTAGGTCCTACCTTTAAAGTTGTATCTTGAGATTCGTCATTAGGAAGTTGAATATTGCTAAGTGAAACCAAATGTTGATAAATTTGTGGTTCAATTAAGCCACTGTAGGAGAGTTCAAAACTATCAATAATTTGAAAAGCTTGCTGGAGTCTTTTCAAATCTGAATACTCTTGTTCCAGCAATTCTCTAAAAGCTTTGATAAATTCTGAGCCTTCTAAAGAATTAGGCAATATATCCAATCTTCCCGATGTAATTAAAATTTCTGCTATTCGTACTTTTACTTCTTCAGTTGATTCTTTTAGTCCCTCATCCAAATTACTAAAGCGATCGGAAAGTAGAGTCCGCAGTAGATCGCGGTAATCACCATAAGCTTTCATGGGATTGCTGGCTTGAATCTGCTTATTAATCTCGTCTTCTGGATTATTAGCCGTTAAAATTCCAGCGTTTACTTTACAATCTTGATATACTTTATCAATACTGGATTCAAGACTATGAGATGGGGATTGACAGCGTTTAGCAAATTCAAGTCTTAAATCCTGGAAAGCAATGGTAATTTCTCGCCACCATCCATCTCGATCAGTACCAAATAAATCTTCATACGTATCATCAATAACTCTAGACAAATCACTGTCAGTACCGCTAAAAACTTTCTGAGCAGACTGTATAATCAAATCGATATCTTGCTGAATTTTCATCAACCGTTCTTGACTTTGCCGAGCATACTCTTCATCAATTTCTAAAATATGCTCTGCCAAGTAATTAAGGATGCGATTAAAAACTTGGTTAGCATCATCAGGGTTTGAGCAATCAGCAATTTCACAACTGACTACTTGCATTTGCAAGGTATCTTTAAGAACTTTACAGGCATTCATATTCTGTGTCCTTTGGCTATGGTTAATAACCATAAATGCTCTACCTGCAAGGTTATTCAACTCTTGAGCAGCAATATCGTAAATATCTGTGTCAACGTTACGCCATTGGTAGCGTTGCGGGTCTGGGCGAGTTATAAATAGGACAACATCCACTGCTGTACCCAGAGTTTCTAGCATTACTGTTTCGTCACCCAGTTTAGAGTCTCCCAAACCGGGAATGTCAACTAGAGCAATCTTACCAACATCAGAATTGTTGAAAGGGCAAAATATATTAACCTCACGCACAGCTAGGTGTTTGAAGGTAATTAGTTCTCCTTGAGCATTGCGTTCTTGTCTCACATATTCAGCTACTTCCTCTACAGGTACAACTTTCTGCTGAGGTTCTATTCGCGGAATAATCAGATGTCGATATTTTTCTAGGTTCTGGAAATAGTCAGATTGCAGGTGCTGATAAACTGCTTCATTCGTTGCACCAGCAGGCATTTTGGCTGGTAAAGATGTTCGGGCAAATTCATCCAAGGTACGCGGTTCAGGCTTGAGTTTCAGCGATTTGTAATAAGGAAGAATGACTTCTTCTAAAAAGGTTTTTTCTGAGTGCAGAATGACTCTAACTTCAACAGAACCCTCCTGATTGCAAACCACGCTACGAACAGCCGTACAAGCTGCTCCTTCGTATGCAGGAATTTCGCGATCGCTAAGTCCACTTAAACTCTTGAGCAAGGTACTCTTTCCTTGTCCCATCAACCCCATAACACCAATATTCAGGGTACTTCTAGAAAAGCGACTCCTCAATTTAGATAATACAAGCAGTTCAGATCCAATGCGCTTTTGAATATCACTAAAATTAATTGCTTTTAAATACTCTAAAACTCGGAGATTGGCATTTTCTTCAAGTAACGCTTCTCGATGAGTTTCCAGATTATATAAGGCAGATGCTCGTGCCTGAAGCTCTTTTTCAACTGTTGCAATCTTCTTGGGAAGATAACTTGATCTACGCTCAATGATGTTGGCAACCTGTTCTGCTCTAGTATGCATATTAGCTTAATCAAGGTAAGTTTTTATACTAAAATATGGTAGCTAAGTATAGCGCAATCAAGCCGTTATCTCAGATTGTATTACACAAATTGATACGGAACTACGCCCTTGTATAGTAGGGCTGCTTGATACGATAAGGTAAGCATTTTGTCAACAGTATGGGCGAGAAAATTGGGGTAGTTGGTGATCGAAAAACTACCGTCTCAATCAGTAAATTTCAGTGCGTTGGTATTGGCGTAGCCTCTCGTAGAGAAGCCTTGCGGGAGGCATTGAGATTTTATTGTCCAATCAGATTTTTTAATAAGGGAAAAATTTTATTGTTATCACAGGAATCAGTCGTTAATGCACATTTGGGTTCTATTGCTACTCGCACGCGAGGTATTGAGATTTCAATCAAATTATTCGGAAATATCCTAACTTCCCAACATCTGCAAGTTATGTAAAGTAGCATAAAGCCCTCCTTGTTGCAGTAGTTCATCATGACTTCCCTGTTCAATTAATTCACCCCGCTTCAGAACAAAAATCCGGTCTACATTGCGAATTGTAGACAGGCGGTGAGCGATAATAATGGCGGTACGTCTGAGCAAAAGCTGGTTTAATGCTTCTTGAACTAAAGCTTCTGTGCCAACATCTAAACTAGCGGTAGCTTCATCTAGTACCAAAATTTGGGGACTGCGAATTGCAGCCCGCGCAAAGGCTAAAAGTTGCTTTTGACCACTAGAAATATTTGTACCCCGTTCTCGAAGTTGAGTGTCATAACCTTGGGGTAGTTCTTCTATAAACTCAGCTATGTTGGTTTCTTCTGCTGCTTGTTGAATTTGTTCAATGGTGTAGCCATCTCCTAAAGAAATGTTGCTTTTAACATCGCCAGCAAACAAAAAGCCTTCTTGTAAAATTACTGCCATGTAGCGCCGCAGTTCTGCCTGGGGTACTTCCCGAATATCGATGCCATCGATGAGAATGCGTCCTTTAGTGGGTTCGTAGAGGCGGCACAACAGCCGGATAATCGAAGTTTTACCTGCACCTGTAGGGCCGACTAATGCCACTTTTTCGCCAGGATGAATGGTGAAATCTAAGTCTTTAATTACGTAATCATCATTTTTGTAAGCAAACCAGACGTGATCAAAGCGGATCTCTCCCAGTTCTGGCGGGGAAGTGAGGTCTGGAGATTCTAGATTTGCAACAATCTCGTCTATGTAGCCGAATTTAGCATCAAATATTGAGAAACGGACATTGGCGCGATCGCGGATTTCTATCGGTTCATCTAATATATCGCCTACGCGTTCAATGGCAGTAAAACCAGCTTGAATTACCGTAAATTTTTCCGCAAAATCCCTTAAAGGGTCAAATAATTGCTGGGCATACAAGATAAATGCAGCTAAAGTTCCAAAAGTCAAGCTTTTTCCTAACAGCAACGAACCACCCAACCACAACACACCTGCGATCGCAATCAGTCCAATCCATTCTAAGGTTGCTGAAATAAATGAATCATAAAAGATGGTTTGATCCATTTGCTGAGTGTAGCGGCTGTTTGTGGCACGAAACAATTCGGCATTAAATTTTTCCCTGCGGAACAGCTGCACCACGTTGATGCCAAGCACATTTTCTTGTAGCTGTGAGTTCAATATAGAAAGTTCTTCCCGCCCTTTGTAATTAGCTTTGCGGTACTGTTGCTGAATGTAAACTATTAACCAGCTAACTGGTAACAGCATAAATAGCAGCAAGCAAGTGAGTTGCCACTGGATGGAAAACATTAAACACAAAATCACCAGCATGGAAAACAAATTGGATACGATGCCAATTGCCCCGGTTGAAAAGACATCGCCTAACACTTCCACATCGCTGGTGATTCTGGTGATTAGTTTCCCTACGGGTGTGCGGTCAAAAAAGCGTACTGCTAGAGATGTTACGTGCTGGAATAAGTCTTGGCGAATTGCGGCGGTGATTTGTTGCCCTAGCTTTTGTACTATATAACCCTGGTAGCCTGTCAAAATCAATCGGATTGCGATCGCAACAAACAATAATCCCTCCAGGATATTTAGCCCTTGCGACAAGGGGCGATTCTTGAGAAATTCGTAAGTGCTAGGTTCATTGCGAATTAGAGAGATAACTTGGCCAATCAACAGAGGTTGTATGGCATTAGCTAGTGCGATGGGTATGAGTAAGCACATCGACAGCGTTAATAATTGTCCGCTACGACGGGCATAAGGCACCAAACGCAAAAACAACCGCCAGTCATTCTCAGGCCGACGATCTGGTGTATAAGATTTTTTGAGAGATTGGTAGATGCTCATAGTAAGAGCATTATATTTAATGTTTGTAAAAAAATACGCTTGTTTAAAGTAGCGTTTGTTTTCCTACCCTGATACCATGCCTGAGATAGAAACCGCAAGACTGCTACTAAGACCCTATACTCCTCAAGATTTAGATGAACTTGCTCCCATTTTGAGTAACCCAGCAGTTATGAGGTATTCACCTAGAGGGCCTATACCTAAAGATCAGGTCAAAGAAGTAACCCAGGAAATATTAAAATTTTTTATTACACACTGGCAACAGCATGGTTTTGGTGTGTGGGCTGTAGTGGAAAAAGCCACCGTTAAATTAATTGGTCATTGTGGGCTGAATTTTTTACCCAATAGCCCAGAAGTTGAAGTTCTTTATCGGTTAGACGAAGCTTATTGGCATCAAGGAATTGCCAGCGAAGCCGCAAAGGCAAGTTTGAAGTATGGCTTTGAGGAAGTAAAGCTAGATCGTATCGTCGCCATCACTGCACCAGAACATACAGCTTCGCGTCGTGTGATGGAGAAATGCGGGTTGAAATACGAGAAAAATGCTCAGTTTTATAAGTTAGATGTAGTGTATTATGCCCTGGCTCGTTCCGAATGGCGATCGGATGATTCTCTTTACATTTTGCAAATTTAAATTTGAATTGGGGTCATTATGCCTGAGATAGAAACTGCGCGGCTGCGACTAAGGCACTTCAATCTAGAAGACTTTGATTACCTATTTCGCCTCTACAGCGATACAGAAGTCATGAGGTATCTGTTGCCAAGAACAAGGGAACAAACCCAGGCAAGTTTAAACAAACATATCCAACAGTGGCAACAACACAACTTTGGAATGTGGGCAGTAATATACAAAGAAACTGGTAAAATAGTTGGTCGTTGTGGACTTGGGTTTCTGGAAAATACGCCGGAAGTTGAGCTTGGCTATGTGTTTGACAAGGGCTATTGGAACATGGGACTAGGCACTGAAGCATCTCTTGCAACTTTAAAGTTTGGATTTTGGCAAGTGAAGCTAGATCGAATAGTAGCGATCGCTCATCCAGAAAACCTTGCTTCAGTGCGGGTGATTCAAAAGGTAGGGATGAAGTATGAAAAGAATGCTACTTATTACGGCCATGATGTAGTGTACTACGCTATCTCACACACAGAATGGCAGCCAGATGATTCCCTTTACATTTTGAAATCATAAAACTATCAGTCCCCTACCCAGAAATATTGCCACTGTCAAATTTAATTTAGCGTATCAAAACGATTCACAACCGCAGCCTACAGAATCATTGGCGAAGCAACTACTTGGCATTGGTTTTGCTGGTCTTATGGTTACAGCAACGTTTGAGTTAGAGATTGGGGACTAGTACCGCAAGGCGGAATTAAAAATTAAAAATTAAAAATTAAAAATGAATACAGCATAAGTGGTTTATTTCCGCCGTACTGTACTAGGCACTGAAAATTTTGAAGACTGGTATTTGTATTAATTGCTTCATAAATATCCCTTAAAGTATGAAACAATACCATAATTATCTATTTACGTCTTATATCTAAAGGTAGAAGATAAAGGTTAAAATTTGGGAAAACTAAGAGGGGTTCATTCCCAAGAGATGTCCTGCCTACTTATCGCAGAGTGCAACTGAGGTCAGATGACGCAACCTTTAAATCAAGTCAAAGAGTGGGAAAAACGTCGTGATGAAGCAAACCGCTACTATCAGCGAGGGAAATTTCAAGAGTATCTCGACCTAGCAACCAAGAATTTACATCTAGCTAGAGCAATTCCAGACCGAACTAGGGAAGGTTATACATTGAACGATCTCGGTTTAGCTTACCTCAGTTGTTGGCAACCTCAAAAAGCATTAGAGCGGTTTCATCAGGCGCTTTCGGTTGCTGTTGAAATTGGCAACACGCCAGCACAAGCAACTGCACTTAGCAATTTGGGTTCTACCTACAGCCGTCTTGGACGCTTTTCACAAGCGTTGGAGTATTTTGACAAAGCACTGCCAATCTTTAGGCGATTGCAAGATACTCAAGGAGAAGTTTCTACTCTCAATGATGTGGCGCTAATTTATACGCGCTTGGGAGAACCGAAACGGGCGCTGTTGCTACAACACCAAATTTTGACGATGCGGCGATTGTTAGGTGACTTTTCTGGTGAAGCAACAACTCTAAATGGCATTGGTTTCGCCTACAACGTCTTAGGTAAGTTTGAGCAAGCTCTAGAATTTTTTCAAGCAGCACTTCCAATTCAACGAGCTGTCAAGAATTTGGTTGGTGAAGCAACCACCTTGAACAACATTGCCTCTGTCTATAATGATTTAGGAAAACCGAAACAAGCGCTATTGCTCTACCATCAAGTTCTTTTGACACGTCGAGCAATTAGCGATCGCTCTGGTGAGGCAACAACCCTTCACAACATTGGTTTTACCTACAGCAGCTTGGTACAAAATCGGCAAGCAATGAAGTTCTATAAGCAAGCCATTGCGATTTATCAACAACTAGGCGATGGTCTCGGAGAAATTTCAACTTTGCTGAACATGGGAAGCATTTACGCTGTAACCAAACGTAAAAAAATGGCGCGATCGTGCTACCAAAACGCCCAAGAGTTAGCAGAGCAAATTGAACATGAGCCGCTCCTGGAAAAAGTACAGCAATTTATAGATTCTCTTTGATCCTAAACAAATCCGCGCCGTAGGGGCAATTCATGTAGACGCATTCGCAAAGCGTCTCCAAGAGTTGCGGCTTCCCGCAGGGTATTGCCCCTACGGCAGATGTAGTTTTTCAAAACACTCATATTTAGTCTTTCCTGTCAATACGTAAGTCTTATTTAATTACTGTTACTAAAAATTACATAATTTACTAAAGTTGATAGTGGCATAACTAATGAAGATGGAACAGGAAGATCAATTTGTAACCGTGGTAATTACACAACTTGTAAAACCAGGACGCGAAACTGCTTACGAAGCTTGGTTGAAAGAGATTACCAGAGTTTCCAGAACATATACGGGTCATCTGGGAACAAATGTGATTCGTCCCCAACTTGGGGTGCGAAATGAATATGTGATCATCTTCCGGTTTGACGGTTATGAAAATTTAAAGGTGTGGATGACATCGCGCGATCGCGAATATTGGCTCAATCAAGGTAAACATTTGGTTGAATCTGATCCTCATGTTCAACAACTTAGTGGATTAGAAGCTTGGTTTTGTCTTCCTGGTCAACCACTGAAAACTCCACCACGCTATAAAACAGCATTGCTAACTTGGGGGGCTGTATTTATATTGATTAATTTGTTGAATACCTTTATAACACCCCTAATTCGTGGTTTTCCACCCTTGATTATTTCGTTAATTATTACCATTACAATGGTTTTGCTATTAACCTATGTTGTCATGCCTAGAGTTAGCCGTTTGTTTAGCTTTTGGCTATATCCTAAATCACGAAAAGTTTAGCCATTGAAATGACTTTAACCAACAGCGAATTCGGTAAATTGTCGTTTAAAGGGTGAATGAAAAGCCAAAACAATGTCTTTTTTTGGTATACCTCGACTAATAAGTTCATTGGCGATACCTCCTTCAGTACCATCGTGTTGAATCCAAATTTTTTCGTTTTTAATATCAAGATGCAAAACACAACCATATACACGACGCTTATTTGACCACCCCGCGTGAACAACTTGGTAGCGATGCCTGCGGCGGGGCAAAGCCCAACGCGTTCTTTATCAAAAATAACTTCTGCTTCGACTTCTTCGTTGCTGGCTTTGATTTCGCTGTAAGCTAGCAGAAGTTCTTGAATAAGTTGACGGTACTCTTCTACTTTTGCTATTTTACAATTGTCTCTTCTTCTGGATCAAAAACAATTAGCCGAACTTGGTAACGTTGGATTAATAAATGTGGAAGTTCTAAGGTAAAAAAAGAACGATAAGTGTCTAAGGGAACTGCTAAATATAGAGCAATACAGTTCAGTTAAGGATAATCGTAGGTTGGGTTGAACGAAGTGAAACCCAACAAACTCTGATAAATGTTGGGTTTCGTTCCTCAACCCAACCTACGCAGTTTAAGGTTTTTGGCTCTAACTGAACCGTATTGAAATATAGAGGTCTCTCAGGTTGTTCTTCTTCAAGTGCTAGTTGATTAATTGTTCAGTGAGATACAAGAGTGCGATCGCTAATTAAAGATATGGTCGCGTAGGCAGACTGAGTTACAACGGAGAAAATTTTCGTACTCCTCTTGTGTTCCCAGTGGTATCTTTAATGCATTCGGCTATAACCCAAAGATGCTGTGCAAGTAAAGATTTAAACGAATTCAGAGGTTAGTTCATGGATTTTCTCTCGGACACCGTTGCCCTCTCACGGATGCAGTTTGCACTGACGGCGATCTTTCACATGCTATGGCCTGTTCTCACCACTGGGATGGGGATTTATCTGGTCATCGTCGAAGGAATGTGGCTCAAAACACGCAATCCTGATTACTACCACCATGCTCGTTTCTGGGCAAAGCTATATGTGTTGAACTTTGGCATTGGTGTCGCATCTGGCTTGCCGATGGAGTTTCAATTTGGCACGAACTGGGCACCGTTTTCCGAAGCGGTAGGCGACTTTTTTGGCAGCATTTTAGGCTTTGAGGCTTCGATGGCATTCATGCTAGAAGCCGGATTTCTGGGTATTATGCTGTTTGGCTGGGAACGAGTCAACCCAGTAGTTCACTATTTCGCCACGATTATGGTTGCCTTTGGCGCAAACCTATCTACCTTCTGGATTTTAGCGGCCAACTCTTGGTTACAGACCCCAGCAGGTGGGGAAATGATCAACGGGAAGTTTGTTGTAGATGATTACTTTCAGGCAATTTTAAATCCTTTCATGCTCAACAGTGTTTCGCACATGTTTTTGGCGACGCTGGAAACTTCGCTGTTTGTGATTGGGGGAATTAGCGCCTGGTATATTCTCAACAAGCGTCATGAAGCTTTCTTTGCGCGATCGCTTAAAATTGTCTTGGCAACTGCGATCGCAGTCACCCCATTACAAATCTATGTCGGACACCTCAGCGCCGAGCAAGTAGCAGATTATCAGCCCACCAAACTAGCCGCAATGGAGGCCAAGTGGGAAACCTCTCCAGCCGGACAGCCCGCGCCTTGGAGTGTGGTGGCATTACCCAATAATCAGACTGAGCAAAATGATTGGGAAATCTCAATTCCCAACGGCTTAGGCTACATTTTGGAATTCAAACAAAACCTTTCTAAACCTGTTCTCGGACTGAAACATTGGAAGCCTGAAGATCGCCCCCGGATGGTGGGTTTGATTTATTATTCCTTCCGCATCATGAGCGGCATTGGCTTCTTCTTAGCTGGATTGATGGGACTTAGTGTGATTCAGTGGTTGCGGGGCAAACTCTCACCAGAAGCGATCGCCGGGCAGAAATGGCTACTGCGAATCTGGATTTTGGCGGCTCCACTGGGCTACATCGCCGTCGAATCAGGCTGGATTGTGCGTTGTGTTGGGCGGCAACCTTGGGTGCTTTATGGGCAAATTCGCACAGCAGACGGAGTTTCCCACCTACCTGCTAGTGAGGTGTTAACATCGCTGGTGCTTTTTGCTGGAATTTATACAGCCCTGTTTATTTGTGCTTTATTCTTTGGTAGTCGAATCATTCGTCAAGGCCCGAATCTGGAACTTCCGGTTCCAGGCGTTGACACCGAACCTGTCGCAGAAACTACTCCGGCTGAATTTGTTCCAGATCAGCGTCCTGTAGAAGCAGAGCAATAGATGAAACAGAGGGAGAAAGGGGAAGGGGAAAGAGGGAAAAAGAACCTCATACTTCGACAAGCTCAGTAACTATACTTAAAAGCAGAGGTTTCAAGCATGGACACTGCTAAGTTATCGCACGATGTGTCTGGTAAAGTCTTCTTTTTTGTTTCTCCATATTTAAAAATAGGGGCTTTATACTTTGTGGGGTCAAGCTTTTTTCTGCTTCCTTTACCCCTTCCCCTTTTCCCTTTCCCCGTTTTTGGTAAAACAATTTGGTAACTGTATGGAGAATCTGGAACACTTTTTAGCGCAGGTTTGGTTTGTCATTTTGGCTCTGTTTTTATTTCTCTACGTCATGTTAGACGGGTTTGATCTAGGCGTAGGCATCCTATCGCTAACCAGTTCCAATGATGATCGACGCGACATCTTAATGACGAGTTTGGGTAATGTTTGGGATGCTAATGAAACCTGGTTGGTGTTGATGGGGGGTGCGTTGTTTGGGGCATTTCCTCTGGCTTATGGCACCATTTTAAATGCGCTCTATATTCCCATTTTTGGGATGATCTTTGGCTTGATTTTTCGGGCTGTGGCCTTTGAGTTTCGAGAGCATTCTACAAACAAAGTGTTTTGGAATGTGGCGTTTGGAATCGGTAGTTTTATGGCGGCGCTATTTCAAGGATTTGCCTTGGGCACCATTTTAGAAGGCATTAAGGTGGATGAAGCGGGTCACTTTATCGGCGGTATGTGGGATTGGTTCGATTGGCGATCGCTCCTGGTTGCCTTGACATTAATCCAGGGTTATGTATTGATTGGCTCCACCTATCTCATCTTAAAAACTGAGGGAGAACTGCAAACGTCCCATTACCGCACAGCAAAACTCGCTGCTTGGACAACGCTCTTAGGTGCAATTTTTATCACGATTGCCACCCCTGTTGTATATGAAAATGCCAGAGCAAAGTTATTTCACCAGCCAGAAGTTTATCTATTTGCAATCATTCCAGTGTTAGGTGTGCTGCTGATTTGGTTATTGATTCAAAGCCTGAACCGCAAATCAGAAACTACTCCCCTCGTTTGGACAGTGCTGCTTTTTCTACTTACCTTTGTCGGGTTAGGATTAGTTGTTTTTCCCTATATTATTCCCCCAGGTATCACTATTTATCAGGCAGCCGCAGCACCTAGCGCATTAGTCTTCATGATTATCTTCATTGGATTTCTTATTCCTATTATGTTGTTCTACAACATCTACAATTACATTGTGTTTCGAGGGAAAGTCGCAGGCACACATTATGGAGAATAGTTGACACAATAAAGATGCGATAAATCATCACAAAGACGCGATAAATCGCCGTCTCTACAAAGGACTGATTAGAGTGTTCCACAAAATAAATGATCCAAAACCCGTCATTGCGAGCGAAGCGAAGCAATCGCAGGAGTTGAGATTGCTTCGCTTCGCTCTCTACGAGACGCTACGCGAACGCAATGACAACTGGGCATTTTTTTACTTGGAGTACTCTTATTGTAGAGACGGCGATTCATCGCGTCTCTTGCCTTAAGCGAAGAACCAAAAGGTTTAGTGCAGGCTCACAAAAAAATAGTGTCTATCCAAAATTGAAAATTTGGTAAATTTGTGTTTCTCTGTTGATTAATTTTAGGGAAATATTGCTAACTCAGTTTCCGGGTCAAAAAAGTGAATTTTTTCTGGAGTTAGCGATAACCAAAGTTGCTCACCAGGTTGTACAAATCTATCTGGTGGTATTCGCACTTGTAGGGATTTGGCTGTAGCAGCAGGTTGAGTACCAGGTTCGGCAATCTTAACAGTGAGAAAGGAATCGTTGCCGAGATTCTCTACCAAATCTACCTGCACTGGTAGATTTTTAGTTGCAGGCATACTCAAATTCAAGTGTTCTGGGCGAATGCCTAAAATTAGAGTTTTCCGATCATATTTTTGTAAGGCATTTCCCCAGACTTCTGGGAGGGTGAAACGAAGCTGGGAATGAGTAATCAACTGTGGAGCATGAAATTCCACAGGAATAAAATTCATCGGTGGTGAACCAATGAACTCTGCTACAAAAAGATTGGCAGGACGGTTATAAAGTTCTAGGGGAGAAGCGACTTGCTGAATTTTACCCTCAGACATAATCGCAATGCGATCGCCCATTGTCATCGCTTCAGTTTGATCGTGAGTAACATAAATCGTCGTTGTCCCCAATTGGCGCTGCAATTTGACAATTTGAGCGCGGGTTTCTGCCCGCAATTTGGCATCTAAATTAGAAAGCGGTTCATCCATTAAGAATACTTGGGGATCACGTGCGATCGCTCTTCCCAATGCAACCCGTTGTCTTTGTCCCCCAGATAGCTGTTTGGGTAAGCGATTCAGCAATGTTTCGATTTGCAGCAATTGGGCAACACTACGCACTTGCTGATCTACGGACTGTTCTTTATCAGAAACGTAGCGGAGTCCTTTAGGTAACTTTCTTGTCGCCCCTACAAAAAGATTTTCCGCCCACGTCCGAAGATAGGGAGTATTTTCTCCTTTGCTCCTCTGTTCCTCTGCTTCCCTGCTTTCTCTGCGCCGCAACCCAAAGGCGATGTTGTCATATACCGTCATGTGGGGATAGAGGGCATAATTTTGAAACACCATTGCGATGTCGCGTTCCTTGGGTGGTAGATCATTGATTAAGCGATCGCCTATCCAGATATTGCCTCCAGTCATCACTTCTAACCCGGCGATTAACCGCAGCAGAGTGCTTTTCCCACAACCAGAAGGGCCAACCAGCACCATAAACTCGCCATCTGCGATCGTCAGGTTAATCCGCCGTAAAACATTGACACTTCCCGCACGCTCTTGCGGTGCATTAGTTTTCTCCCCAGGCGTGAGGGGAGATTGAGTTTGTGAGGTAGCATTTTCCCCTTTACGCGGGGAAAAACTTTTATAAACGTTTTCTAAAACAACTTGAGACACAATTAATTATTGTCATTGAGTATGGGGCAGAATGCACTAACGGACTATTCTGTTACTAGTATTTAGAAGTAAGGCAAGTAAAGGAGAATCTATTATTGCTAGGGACGGCATCACCTATCGCGATGATCAAGATTCCAAGGTGTTGAAATGGGTAATAGTTTAGCGGCTACTTGTACTTTTTAAGTTTTCCTACACTCCGATTTCGGTGATAGTTTATGCTTATTTGGCTTGCGTCCATTCTCCTCTGCCCGTAACCATAAAAATAACCCTATGAGAGCGATGCCTATGGCGGGACACGCCTACGTATATCTGCTCAATACAAGCGTACTCTGTAAAGGGTTATTGTTCAACCGAATTATTCCTTGTAGAAGTATAAAAAAGTTGTACAGTTTAAGCGCCTACAAGCATTATTCTATCGTTAAGCTAAAAAACATCTAATTTGCATAATCGAATTAAATACAACTCTTGTGGGATGGGCATCTTGCCCGTCCAGTATATGCAATTTAAATGTGGAACAGCTTACTAACTGTTAGTTGGGCTGTTGAGGCTGTTGCTCGTCTTGGTGGCTACCTTGAACATCGAAGCAAAACACCCATTGGTATCCAGGTACTGTGGCGAGGCTGGTTAAAATTGCATGACCTCTGTGAAGGTTGGCAGCTTGCAAAAGAGACTTAACGGGAAAAGTCAGAATCAATTGTTGTTCCAGCAGTCTAAAATATGGCAATTAAATACTACGGTATTTCGATCGAGTTATAGTATTATAATTGCAGATGCGATCGCTTCCTTTGATATGTAGCCATTAAGTGCAAGCAACATACCAAAGTAAACGGACGAGTATGAACACCGTACTTATGGATCAAACTATGGAGAATTCACATGAGCAACAAACACATTGAAGTCAAACAGGTAGCTGGTTTTATCGGTGCCGAAATCACAGGTGTAGACCTGTCGCGTCCTCTGCACGATGATGCAGTTAAAGAAATTCGTCAAGCACTATTGAAGTGGAAAGTCGTATTCTTTCGAGGTCAAAACATCGATCATGCGGCACAGATTGCCTTTACGGCTCGTTTTGGCGAAGTTACTTACGCGCATCCGCATGAAGATGAGCCGATTGAAGGCTTCTCACAAATCTTGCCCATTGACCGTAGCCGTTATGAACGGCGCAATGGACTACGACGTTCCAGTTATGAGAGCCGTTGGCATACAGATGTGACAGCAGTTGTCAACCCGCCTGCGGCGTCGATTTTGCGTGCGGTTAATGTCCCCAGCATCGGTGGAGACACACAGTGGACTAATTTAGTTGCAGCCTACGAGGGTCTATCAGCCCCCTTGCGTGCGCTGGCGGACACATTGAAAGCCGAACATCGCTTCAATGCGCGTTTGAATCTGCCTAGCAACAGCAAGATTGCCCAGCGCATCGAGGCCAATCCATTAGTCTCAATTCACCCAGTAGTAAGGGTTCATCCTGAGACAGGTGAACGCGCCTTGTACGTGAACCCTGGCTTCACTTCGCACATTCTTGACGTGTCACGACAAGAGAGCGACCTGCTGCTTGAGTTGTTCTTCAACCAGATTACCAAGCCCGCCTACACCACTCGCTTCCGATGGAACAATGGTGACATTGCTTTCTGGGACAACCGCGCCACCGCCCATTTGGCCCCTCAGGATCTAGATCATTTAGAAGTCGAGCGTGTGCTCTATCGCACCACTATTACAGGTGATGTTCCAGTAGGGGTTGATGGTTTCCGATCGCAAGTGGTTGAAGGTGAGGCATTCAGCAGCGAATTACCAACAATCTTAAAGAACAAAGCCGAGAAGCTAGAAGCAGAACCAGTGCTTTCATAGCTACAGAGTGGTAAACTGGGCTGCGGAATATGTCCGTAGCCCAGTTTACCCACTTAAGTATCTAGGAGAAATATAAATTTATTTTCTGATTGAATCTCCCAGACTCATCTGTGGAGTTACTGTGAATTCTGACTTCTGACTTCTGAATTCTGAATTCTGTATTGTTTTTCACCAGAGCTTATTCCCTGGCAATAACGATATCATTGGACTTGATAACGGCATAAGCCTCTTTCCCTTCAGACAAATCTAAGTCTTCTACCGATACTCTGGTGATAATCGAAGTTAATTCAACTTTGTGAACAATCTCTAGCGTCACTTCACTATTAACGGCTCCGGTGACAACTCGCTTGACAATACCCTTCAAAATATTGCGGGAGCTAACTTTCAGTGGTTTCTTTTGAATACTAATTTCTAGCTCAGGCTTTTGAATGTAGATGTTTTCCTCCTCTTCTGTATTTATAGTTAGTAACAAGTTTGATGGTGAAGAGTGTTGATTAAGACCACGTACCAGTTCCCGAAGAATCTCCGTCTTGGTTCGTTGAGACTGACCGCAAAACTCTTCTAAAATCTTTCGTTCCTCTTCTGAGGTTTGGAATGTCACCCAACCTTGTTCTTTTCTAGGCATAATTTTACCGATATAGTTGGTTAAACGTTGGTATCTTTGGTACTATTTTACCTAGCATCAATTTTATGGAAGAAACTTCTCAAACGCATTTTCTATGAAAAGAAGACAAATTTTTGGCTTCCTGGGTGTAGCGGTTGCTAGCTTGCTGCTAGCAATTGGTTTACCGTTGGTTAATCCTTCTCCTGTAATAGCACAATCAAACACCAACATACTCGTGTCCGCAGCCGCCAGCTTAAAAGAGGCACTGGAAGAAATTAAGCCTTTGTACCAACAAAGTAAATCAAATATTAATATTAGTTATAACTTTGGGGCTTCTGGTGCCTTGCAGCAACAGATTGAACAAGGTGCGCCAGCAGATATCTTTATTTCTGCTGCTAAAAAGCAAGTGGATGCATTGGAAGAAAAAGGACTGTTGCTACCAGGTAGCCGTATTAACTTGGCAAATAACCGTCTAGTCTTGATTGTGGCTCAGGATGTTGTTGGCGTCAGTAGCTTCTACAATTTAACAGATAGTAAGATAAAAAAAATTGCGATCGGTGAACCCAGAAGTGTACCTGCTGGGCAATATGGGGAGCAAGTTTTAAAGAAATTGAAACTTTATGATCGGATAAAATCAAAATTGGTCTTTGCTAACAATGTGCGTCAAGTCTTGGCAGCAGTAGAAAGTGGTAACGCTGAAGCGGGTTTAGTTTATGCCACTGATGCCAAAATTTCCAGCAAGGTAAAAGTTGTAGTTGCTGCTGATGATAAGTTTCACTCACCGATTGTCTATCCAGTAGCAATAATTAAAAGCAGTAAAAATACTTCTGCTGCTAAAGAATTTGTCCAGTTTTTATCTGCTAGTCAAGCTAAAAATGTACTCAAAAAATATGGCTTTATTGTGAGTTAAAGGGTCAAAAAATTCCTCTTTAATCTCTTGACTCTGTGTTCTCTGCGTCTGGAGTGGTTAAATAAATTACTTTTAAACCGCAGAGACGCGGAGCGCACAGAGAGAAAAAAAGAGATTTTACCAGTCACCTTGAAAGGGCTAGTCCTAAATTCGTCCAGCCGTTTCTTTGAAGGTAAGGGATTAATTATTTTTGTCAAAGTTTCAGGGGAAGGCTAATTTGAAAGGTAGAGCCTTGACTTAGCATACTATTTACAGTAATTTGCCCTCCGTATCGTTGCACAATTTGTTGAGCGATCGCAAGTCCGAGTCCAAAACCGCCTGTTTGCCGAGATCGGACAGTATCTACACGATAAAAACGATCAAATATATGTGGCAAATCAGTGGACGGAATGCCAATCCCGTTGTCTTTGACCTGAATTACCGCAGAGTGAGACTGGGTAAAAAGATATAATTGCACTTTTCCATCTGCTGGTGTGTACTTGAAGGCATTAGTTAGTAGATTAATTACAGCTTGTTTGAGCAAATTAGCATCGGCTTTTAACAGGATCGGATGCTCTGGAAGATGAGCATCGAAATTGAGATTTTGAGCAGGAGCAAGGGCTGAGAACTCCTGAGCAAGCGATCGCAATATTTCACATAAATCAACGGGTTTTAATACAGTTTCCGCAAGGGAGCCATTATGACGCGACAAAAAAAGCAGATCATTGATTAGCGTACTCATGGACTTAGCAGTTTGGGCAATATTTTGTAACCGCAATCTTTGCTCCACTGGGTCTTCGGGGGGCATCAAGGCAACTTGGGCATTGCTCAATACTGTAGCAACGGGTGCGCGTAATTCATGAGAAGCATCGGCTGTAAATTGCTGCAATTGCTTATAAGCACGGAGGCTTGGTCGCATTGCCAACCCGCCTAAAAACCAACCTGTAATGCCTATTACACCAAAGGTCACGGGAACCCCGAAAGTTAAAAACAAGCGGGCTTGGTTTAGTCCAATGCGTAGAGAGTTCATTGGAACTGCCGTTTGGAAATAGCCAATCAGCACCTTACCTTCCAAAACAGGAAGTGTAACTTGGCGAAACCAGGTTTTTGTAGTAGGTAATTCTGAGCTTATTGGTGCTTCTATCGTTTGAAATCCGGGTTCTGCGGTCAACTGTTTGCCACCTGATGAACCAACAAACTGCAAAAGTTGTTTATTAGAGTTATACCACCGCGCATACATTAGCCCGCCATTCAAGGATGCATCACTTTCTACAGGAGTTTGGCCGCGCTGATTTTGCCATTGACTTTGATAAAGCGAGTATTGGGTTTTGGCAGCAAAGGTTTTACTTTGTGAAAAGAGTTCGTCGTCAAAAACCCGCAACTGTTCTTCTATATTCAGACAATAGCCTACCCCTGCAAAAGCGAACAAAATTCCACCCATTGACAAGGCAAAGCAGTGAGCGAGATTACGACGGCTACGATCAAACATTTGTCATTTGTCATTTGTCATTTGTCATTTGTCATTTGTCATTTGTCATTTGTCATTTGTCATTTGTCATTCGTCATTGGGCACTGGTTATTAATTCTTCTCGCCCTGCTCCCTGCTCCCTGCTCCCTGCCCCCTGTCCCCTACCCCTAACGGCTTAGAAAGGCGGATTTATTCGATAGCCCATCCGATGCACTGTTTCTATCCAATCTTTCACACCAATGGTTTGTAGGCGCTGGCGCAAGCGGCGAACTAAGGTAGTAACCGCGTTACTTTCTGGTTCCTCTCCGTAGCTCCAAAGGGCTTGCTCAATCTGGTTATGAGATAATACTTGGCGGGGACGACGCATCAAATATTCCATCAATTGAAACTCCCGGCTAGAAAGTTGAGTTGTCAACAAACCAAGTTCGAGCGTCAAACTGGATAAATGAAGTTGCAAATCGCCTAAGCTAAGTATATCTCCTTGCCACATAGGCGATCGCCTTCCTAGTGCCCGAACTCGTGCCAATAACTCCAGAACATCTATAGGCTTTACTAAGTAATCATCGGCTCCAGCATCTAAACCCATTACCTTATCTAAAACCGTATCTTTCGCCGTCAGCATCAATACAGGAGTCAGCTTACCTGCGCGTCGATATACTTGACACAATTCTACGCCACTCACTTTAGGCAACATCCAATCTAGAATCAGCAAGTCATAGTCTTTGCGAAAGGCAAACCATTGTGCTGTTTCCCCATCTGCGATCGCATCGACTGTATGTCCCACCTTCAATAAGGCTGCCCGCAGTGGCTCTAACTGCGATGGGTCATCTTCGACTAGTAAGATCAACATCCCATTTACTCAGGTTGCTGTAATTTTCGCTTTCTAATTTTAAGATTAAGCTAAAAGGATGACGCAAAACTAACGGTAAATACTCAACCCTATATCTTCCATGCAGCAACTCCAATTTTTTCAAGTGTTGCGATCGTTAGGCTTTGTATTTTGGTTGTCTTTGCCATTGATTGGGTTAGTTTTTTGGCTGGGAAGCGGTTTTGTTGGAGATCGGATTTTAAGTCACTCCAATCTCACCAAAAAATATCTGCTAGCAGATACCCAATCGGCACGACAGATTATGAAAAGGATAGTAGCAATCAAGGTGGAAATTTTCCCCGAAGAAGGAATTTCACGGGTGAACGTTAAAACCAGTAATTCAGTTCTCACAATGATAGTATTTGAATTTCCCATCACAGATATAAGCAAACTTGAAACTGCTCTTAGTCAGGAGTTAGGCTTACCACGCGATCGCGTTAAAGAACTAATAGTTGAATCCAATGCATTATTGTAGAGACGGCGATTTATCGCGTCTTTGTGATTGAAAATTTTCTAGCCCTGGCGACTGGAAGTCGCGGCTATACAGACAAAACCCACCTCCGTGGGTTAAAAACCCTTGATTTTTGGCGTTGCTAAGGGACTTCCAAATAAAAAAATACTCAACTACTTCTTGTGGGGTGGGCGTCTYGCCC
>NNBU01000150.1_pt1 | contig 21792 bp, 15 predicted proteins | sample 1173781 | NCBI WGS metagenome assembly NNBU01 (sample SAMN07173937, study PRJNA388173) | plant metagenome | biome: Plant school; feature: Soil; material: Symbiotic tissue of Blasia pusilla L.; isolation source: symbiotic tissue sample KVJ2 | host: Blasia pusilla | place: Norway: Troms, Kvaloya...
ATCTGGTTCACCGCCTTGGGTGTCAGCACAATGGCGTTCAACTTGAACGGTTTCAACTTCAACCAATCAATCATTGACTCTGAAGGTCGTGTAATTGCAACTTGGGCGGATGTAATCAACCGCGCTAACCTGGGTATGGAAGTAATGCACGAGCGCAACGCTCACAACTTCCCTCTAGATTTGGCTGCTGGCGATTCTGCTCCTGTAGCTCTTTCCGCTCCTGCTATCAACGGTTAATTCTAAGATTTAACTAAATCAAAAAGCGCTCTCCCGAAAGGGAGAGCGCTTTTTGTTTATATCGGAAAAGGATTTGTAACTTACTGGGGATTCTATGTCAATACGAAAAGTTAAAAAAACAGCTTGTGCTATAAAAAGCAAACTACCCTGAGTTTTAGGTCTGTCAGGAGGTGTTGTGATGACTACCGATGTACCTAAAAATCTTTCCCAAGAACCAAGCGCTAACCCTATCCATGACATTGTAGACGTACAAACCACAGATTGTTGCATTGTGGGTGGAGGCCCGGCAGGAACAGTATTGGCACTGTTGTTAGCGCGTCAAGGCGTTTCTGTGATGCTGCTGGAAGCACATAAAGACTTCGATCGCGATTTTCGTGGCGATACGATTCATCCGTCGGTGATGGAAATTATGGAGGAATTGGGACTAAGTAAAGCTTTGCTAGAACTTCCCCATACCAAAATGCGCCAAATTAATATTCAAACTCCTCAAGATACTCTCACGTTGGCGGATTTTAGTCATTTGAAAACTCGCTACCCCTACATTACAATGCTTCCCCAGGTAAAATTCCTGGAGTTCATCACCCAAGAAGCACAAAAATATCCTAGTTTCCATTTAGTAATGGGTGCGAATGTACAGGAATTAATTGCAGAAAATGGCGTAATTCAAGGTGTCCGTTATCGAGGAGGCGGTGGCTGGCATGAAATCCGGGCAATACTGACAGTGGGTGCAGATGGTCGCCACTCACGTTTACGCCACCTGGGTGAGTTTGAGTCAATCGAAACCTCGCCGCCAATGGATATCCTCTGGTTTCGCCTACCGCGTCAGCCAGAAGACCCTGAAGGGGGAATGGGGCGTTTTGGTCAAGGTCACATCATTGCCATGCTTAACCGTGGTGATGAGTGGCAACTTGCCTATGTCATCCCTAAGGGAGGCTATCAACAACTACGCGCTGCGGGTTTGGAGGAATTAAAAAAATCTGTTGTCAAAGTGTTGCCAGAATTTCAGGAACGCATCCAAAATTTACATGATTGGTCACAAATAGCTTTTCTGTCAGTCGAATCCAGCCGCGTTAAACGCTGGTATCATCCAGGACTGCTACTCATTGGTGATGCTGCTCATGTGATGTCTCCAGTTGGTGGAGTTGGCATTAACTATGCGATTCAAGATGCTGTTGTCGCGGCGAATCTACTCAGCAAACCGCTCAAGAACGGACAAGTACAACTTAGCGACTTAGCAAAAGTACAGCGTCAACGCGAATTGCCTACGCGCATCATTCAGGCGTTTCAAACTTTTATCCAAAAGCGCGTATTTGCGCCGGTTCTCGCCTCAGATCGTACCTTTGTACCACCTGCGTTTTTGCGCTTACCCATTTTGCGCGATCTACCAGCAAGGTTGATCGCCTTGGGTGTTTTTCCAGTTCACGTTAAGACTTAATTTTTGCCAAGAATTTTTTCTATTTAATGAATGAGTGGTACAATTATACTACTTAATGCAGAATTCAATGCTCATTTAGTCAAGCGAGGGTGGCGAGCAGCATATTCAATGCTGTTCAAAGCGATGTCTACGACGGGCTACGCCTACGCTTGGCTTTTATGCTAGAAATAACTAAAAATAATTCAGCATCCAGGAGTCAAAAGTCAGAATTGATAAGGAGTTTAGTTATGATTGGTATATTCATTCATTAAGTGTTCTGCTGACTACTGAATTCTGAGTCCTGAATTCTGTTAGAAAATTTGTTCAAATATTATTAAAAAATGCAAACAATTAAACATATCTAGATATTAATTGGCACTACATAGAAAAACCCCCTCTTTTTCAATCAGCACTTTTTGCAGTTAGGAGTAATTTTAATGAACAGTTGCGTTTTGATGGCGGAAATTATTAACGAGCCGCAACTCCGCTATACAGCCGATAATCTGGGAGTCACGGAAATGCTAGTACAGTTTCCTAATTCCCAGAAGCCAGAAGATCCACCAGCCACCCTGAAAGTAGTCGGCTGGGGGAATTTAGCAACAGAAATTCAGCAAAACTACCACCAAGGCGATCGCGTCATCCTGGTAGGACGTTTAGGGATGACTACTGTTGAGCGTCAAGAAGGTTTTAAAGAAAAACGTGCTGAATTGACGGTGCAACAAATTCAACCTATTGGAGGTAGTTTTAATACTGATCCATTACCCTCAGCAACCGCAACTCCATCATTCACTGAAACTTCTTCACGACAACCATCTTCAGCATCTCGTTCTCCACAGAAAGATGTTCCCACTTACGAGTCACCACGTCCAGCACCTACCCCGGCGACAAATCCTGTTGGTGTTACTCCCCAAGGGACAAGTTATGAACTCATACCCCAACCCACAAATTATGAGCGAACCAATTATCCAGCAGTGAAAGAGGAAGAACCAAATCCAGATGACATTCCGTTCTAAAGTTGGTAGTTGAGCGTGTAGGCTAATCAGCATTCAAGTTGCATAATCAGGGCGGGCAAGATGCCCACCCCACAAGATATTAAGAAAATTTTAATATGCAAATTAGATGTGTTTTAGCTTATTCAATTCGTTAACTAACATTACGATTAGACAATTTCTACAAATAGCCATCCTTTAGGATGTGCTATTTTTTTGTCTGCGTTGACGCTTTGCGTCTTGTCGTGAGACATCGCTATTTCTTCAGAGGACGCTTGGTGTGCTGCATATACAGAATCAATAAATGGGAGTATCCGAGTTTTTCAAAAAAGTCTCTGCTAATGATGGACGCAAACACAGATATACTAATGGCCCAAACAACGGGAAAAGGGCAACTACCCAAAAAATACGTCTATCCTTGATTCCTCGACGTGCCAAATCATCATCAAATAAGGAAGTAATGGGGAATATCAAGCACATCAAACAGAAATCGATACTGATGAGGTGAACAAAAGGCCTGTGCAAAAACTGCTGAGTATAATCTTCCCAATTTCCAGCAAGTACTGCATAACTCAGCAAAGCAATAGTAGCAACTAAAAGAGAAACTCCTGTTGTTCGTTGCTCAAGAATTGAAAGCCAATTTTTCGTACCATAATATTTACAAAAAAAACTGTTTATTAGACTTTTTTATGTCATTAAATAATAGGAAAAATGAATTTTATATTTCTCCTAATTCTTAATAAGCTTAATGATTTTAGCGATCGCATCAATTCCCGCTTTGTCTCTAGCTTTCCAATTTTTTGGATTTCGCCGAGAGTGAGATGGCAACTGAAACGTGTTGTACCAGCATCTACTAGCCCACATCAGCAGGCTTTCGATGTCGAGGATGTAGGAGGCGGGAGAAAGCGATCGCAGTGAACATTACTGAGTAGCTTTATTGTGCGATCGCTACATAAATACTTTATAAATCGATGTAAAAACTGATAAAAGAATTGCACAAAGCACATTTTAAGTAAATCTGTACAATGAGTGAGTTAATTTTCTTCACTATGGTAGATGTAAGAGCTTGCCGCCGCGAGTTAATTTTTTAACTCTAAAGGTTTCAATAAATAAACCTGTTAGACAATTTATCAATCTTCTAACATGGGGGCTTTTTTGAAGTAATTTTATTGACATTAATGTTTTTAAATATATTTATTTAAACTACTCATTTGAAACACATTAAAAATTTTTATTAACAGCAAAAACTAGTTATTGGTATCTTACTTATGTATGTAGCTGTATGGCCAGGGAATGTATATCCTTTAGGTGCTACTTGGGATGGAAAAGGCACAAACTTTGCTTTGTTTTCAGAGAATGCAACAGGTGTAGAACTTTGTTTATTTGATGTCGATGGTAATGAGAACCGCTTGCCTTTGACAGAAAAAAACAATTTTGTTTGGCACGCTTATCTACCAGGAGTCGGGCCGGGTCAACGTTATGGGTTTAGAGTTCATGGAGCTTGGGCACCAGAAGCAGGTCATCGCTTTAACCCTAATAAGCTACTAATTGACCCCTATGCCAAAGCAATTGATGGTGAAATTAATGATACTTCAGCTATCTTTGGCTACTCTTTGGATGCTCTTGAAAAAGACCTAGTTTTTTCCGATTCAGATAGTGCCGAAATTATGCCGAAGTGCATTGTTATCGATGAATCCTTTGATTGGGGAGATGATAAACTGCTGCGTAGACCGTGGCACGAAACCATTATTTATGAAACTCACGTTAAAGGTTTTACCAAGTTACACCCAGAGATTCCAGAAGAATTACGCGGTACTTATGCTGGACTGGCACATCCTGCGGCAATTCAATATCTCCAGCAACTAGGAATCACAGCTGTGGAATTGATGCCTGTACATCAGTTTTTATCCTCTCCAGGATTTCTAGTGGATAAAGGACTTAAAAACTATTGGGGTTACGATTCCATAAATTATTTCACACCCTACTCCGGTTATAGTGCCAGTGGAACTCAAGGGCAACAAGTAACCGAGTTCAAGCAGATGGTCAAAGATTTGCACTTTGCTGGAATTGAGGTGATTTTAGATGTAGTCTACAACCACACTGGTGAAGGCAATCATTTAGGCCCCACGCTGTCACTGCGAGGCATTGACAATGCTGTGTATTACCGCTTAGTCAAAGACGATCCCCGCTATTACATGGATTTTACAGGCTGCGGTAATTCTCTGAATGTGCGTCATGCCCAGGTTTTAAAATTAATTATGGATAGCTTGCGTTACTGGGTCATAGAAATGCATGTTGATGGCTTCCGCTTTGATTTGGCTTCAGCATTGGCGCGAGAACTGTATGAGGTAGATAACCTAGCAGCTTTCTTTGACATTATTCATCAAGACCCAGTGCTGGCAGATGTAAAACTCATTGCTGAACCTTGGGACTTGGGAGAGGGAGGCTATCAGGTAGGGAATTTTCCCTTACGCTGGTCTGAATGGAATGGCAGGTATCGTGATACTGTGCGGGATTTTTGGCGTGGTGAAGATAATAGTCTCGGACAATTTGCTTACTGTTTTACTGGTAGCCCTGACTTGTATCAAACAAACGGACGCAATCCCAATGCAAGTATTAATTTCGTGACTGCTCACGATGGCTTTACCCTCAACGATTTGGTCAGCTACAACCAAAAGCATAACGAGGCTAACGGAGAAGATAGCCGGGATGGAGAAAGCCATAACAGATGTTGGAATTGCGGTGTCGAAGGGGAAACTGATGATTTAGAAGTGATTCGCTTGCGGGAGCGCCAACGACGCAACTTTTTAGCAACTCTCATGCTGTCTCAGGGTATACCCATGTTGCTAGGAGGGGATGAAATTGGCTGTACTCAGAAGGGCAACAATAATGCGTACTGCCAAGATAATGAAATTTCCTGGCGTGATTGGGGGTTGCAAAAGTCTAATGCGGAACTATTAGACTTTACTCGCGAACTCATTAATTTCCGTCATCAGCATCCAGTATTCAGACGGCGTAAGTGGTTTCAAGGTCGTCCTATTCATGGTTTTGGCATCAGTGATATCGGTTGGTTTAATGCCGATGGTAGTGAGATGACCGAAAAGCAGTGGCTAGTTAGTTATGCCAAAGTGATGGGAATCTTCTTGAATGGAGAAGGCATTGTCACTCCCGGTTCCCGTGGCGAACGTATTATTGATGAGAGTTTTCTGCTATTTTTTAATGCTCACTACGAGACGATTGAGTTTACCTTACCCGATGTTTTCAACGATAGAAAATGGGAAATGGTGATTAACACCGACGAACCGCGCTTTGTGAGACCAGGGAAGTTTATTACAGGTGAGCAAACTGTACCAGTTATCGAGCGATCGCTTATGATTTTGCGCCGTCTAGTTTAGTTAAGGCAAGAGATGCGATGAATCGCCGTCAAGACGAAAGAGTGATTATTGTAGAGACGGCGATTTATCGCGTCTTTGTGATCTAGAATTTTCATCAAAAAACCTTAACCGAACCGTATTGCCCCAAACCCTTCTCTCAAAATTGGGAGAAGAGGAGTCGATTTCTAAGTCCCTGTCCCAAGCTTGCTACGGTGTATACAAAAGTCTCTTAATCTGTATCTTTGTTGCATCGACCTGCACCTTTGATGCATCGACCTGCACCTTTGTTGCATCGACCTGCACCTTTGATGCATCGACCTGCACCTTTGATGCATCGACTTGCACCTTTGTTGCATCGACCTACAAAAATTAATCCATCCTACTTACTGGCGTGGCAAGCTTAAAATGTTGAATTAAATTTTGTCGGTTGGGTCGAAATATGAGACTCAATACCCCGATGAATGTTGGGTTTCGTTCCTCAACCCAACCTACATTTAAGCTTTGCCACGCTACTACGTTACACAGCAACTTTAAAAGACTTGTGTGTACACTGTAGCCCAAGCTTGGGAGAGATATTTTGGGTAAAAGTAAGGATTAAGGAGTGTAAAAGCTAAGATTACTCACATATAGATCAAAACTATTGTTAAAATCCAGATAATTTTAAGTTAGAATTCCTACCCAACTCCTATGAGAGAAACTGTCCTAGAGGTTCGCAATCTCCAAGTTGAATTTCCCGGTGATGGCAATACTGTCAGAGCTTTGGATGGTATTTCCTTTGGGCTGCATCGAGGTGAGACTCTAGGAATAGTAGGAGAATCGGGGAGTGGTAAATCAGTGACAGCATTAGCTGTGATGGGTTTGTTGCAAACTCCTGGTATAGTGACTGGCGGTGAAATCTGGTTTCGTCCTCAAGAGAATACCAACCCTATCGATTTGGTAAAATTGCCTCCTGAGCAAATGCAGCTACACCGGGGTGGCGACATCGCCATGATTTTTCAAGAACCGATGAGTTCGCTTAATCCGGTTTATGACATTGGGTTTCAGCTAACAGAAGCGATTGTGCGCCATCAAAATGTGTCAGCAGCCCAAGCACGACAAATTGCGATCGCAGGTCTGCAAGAAGTAAAACTCCTGCCTAGCGATGAGGAGATCCAACAGCAGTATACCGAAACTTCATCGAAACTAGAACCATCAAAGTTGTCACAGTTGGTTAAAGAACACAAAGAAGCCATGTTGGAACGTTACCCCCATGAACTTTCTGGGGGTCAGTTACAACGGGTGATGATTGCAATGGCAATTTCTTGCAATCCATTAATCTTAATTGCCGATGAACCAACCACAGCCTTGGATGTAACGGTGCAAGCGACTATTTTGGACTTGTTGCGAGAATTGCAGCAAAGCCGTGATATGGCAATGATTTTCATCACCCACGACTTGGGGCTAATTTCAGAAATTGCTGACGAAGTAGCGGTGATGTATAAAGGCAAAGTTGTCGAATCTGGTATTTCCGATCAAATTTTCAGCAGTCCCCAGCATCCATATACTAAAGGCTTGATAGCTTGTCGCCCCACACTCAACCGCCGTCCCCAAAAATTACTCACCGTTTCTGACTACATGAGTGCAGAAGAGACAACGACGGGACAAATAGTAATTCAAGCAAAAGAACCCGCACAACCCACAGAAGTCACCACTGAAGAGATTGCTGCAAGATTGGCAAACTTCAATGAGAAGGAACCCCTGCTGCAAATCCGCAATCTGAAAGTTGGTTTTCCAGTGCGCGGGGTGTTTGGTGGGACAAAACGCTACAATATGGCAGTTAATGGCGTTTCTTTTGATGTCAAACCAGGGGAAACACTAGGTTTGGTGGGAGAATCTGGTTGTGGTAAAACCACCCTTGGCAGAACCTTGCTGCGCTTAATTGAACCGATGAGTGGTCAGATTATCTTTGAGAAACAAGATATTACTAGCCTCAAAGGAGAACGGTTGCAAAAATTGCGGCGGGAAATGCAAATAGTCTTCCAAAATCCTTTTAGTTCCCTCGATCCCCGAATGAGGGTTGGGGACGCGGTGATGGAACCTTTGTTAATTCACGCTGTTGGAAAGACAAAGCAACAAAGACGGCAACGGGTAGTTGAACTCTTAGAACGGGTGGGGTTGAGTGCAGATGCAATTAACCGCTATCCTCATCAGTTTTCTGGCGGTCAACGTCAACGGATTTGCATAGCCCGTTCATTGGCATTAAATCCTAAGTTTATCATCTGCGATGAATCAGTTTCAGCACTGGATGTTTCAGTACAAGCGCAGGTATTAAATCTTCTCAAAGAGTTACAGTCAGATTTTCAGCTTACTTATATTTTTATTTCTCACGATTTAAGTGTGGTGAAATTTATGAGCGATCGCATTTTAGTCATGAATCGCGGTCAAATTGTTGAAGAAGGCACAGCCGAAAGCATTTATCTAGAACCCAAAGAGGAATACACGCAAAAATTAATTGCTGCGATTCCTACCGGTAGTGCTGAACGGGTGCGAAGTCGTCACCTGAAAGCTTTATAGAAATAGAATTCAGGAGTCAGGAGTCAGCATGGGCTAAACCTTAGCTATCCGCTAACAGCATGAATTTTGTACAAGGGGTGGATAGCGGAGCAGTAGCAAGTCCGCGTTAGCGAGTATTCAAGCGTCACGTCTAAATCAGCGACTTCCAAAAAATAAATTTCTTGTGGGGTGGACATCTTGTCCGCCTTTGACTACGGGCGGGCGAGACGCCCACCCCACAATAAGTATGAGTATTTTTTATTTGGAAGTTCCTAAACGGCGTTTTTCCACCCATACTAAATACGCAGGTTTAGTTGTCTTGATTCTGAATTCTGACTCCTGACTTCTGAATTATTCTTCAACAGATATTTGTGCAAACAAAGTTAATTACATCTGCAAGTCCAGACTGAGTTTTTAAATTAGTAAAAATAAAAGGTTTATCGCCGCGCATTTTTTTTGCATCTCGTTCCATCACACTTAAATCTGCACCAACATAAGGTGCTAAGTCAGTTTTGTTAATCACCAACAAATCAGATTTAGTAATACCGGGGCCACCCTTGCGGGGAATTTTATCACCAGCCGCAACATCGATGACGTAAATTGTTAAATCCACCAATTCTGGACTAAAGGTAGCAGCTAAATTATCGCCGCCACTTTCCAAAAAGACTAAATCCAAATCGAGAAAACGTTCCTCTAACTGTTCAATTGCCGCCAAATTCATCGAAGCATCTTCACGAATGGCAGTATGGGGACAACCACCAGTCTCTACACCCAAAATGCGATCGCTTGCCAACGCCTGAGAACGCACTAAAAACTGAGCATCCTCCTGAGTATAAATGTCATTTGTCACTACCGCAATCTGATACTGCTCACGCAACCCCTTACACAAACCATCCACCAAAGCCGTCTTCCCCGAACCCACTGGCCCAGCAACCCCTACTCTAAATGCATTCATTTTTATTTGTCCTTTGTCATTTGTCATTTGTCAGTTGGTACATGGTTATTATTTCTTAGTTTTTGACCAATGACCAATGACTAATGACTAATGACCAATGATATCAAGTTCGGTTAAACACTTATAACATCTGTAGGTTGGGTTGAGGAACGAAACCCAACGCTTGATCCTTGTTCATGTTGGGTTTCACTACCGTTCAACCCAACCTACATTGATAGATTTTATTACAAGTAATTACCCGAACTTGATATGACCAATGACTAATGACTAACTCCTAAATAACCTTGTATACTGCGTTTCATGCTGCATACTCGCCAACGATAAACCCCAACTACAACAAGCGAGTTGATCATCCTCTAACGCGAGAATTTCTAACGCCGCAGCACTGAGTAATGGTTGCAAATCTAGCAATAAATGCTGTCCTGCTGTTTGCCCAAGGGGGATAAGTTTGACGCCAGCAGTAATCAAATTACTTGCCCAACTATGCAGATATCCGAGTAATGCGGCTTGGATACTGATTTGCCAATGGGCAATGGCAATACCAAAAGCGATCGCATAATTACAAGGATTACCGACAGCATTGGCAGTAGGGACAATCTGCGGTTCTAGTTTACCAAGTAATTGGATCAGCGATCGCCCCATCTGCCAACTAGAAGCGCGTAATTCTTCTGTTTCCCTCGCGGCGGATAACCAGAGATTCCAACAGCATAGGGACTCAACATCACCTATTTTTGCGGCTTGCTGCGATCGCACCATCACCGCCGCCTCCAACCTAATTGCCCCATAGAGTAACTCTGCTTTTAACCAATCTTTGAGATTTGTCTGGTTAGCGATCGTACCATTTTCCACGAGCATTTCTAAGCCTTCAGAATAGCTATATGCTCCCACAGGCAAAGCAGGGCTAGCCAACTGCAAAAGACTTAAAAGATGGCTATCAGTGAGCATGATGGTGTTGTCCATAAGCTCCCAATTCTGGCTGAAATGGTAAAATTTCCTCTTTAACTTCTAACCCCAGTTGTTCCAACATTGTGCGTAAAACTGAATCTGAAGACAAGCGTAAATAAGTTGGGGTAATTTCTACTGGTACATGACGATTTCCTAAATGGTATGCCGCCCGTAATAATAAAAGTGGTGTTTGGGCAAAGGCAGTTATTACTAGTTCTGGTTTGGCAGTAATTCTGATTAAACTGCTATGGGTTTCTTCTTGCAAAATATCACCATCATGTAAGACAGTTCCTCTGGGTAAATGTAAAAACACAACCTTACCATCTGCCGTTTCAAAGCGATGGCGGCTGCGGGTACGTTCTTCTGCCGTTAGCGCCAGAGTAAAAGTGACTGCGACCTCGCAATTAGGTGGTTTAAGTTGGGTAAATGTCAGCATACAGAGTTTCGCTTGATCTTCCGTTTTTCATTATGGTTCTAATTTAAATACCATATCTGCCTTACCGGAAGAAAAGATAAAATTAAACAAAGGCAACGAGCCAAATGGGGACAATCATAAACTTCGGGTTTAATAAGCAATCAAGCGGACATGATATTATTTGTTGATTCAATTTAGATACGTGATTATTGACCCAATTTAAAATTCTCATGAAACTCATCTCTGTAAACATCGGAATGCCGCGTGAAGTAACCTGGAAAGGGAAAATAGTTAGCACTGGAATTTTTAAAGAACCAGTTAGCGATCGCGTCATGGTGCGATCGCTCAATTTAGACGGTGATGGGCAAGCCGATCTAACCGTTCATGGAGGAGCAGACAAAGCAGTCTACGTCTATCCGTTCGAGCATTACGATTACTGGCGAGGTGAATTGCCTGATATAGAACTACCTCTAGGCATCTTTGGTGAAAATTTTACGACCACTGGACTGAAAGAAGAGGAAGTGAACATTGGCGATCGCTTTCATATCGGCACTGTAAAACTGATGGTGACACAACCTCGCCTACCCTGTTACAAACTGGGGATTCGGTTTGGACGACCTGATATCATTAAACGATTTCTTGCAAGTCGTCGAACCGGATTTTACTTTCGTGTTTTGCAAGAGGGCGAAGTCGGAGCCGGAGACACTTTAGAGTTGGTGAGTCGGGATAGCAACAATATTACTGTTGCTAATATCACTCAGCTTTATACTCGTGAGCAGAACAATCCAGAGTTACTTCACCAAGCTGCTCAACTTGAAGCCTTACCCGAAAGTTGGCGCGACTACTTCCAGGAACAAAGTCGTCGTCAGGATGTGAAATAGAAGTTGTTGTTTCGTTAAGCCGAAATGGGTGTAGAAAACAATGCGACAGGCATCTTCGTTTCAGTAACTAGGCTGATGGCGCTGGCGATCGCTTCATACTTGCATTCAGCAACGGTAAACGTCGTCCGAAAGCCTACCCCTTAATCCCGCATTTCTCACAAGCTTGACCCGAATTTCTCACTCATAGTGTGGGAAGGGTGGGGAGTGTGGGAGGCAATGCAGCGCTCATTGATGTGCATACTCAATTCCTCCTCTTTCTCCCCACACTCCCCACACCCCCCACACTCATGCTCATTTCTCACTTGTGAGAAATCCAGGTTAATGCAATACAGTTCAGATAAGACCAAAACACTTGTAGAGACGGCGATTTATCGCGTCTCGAAAACCCACAATTTTGCACAATTAGCCCTCCAGATTAAGCCAGCTGCAAGAAACTTGCGGTACTAGCTAATAGGTAATGTAAACCAGAAAGTTGCGCCTGCATTCAATGCACTGTTCACACCTATTTCACCACCGTGAGCATTGATGATTTGCTTACACAGATATAAACCTAATCCCAAACTTACAGAATTACCCATACTTGCACCCCGAAAGTAAAGGTCAAAAAGCCGATTGCTTTGTTGTTTACTAATTCCCACGCCATTATCACTAACAGTGCAATAAATTTTGTCATCCTTACGGGTAGCGTTGATTGTCAAGAGCAATCCAGGGGGATTATGTTTCAAAGCATTGACAATTAAGTTAGAAAAAACTCGCCATAGTTGGGTGGGATCGGCATTCACTAATGGCAAATCTGCGGACACCAGATTTGTCAACTTGGCTTGATTTTGCTCTAGCAATGGTTCTAAATCGGCGATCGCAGCTTCGACAACTGGTAGTAATTGTACGGTCTGTGGTTGTAAAAAAACACCTTGAACTTCGCTGATATGAGTTTCCATCAAGGAATTAATTAAGTTTAGTTGGCGATCGCTACTTTGAATCATCCGCTCTAAAATTGAGCGGGAAATCGAAATATTTTCCTCTGGACGTGCAAGCAAATTCTTCAGCACCATTAAAGTACCCAGCACTGGGTTGCGTAAGTCGTGAGAAACTGCATGGAAAAATACTCGTAGTTCTTCTTCAGTTTGCTTACGCTGGGTAATGTCTTCAATCAAACCTTCGTAATAAAGCAGTTTTCCTTGTTCGTCACGCACTGCGTAGGCTTTTTCTGAAATCCAGACAATACTGCCGTCTCGACGATAAATTTGGGACTCGAACTCGGAAATGCTGCCATACTTTTCCATCAGGCGGACAAATTCTGCCCGGCGGTTCGGATCAACGTACAATTGCTCAATATCAGTGAAATTTGCTGTCACCTCCTCTACTAAGGAGTAACCATAAATACGTGCTAAAGCCGGATTTGCCGTAATGTACCGTCCATTGGGACTGCTTTGAAAAATCCCTTCAACAGCGTTTTCAAAAATGCTGCGATATTTAGCTTCTGCAACCTTGAGTTTTTGGTAGGCAGATTCCAGTTCTTGACGGGCGTAAAACTCAGAACGTTGCAGGCGATCGTACAGATAAACACCAATATCACATATAGTACAAAACCAAAAAATGTATAAAATGAAGGTTATATTATATATTCCTGGGTGTTCGGGAATTGGTGTTTTTAGCCCAAGTGCCGTATTCACACCAAAATAGTAAACCAGCACACTCACTTGAGTCAGCAAGTGAAGAATCCAACAGACAGGCATTAACACAGCTTGGCTCAAGAACAGCAGTGACCAACCGATGGTATCGGGTAGAGCGAAACCTCTAAGAGTTGCAAACAACTGCGATGCTAAACTAATTGACCAAGAAGACCCCAAAAATAATAAATCTGGACGATGACGACCTAACTTGGTTTTATGTAAGGCAAAGCATATCAGTATACTCAGGAGCATTGCAACATTAATTACAAGGCGTTGCGTTCTAAGTACTTCTGGCAACTGCTGCAACTCTGCAAAAGGAAAAAACAAGCCGTAAATGTCTCGCAAAGTAAAAGACAACAGACAGATCAAGGCCAGCCATAACCATAAACGTAATCTTTGCCACAAAAAGCGGTTACGCCAATCTTTGTAAAGAGTAGTGATTTCATCTGTTGTTGGTGCAGAAAAGGTTTTTCTCCACCAGCTTTGCACTGTTGTAAATGGAGTAGCCATTAGCATCCGAGCAACTTTGCCCATACAGTCGAGGGGTGTTTCCCTTACTCAATATTGCTATAAATAACACCCTCTCATTTTTTGGTTATTTATGGGCGATTTGTTGCGGATTAAGTTGCTAAAGGTAGGGTAAACCAGAAAGTTAAGCCACGCTTGCGGTTACTAATTACACCAATTTCGCCACCATGTGCCTTAATAACTTTCCGACAAAGATACATTTTTAAGCCAATACTCGTAGAGCAACAATCTTGGGGATCGCGAACATGGAGATCGAAAAGGCGATCGCACTCTAGTTTACTCATTACCACACCATCATCTTGAATCTGAGTGCGAATCATTCCGCCCTCAACGGTGGCACTCAGGGTAAAATTTAATCCTGGTGGATTATTTTGCAAACTATGTGTTAGCAAATGTGCCAAGACTTTCTGCAAGCAAGTCCTATCCGCCATTACTAACGGTAAATCGGCGGGAACCAAGTTCTTCAGAGTCGCTTGATTTTGTGTCAGTATGGGTTCCAACTGGGCGAATATTTCTGCCAATAGGATGCTAAATTGCACAGATTCGGGTTTAATTTCCAGACCCTCTTTTTCGGCAGAATTAATTTCTAGCAATGAGTTAATCATTGTCAGTTGGCGATCGTTGCCTTGAATCATCCGTTCGATGATTGAACGAGATATTGGAATTGGGGATTGGGCATTGGGGATGGGGCATGGGGTATGGGAAAGAGGCAGAGGGGAAAAACTTGCTGTAATTTCCCTCCTGCTCCCCTGCCCCTGATTTAACAAATTCTTTAACACCATCAAGTTACCCATTACCGAAGTTCGCAAATCGTGGGTAACTGTGTGCAAAACTACATCTTTGACGCGATGCAATTTTTCCACTTCTTGCATTTTCTGCTGCAACTGGGCTGTCCGTTCTTGTACTTGGTGTTCTAAATTAGTGTTGAGTTCTGCTAGCTTTTGGCATATCTGGCTTTGCTGAATGGCGATCGCTACCTGTTCTGACATCTGCTGTAACAAATCAATTTCTATTGGCTGCCAATGACGCGAACCGGAACATTGATTGGCAATTAACGCCCCAAATAATTCATCATCTAGCATAATTGGCACAGCCAAGCTAGCCTTCGTTTGGAATTTTTGACAGTGTGCTTTGACTTTGGGAGATACTGTCATTTGCGTTATGTCTTCAACGACACGCACAAGATTATCTTTTAATAAGTTTCTTAATTCTTGTAGATAAGCTTCATCATTAGTAGACCAACCTGAGACTGATGGATATTTGGGATCTACTGATTCAGCTAGAGTTCTGACTCCTAAATTGGCATTATTTAAACCAATAAAAACTCGATCTGCTTGCAGAAATTGTCTAACTTCCGTCACCGTAGTTTGCAGAATTTCTTCTAAGTTGAGCGAAGACCGAATTCGCACTAGGGTTTCTGCCAACAAGCGATCGCGTTGCGCTGAAAGGCGGAATTGTGCTTCTACCTGTTTGCGTTCTGTAATATCGTGATGCACTGCCAGGATAGAAGGGATACCATCCAAATCAATGACTTCGGCTGAAAGCACCGTTGTAATTATCTCACCAGACTTTTGCCGAAATTCAAATTCCAAGTTGCGAACAATTCCTGTGGCTTGCAACTGCTGTAACAAATTCAGGCGATCGCGATCGTGTACCCAAAGATTTAACTCAAAAGAAGTTTTACCAATCGCCTCATCTCGCTCATAACCTGAAAGTTTCACAAAACTGTCATTAACTTCGATGAAGCGTCCTTCTTTTAAGGTACTAATGGTTATGGAATCGGGGCTGCAACTAAAAGCTTTAGCAAATTTTTGGGCAAGATTTTGTAAAGCGATTTCTCCTTGTTTCCGATCTGTAATGTCTCGGACAATTGCTAGTACCTCATCTGTGCCACTCACTACCAACCGCGCCTCATAATCTCTGACTCCCAAAGGCGTTGGTAGTTGATATTCGCAAGTTTGCAAACTTCCAGAATCTAAAGTTTTAGCGATCGCTACTTGGCTAATCGCCGCAACATCACTAGGTAATAACTCTTGCAAATGCTTTCCAACTATTTCTTCTCTCGAAAGAGTGATATTTGCTCCCTCACTTTTCAAATCTAGATACTCGCCATCGCGGCTGATGCGAAACATCAAATCGGGGATAGCATCCAAAATTGCTTTATATCGAGCCTCACTTTCTTGCAATTTTTCTTCGGCTTGTTTTCGGTCTGTAATATCCATGAGCAAGCCATTCCAAACAAAATCGCCTTCTTCTTGTAATTCGGGTTGCGAAGTACCTTGAATCCACTTAAGTTTGCCACTGGGCGTAATGATCCGACCTTCCCAATGCCAAGGTGTAAGAGTTTTGCAACAAATAGTAATAGATTCTGTAAAAGCTTTTATATCCTGTGGATGAATCAGTTTGTATAGCACCTGAAAGTCTGCCTGTACAGCTTCTGGTTCTAATTCAGACAAATATTTACAACCAGAACTAACATAAGGGATAAATATAGAACCATCCTGCCGTTGCAGAATTTGGAAAATCATCCCCGGTAAATTGGCAGCGATTGTTTTCAATAGAGTGATATTCTCTGGTTGAAAATCTGGTTTATGCGGTGATTTTACAATTTCATCCACTCTTAGACCCTTTGATATATAAGCAATTGGCATAATATTCAAGGCAATCATAGCCATTGTGAGAGTTTTTTAGCTGTCAGCGCGATCACTAACAGCAAAAAAAAGTGGCTCTACTTTCAGAGTAGTTCTGGATGCTGCGATCGCATTCACCCAATCGGGTGAACCATTTGTCAAAGATGTCAAAGAGCGAATCGGTTAAGGACTAGAGTCCTGACTACAAACTTATTTACTTACCATAGTTGAGTTGAGATTCTACTAGAATAGATATTTAGATTTGGTAAAAATTTTGTGAGTAATTCTTTTACTGTACAATGTTGGTATAGTTATCAAAAATTATTCTCAAAAATTAAGTGCGATGTCTACGACGGGCGTAGATGCAGCAACGAGAACACGCAGACATCGCACGTAACTAATATCGTTTAACTGTAATTGCAGTCAACACAGCCGACTTTGATCGCAACAATCAGATAGAAAGTAGCTTTTCAATCCCCTTAATCTAGTACAGGTCGGCGGAAATAAACTACCCATTCCAAATGAATAAAACACTTACGCTGTATTCATTTTTAATTTTTAATTTTTAATTTTTAATTCCGCCTTGCGGTACTAGTGTGATATCAAACTGAGTTCATAGCGATCGCTCCTTCACTAAACAGAAAGGGCAAAGGAGGCATCAATGCAATTACAATACACACAACTTTTAGAAGAAACTCTGTGGCAAGCAGTTCTTAATCGAGATCCCACAATTGACGGTAAGCTTTTCTATGGTGTTCGCTCTACAGGCATTTATTGCCGACCTATTTGCCCTAGTCGCAGACCAAATCGCCATCAAGTTTGTTTTTTCCAGTCGGCACAAGAGGCTCAAAGCGCAGGTTTTCGACCTTGTCAGCGCTGTCAGCCACAATCTGAAACAGTTCCAAATACAGCTAAGTTAAAAGTTTTAGCAGTATGTCGATACATTGAAGCACAAGTTGATTACATTCCAACCCTCTCAGAATTATCCTCTCAGGTGGGAATGAGTCCCAGTTACCTGCAAAAAATATTTAAGCAAATAATTGGCGTATCCCCCTTTCAATACGCAGATGCACTGCGTAACCAACGATTAAAACAGCGTCTTCAGTCAGGAGAGGAAATTGCCCATGCAATTTATGACACAGGTTATGGTTCAAGTAGCCGATTGTATGAGAAAGCACCTAAACAACTGGGAATGACACCAAAAACTTACCAACAAGCCGGAAAAACAATCAGCATTGTCTATGCGATCGCTCCATGTCCACTAGGATATTTGCTGGTGGCAACAACAGAGAAGGGGATCTGCGCCGTTAAACTAGGTGATGAAGCAGCCAAGCTTGAACAGATTTTGAACCAAGAATTTCACCAAGCGCACATTATGCGTGATGACCACACCCACAAAGAATGGATACAAGCAATCCTCGACTTGATTGCGGGAGATGAAACACATCTTGATTTACCACTTGATGTCCGTGGGACAGCATTTCAGAAACAGGTTTGGCAAGCGTTACAAAAAATTCCTTATGGCGAAACCCGCACATACACTGATATCGCCTGTGATATTGCCAAGCCGCATGCAGTCCGCGCGGTGGGTAATGCTTGTGGTGCTAATCCGATAGCGCTGATTGTACCGTGTCACCGTGTGCTGCGGAGTGATGGCAGTCTTGGTGGTTATCACTGGGGAATTGAACGCAAACAAAAACTGCTGATGCAAGAATCGAAATTACTCAAAGATGACTCAAACACCTGAACTAGAATCGTTGACTGAAGAAAGTCTGACCCGTGGTTTAATGGTGCTTGCCAATGTTGACAGCGATTTGGCTCGAATTTTAGAGACACTAGGGCCTCCACCAATATGGTCAAGGGAACCAGGTTTTGCAACGCTTCTGTGCATAATTTTGGAACAGCAAGTTTCTTTAGCAGCTGCAAAAGCTGTATTTACCCGATTATGTGCGGTTGTTGTCACTCTAACGCCAGAAAACTTTCTGATATTGGATGATCCTCAATTAAGAGGCATTGGATTCAGTCGGCAAAAAATTCTATACTGTCGTGGGTTGGCGAATGCGATCGCAATCAATCAGCTTGACCTCAGCAAGCTGGAAAAAATGGATGAAACTACGATCAGAACTGAGTTAAAGCGCCTCAAAGGTATAGGAGACTGGACAGTTGATATTTATTTGCTCATGGCGTTGCAACGTCCTGATGTCTTTCCTAAAGGTGATTTAGCGATCGCGATCGCTCTACAAAAACTCAAAAACTTGGCGACGCGTCCAACACCACTGCAACTAGAAGCAATGACACAACACTGGCGGCCCTGGCGAGCGGTAGCTGCAAGACTTCTATGGCACTATTACCTAAGTAATCCCAAATAATTGCTCCTTATCCTTTGGCGGTTCGTATAATAAATATAAACTAAATGGCAGAAAATCAATTAAGCTTAACACCAGAAAAGTCTGATAAAACTTCAAAAATCCTGCCGATAATCATAATAATAATTGCATTATTAGCTTTATCTTCAACAGCAATATTTATTAAAATTGCTGTGAGAGAAATGAGCGCTGTTGCTACATTATTTAATCGCTTATGGATAGCGACTATTATCTTTGGATTATGGAGTGGAATTAACCAGACACGGACTCAAATTACAGAAGATAAACCTGTATTACCACAGCAGCATTATCCAATCAAAGAGATAGCGTTTTTAATCGCAGTGGGTTTAGTTCATGTATTAGGTAGATTATCTTGGACTTGGTCGCTAACCCAGACTGGTGCTGCTAATGCTAACGCCTTAGGTAGTCTCAATCCGCTATTTACTACATTAGGAGGATGGCTATTTTTTAATCAGATTTTTGGGCGCAAATTTATCATCGGTCTGATGTTAGCCATAATCGGTGCGATCGCAGTTGGATTTGAAGATTTATTACACTCTAATAATAATTTTACAGGTGATGCTGTTGCCCTCATCTCATCAATATTTTATGCAGCAAACTTTTTACTTATCGAGCAAATCAGCAATAAGTTTTCAATTATCACCATCCTCGTGTGGCGCTGTGCGATCGCAACTTCATTGATGATCCCAGTAGTACTAATCTTTGAAAAACAAGTTTTTCCAGTTACTTTGTCGGGATGGTTAGTAGTATTTGCTCTAGCTGCTATTTGCGAAGCCTTGGGTCATGGGCTAATTGTATACAGCCTGAAAACTTTTTCTTCAGGATTTATCTCTTTGCTGTTATTACTCAATCCAGTAATTGTTGCTATTCTTGCTTGGATACTTTTCTCGGAAAACTTGAGTATTTTCAACTTGTTAGGGTTGGCTCTAATTTTAGGGGGTATATATCTAGCAATTTCTAATAAAGAATCTGTGCAATCTAAAGTTAATCCCCATATCCAATCTCCAACAGAAATAGATTCATCCGCCAGTTCCCCAAAATAATATCAATTTGAAAAAATAATGCAATAAATAGACCATATTGTAGAGACGCGATTCATCGCGTCTTTACCCAAGGATGTGTTGCAATCATTAATTGAATTGGTATAAGAAACGGGTTCGACTTGATCGCACAGCCCGTCGCCAGACTTATATGGCAATACGGTTCAGTTAAAGGCTACTGGCAAAAATTTTGGGTTTTCGAGACGCGATAAATCGCCGTCTCTACAAGTGTTTTGGTCTTATTTGAACTGTATTGACTTATATGGCACTACTACTTGAGTAATGCCAATAGTAAGTCGCTTATAGTTTACCTGTAAATACCTTTTCAGCCGGGCCTGTCATGTAAACTCGTTGGTCTACTTCTGACCATTCAATTTGCAAGGGGCCACCAGGTAATTCTACAGTGGCGGTGCGATCGCATTTCCCGGTTAACACTCCAGCCACTAAAGAAGCACAAGCACCAGTCCCGCAAGCTAATGTAATCCCAGCACCCCGTTCCCACACCCGCATTTTCAAATAGTCACGGCGTACCACTTGAATAAATTCGGTATTTATGCGTTGGGGAAAAGCTGGGTGATGCTCGAATTTCGGGCCGATGATTTCTAGCTCAATTGCGGCGACATCTTCCACAAAGGTAATGCAGTGAGGATTTCCCATATTTACACAGGTGACATCCCAAGTTTGCCCCGCCACCTCTAACGGCACAGAAATGACTTTTTCTTGGGCGGGTGCAAGAGTGGTAGGAATTTCGCTAGCGAGTAACCTGGGTAAACCCATGTCTACTTTAACTTGACCATTAGATAAGAGTTGGGGAGTCATTACACCACCCAAAGTATGAATGCGATATGAGTCTTGATTGCGCGATTCGCCTTCTAAGTCTGCTAAAAAGCCAGCTAAACAGCGAATGCCATTGCCACACATTTCTGGTTCTGAACCATCGGAATTAAAAATCCGCATAGTGTAATCAGTGCCGTTTTCTCCAGGTAGGGCAAAAATGACACCATCAGCACCGATACCAAAGTGGCGATCACACAACTTGATGGCTTGCTCTGGAGTCACTACAGGCAAAGATAATGAGCGATTGTCAATGAGAATAAAGTCGTTGCCCAGACCATGATACTTAGTAAATTCGATTGCCATTTCTTCAAGGATGAATTATCAAGGATTAGTTACTCTTTATTTTGCCTTGTAGGTTCATCTTTACTAAAAATGCTTACCGAATTTGACACCACTTTACCCAGCATTAGACAAGTCCAAAACCTGATTAAACAAACAACGCCAGTTGAGTTAAAGCTGGTGACTCAGGATGTACTCACAGGAAAGGTTGTATGGCAAGATCCACAGTGTATCTGTATTGCTGATGAAAACAGTCAGCAAAGCATTGTGTGGAAACAAGCGATCGCATATATCAAGCCGAAAACAAGTTAAGGGACTGACAAATAAAAAAATATTCAATTAACTCTTGTGGGGTGGGCATCTTGCCCGCCCAGTCCATAGGGTGGGCGGGCAAGATGCCCACCCCACAATATTGGATAATTTATTTCAGTCTTTTAGAAGAAGAGAAAGCGATCGTTCTTTCAGCCAGGTGTGATGATTTTCTACGTAAAGATTTCGCACAAAACGGTATTTTTTATACAAATGTAATCATCTAGATGTAAAATATATATTTGCTGAAAATAATTCTTCAAATTTTGAATATACAGAAGAAAATTATTTAACATCTGATAAGCTAATTTGTATGTCTCAAGAATGGATTAATTAATTCTATGAGGCTGCTTTAAAATTAATTAGA
>NNBU01000080.1_pt1 | contig 21718 bp, 16 predicted proteins | sample 1173781 | NCBI WGS metagenome assembly NNBU01 (sample SAMN07173937, study PRJNA388173) | plant metagenome | biome: Plant school; feature: Soil; material: Symbiotic tissue of Blasia pusilla L.; isolation source: symbiotic tissue sample KVJ2 | host: Blasia pusilla | place: Norway: Troms, Kvaloya...
CTTTTAAATTGGTCTGATGATGGGGGTAACGAACTATTGCTTGAATTTTGCTCTAATTTTTCTAATTGTTCGACAGCTAAAGAATGAAGATTACCTGCAACTTCTACCAATTTCTCTTTATCCAGAGATTGGAAGTAGTTCTGGTTCATCTGTGAGAGGTCTTCTTTGCTCAGTCGATTCATTCCTGCTTTGGCTTTGTTGCAAAATCATTTTTTACATTACCACACGATTGTCACCCCTACTTTTACCTACACTGCAAACTCTTGTTTTAGGGGGGAGAGTGAAAAACTACTTGATTAAATCCTGTAAATTCTTACGTCCATCTACGTGTTTCCAGTCGTCACATAAACCACAATTGCGTACAAATATGTGCTTAATCTTGTTCTCAAAGCGTTCGAGAGATTGCATAAATAATTGAACACTGTCATATCCACCACTACAAACAAACCACTTATATATTTTGACCTTATTTTTCCCAGTAAGCTCTAGGATTTGATTACGCTCAATCCAATCAGTTACTGCTGGGTATACTTGAGCAGGTAAATTTACAATGACAGAAGTTGTTAGCGCTAAATTAAAAATTTCATCAGCATCGTAAGCTTTACGCTCTGATTCGCTAAAAACTGCTGTTTTATGATTGTCTGGGTAAAATGCGCCCACATCTGGATTACTTTTGTCTGCTTCTACCAACTCATAAGAGAGTTTATTGTCAATGCAGTATTGCACCATAACCCGTGCAAACAAAGACTTGCCAACTCCACCTTTTTCACCATCAATGAAGTGAATTGCTGCCATTTTAAATCTCCTTTGTGATTTGACTAAATGTGCATTAATAAATACTTAAATATTCTCAAACATATTGTCTGTATCATCATAGAAAGACCCCTCGCCAGGAATGAAGGAATCAGAATCTATTTTGTGTTTTGGCTGGTTCTCACTATTACTACTGCTATTGCCTTTAGTTTTACCTTTAGCGCTAGCATTACTATCATTTTCATTATCAATACCACCACTATTACCAATTTCTACCCCGAACATAGTAGCAAGCGTTTGAGGATTGCTTATAGTGCTGAGAGGTACAGGCAAAACATCACTTGATTTATGTGGTAATCCTAGTTCCATTCGCAAATAAGCCAAATGTTGCTCCAGGGCATGACAACAAATTAACCCTACCTGACGCACCTCTTTATCACTAATTTGTACATCCGCATTTGCTTGAGCTTGATATGCTAAAGGCAACCAACACATTCGTAATGCCTGTAATACCATCTCTTTGCTAGTACTGACTCCATTTCCTTTTTGCAAATATATAATTAGCTTTGCATCAACAGTATTTGAGTAAGCACGAAGCCGAAGAGTCAAATTTTTATATTGTCTTTGTCTGTCAGTATCAGTTCGTTCAGGCAATTTGCGACTACCGCTACTATTGGGCTGTCTATTATTGTCATTATTTTTGGGTTGTTTTTTATTTGTAGTCATGCTACCTTCTCGATTTGCGCTCTAAACCGCATAAACAAACCAAACGCATCAATCAACCTAAACGACAAAGCTTCCTGCTCTCGGAAAGTACGGCAATAATCATTACTTTTATCCTTGAATACTTCTTGTACCTGTTGCTGTAAGTCAGCACCCCAATAAGTTGAAATTTCTTGAAAACAATCTTGTAACTCTTGCTCTAAATACAATGCTGCGCCACCACTCAAAATCACCTCGTTCACCGCAGGTAAAGTTGATTCCAGCCAATCGTAAAGCCTAGACCAATACTCAGCTTTAGCAGTAGCAATGGCATTAACAATCATCTGCAATTCATAATCAAGATTTTTAGGTTCTCTGCTTTTCACCAGAGTGCGAATTGCTTGGTTATCAGTTGTGATATCTGAACCGGCTGCATAGATGGCAGAGGTTAAAGCGGTGGCATCCTGTCCAGATGTGCGCTCAATTACTCGCTTTACCATTTGGTGAAAGCCCAGCCTATTGGTGTAACCCGCCGTCATCTTGCCCCGTTCAAATAATAGAAGGCTGGTATTGCGATGCCCGAACATCAGCACTGCGATCGTTTGGGCGTTGAACCATTCTTTACCATTCTGGCGTTGGCGAATCATTGCCAATCCCGCACCTTCGGGTAAGCACTCGAATCGCTCCAGTTTCACTCGCAACCTTTGACCCCGAAACCTAAAATCCTTGAGCGCAGACTGTAACTGTTGCTCAAATGCTTGGCGATTTTGATATTCACCATAGGGCAGTAGTGAGGTCAGTGATAGTGAAAACCTGTTAGGCAATTTGTTGTGTTGAGCGATCGCACCAATCACCGCTAGGGCTTTGTGAATTGAGGTTTCGTACTTGAGCTTATCGAGTCTGGCAGATGCTGAAAACTGCCGTGCCAGGAATCCAACTACCGTACATTGTGTATCACCATCCGCAGGACTTGACACCCAGGCTTCATCTGCTGGTTTAGGAGATTCAAGACCCTTGCGACTCGACATATAAGCGTCAATCGAACTTTGAGGCAACTTCAGCATTTCTGGTTCCATTGTCATCAAATGTGGTTTGCCTTCAGTTGCTAGTTCGTAAACAATCTTGGTCAAGGAAGCACCAGGGTCAAAACTGACTATCAAGTTTGACATTGACTGTGGTTTACCTAAAAGCTTTCCTTTAAGTTAAGTGCAAATATAAATCATGCCAATCTACCCACTGACCATTTTTATCAGGCGAAAAATTAGCCCATTGGTTATTTTTTTGCTGCATTTTCTCAAGTAGTTATTTTTATGCTATTGAATTCAAAAATACGCCACTCAAATGCCAATTCAACGCCACTTAAGCGTCACTTGAGCGCCAATTCAATCCCAATTGAGCGCCAATTCAACGCCACTGCATACATTATGTATATATTCTTCTTATCAATAACTAAGCTTATTGACAAGAAAATGGTCAAAAAATGCCAATTCAGTGCCACTTAAATGCCAACTCAATGCCACTGATGTTTTTAATTTGAGTAGCCCAAAAAAACTTTGGTGAGTAGCAAGCTATGTTGCTGTCCGGACATTTTTTCTGGGGAGAAAAAACGCACCCCCAGGTGCGGCAACAAACTTGCCCTCTTTTCACGGTTCCCCTACCTAAGTAGGTCAACCACCGTGACAGAGGGGAAGATAATACGAAAAACCTCGTTAGGAGTTCAGCCTGGAAAATTTCTGCAAGGTTTGGGCGGATTAGCTTTTCAATTGCGCGATGAGCTACGCCCCGCCATAGGCGATCGCTCGCTTTCGTTTGAGATACCCTTAGCGCTATCTTGACTTTCTTAGTACTCAAGCAAAGCTATTGCAGCGCATTTCATTATCTCGCATCGCATCTTGGCATCGAACCAGAATCGTAAGTAACCGCTTGGTCAATGACAAATGATAGTGCTGTCGTCAAACTTAAAACAGCTAATGACTAATGCATCAATAATGCGACAGAAACGCTCACACAGGATAGACATTAGACTGACTTTGGCAGAATATGAGAAAGCACAGCTAATGGCAGATGAAAATAATCTCACTATGAGTGAATTGTTTCGTGCCAAGACTCTGAAAAATAGATTGCCCAGGCGTGTCACCAAAGTAGCAGGCCAAACTTACTGGGAGTTGGGGAAAATAGGCAATAACCTCAACCAAATAGCTAAAGCAATCAATACTTCAGTACTTATGGGAGAACCTGTGGTCGTAGATAGAGCATTGTTGTCACAGGTAAGAGATTTGGTGAAACAGGTGCGGCGAGAGATTGCTGAAATTGATTTAATCACTGATTTACAAGATGAAGGATGATTGGCAAGCACATCAAAGGTAAAAGTTTTCGGGGACTGCTAAACTACCTCTTTGGCAAAGATGGAGCAAGACAAATCGGTGGGAATATGGAAGGAACAAACCCACGCGAACTAGCAGCTGAATTTGGTATATCTCGAAGATTAAACCCGAAGGTGAACAGGGCTGTTTATCACGCTTCTCTCAATTTGGCCCACAAAGAGAGTTTAGATGATGACACTTGGGATGAAATCGCCCAAAAGTATCTGCAAGCAATGGGTTTTGATATGAACCAATATGTCGTAGTGCGGCATACTGACCGGACTCATGAACACATACATATTGCTGCCAGTCGCATTCAATTAGATGGCACTACAGTTTCTGATAGCTGGGACGATCGCAGAAGTGAAGCGGTAATTCGCAAGTTGGAGCAGGAATACAATTTGCAATCGGTGCAACCAAGTTGGGAAAAAGATAAGCACAGTCCAACTACTGGCGAACGTAGGCACATTGCCAGAACTGGAGAAGAAAGCGTTAGAGTCAGACTTCAGCGATCGCTCGACCAAGCAACCCACGACCATCCCACTATGCCAGAGTTAATAGAGCGAACGCAAGAACAAGGTGTTAATGTCCGTGTTGGTTATACTCGCACAGGCATTGTCAAAGGCATTAGTTACCAACTTGATGGTGTGGCTTTTAGTGGTACGCATCTGGGTAAAGCATATACCTTTCCTGGTTTACAAAAGCATCGAGGTGTAAACTACAATTCCAAGCGGGATGACAAACGCATCCAGAAACTCATGGAACAAGCTGTTGAAAATCCCACACTAGCAGTGCCTCCAAAACAGGATGACAAACGTATCCAGAAACTCATGGAGCAAACTGTTGAAAATACCACGCCAGTTACTCAAACAAACTCCTTGCCTACACGAGAACCAACAAACTGGGAGCAAATACGCCTAAACTTAAGCCAGCAGTACAATTTACCCAATTCTCTGCTCACAGAACTGTATGAAAAGGGTTGGCTCTATGCAAGTCAAACAGGTCAAGCAATATTTGTGGAACGCACGCTCGATGATCTTCCAACTCTTGCCAAGCAGCTAGAACCAACAGGTAACTTCACCGCCATTCCCCTGAACTCTGAACCGACAAAAAAAGGTAGTTTTTGGATTGCTACAGATGCCACAGTAGAAAGAGCAGTATTGGTGAGTGACCCGATTGAAGTTCTCTCTGTCATTGCCTTAGAATCAACCATTGACAAAAAACAGCGCAAACCTACGTTGTATTGGAGTGTAGATGATAGCGAGCAATTACCTTTAGAACTTTTGCGATCGCTCGATACAGTAGTCATCGCTTTTAAAGATAATGAGAAAGTTGAGGACTTGATAGCTGAGATACTGGCTGAACTACCTCAAGCCAAACAAGTTTCTCCCGGTGAAGCAGGCTGTAACGGGATGCTAACCCTGAGCAAACTGCAACCCAACCAAAGTCGAATAACAGAGTCTCAAGGTTGGGAACTTTAATATTAGTAACCAGAGTTAGAGTTTAACTGAGATTTTGTAAACAAGAGCGCGATTGCGCCACTGGGAAATGAACCTTTAGGCGTAACTGCCATGTCCTTCAATTCCAGACAAACAACCATTAAATTTCTTAGACAAATAGGCTTTACCACCGGAACCAAAATTTGGCTCAGGATTTCTTGGGACTTGCCCACAGAAATGATACCTAAAAACTGGAATCACTACTGCCGCAATGGTCAATTTGTCTACTCCCACTACATTCTCTGTGGTAAAATCACCCAGCAAGGATTTCAACTCTACTGCTGTACTTACGGAGGTCGAGACAAACAAGGCAACACCTGCTGGCGGCTGACACCTAAACGATATGCTGATGGTTGGGCATTGGCATTTAAAATGTCATACCTTGGCGCTACAGTCAGCTTTTACCCCAACCAACCAGACAAGGGCATCAGCAATCAGCACGTTAGTCAATGTCGGTGCTTGTTCTACGAAATTGATGATTTGTGTGACTTGAATGAAAAAATGGACTTTTAGCTCACTTTATGGGTTCTTGGCAACTTTTGGTGATCTAGTTTGGGGATATTAGTTTAGGCGATCGCAAAAATACAGTTTACTTTTCACCCTCGCCTGCTTACGCTTTATATAGCCAGTAAGAACCGACGCTCAAGTAAATCTATTCCTGCGCGACCGTACATTTGCCGTTTCAACATTTTCAACCGGTTGATGTGACCTTCAACAGGGCCATTGCTCACTGAAAGCGTTACACCAGCCTTGACAGCATCATAGTCTTCTCGCAAACTTTTAGCAAAGTTGCGAAAAGGAGAAAGAATGCTATTCTCCGCCTGTATCAGCCAAAGATCAAGTTGTTCAGGTTGTCGAGTACGCACCAGTTGAGCAAAACCTTGACCTAATTCAATTGCCTCAGCTAATTGGGGGTGTTGTGCCGTTAGCAGTGCAATTAGTTGTTCATCGCCTCGCTTCCACAATTCCTGTCGTCGCAGCACAAGCCAAGTTGCCCGACTAGGAGTAAGAGACTTCTTCTGCGGTTCAGCAACTATAGGCAGAGGTTTATTTACCAGCCGTTGCCTCAGTTTCAAACCTTGTGAGGAGCGCAACCGACGGGTGTAGCGGGCTACAGTATCATAGCTACCAGAGTAACCACGCCGTTGAATTTCCTCAAACAACCCTTTGGTATCGATATAACCCTCGTTCCAGCGTTTGAGAAGATAATCTTTGTAAGGGTTCAGCAGACTTCGACCACGGTCGCTACGTCCCTGACGTTCAACAAATGTGGGACTACTCAGGTAACGAAACACAGTTCCATGACCAATACCAAGTCTACGGGCAATAGCTTGTCCCGACCACCCTTGGCGATGTAATTCCCAAACTTGTTGATAAATCGCTAGTCTTCGTGTACGGCGCTGTTCAGCAAGGCGCTCCTGTTTCGTCGGCGTTGGGGGTGGCGGTACTGGTGCAACTACTGTGCCATCTGTTTGGATGACTTCGATTTGACTGTAAGCTTCATCAACTTCTTTCAAGTCTTTGCTATGCCCATGAAACACTCGTTCGAGTGTTTCTCCTAGATTCTGTAGTAGATGAAAAGGATCTGCAACCTGGATAGCTTCGGGCGCTCCCTGGCTAATGCCACTAGCATAAGCTTTGGCTCGGTCTCGTGAGACAACTTTAATACCTGGATGTCCTTTTAACCATTGGGCTAAAGTTTCCGCAGAGCGGTCTTTGAGTAAAGCTATTGGTTGGCTCTGTTCTAAATCAACGAGTATAGTGCCATAAGTTTGGCTTTTGCGAAAGGCAAAATCGTCTACTCCAAGAGTTTGTGGCGAATCGACTGATGTTAGAGGCATCCTACGCACTAATCGCAGCAGTGTGTTGCGACTCACAGTAAAACCATCGCGTCGTGAAAGTCTTACCCCAGCTGCACCGCCCAAAGCCAATCCAGTAGCGGTAAATCGTTGAGCTAGTCGCAGAGTCCGACGCGCCCAAGGAGCAGTTACGTTAGCCAATCTTTCAGTAAAAATTCGTCGTTTACAATTAATATTAATACAAAAAAACTTCCGTACAGACATCTGTAAAGTGATTCTATAATCAGCCCACGGTAGATCAGCCAATGTGCGCTTATAGCGACTATGAATTCGGTGAGTTTGGGAGGCACAGATTGGACACTGAGTAACAGTTTGTACTGAAGCGATAATTAACGTTATAGTAGCTTGTGCTTCGTTAATCAGCCAATTCTCAAGCTGAAGATTTTTTGTATCGGGTAATAGGCGACACAGTACTTCTATAGCCTTTTGACCCATATTCGACTCTGAGTGTGTGATTCTCAACTATTTTTCGTTTTATTACCTAAAAGCTAGAGTACACAAGAAGTTTAGGCTTTTCATCTCCATTCTAGCTTTTACTGATTTGTTGACACCATTCTCAACTACTGAGGCGTTCGTTATATCGCTATTGACTAAAAAAATTCATTTTTTGCGATCGCTCAATTGAGAGTATCCCCAAACAGGATCACCAAAAGTGGACAAGACCCAGAATTATGAGCAATTCAAATCAAAACCATGAATTTGACTACCTAAATCAAAACTCTGGTGATTCTTCGCCGGAATTCAACAGTACTAACGGCAATCATCGCTCTACCCAAGCCACTTTGGTGGCTGATGATGATATCAGCCCTGAAGAGGAGCAGTTGTTGGCAGGTTATAACCCTACCGCAAATCACCTCATTTCTGAAGAATATCGCTTGAAACAAGATGCAGAAGGAGCAGTAGAGCGACCGTTAGCAGAAAAACCTAGTGTTCGACTAGGTTCAGTAGTTGCCTTAGTGGGAATGGTTATTGGCTCTGTAGCACTGATCTGGTTTGGATTTCTCCAACCGAAACCTCCTGTCAAACAAGTAGTTCAAACCCCTACTACATCTCCAAAAGACGAACCAGTTTTAGATGAATCTGCCGAACTCAAAAGCAGATTAGCCTTTCAAGACCAACGGCAACAACTCAAAGTAGAACCTGTTGCGGCTAAATCCCCAAGTCCAACTCTACAAAATAAACCCAAAGCAACGCCATCTCGACCTCCTCAGACTTTTTCACCGCGCACAACTCCTACATCACGCATAACACCAATAACTCCTGTAAGAATTTCTCAACCTGCGCCCCCAGTAGTGCGGTATATTTCTCCAAATCCTGTCAGTTATCAAGCTTCACCACCAATACGACAGCCTGAAAGGAATGTCGATCCTTTCCAGCAGTGGAGCCAACTAGCTAGCCTGGGACAGTCGCAAATCGGTAACTCTAAAGCAGCTGAAACTCAGTCAGAAGTTGCTGTTAACACTCAAACTCCAACAAGCTTGAAAGCAACAGCTAGGCCATCCATTTCCACTTCCGAAGACCCTGGTATTCAAACAGTTTTAATTGGCTCCAAAAGCACTGATAGTAAAACTGATAACTTGACTCCAGGAATGGTAGGTATCCTCAATCGCACCCCTGTAGCTTTAGCCAATCTCAATGTAAATGAAACTAAAGAGGTAGCACTGGGTACATCTGCTCCAGGTAGAATTATTATGCCAATGATTTGGGATGAGGGAGGGAATAATCAAAGCCATCGCTTTGCTATCGAGTTAACCAAACCTCTCACAGCCACAGATGGCACGGTGGCACTCCCGGCTGGTACTGTTTTAGTAACGAAAACAGTGGCAGTAGGTAAAAAGAATAACTTAGTATCTGCTAGTGCGATCGCGCTTATTTACCCTGACTCCCAAGGCACAGTCAAACAGGAAACCATCCCGGCTGAGACTCTGTTAATTCGCGGTCGAGGACAGCAACCGTTAATTGCTAAAAAGCTGAATGATGTGGGGACAGATATTGCCCAACAAGATTTGTTAGTTGGATTACTTAGTAGTTTGGGTAAGGTGGGAAGCATAGTGAATCAGCCCCGCACTCAATCTAGCACTGTTGTTTCTAGTGGCACTTTTAACCAAAGTACTATTAGTAGTAACTCTAATCCTCAGATTTGGGCGGCGGCACTAGAAGGCTTTTTTAGTCCAGTCAGTGAACGTCTGTCTAGACGCTCTGACCAAGCAGTACAGGAATTACTACAACGTCCAAATATCCAGTTTTTACCTGAAGGTACAGAAGTCTCAGTTGTCGTCAATAGTTTTTTGAAAGTTGAACGATGATACCAATTTGGTGCGGGTAGTCAGCAATTTAAAATTCGGCGTTGCATAAATGCGGGATGAATTGGCGGTTGAAACCATTGAAAATTCCTGACAAATTGGACGAAATCATCCCCTGATTCACCAATGCTTAAAATTCAAACAAATTGGAATCAATTCATATACAGCATCCTGGCTATTGAATAGATACAAACTGAACGTTCTACAACTTAATATTTGAGATTACTGGAACAGCCTATAAGTCAAAACTTCTAGTCCAAAATTAAAAATTGGTATGAAACTATTTGCCACTCTTGTTATTACTAGCACCACAATACTGTTTGGGGTCACGATACCTGTTGTATATGCACAAGCACAAACTCCTGCATATCGCTTGATTGAACGGGATATGGCTACAAGCAATAGAATTCAGGTTCAAATTACTCCAGGACGTGCTACACCCATTAGCTTCACTCAAACCGACGAGGCGATCGCCTACATTTTGGTAGCAGATCCTTCACGACTGGTCTACACCACAGATACAGATTTAAAAAGCGGACGCGCTACAACCATCTTTCTGAGGGCAATCCAACCGTTAAAGTTTCCAGGGGCTACCACCACTGCCATTACTAACTTACTTGTCCAAACTATAGACAAAACGGGACAAAAGCGACTCTACAACTTCGATATCGTTCCAGTGCGTAGAAACACTGGGTATGTTGGTATTCAGATTGCAAATGCGATTACCTCTGGCACTGCGCCAAGACGCGGAGCGGCTTCTGCAAGTAGCGCGATCGCTGGACAGCAGACACTATTAATAGATAAAAATCGCAGAGCGAGAGTAGATGATATTGAAACCGGGCTGAGAATTGCTATTAATCGAGGTTACACCAACAAAAGCGATCCAGTTGTTCTTAAAATGCAGCAAGTTTTATCTCTGTTGCGAAATAGCAGAGTCACAATAAAAGAAGCAGCTACATCTGTTGGTGTTCCAGTTGAGGTTATTTCTGAATTAGGAAGAATCGCCTTAAATGACCGCCTACTCAGACTAGGACAGCAACGCTAGAGGTTATGCATTATGCACTGGTTAAAATACATTTCTTGTTACTAAATTGAGATAATTCAGAATTTGAAAATAGAAAAATTAATTAATGCAATAATTTTGAAGCAGGGAGATAGCGACGGTCAAAAAGCCAACTGAGTGATAAGTCAGTAAGCATTGCTTAATGCGATTATTTGAGAATTTGTTGAGAACACAGGCTTCTTAATGACAACATGCGTTCGCCCTAATCTCAATGCTGATGCTAAGTATTGTCATTTTCCCCTTTGGTGATAATTCTGTAAATCGCTGTCTAGCGACCAGATAAACACTTCACTCATTTGAAAGAGATTACAGGACTTATGAAATTCCTGAATGATGCTAAAATCACCGAAACTGGTTCCTTCTTGCTTATTAGGAGCTTTGTTTTTGCCAGCCAGATCCGGGAACTGGTCAATCCACTCCAATATCTCTGCCGTGTTTGGGAATGTAGTAGGTCTCCAGGGAGCTACGCCTGTGAATGCCTCTTTAACTTCTTTAACAAAACGTAGGGCAGTTTTCCTTCGCATTGTGCCATCGCCGTTCTGGGCAATGTGGTTGCCTGTTTCAAGTATCGTCGCCATAGGCAACAAAAAAGTACAGCCAGATTGAGCATAGGTCTGAAAATCTTCGAGAACTGATGCTCTATGCTGATTATAGTTGGGAACGTTCAGTATTTCGAGGAATATGCTGGTATCTATTAGGCAGATACTACTCATTGCTGTACTCCTGCAAACGAGACAGCCATTCCATAGCTTGTTGTTTTCTATCTTCTGGTGTGTGCGGCGACTTGACGAACCGATCCACTACCCCAGCAGTTACCAGTTGACCGAGCGGCCCCTGAGATATCAGACTTGGGAAATCGTACATATCCCCAAGCCGTACAAGGCGGCTATTTCCTGACTCTGGATCTCGGAAACAAAACACTACATCACCGAGAGCCGCATCGGGTAAGGCATCCATTAGGGCTGGGTTGTGGGTAGAAAGCAGCACTCGTAACTTCCGCTGCTCGGCAATATCCCGGATACTGGTGAGTAAATGCTTGGCACGGTTGGGATGAACACCGTTGTCAATTTCCTCGATTACCACTAAACTACCAACGGGTGCCGATAGCATAGCCGCCGCGATCGCTAACACCCGCAAAGTACCATCGGATAACAATGCCGCCTCACAATAGCGACGGGTATTGCCAAAGGTTTCTGCTAGTCGCACCATGACTTCATCCCGTGGGCCGAAAAGGAAATCTAGCCCCTCTATAGCCTGTTCTGGTAGACTCTGGATAAAGTTGAGAATTGCCTGTTGATTTTCGGCTTGGTTCTCCCACAAGCGATACAGGACGCTGGAAAGATTGGTACCATCTTCTTGTAATCGCTTATCAGATTTGAAGCTGTACTCGCGCATTCTGGCGGGGACGGGATCTAGAAACAGGATGTTCTTTAAAACTCGTTGATATTCGCGGACGGTTTCAGGAATTATCTTTTGGGATATGGGGTACTTTGGATCAAAATGGGCAGGGGTGTCTAATTGCACGAATATAGCCATCTGATCGCTGCACGTTACTCGTGGCTTGTTCTTCCCTTTTGTAAAGTTGTTATATGCCACACCAACATCAGTCCCTACTCCTTGAGAAGGCTGATCTAGGTCATATAGCGGCACTTGACTTGTCGAGCCAACGATTCGCTCACTACTGATGTGCAGTTCTCCGTCACGCACATTCAGGGTTATATCGAGTTGGTTCCAGTCTGGGTAGTCTAAACGGCAACCGATGGTAAAATTTGACTCTCCCCGATGGCACAAGTCATTTACTCGACCGCGTACAACGCGCTCTGCACTATTCACCGCATATTGAATGCTGGAGAGTTTTTGCCCTTGTGCTAGCCATGACAGAAAGCGCAAACCTTCAAGGGCGTTACTTTTGCCTGCGGCATTGGCTCCGATTAGTACGGTTAGCGATCCAAGGGGTAAGCGGCTTGTACTGTAACTTTTGAAGTTGGCGAGGGTAAATTCTGTCAGCATGGCACTCATCCGCAACGAAAGGATGATGGATACAGTTCTATTGCCATCTTACACACCATGACGAACCCCGCCAAATACTACCATGCTAGTCAGGCGATATTTGACAGGAATAGTAAGGTAATCAATGAGGTATTCTTGCTTGAATATTATTGCTACGTATGTCTGTGAGAGTGCTAAATTGATTTTGTCTGTGAGTGATAGCGATATTTTTTTGAATCAATGAGAGTGACCTTTACCCAATCCTCCAATGAAGGTGTTTTCAGAGGATGGATTTTGCTCCGCATAGAAGCCAATGATATTTGCACCCAAATTTGGACATCATCTACATTCAATCCTTATAAAGAACTGTATATTTGGCTGGGGCAAATTCGAGACTCCCAACTACCCGCCAAAATGATAATAGATGAGGAAGGTCATGGAGTAGAGCTTATAGCTGAGTATTTGAGCGATCTACTTGTGCAATTCCGTATTGAGCCGTGGATGTGTAGTAATGATACTATAACACGTCTCAATATTACTACTGAGCGTTGTGAATTGATCAAGGCTTTTCATGATGGAGTCATCAAATTTCTTAAGGATGAGTATCAACCATTACAATGGTCGGCTATTGATGATCTAAGCAATACAAATTGGGAATCTCTGCTCAAGCCATCTAATATATCTGGTGAAAATTGGCGAATACGTTTAGCAATGTATAGGGGAGGACGTGGCAGGGTTCCCGAAACCGGACGTGAAACCGTATGGAACCAACTCACCCTAGAACAACAATGGCTGGTAATCCTACATGATGTATTGCTATGGACTACAAACTTAACAGCTAACGGTCAAATCACAGAAGCCTACGCACTGGTCAGCTTATACAAAAATCTACCAATCGATCTTGCTTTAGCTGAATTTGATGCAAGTTGGTATGAGAAGCGAAGAATTGAGTTAAACAAAAAATATGGACTGCGTGAAAACTTTATAGAAAGACGAACACCTAAGAATTGCCGTTCTTCAGCAAAGGCGAGGTTGAAAACGCTTAAGCTTGGTCAACTTGTAGATGGCACTATCCGTGGAATTAAACCGTATGGTGTCTTCGTTGATATTGGGGGGTATTATGCGCTACTACATATTTCCATAATTTCCCAACTACCTATTAAGCATCCAGAGGAAGTCTTTCAAGTTGATGACTGGATTAGGGGTACAGCCGGGATACGGATACCGTTGGCGAATTCCCAAAGCAGCTAAACTGAACCGAGTAGTTCAGCAATGAAGCGATTGAGAACCTTCTGAGCAGTTTTATACCCAGTAGCTTGCTTACCTAACTTCAGTTCAGACAAAATGCGATCGCGTAAAATTTCAAGTTCGCTGATCGTTGGCAACGCAACAGACTGTCTTTCGCTTGCGATATCAGATGTTAGAGGAAACTCCCTCTGCCGTGTAATACTCGGTTGAGGTTCGTTTTCCCCTGGATAGGAGGCTAAAAATTCTGACTCTTCCCGTGTAATACAAGAGTGGGCGTTATGCCTAACAATATGTTCTAAATAGTCAGCCCTGGTTAAACCCAAACATTCAGAGGCAATACCAAGTGCTTTCCAGGTATCATCTGTTAGTCGTAAAGAACGTACTTCACGATAGTCATCACTTTTAAGCGCAAACTTTCCTTGAATATCTCGTTTCAACATCAGCAATACCGTGTATTACATCGTAAGTTTAACTGGAAATGACGATGCTTTTCCATGTAATACACGGTAAAAAGTTAAATTTTATTGATGTTTGAGCAACAGTCTAAACGAGTATTATCTAGCGCACAGTAGAGTCTGCCAGCCTAGCAAAGTGTGAGGAGCGAGTTTTAGCTCTTGGAATCTGCTCCAACCACGCGAAAACTCGACTGAGATTGATTGCGGCAGCCGTTAGGATATGCTGTAGATGAGTTTTAGCTAACCCAATATAACGGCAATCGCGCAATTCAAAAGCTCGAATTCCTTGAGAGATAGTACCTTCAATGCCTGAACGCAGCTCATACTGTTTCTGAAATTCCTCAGTTTTTTGTCGAACTCTTGCTTTTTGAAGAGCTTCATAATCAGATTGCGCCTGTATAGTTAGCCCGCGAGGGTTTGTTTTTGCACGAGTACATTGATTCCGAACCGGACAAGCTAGACAATCAAGCTGCCGAAACTCAACGTAAATTACAGGTTTACCGTAAACACTTTTATTCTTCTTCCAAAGGTAACTACGCTTACCTTGAGGACAATAGACCGCTTTCTGCTGCCAATCTATTTTAAAGTGAGATAAATCAAATCCAAGACCTGCTTTTGCTTGCCATCCGACATTCAAGGCTACTGGCCCCAACAGGTCAATGTTATAGTCTCGCTCTGAGGTAGAAAGTAATTGTGCTGATGTGTATGCTTGGTCAACCAAGTGCTGTTGAGGCAGGAGGTTTTTTTCCCCCAAAGCTTGGTGAATTGAAGGAACAACTGTTACGTCTTGAGTTGTGGCAGCAGTCGTTTCTACATGAGTGATCATGTGAGGTGAGTCTTCATCACAACTTTCTGTCAGATGGACTTTGTACCCTGTCCAGTTAGTAGTGCGTTTGGTACTGTTACGAGCATCTAAGTCATAGGGAGAGCGAATTCGCACCGCGCCCGGTGGCCCATCTTTTTCACTGCGTAACTGAATCAAGTCTGTTGGTGCATAGTATTGCTGTAACCAAACCTGACGCAAGACTTCTACTGCTGGCAGTTGTCGCAATTCAATGGGGGCAGTTTGGGAATAGATATTATCGAGTAAATAAAAGCCATCAGCTCCAAAAGTCTTTGCTAAAACTTCTCGCTCTGAAGCTGTTCTGGGCAATCGGGTATCTTCAAAGCGTTTGCTATAGCGGTCATACCACTCGGTGGGAGCTAGTGACTTCAGCCAATTGGGAGCGACTTCAGCCACAGCGTTTAAGGCATATCGCAGGGTTTCTCCCAAATGCTCCAGTCTTGTGAGGTCTCTAACTACTGTTAACACATGGGTTGAGTCAGTGCGCTGTTTTCCCCTTGCTGAGAGCAGTTTCCGCTCCTGAAATCTCAACAACATTTTGTCTAGTATTTGCTGCTCAACACCACCGGCGATTAATCGGTCACGGAATTCGCTCAAAATACTAAAATCAAAACCTGGATCTGTTAATTCCAACGATAAAGCATATTTCCAATCAATCCGCCCTTGCACAGCTTGGGCCGCTTGTCTATCAGATAAATTCTCTAAATACTGCATCACCAGTATCATCGCTAAACGCCAAGGTGCTTGTGCTGGCTGACCCCTTTGTGCATAAAGCAATGCGAAATCTTCATCCTGATAAAACATCCCAAGTTCATCCCGCAGGCGCATATAGAGATTACCTTTTGGAAATGCGGCTGTGGCTACACGAATCGTTTCATCAGGAATAGGAGGAATTTCTTCGGGATGTAAACACATATACTTCCCTCCAAAGGTATTTCTTCTAGTTTATTGATAATTGAGGCAGCTAACTTAATTTTTTTCTTTCCGTGTATTACACGGAAAGGTGTGGTTCTCTTTTCCATGTACTACACGGTAAATCTGCCGTTTTTTTGTTAAGCAATATTTCGCCAACGGTATCCGTATCCCGGCTGTACCCCGATTAGAGCAATAATTATCTGGATTGATGTTGAAAAAGGGCGAGTGTCACTCTCAACTAGCGATTTAGAGACTGAACCGGGTGATATGTTAAGAGACCCATTGGGTGTGTATGAAAAAGCAGAAGAAATGGCAGACAAGTACTATCAGAACGTCTTGTCAAAGCTGGAGGCTGAGTAGTACAGGCTTGCAAGCATGAATTTAATTATATCAATTAGTATTGATCAAGTTTTTAACACCTCAATGATCTTGTCCACGAGTTCCATTGGCTCAATTGGCTTGGTAATAAAAAGTTGAAACCCTGCTTTTAAAATACGTTGCTCATTTTTGGCTTCAGCAAAAGCAGTGAGAGCGATCGCTGGAATTTGTCCCCCTTGCTTTATAGTGCGGGAGCGAACCTGACGAATCAAGGTAAAGCCATCCTCATCTGGCATACTGATATCACTAATCAGTAGAGCGGGCAAGCGCTGTTCTAAAACTGCCAATGCTTCTTTTACTGATGCCGCTACTAATACATCTGCCCCGGTGCTTTTGAGAACAGTCTGCATTAACATCCGAGCATCTGCATCGTCATCCACAACCAGAATGCACAAATTCTGCAACTGGGCAATTTTCTTATTGCCATGCAACAATTCTCCTGATACTAGTTCATTATTGCTTAACTGCCCTGTCATTTTAACGATAGGTAGCCTCACCGTGAACGTCGAACCCTTGCCGAATCCTGCACTGGCTGCTGTGATATTGCCATTGTGGAGTTCTACAATTGTGAGAGCGATCGCAAGTCCTAACCCTAATCCACCAGCAGAACGAGTAGTGGAAGCATCACGCTGACTAAACCGTTCAAAGACGAATGGTAGAAATTCTGCTTCTATGCCCCTCCCTCGATCGATAACAGTAATCTGAGCCTGAGACTCAACTTCCTCCAACCTGACCTCTACACTTTCATTCTTGGAACTAAACTTGATTGCATTTGAAAGCAAATTCCAAACCACCTGTTGTAAACGAATCGCATCACCTAAAACGTTGGACACACCAGTATCAAGATGTAACTGAATTTGAATGCCCTTTGTTTGGGCTGACAATCGAATAGTATCTGCTGCTGACCGAATTACACTTGCTAGATCAACAGGTTCGATTTCCAAATTGATCTCGCCCTTCTGCATCCTAGCCAGATCCAACAAATCGTCAATTAAGCGAACTTGTAGACGGGCATTCCGCTCAATCGTTTCCAGTCCCTCAATTTTCAGTGCTTCATCCATCTCAGATTCAGTTAGCAATAGTTGCGCCCAGCCGTGGAGATTATGCATGGGAGTACGTAACTCATGAGACAAGACAGCGACGAATTCATCCTTTACTCGATTTATTTCTGCCAGTTCCTCAGTCTTTTGTCTGAGTTCTTCCTCTACACGCTTTTGTTCAGTGATATCAATGCCGATTAAAAATGCGGCTTTGTTCTGGTCATATTTTTGAGCCACAATTAAATAGCTACGATCTGCGCTTATGGATTTCAACTCATATAATGCTTCAGATTGATTTCCAGCAAAGAAATTTTGCACGAACTCACGAAATCCATTACCACTAGCCAAAAAACCAATATCCTGACCAACAAAAGCTTCGGGAGACAAATTAAAACTATCAGCTAAGTGCTTGTTGACACCTAGATAGCACAAATCGGAACTGACCCAAGATACAATTCCAGGTACAGCCTCCAGTACAGTCTGCAACTGATCTCTAGCTGCTTGCAATTTTCTTTCTGCCTGGTTGCGCTGGGTAATATCTAGAAATACACTTACACACCCCCGTACTTTTCCATCTTCATCAAATAAAGGGGCAGCATACTGCGACAGATTAATTCTCACACCATCATTACGAACCACCTCGATCTCAGAATCCAGTATTTCCACACCATGAGTGGTAGCATATTGCATAGCTAGTTCTTCTGGAGCTAGTTCTCTGCCATCCTGGTAAACTTTAAAGTTAGTTGGACGTTCATCATTAGGAGCGCTGAGAGAGGCATTTGCGTCAATAGGTATGCCCAGCAGTTTGGCAAGAGCCGGATTAGCTCGAATAGTTCGGCATTCTGGATCTTCTGCAATGCCAATGCCAGTTGGAATCACCTCTAACAAAGTTTGTAGTTCTTTAACTCGTCGATTTAAAGCTTGGTTTAACTTGATAATTTTTGCTTCTGCTTGTTTGCGGTTCGTGACGTTTTGGAAGATTGCCAAGCCCGTCATAATTTTGCTATTTTCATCTTTAACTGGAAAAGTTTGTACTAGATAAACTTGATTGTTATAAGGAATTTCAATACACATTGGAGTACCCTGTAAGGTACTACGGTAAGCTGGTTCTATCAGTTCGTAAGTCTCAGGGAGAACAGTTTCGTGCAGTGTTTTACCTTGGAACTCTTCTTTTGCTAAACCAAAGATTTGCAGTTCTGTACCCTCAGCACCCATAAACCGCATATCTCGATCAAAGAGAAAAACTACTCCATTGGGTAGATTTTGGGTTAATGTTCGGTATAGTTCTTCACCTTGGCGGAGTGAACGCTGACTCTGTAATAAATCTTTTAGATTAATTTGGGCTTCTGTTTTATCAGTATCTGACTGCTGTTTACTTGACTGAAAATTAGCAGTTAGCGCACTGATTAATAGACCCTCGATAACAAATAATACAAATTCCAGACTATCGAGAGTAGAAGATGGATTTGTAAAAAAGTAATGACTAGCTAAAGTAGCCAAAAACACTGATGTCAATCCTGAAATGATGCTACCGTACCAAGTACTTATAGAGATAGCAATCAGCCACAAGCTGAAAGAACTTGTGATTCCAGTTAGATGCTCTAGTCCCAACTTGACTAGCAAGGTTACTCCCACACTGAAAAATGCAATCCTGTAGGGCAGGTATTTTTGTTTGATGAATAACATAGAGATGGGAGCAACGCTCCAAAGTGAGGCCGGATAAAAAACGAGCGATGTCTACGGCGGGTCACGCCTATGCTAAAAACTATTTTCAGTGTAATAAATATTTGGTATATTTAAATACGTACTAATGCGTAGTGAGGTCTAATGTATGGTGACATGCGCGAAAATTTGTAATCACAAGAATTAAAGTAGGATTTCCAAGTAGCAATAATTTTAAGATTGAGGATGTTTACCTTCATAGAAAAATATATATGTGCAACTCCAGATTTAACTAAATCATCTGAATGTTAAAAAACTTTCAATATATTGATTTCTGATGATGCCGAATGGATATAGAAACATATATTCCTCAAACCAAAAGGAGTATTGTTTTTCGGAGAAGTAAAACCAACAGCTATCGCTGCATTGAGTGGATCAATTAATGGAATTAGCGAAGCGATGATGATCCAAACACTTCCTACTTTCGCTGCAACAAGTTCTTTTCCATTTCAACTCACCCAACAGCAGCAAAAAGCTTTAGATGCAATGTGGACATTTATACAGCCAACTGTGATGGCTGCTTTATTTCTGCTGGTTGGCTATGCTGGAACCGGCAAGTCAACTATTGTTTTCCAACTAATTAAAGTTCTTGTCGCTGCGGGTAAGCGAGTTGTACTGACTGCACCCACTAATAAAGCTGTAGGTGTGCTGCAACGCATGGCGGCAGAAAATGGCGTAACTGGGGTAGAATTCTTCACCATTCACCAGTTGTTAGGACTGGGTATGGTAACTAGAGGTAAAGAGAAAGTACTTGACCAAACTGGGCCTTCTTACATCAATCTATTTGATGTTGTCTTTATTGATGAATGTTCCATGATTGGCAAACAACTCTGGCGCTGGATTAAAGATGTTGCTAACCAATCATCCACCTGGACAAAAATCAAAATTATTCTCATGGGCGACCCAGCACAGTTAAATCCAGTTAATGAAGGAAAATCCCCTAGTTTTCAAGTGCCAGATAAAGCAGTTTTGACTCAAATTGTGCGTCAGGGAAGTGGTAGTCCCTTGCTAGAGTTTGTCACTGCTTCTCGCTATGCAGTTACCAAGAGCAAGTTTCCTTTTGAGCCTTATGCCAAATATCTGCCTGATAAAAGTAATGGGGCGCTGATGGTTAAACGTCAAACTTTGCTGCGTTATGCCTGCAAAAAGATGAAGAGAGAATTTGCTCAAAACCCAGATTGTTTCCGAATTTTATCCTGGACTAATACTCAAGTTGACTTTTACAATCAGCAGATTCGCACACATTTATATGGTGAAAATATCAATCGCTTTATTCCTGGAGAGAGATTAATCACCAGAGATCCTGTGATGGCTCCTGATGGTAAAACTACGATTCTTTCTACATCTACAGAGTTTACTGTTTTAGATGTTTTTGGGGATCGTTACAACAACTATGATACTTGGAGGTTAAAGGTAGAGACAGATGAAGGGATTGTGCGTCAAATCTATGTTCTGCATGAAGATGAGCAAAAACAATTTGACCAAGAAACCAAACGCTTACTCAAAAGTGCCAAGTGTAATCCCTTTCTGTGGAAGCAGTACTACAAACATTCAGAGCAGTTTGCCAGCATCAGAAACTGCTTTGCATTAACTGTTCACAATAGCCAAGGTAGCACTTTCTTAGAAGCGGGTATTGATGGTAAAGATTTGAGTAAGCGACTTTATCCAGAACGAGGAGATGACAGTAAGGCAGTCCTGGCAAAGATTAGAGAGTTTAATCGTTTGTACTATGTTTCTAGCTCACGGGCTAGACAACGGATATTAGTTATCCGGTAATAATTGTGTATAGCAATCTCAACACAAAATCCCGATTAATCATTCGTGAACAATGAGAACCCTGATTTATTATTTAGATAAGTCGGGGTTCCTACACCCAATACGAAAACCGATGACGATGTTACTGAGATTTGTACCGTCAAGGTGGCGAGGATAGCTACACCATGAACCACCGCGCAGCAAGCGATATATTTCAAACATCACATCGCATCAATTATGTAAACTCTATTCTTCTAAAAATAAATCGTCATCCTCTAATTGAGCATAATATTTATCATATCCTTCCTCTAATTGAGGATAATACATTGCTCGATGTAAAGGTATAATAAATTTATCGCTTACTAATTCAAAAACATTCAGTGTAGCATCTATAACTCCTACAGCTTGCTCTGAAGAAATTTCTATTACATCATATCTAGGATTATTGGTAGGCTTTTTAATAAATATTTCTTCTGAGTATGGAATTTTTTTTACTTCATCTACTATTTTTGAGCTACTTTCAAGATAGCACTCTAATTTCTGAAGGATATAGAATAGTTGGTGTCCATATTCCTTTCTCAAGTCTTTTCGTATTTTTTCAGATGTATTTTTAGTGTATTTTAATTCTTCTTCGATTAAACAAGCCTTTAACAGTTTTTCAATTGCTTGTGAAGCCGGAAAAATTACAAATTGATAATCACTAGTATTTTTTAAAGTAACGATAGCAAGATTTAAATCTTCAATAGCAAAACGAATAAACTTTATCGTTTCATTATCCAAATAAAAATTATTTACGAATTCGTCAGGGACTGTAAAAGGAAGATCAGGAT
>NNBU01001046.1_pt1 | contig 21533 bp, 17 predicted proteins | sample 1173781 | NCBI WGS metagenome assembly NNBU01 (sample SAMN07173937, study PRJNA388173) | plant metagenome | biome: Plant school; feature: Soil; material: Symbiotic tissue of Blasia pusilla L.; isolation source: symbiotic tissue sample KVJ2 | host: Blasia pusilla | place: Norway: Troms, Kvaloya...
GCCCAGAACGGGTCTGTCAGCCAGCCGATCGGCTCCYCGATTATGCCGACCGTCAAAAGGAGATTGTTCACGACGCCGTCGAGTGAAAACATGCTCTTGAACAGGATGGAATAGGCAACCAGCGAGGAAACGCAGGGCAGGAAGATCATGGTGCGGAAGAGGCCGGAATAACGCAGCTTCGGATTGTTGAGCATGGCCGCCAGGATCAGCGCCATAGTGATCATGATCGGCACCTGCACGATGAAGAAGATCACCGTATTCTCAAGCGCCTTCCAGAAGACGGGATCGTTCCAGAGCCGGACGATGTTGCCGAGGCCGGAGAACTTCAGCATCATGCCCTTGCCGACATAGAGTGACAGGACGAGCGAACGCAGGATCGGATAGACCAGAAACAGCCCGATCAGCCCGACGGCGGGTGCGACGAACAGCCAGCCATTGACATCGTAATAGCGTTTCAAGCTCGATCTGGATGTATGGGCCATGCCGTGGTTCCGTGATCCATGCAGGTGACCGGTTTGACGGCCAGCCGATCGAAGGTGTGCGGCGCATAGGCCGCACGACCCCCGGGAGGGCAGGGGCCGAGGCCCCTGCGACATCTTGTGTTACTGGATCTGGCCGGCGGCCTGGCTTTCGATCGCCTTCAGCACGTCGTCGATCGGCGTACCCTTGACCAGAGCCGGGAAGTTGGCGGTGACGGCCGTGTCCAGCTCGTTGGTGAAGATGCCGTAGTTGACGGCCGGGACCTGGACGAGCCAGTCGGCGAAGCTCTGCCAGACCTTTGCGCCACCGAAGAAGTCGTCGGCCTTCTGGTAGGCCTCACCGGTGCGGGCCGCCAGAAGCGAGCCGACGGCACCGCGCTCGGTCAGGATCTTCTGGTAGAAGTCGAGGTCCTTGGCATAGACTTCGTTGAGGAAGTCGATCGCCTCATCCTTTTCGGCCGAAGCGTCGAGCACATACCAGCTGGAGCCACCGAGGTTGGAGGCATCAGTCGCGCCGTCGATCGACAGTTTCGGGATGGCGGTCAGCGCCCATTTGCCGGACTGGTCGGCCTGGGACTTGACCGTGCCGGTGATCCAGACACCCATCAGGACCGAGGCGACGTCGCCGGAGGTCAGCGCGTTGATGCCGTCATTCCAGCCGCTGGTCGGCTTGGCGACGCCTTCGTTGACGATACGCGCCTGTGTCTCCAGCGCCGCCTTGAGGGCTGCATTGCCTGTGATGTTGAGGCTGCCGTCGGCATTGAAATACCACTGGCCACCAGACTGCATCATGATGCGGATCAGGCCGCCGTCATTGGCGTCGAGCGCCATCATCTCATGGCCGGTCTTGGCCTTCACGTCCTTGCCGATCTCGATGAAGCGGTCCCAGGTCAGGTTCTCCATGTCGGAAGCCTTGTATCCGGCCTGTTCGAGATAATCCTTGCGATAGTAGAGGCCGGTGACACCGGAATCGAAGGGCACACCATAGACCTGGCCTTCAAGCGTCATCAGATCGACCTTGTATTTGGCAAAGCCGGAATAGTCGATCTTGTCGGTGAGCGCGGCAAACGAGCCGGGGAAGGACTGCAGATATTTCTGCGCGCCGTAATCCTCGATCAAGACGATATCAGGCAGCGTGTCGGTCATGCCGGAGGCAAGGCCCGTCTGCAGCTTCTGCTCGACATCGGTCTTGGCAAAGTCGACGATGTTGAAGGTCGTGTCCGGGTGCTTGGCGGTATAGCGCGCGCCGGCTTCCTTCATGATTGCAACGTTGAAATTCGGGTCCCAGCACCAGACGGTAACTTCGCCGGCATAGGCCGCTGTGCTGCAAAACAGGGCGACGCCCGCAAGGGCGGCAGTTGTAAAGCGCTTCAATGCGCGTGAATTGTCCATCTCTTCCTCCCGTGAAATGTCAAAGCCGGCAAGCTTCCTCCCTGCCTCACCCAAGACTATTTCCGAAAAATCCGAAACTGCCAAGAAAATTTTTACTAAATATTTTGTGCGCTGCGGTAAGTGGCTGGAATCGCATCCGAAGGTTGTGATCACGGTTTGCGTGCGCTGCCGCGCCAGACCATCTGGGTCGGGATCGTCACGTGTTTCGAATAGTCGCGACCGTTCAGGCGCTCGACCATCAGGTCGACGGCCACTTCGCCGATCAGTTCACCGGGAATGCGCATGGTGGAAAGCGGCGGCACGAGAAATTGAGCGACCGGAATATCGTTGAAGGCGACGACGGCGATATCGCCTGGGATCGAGAGCCCCGCCTCCTGGATCGCCCGGTAGGTGCCGATCGCCATGTTGTCGTTGGCGGCCACGATCGCATCGGGCCTTTCAGGGAGCGCCAGCAGGGTGCGGGCCTGCTGATAGCCGGTTTCCAGGCGCAGGTTCTGTCCGAAGCGCTCACTCTGGCCGAGCGCCAGCAATTCCGGCCGGTAGCGGCCACGTGCTTCATGCCATTCGATGAAGGCCTTGCAGCGCTGCTCGCCATGCATCAGCGCATCATTGTCCATCAGTTCATAGCCGCCGACGAAGCCGATCCGCCGGTATCCGGCATGATTGAGGCTCTCAAGGATGCTGACGGTCGCCTCGCCGAGATCGGCGCGGACGCAGTCGAATTGTGGCATGCGAGGATTATAGTCGGCCATGATCAGGTGCGGACAGATCCGCGCCATTGCCTCGATATCGGCGCTGGGGTGATGGCCGACGATGATGGCAGCCGAAAGGCCTGAAAGCATGGCAAGATCGACCGGAACATCCGGATTGAAGACGCGCGCGATCTCCACCTTGTATTCGCGGCAGCGGGCTTCGATCGCGAGCCGGACGCCAACATAATAGGGGTCGACCAGCTCTTCATTCGGGGCCAGAAAATGGATGACAGCGATCCGCGCTGCGACATCCGCATGATTGGCCATGGCGATCTGCAGCGGCGCAAGCTGGGCATTGCGACGCGCGCGTGGCGTCGCATAGTTCAGAGCCTCGGCCGTCTCGATGATCGCCTGCCGCTTCGGCTCTGAGATCGAAAGTGTCTGGTCATAGTTCAGAACACGCGACACTGTGCCCGACGAAACGCCGACCGCCTTGGCGATTTCCTTGATTGTGACCATGGCACGACATCTCCTCGCCAACAGCTTATGGAAGCCCGGCGAAGAAATCTCAAGAAAATATTTACCTGATCACCTTTCAAAATTTTCCGAATTCAGAAGAGCGATCGCCGTCGACAGTTTCAGACGGGCAGGTGGTAATAGCCGCGCTTGTAGTAGAGAAGCGCACCCAAAGCGTCGCGTTCTTCTATCGCTTTGACCGAGCAGAACAGGACGCGGTGGGTGCCGATATCCTGGGTTTCCGTGATCACGCAGTCGAAGGACACCATTGCATCCGACAGCATCGGCGCCCCGGTTGCCCCGACATGCCAGTCGGCCGCAGCAAAGCGCTCGTCGACCGGCGTCTTGCCGCCGAACAGAGAAGACAGCGCCTGGTGTTCGGCGGACAGCACGTTGACGCAGACGACGCCGTTGGCGATCACGGTCTCAAACACCGAGGCGCTGCGGTTAAGGCAGATCAGAAGCGAGGCCGGGCTGTCGGTGACGCTGCAGACAGCAGTGGCGGCAAAGCCGGCCTTGCCGGCAGGACCATCGGTGGTGATGATGTTGACGGCGGCTGCCATCTTCGCCATGGCGTCGCGAAAGGCCTGCTGGCTGACGTCGCTCAAGGCCTCGACGGGTGCGGTGAGGGTCGGAACGGTGTTCATCGATGACATCCTTTCGGGCTCTTGGGGCGACGCGGTCATGCCGCAGGCCTGTTCAAGGTGGACATGGGTCGAAAGGCCGGCAGCGCCAGCCTCTGTTCCAGGTGGAGGGCGACGCTCGCCGCCAGATCTTCGCGCCAGGGTCGGGCGATGATTTGCAGCGCGACCGGCAGACCCTGCGCCGAGATGCCGACGGGAACGGTCACAACTGGTAGGCCGAGATAGCTGAAAGGCCGCGTCAGCGAGGTCATGGCGCTGATCACAGCATTCATCGACGGGCCTGAGCCGACATCGACATCTGCGGAGAGCGGGACGGTGAAGGGCATGGCCGGCGCAATCAGCACATCGGCTTCGGCAAAGGCCGTGTCGAGGAATTGCTTGAGCATGACCGAGCGGACCTGCAGCGCCCGCAGGTAGATCGGGGCGGGAATGGCAAGTGACTGGGAGAGCCGCATGCGCACCTGCGGGCCGTAGTCTTCCGGTCGGTCTCGCATCCAGTCGAAATGGAAACTCCCGGCTTCGGCCATCGCAACCGCATTGGCGAGTTCGGCAATGGCGGAGAAATCGGGGATCGATGCGGCCGTGACGCTTCGGGCGCTGTCGGCCAGAACCTCTGCTGCGGTTTCCACGCCCGTGGCTGTGTCGGCGTCGAGATTGTCAGCGAAAATTCCGCCGGCCATGCCGATCTCCAAGGAAGAGAGATCGCGGGTGAGCGCACCCGGTGGGTCGATGGCTGCACAGGTCGTGTCCTGTTCGTCCGGTCCCGAGATCAACTGCAAAAGCAGATAGGCGTCCTCGACCGAACGTGCGAGCGGACCGATGCAATCCTGCGAAAAGGAGAGCGGCATGGCGCCATGCCGGCTGACACGGCGTTGCGTTGGCTTGATGCCGACGACGCCGCAACAGGCAGCCGGCAGACGGATCGATCCGCCGGTGTCGGAACCAAGCGCTGCGAGCACCACGCCGCCGCCGACGGCCGCACCCGACCCCGAGGAGGAGCCCCCGGTGATGCGTGCCGGATCAACCGGATTGATGGCGCGGCCATGATGGTGATTGTGACCGGTCGGTCCCATCGCGAATTCGCTCATGTTGAGCCGTCCGATGGAGATCGCACCGGCCGCCTCCAGCCTTTGCATCACCGTCGATGTCGACGTGGCCACATGATTGGCGCGGATCTTGGAGCCACAGCCCGTGATGAAACCAGCGCGGTCATACATGTCCTTGTGGGCGAGTGGCACGCCATGCAGGGGCCTCAGCGAGTTGCCGGCTTCGCGCGCCACGTCGGCCGAGCGGGCGGCGGCAAGAGCCTCCTCTTCCTCGATTTCGATGAAGGCGTTCAGGCGTTCCCGGCTGGCCTTGGCACGATCAATGGCGGCCGTTGTCATCTCGACCGACGAAACCTTGCCGGAGCGGATGAGCTCGGCGGCTTCACGCAGGTTTTGTGGATCAGCCTCGCTCATCGCTTCGTCTCCGAAAGCATTACGGCATCGAAGTTGGATGGTTCTATCCCGAAGAGATCGGAGCGGTTGCCGGGCACGCGGCCGGCGATCTTCTCCGCGTCTCGCGTCAACTCTCCGCTCATGGCGACGAGTTCCGCCTCGTTCGCCGATCGCTTCCAACAGGCCTTGACCAGGGCTTCCATGATCTGACGCGTCTCCATCAGCTGAAATCCTGCGGCTGGCGATTGCGCACGAGCTGGCTGAGTGAAACGGCAATGACCAGGGCCCCGCCATAAAACAGGTTTTGCACATAGGCATCGGCCCCCAGCATGGTGAGCCCGGTGATACCGGTGACGAGGAAGTAGACGCTGATCACGGCACCGAAGGCATTGAAGCGTCCGGGCGAAATGGTCGTGGCGCCCAGAAACGCGGCGGCAAAGGCCGGCAGCAGCAGATTGAGGCCGGAAAGTGGATCGGCAGATCCCGTCATGCCCGCATAGAGCATGCCGGCAAAGGCGGAGATCAGGCCGGAGAGGATGAAGGAAGTGGCCCGCACCCGGTCGACATCAATGCCGTTCAGGCGCGAGACTTCACGGCCGCGACCGACAAAGAGCAGCTTGCGGCCGGCAATGGTGAATTCCAGTGCATACCAGATCACGGCCGCGAGGATCAGCGCGTAGAAGAAGGCGAGCGGGATGCCGAAGAGGCGGTTGATGATTACCCATTCGACGAGGTTCATCGACACGCCTGATATCGTCTGGGAATTGCCGACCCAGAGGATCAGGCCGTTGACGAAGGTGCCGACGCCGAGTGTCACGATCAGAGAATGGATGCGGAAATAGAGCACGAAAACGGCATTGACCGCGCCGATCACCACGCCGCTCAAAAGCGCAATCAGCATGACGGGCACGATCGGCCAGCCGAGCTTGACGTTGAGGACCGCAATCAGCATGCAACTCATCGTCAGCGTTGAAGCACCTGACAGGTCGAAATCGCCTGAGGTGAGCGGAATGATGATGGCGAGTGTGAGCACCACCAGGACAGCCTGCGAGCCAAACAGTGTCGAGAAACTGCGCCAGCTGAGGAAACTGTCGGGCATCAGGGTACCAAAAATCACGATCAGCAGCAGCCAGGCGCCGACCAGCGCGAAGCGCTCGGCTTCCGTCTTCAAGGTGAATCGGCTTTTCGGTCGGATGATCGTTTTGGTGGTGGGCATATCGAGCGTGGTCATTCTGCAGCCTCCGCTTCATGGCTGTGGAAACAGGCTTCGGTGATGGATTTCCGGCTGATCTCGGCACCCTTCAGCTCGATCACCGGTCGGCCACGCGAAAATACGATGATCCGGTCGCAGATCTGCTCAAGTTGCTCGTTGTCTGTGGAGGCGCAGAGGATCGCCGTGCCCTCGGCGGCGGCCCGGTCCAGCGCCTTGAAGATCTGCTGGCGGGCGCCGAAATCGACACCTTGTGTCGGCTCATCAAGCATCAGCAGTTTCGGCTTGATCTGCAGCCATTTGGCGAGCAGCACCTTTTGCTGGTTGCCGCCGGAAAGGGAGCCGAGGGCCAGATTGGGATCCTGCGGTCTGACATCATGGATCTGTGCCAGCCGGGCCGCCTCCCGCGTCATGCCGGGGCGATCGAGGCCGTAGGGTTTGAGCAGGCCGTCGAGCACCGGAAGAGTGATGTTGTCGGTGACCGAGAGCGTGCCGATGCCAGCCGCCCCCAGTCTGTCGCCTGGCAGGAAGGCGATGCCGAGTTTTTGTGCGGCAAGCGGTGTCATGGACGAGAGCGAAACGGTCTGGCCATCAAGGGTGATCTCCCCTGTGCCACGCCGCGCGCCATAAAGCAGATAGGGGAGGGCAGCAAAGCCCGAGCCGATCAGGCCGGTGACACCAAGCGTTTCGCCCGCCCGGATTTCGAAATCGAACGGTGCGTTCGCGCCGTCGGAAAAGCCGCGCACGCTGACGGCCGCCGGTACGCCTGCATTTGCCATCCGCTTTTTTTCAAACGCATCAATGCGGCTGCCGACAATGGTGTCGAGGATCGATTGGCGCTCGGCAACTTTCGTATCGAGCACGTCGACCAGTTCGCCGTCGCGTAAGATCGCCACCCGGTCGGTGATGTCGCGCACCTCGTCGATGTCATGGGTGACGATGACGACAGAAGCGCCGGTCTTGACGATCGAGCGGATGAGGGCAAACAACCGCTGCACGTCGTCTGCCGGCAGGAAGGGTGTCGGCTCGTCCAGCACGAGAATGCCCTCGCCGCCATAACCGGCATCAGACGCACGCAGATCCTCGAAGGCGCGGATAATGGCGACAAAGGCCCGCTCGACCGGCGGCAGGTTGGCGACTGTCTCGAAGGGATCAATGTTAACGTCGAATTCGGCAAACAGCTTGGAAATCGCGGCTGCCTCCTTCTTCCAGTTGACGAACCATGGCGTCTTCTGGCCAAGCGCGGTGACGCGCATGTTCTCCATCACGGTGAGCGAGGGGACGAGACCCAGATGCTGGTGGACGAAGGCTACGCCGCGCTTCTTGATCTCCATCGGATTGAGCGGCAGGGGCATGGTTTGCCCCCACAGGATCACTTCCGAGCCTTCTTCCGGCTGGTGGAACCCGGCCAGCACCTTGATCATCGTCGACTTGCCGGAGCCGTTCTGGCCGAGAAGCCCGAACACTTCGCCGCGTTTGATCGACAGCGACACGCCTTTCAGCGCGTAATAACTGCCGAACCGCATGCGGATAGTGTTCATCGTGAGCACGGCATTCTCGCTCATGAGACGGCTCCTGCTTCTGTGTCGGTCCAGCGCTTACTTCAGCTTCCAGAGCTTGCGGAAGCCATCGAGATGGGCGTCGCCATAACCGTCGTTGAAATTGGCGGGAACGCCGGCGGTCTCGATATTGTCCTTGTCGAAGACCAGAAGTGGCACGTTGAGTTTCGCCACTTCCGGCTTGCCGCAGAGCATACGCATGATGTTGTCGATCGCCGCATAGCCGGCCCAGCCGAGGCTTTCGCCGACATCCATCTCCACCTGGCCCTCGCGCACCATGTCGAGCACGAAGGGCGTGCCGTTGAAGCTGGCGAGCTTGACCGCACCTTCCGAGCCGGTGATGCGCAGCGCCGGCACGACGAATTGCGACATCGAATCGTAGATCGGCAGGATGTAGTTGATCGACGGGTCGGCCAGCAGCGCCGACTGGGTGCCCGACTGGATCTTGGTCGCCCATTCGGAAACGGGAACGTCGAGATGCTTCTGAACACAATCCGGGCAGAGCGTCTTCAACTCATCCTGGATCGACTTGACGAAGGGGATCGACGGCAAGACGTCGGACGAGCCGATGATCAGCACGTTCGGCTTGCCCTCCGTCTGCACATAGGCCCAGGCGGCGAGCAGCTTGCCGGCACCGGTGAAGTCGACCTTGCCGGAATAGTCGACGCTCTCGACCGCCGGCTGGGTGACGTCGTAGAAATGGGTCGTTGAGATTTTCAGGCCAGCCGCGCGTGCTTCGCCGAGCTGAGGTCCGAGTACTTCCGGATTGAGGCCGCCCGCGAGATCGATGACGTCGTATTTCTGGCTGATTGCCTGCGAAATGCCCTGCACCCACTGGTCGATCTTCAGCTGGTTGTCCCAGGTGGTATAGGTGAAGCCGACTTCGGCTGCAGCCGTTGCCATGGCCTTCTGCAGCTCGACGTTGAAGGGGATGGTCATCGAGATCGGGACCGACAGCACCTTCTTGTCCGCCATGCAGGCCTTGGCATCGAAGGGCTCGCCTGGGGCTTCGAAGACCGGCATGGCCCGGTGCTGTTCGATGACGGCTTTGGCCTCAGTCATGGGATCTGCGGCGGCGGGTGTGGCGATGGCCGCAGCAGTGGAGGCGGCCAAGAACGAACTGGCGATAAGCAGGCGCATGATCAACATTCCCCTCTGTAATCCCGGCTTCCCGGTGTGTTCTGACGCGGTCATTCGGCGGCCGCTGTCAGATAATGTACGTACATAGTCAGAGGAACGTCAACCGAATTTTGCCTATTTTTTTGCACTGCACATTAATGCGGCGATTGCCAAAAACCCCACCATCGAAGCGCTTGAATCGTGATCAATCGCGCTTGCCAGCCGGGTATTATGCGCAAACGTGAGCACGTGCAGCATGGGCGTGGCCCATGTTTCGCACATGCTTTGTCAGTACATATGGATCAGACGTGGGAGCGGTGGGCGCGCCAGGCGATGATCATGCCGGCAAGGCCGAACAGCGAGAAGATCATGAAGCTCGCGCCATAGTGGCCGGTCAGCGCATAGACTGCGGCAAAGGAGGAGGGGCCGACGATGACGCCGATGAAGGTGTAGACCAGCACGCCGCCGGTGATGGCGCCGACGCGGCCATGCGGGGCGTTGTGCGCTACCTCTGCCAGGAGCACGCCGTTCCAGCCGATCGTCACCCCGCCGGTCAGCACGAAGAGCGCGACCTGCAGGATGACCGGCAGGTCCTGGAGGAAATAGAGGAGGGCGTAACCCGCGCCGCCCAAAAGACCGAGCAGCGCCAGTGTCAGGAAGCCGCCGCCGATCCGGTCGGCGACGACGCCCCAGAAGACGCGACCGATCGCGCCGGCAAGTTGCATGGCCGCCGCAACGGAGCCGGCCGCCAGAAGTGTCCAGCCCGCGTCATGCACAAGTGTCACGACGGCAAAGGCGGAGATCGACAACTGCATGGCTGAATAGGCAAATCCGAGCCCGCATAGGGCTCTGAGCCGCGGATGGCGCCAGATGGTCGATTGCTCTTCGATGAGACCCTTGAGCAGCGAACGTGACGAAGCCGGCACGATCGGATCGGCTGCATGGGTCATCGCCAGCAGGCCCATGGTCAAGAGTGGCGCCAAGGCCCCGATCAGAAGGGCAACATGCCAGTCGACAAACCGCGACAGGAATGGAAAGGCGAAACTTGCCAGAATGCCGCCGAGCGGCACGCCCGACTGTTTGAGCGAAAAGACGATGTTGCGTTTGGACTGCGGCGTAACGCGGCTCAGCATTTCCGAGGAGGCGGGGTTGTTCAGCCCGTAGCCGATGCCGATGAACAAAGAGGCGAGAATGATCAGCGGAATATTCGCGCTGGCAATGCCGACAAAGCCGAGGACGAAGCAGATCAGCGCCACCTGCTCGATGCGCACGGGCCCGAAGCGCTGTACCAGCGTGCCGGCGATAGCGGATGAAAACATGCCCGACGCATAGATCAGGCTGATCTGGTAGCCGATCCAATAGGCACCGATGCCGAGATCGGCGGCGACCGTTGGTGCGATCGCCGTCAGGGCCAGCACGCTGGCTGTCGCCACGATCTGGATAAGCGTCGCCGCAGCCAGGGTCTGGAGAAGGGAGGAGGCTCGGCGCGCAGGCGGCGCTTCTCCGGCAATGAGATCCGACATATGGTCCGACATTCCAAGGATTACGATCTAGGATATGTACGTACTAATTGATTTGAGTGTGAACTGCAAGCTGCGGCGTATGTCTCTGCTCGCGGGCCTGATTCCGTTTGCGTTTTGAGGTGAAAGAGGATTGAAACACGGGTTACGGCACCGATATGGCGGTTGTGCCGGCAGGGACGGCCATGGACGTGGATCACAAGCGCATCAACTGGAAGCCGGAAGTGGATACGGCGCCGCTTTATCTTCAGGTGGCCCACCACCTGGAGGGGCGCATCAGCAACGGAGACTATCCGGTCGGTTCGCTTCTGCCGACGGAAAACGAGATCGCGGTTGCTCTCGGTGTTAGCCGCCAAACGGTGCGGCAGGCCATCGGCACGCTGCGCAACAAGGGGCGGCTATCGGCGCGAAAGGGTGTCGGCACCCGTGTCGAGGCAGGCTTTGATCCAGAGCGCAAGCGTTTCATCGCCCATTCCCGCTCCGAGCTTTTCGAAATCGCCGCCGAGACCGAATTCGTTATCGATACGAAGGAAGAGATCTCCGCCCAGGGCAAGCTCGCCGTCGAGCTCGGCTGCCGCCCCGGCCGAAAGTTCTTCCATATGGCCGGCATCCGCTATCCGGGAAACCGCAGCAGGCCCTTTTCCTGGAACGAGGTCTATGTCGATTCCAAGCTTTCGGCTGCCGTCAAGGATATTACGGTCGCCCGCAGCGCGATCTTTCACTATATCGAGCAGTTTACCGGCGAAAAGATCCAGGAAATTCAGCAGGATATCAAGCCTCTGGTGCTCGACGAGGTAACCGCTGCCAAGCTCGACGTCAAAGCCGGCGATCTGGCGCTGGTCGTCACGCGCCGCTATTACGGCTCCGGCCGCCGCCTGCTGGAATATGCGTTCCAGGTTCTGCCGGCAGAACGTTTCACCTTTACAACCACTCTGCGCGCCGAGGGCTGATTGCCCGCTGCCGTCTGACGGCTTGGCTGACCTCTCGTGCTCCGCGTGACGAGGCGGCTTTAAGTCGTAACCGTTCCTGTTCTTGGCTTTTTTTCATTCGTTTTGCCCACTCAGGCGTCGTCTGATCCATTCGGCGGCAATCATCCCTGCGCGCAATTTCGTCGATTGCACACAAAATATGCACGCCTAAACTTGCGTCATTTTTGGCTGGACAGCTCCAGAAATTTTTGCATTAGTTCGTACATACTGCATGCGTTTGGCTCATAAAAAGGGGAACCAAGATGGATATCGGTGTCTTCATTCCAATCGGGAACAATGGCTGGCTGATCTCGACGGCCTCGCCGCAATACATGCCGAGCTTCGAGCTCAACAAGCAGATCGTGCAGAAGGCCGAGAAGTACGGCCTGGAGTTTGCGCTCTCGATGATCAAGCTCCGCGGCTTTGGCGGCAAGGCGGAGTTCTGGGACTACAATCTTGAGAGCTTCACCCTGATGGCGAGCCTTGCGGCCGTCACCGAGCGCATCAAGCTGTTCGCCTCCACCGCCGTCCTCACCCTGCCGCCGGCGATCGTTGCACGCATGGCAACCACCATTGACAGCGTCGCGCCGGGCCGGTTCGGGGTCAACATCGTCTCCGGCTGGCAGATGGCCGAATACGACCAGATGGGCATGTGGCCGGGCGACAGCTATTTCGGCTACCGCTACGACTACTCGACTGAATACGTCCACATCATGAAGGAACTCTGGGAGAACGGCGCCTGCACCTTCGAGGGCAAGCACTTCACCATGAAGGACTGCATGATGAAGCCGACGCCGGCGAACAAGATCGAGATCGTCGCCGCCGGCCAGAGCCCACGCGGCATGGAATTCGCCGCCGAATATGCCGACTACAACTTCGTCATGGGCTCGGGCATTAACACGCCAACGGCCTATGCACCCAACAATGCCAAGCTGATGGAGGCGGCCGCCAAGACCGGTCGCGACGTTGGCGCTTATGTTCTCTTCATGGTGATCGCCGACGAGACCGACGAGCTGGCCCGCGCCAAGTGGGAAAGCTACCGCGCCGGCGCCGATGTCGATGCACTGGCCTGGATGGCCGACCAGGGCGGCAAGGATGCGACAGCGGACGCCAATTCGACGGCCAAGCACATCAACCTTCCCGAAGGTGCCGTCAACTTCAATATGGGCACCCTGGTCGGCTCCTATGCCAATGTTGCGCGCATGCTCGACGAGGCCGGGACTGTTCCGGGCACCAAAGGGATCATGCTGACCTTCGACGACTTCCTCGTCGGCCTCGACCAATTTGGCGAGCGCATCCAGCCGCTGATGGCGTCCCGTACGCCGGCCCAGATCGCGGCCGAATGAGGTGAAGCCAGTGGCGCATGCCTCTCAGGCACCTGTGCAGGACACCGGTCTGGCCGGTGACCTCGACCCGCTCGCGATTGTCGATCCGAGCCGGCCAGATGGGCAGGCGTCCGGCAGTTCGGCGCTGAGTGAGACAATTGTGTCCGTCTCGCCTTACCAACTGATCCCGGCCCCCCTGCCGGGCTCAGTTGGCGCGGCCGATGTTGAAACGCTGTTGGCGGCCTTTGCCGAGGGCACGCTCAGCCCGTCTGACGCGTTGGCCAGTCTGATCACTGCGATCCAGGCGACACGAACCGGCCGCGAGGCGGTGTTGCGGTTCGTTCCTGGCGCGCAAGCGGCGGCCATCGAAAGCGATGCGCGCTGGAAGGCCGGAAATGCGCGGCCGCTTGAAGGCATTCCCTTTGGCGTCAAGGACATCATCGACGTCGCGGGTGCGGTCGTCACCTCGGGGTCGTTGTTCACCGGCGACCGTATCGCAGCGGCTGATGCATCGGCTGTGGCGCGCCTGCGCGCCGCTGGCGCCATTCCCTTCGCCATGACCACGACCACGGAATTTGCCGCGGGTTCGCCGCACAATCCCCGTTTCGGCACCGTCACCAATCCCTGGAACGCCGAGCGCTGGACCGGCGGCTCCTCGACCGGCTCCGGGGCAGCGCTCGCCGCGCGCCTGATGCCGCTCGCACTCGGCACCGATACCGGTGGTTCGATCCGCGTTCCCTCCTGCTGGTGCGGCACGACAGGGCTCAAACCCACGCGCGAGCTGGTGTCACGGGCGGGCGTCGCGCCGCTCTCCTGGACGCTCGATCATATCGGACCGATGGCGCGGACCGCCCGGGATCTCGCCCGCGTGCTCCCCTTCCTGGCGGCCGAGCCGGATATGGCACTTCTGACCGACTGTCAGGCCGTGCTGTCCGATGCCTCCATCAAGGGTATGCGGATCGGTGTACCGCAGAGCTGGTTTAGCGATTGTGTCGATGATTCCGTGCTCGGCAATTGGCAGGCGGCGTTGTCGCAGCTGGAAAGCCTCGGCTGTGTTCTCGCGCCTCTGCCGGTGCTCGCTATCGAGCCGTGGCATGAGGCAGGCTGGGTGATCCTGCAGAGCGAGTTGGCGACGCTGCACGGCACGCGGCTCGACCGCGCTGATTTATTCGATCGAGGCATGCTGCACCGGCTGAACAATGGGCTTCAATTTTCGGCCGTCGACTATGGCCGCGCGCTCCAGCGTCGAGCCGAAGCGCGGGCCGGCTTTATTGCGGCCATGGACGGGATCGATCTGGTCTTGACACCGGGCATCGGGGGCGAGGCTGGCCGGCTCGACGATCTTACCGTCGATGTCAACGGCACGCCGCATGCCTTCCAGACGGTGATATCGCGCAACACGATGATCTTCGATGTGACGGGCCTGCCCGCTCTGATGCTGCCCTCCGGCCTTGGGCGGACCGGACTGCCGACCGGGATCCAGGTGGTTGGGCGTCCGGGTGATGATGCGCTTTGCCTGCGCCTTGGAGCTGCCTTTCAAAGTGTTTCGGCGCTTCACCTTGCGATGCCGCCATGACTGGTCTCATGACGCAGATGTCCGACATTCAGCGGATGAGCGCGACCGATGCGCTCGCGGCCATGCGGGGCGGCACGCTGTCATCCCATGATCTCGTCTCGGCCTGTCTTGCCCGGATCGCCGAGCGGGATGGGCATGTGAAAGCCTGGCTGTCGCTCAATCCGGATGCGCTAGCCGAGGCCGCGCGCCTGGATGCCGTGCCGCTTGAGCAGCGAGGCCGGCTGCACGGCCTTCCGATTGGCGTCAAGGATGTCTTCGATACCCGTGATCTGCCGACAACGCATAACTCCCCACTCTATCAGGGGTTTCGACCTGCGGCCGATGCGGCGGTCGTGGATCTCTTGCGCGCAGAAGGCGCGATCGTGCTCGGCAAGACCGACACGACGGAATTTGCTGCCGCCGGCCGCGACGCATTGACCGGCAACCCGCATGACCTGACGCGCACCTCGGGAGGTTCGTCCGCTGGTTCGGCAGCCGCGGTCGCCGATTTTCATGTGCCGCTTGCGCTCGCCACCCAGACCGGTGGTTCCGCCATTCGGCCCGGCTCCTTTTGCGGTGTCTATGCGATGAAGCCGAGCTTTGGCCGGGTCAGCCGCGAAGGCGTGAAGATCTACGCACTGAGCTTCGACACCGTCGGCTGGTATGGCCGCTCGGTGGCGGATTTGGCGCTCATGGCCGGGGTGTTGGGCCTCGACGAACCGCTTGAGCCGGAGCCAACGGTAACAGGACAACTGCGGATCGCTATCGCCAGCGGTCCCTATCGCGACCGACTGGCGCCTGAAAGTCTGGAAACCTTGGGCCTTGTCGCCAAGCGCCTTGCCGCAGCCGGCCATCGGGTGACCCAATTGGAATTGCCGGAGGAGTTCAAGGCGCTCGATGGCCATCACCGGGTGATCCTGCATCGCGAGGGTCAGGCCGCGTTTCGCAATCTGGCGGCCCGTCACGGCGCGTGCCTCCACAACGATTTCCACCACCGGGTGGAAAACCGTGATGGTTCGAGCCTTGCCGATCTCGCCCGCGCCTATGATGCCATGGCGCTTTCGCGTATCGCCTTCGATGAAATCGCCGCCGATTTTGACCTTGTGATCGCGCCGAGCGCCCCTGGCTTTGCACCCGTCGGTCGCCGGCCGGGCGATCCTGTCTTTAATGCCTCCTGGACCCTGCTCGGCGTGCCCTGCATCAATATCCCCGTGCCGCTGGAGCGGGATAGCATGCCGATCGGCGTCACCCTGATCTCCCGACGCTTTGCCGACAGCCATCTGCTGGCGCATGCCGAGCGGATTGCTCCTATCGTAAATTCTCATGGAAAGTTGCAAGCCTGATGCCCGATGCCGCGTTGAAACAAGCCCTGAGTGCCAAAGACTTCATCCTGGCGCCCGGCGTCTACGACATGATTTCGGCGCTGATCGCTGACCGCATGGGCTTCAAGGCGCTCTATGTCACCGGCTATGGAACGGTCGCCTCCCATCTCGGCATCCCCGACGCCGGCATTGCCACCTATCGCGACATGGTCGAGCGCATCGCGCAGATCGTCAAGCTGACCAAGACGCCTGTGATCGCCGATGCCGATACCGGCTATGGCGGGCTTCTCAACGTGCGCCACACCGTGCGCGGCTATGAGGATGTCGGGGTCAGTGCGATCCAGTTGGAAGACCAGGAATTTCCGAAGAAATGCGGGCATACGCCGAACCGGCGCGTGGTTGCGATGAAGGACATGGTCAAGAAGATCGAGGTCGCCGTCGATAGCCGGAAGAGCGACGATTTCCTGGTGATCGCCCGAACCGATGCCCGCACAGGCCTTGGCCTCGACGAGGCGATTAGGCGGGCCAAGGCCTATGCCGCGGCCGGCGCTGACATCATCTTCGTCGAATCGCCCGAAAGCGCCGATGAGATCCGGGAGATCGCGTCCGAAATCGACAGGCCGCTTCTGGCCAATATGGTCAATGGCGGGCGCACGCCGCTGATGAAAGCAAGTGAACTTCAGGCGCTCGGTTACGGCATCGCCATCTATCCGGCGCTCGGCTTCCTTGCCCATGGTCATGCGGTCCGCCACGCCTATCAGGACCTTCTGGACAATGGCATCACCACCGATGCGGTCGATCTCTATCCTTTCAAGGACTTCAACACGCTGCTCGGCTTCGACGACGTCTGGGCCTTCGAACAGAAATTTTCCGAAATCGGGGAGTGACCCATGACCGATGCCGATCTCGCCGCCAACTACGCCCGGGCCTATGACAACCGCATCGGCTTCGGCAAAAAGCCGGCTCTGGTGCTGGTGGATTTCGTCGAGGCCTATTTCGAGCCGACAAGTCCGCTTTATGCCGGCGTCGATGCGGCGCTCGCCAGTGCATTGCGTATTCGGGCCGCCGCGCGGGTCAAAGGTCTACCCGTCATCCTGACCGGAGTCGTCCTCCACCCCTCGGGTCTGGATGGTGGTCGCTTCTTCCAGAAGGCAAAGCCGCTTGCCTGTTTCACGTCAGGCAATCCGCTCGGTGCATGGCCATCAGGCCTTGCACCCTTCCCGGATGAATTCGTCATCACCAAACAGTATCCGAGCGCCTTTTTCGGCACCTCGCTGGCACCCTTGCTGACCAGCATGGGCGTCGACAATGTCATCCTGACCGGGCTGACCACCAGCGGCTGCGTGCGCGCGACCTGTGTCGATGCCATGTCGCATGGCTTCATCACCACCGTGGTGCGCGACGCCTGCGGCGACCGGCATTCGGCGCCGCATGAGGCCAATCTGTTCGACATGAATGCCAAATATGCCGATGTCGTCTCGGAGGACGAAATCCTCGCCTTCATCGGGTCGCTTTAGCTGGCTCGCGGCATCTCGCAGCCTCAGGCCTTGATCCGCGTCATGGTGGGGTCGAACATCGGTCCTGTATGCAGCGTCGCCGGTGTCTTTTCGGCCGCGACGACGAGTTCATAGGTGCCGCTTGCCAGATAGTCGTCCGTCACGCCGTCTGCATTGCGCACATAACCATAGCCGACATTCTGGCCGAGCGTGTAGCCGAAGCCGCCGCTGGTCAGATAGCCGACGGGCACGCCGTTGCGCAGGATCGTTTCGCGGCCGACGAGTACGATTTGGGGATCATCGACGGTAAAGCCCATCAGGCGTTTCTTCAGCGGCTGACCTTTGAGCTTTTCCAGAGCACTGCGTCCGAGAAAGTCGGTCGGTTTGCCGAGCTTGACGGCCCAGCCGAGACCCGCCTCAAAGGGCGTATCGTTCGGCGTGATGTCGGAGCCCCAGGCGCGATATCCCTTTTCGAGCCTGAGCGATTCCAGCGCCCGGTAGCCGACCGGGCGGATGTCATGCGCCTTGCCGGCCTCCATCAGGGTATCAAAGACAGTGCCGAGGGCGGCAATCGGCACATGCAATTCCCAGCCGAGTTCGCCGACATAGGTGACGCGCAGCGCCCTCAGCTTCACGCCGGCAATGGTGATCTCGCGGACATGGCCAAAGGGAAAGGCGGGATTCGAGACATCGTCTGCGGTCACGGCCTCAAGCACGGCGCGCGCCTTCGGCCCCATCAGGGACAGCGTGCCCCACTCTTCGGTGATGTCGGTGAAGCGGCAGTCGAGGCCGTGAGGAATATGGTCCTCGATCCAGCCGAAATCATGGGTACGGAAGCCGGTACCCGTGACGATATAGAAGCGGTCCTCTACGATCCGCGCCACGGTCAGGTCCGCCTCGATGCCGCCGCGCGTGTTGAGAAGCTGGGTATAGGTGAGCCGCCCGACAGGTTTCGCCACATCATTGGCGCAGATCCAGTCCAGCGCCTTTTGCGCATCGGGGCCTGAGAGCTCGAACTTGGCAAAGGAGGACTGGTCGAAGACCCCGACGGCCTCGCGCACATGGGCGTGTTCATCGCCAACGGCGGCGAACCAGTTTTGCCGGCCCATGGAATAGATGTCCTTCGGCTCGACGCCATCGGGCGCGAACCAGTTGGGCCGCTCCCAGCCGAGCTTGGAGCCGAAAACAGCACCGTGGCGTTTCAGGCGGTCGTACAGCGGCGAGACAAGGCGCGGTCGACCGCTTTCATATTCCTCATGCGGGAAGCCGATCGTGTAGTGCTTGCCATAGGCCTCGAGCGTCCGGTCGAGCACCCATTGCCGATCGCGATGCATGCCGGCAAAACGCCTGATATCGACCACCCAGAGATCGAGCGGCGCTTCGCCATCAACCACCCACTGCGCCAGTACCCAACCGGCGCCACCGCCCGACGCGATGCCGAAGGCGTTGAAGCCGGCGCCGACGAACATGTTCTTGCATTCGGGCGCTGCCCCCAGAATGAAATTGCCGTCGGGGGTAAAGCTTTCGGGGCCGTTGATCATCTGCTTGACGCCGGCCTTTTCGAGCGCAGGGATGCGGTCGATCGCCTGCATCATATGCTGCTCGAAATGGTCGAAATCGTCGTCGAACAGCCGGAAGCCCCATTCGTCGGGAACGTCGCCCGTGGTCCAGGCCTGCGGGTTGGGCTCATAGCCGCCCATGACGAGGCCGCCGACCTCTTCCTTGAAATAGGTGCGGCGATCGGGGTCGCGGATGGTCGGGGCATCGGTCGACAAGCCCTCGATCTTCTCGGTGATGATATACTGGTGCTTGACCGGCTGCAGCGGCACGTTGATGCCGGCCATGGCGCCGATCTGGCGGGCCCACTGGCCACCGCAATTGACCACCTTTTCGCAGGCGATGTCGCCGAGCGTGGTCTTGACCTTCAGGATCACGCCGTCCTTCATCTCGAAGCCGGTGACGCGGACATTCTCGACGATCTTCGCCCCATGCAAGCGCGCACCGCGGGCCAGCGACTGGGTGATGTCGGAGGGGCTGGCCTGACCGTCGGTCGGCAGCCAGCTGGCGCCGACGAGATCGTCGACATTCATCAGCGGCCACATGCGTTTCACCTCTTCCGGCGAGACGAGATGCATCTCCATGCCGAAACTGCCGGCAGTCGTTGCCAGCCGCTTGAACTCCGTCCAGCGATCCTCATTGGTCGCAAGCCTGAGGCACCCCGTCATCTTCCAGCCCGTGGCAAGCCCTGTTTCGGCCTCCAGCCCCTTGTAGAGATCGACCGAATATTTGAGCACGCGGGTGATCGAGGCCGAGGAGCGCAACTGTCCGACAAGGCCTGCGGCATGCCAGGTCGAGCCGGAGGTGAGGCTTCCCTGTTCGAGCAGGATCACATCGGCCTTGTGGTCGCGCGTGAGGTGATAGGCGGTCGAGCAGCCGATGATGCCGCCGCCGATGACGACGATCTGGGCGTGGGTGGGCAGCGTCATGATGTCTGTTTCCCGTAGATGGAATGATAGCGATCAACCGCCTCGTCGAGGCGCTTGAGGTTGTCTGCGGTATAGGCGACATAGTCGGCGCCTGGGGCATCGAGATAAACCTCGGATACCATGCTCCACATGGCTTCGCGCAGCAGCGAGGCGCATTGCATGGCGGCCATGGAGCGTCGCAGGTCAGCAGAGGGCTCCGTGCCCAGATAGGCTTTGAAAAACGCCTCCGATTGATCCGGCGACAGGTCGGCATTGGAGGTGGCGCCGGCGAGATCGAACATGGCGGTGGAGAAGCCGGCATATTCGAAATCGATCAGCCACAGGCGATCGCCGTCATCGAGAATGTTCGATGGCAAGAGGTCATTGTGTCCGAACACGATCGGAAGTGGAACCTGGGCGGCCTCCAGTTCAGCCGCGAGCGAGAGATAGCGTGGCAGCTCGGCACGCATCCGGCTCTTGCCAACATCCAGTGTGCGGGCATAGTCGCGAATGACGTGAAAGGCCCAGAACATGAAGCCGGGACCGGCGACATGATGCGGCATCTCCTCGTGGAAGCGCCTGAGAAGGAATGCGATCTGATCGCTGCGTGTGGCGACGTCGGCGCTGGTCAGCGTCTGCGCCGTCAGGAACTGCGTCACCATGATGCCCGGTTCGGCATGTTCCACCTTCGGCGCGAAGCCGGCCGCATGGGCTGCCCTTGCGGTCATGGTTTCCCGGTCGCGCGAGACATGGTGGAAGGGATAATCCACGCCCAGCCGCACAACATGGCGTCCGGATGCATCGCCGACGAGATAACTTTCATTGCTCAAGCCCCCGTGTAGCCGCTCGATCGAGATCGCCCCGTTCCAGCAGGCGAGCGCTCGAATGCGGTCTTCGGTGACGCTGTCGAGATGTGTCATGAGGCGGCCCTCGCGGTGGACCACGCGGCATCGCAATCGGTCGAAGAGGTTTGGACCCTGACTTCGGGCTGAGGCATGCGCTTTCTCCCAATCACCCTATCACGCCCCGCTGGGGCTAGGTCATGGCTTGGTCCGACGTTCCCCGTGGGTTTCCCATCTTGTGCCGGATCTTGCGGTTGCCATCTCGCGGGAGGCCCGTGGGATTGTCAATGTTCTTCTGTGGTAATTTGTGTTTTTATGACTGAATATGTGGTTTTGCACTGATTTGCCCGAACATGAGGCGGCCGGACAGGCAAGGGAGTTCGACAATCATGGCGCTATCCAAACGATATCGGGACATCCTGCGTCTGATCGAGCAGGAAGGCACGATGTCGATCGCCGATCTCGCGGCAGCACTCGGTGTTTCTCTCGAAACCATCCGGCGCGATCTGAAGCCGCTGGGTCGCGAGGGGGCCGTGGTCAAGATGCATGGCGCCGTCAGCCTGCCGTCGCTCGTGGGCGAAGCGCCGTTCGAAAGGCGCATGCGGGAAAACGCGGATGCCAAGAAGTCGATTGCGGCAATGGTGGCGGCAACGATCCGCGACGGCGAGTCCGTCATGTTGGATACCGGAACGACGACCAGCTTTCTCGCGCGTGAGCTTTTAAAGCACCGCCGCCTGACGGTTGTCACCAATTCCTCCGACATTGCCCGCACGCTTGCCACCGTCAACGATAACAAGGTCTACATGGCGGGTGGGGAACTGCGCAGCGACAATGGCGCCGCCTTCGGCTCGACCGCCATCGATTTCGTCAGCCGCTTCTCCGTCGCCCATGCCGTGATCTCGGCCGGTGCCGTCAATGCGCAGGGGATCATGGACTATGATCTTGAGGAAGCCGAATTTGCCCGCATGGTCCTGAGCCGCGGCCGTCGTT
>NNBU01000375.1_pt1 | contig 21342 bp, 18 predicted proteins | sample 1173781 | NCBI WGS metagenome assembly NNBU01 (sample SAMN07173937, study PRJNA388173) | plant metagenome | biome: Plant school; feature: Soil; material: Symbiotic tissue of Blasia pusilla L.; isolation source: symbiotic tissue sample KVJ2 | host: Blasia pusilla | place: Norway: Troms, Kvaloya...
CCTCAGTACAAGAAACAGGCCCTGGAGCAGTGCGGGCGGCTTCGGGTGCTTGAAACCCGTCGTGACTAGGATTGTGCGCTACTGAAGTGGAACCACTCTCCGACCCGTGGCCGGGGAGYCTGCGGCGTGTGCAACAGGCCCCCGAGCAAAAGGCCGTAGGCCGTGTCTCGTAGTCCAAGCCTGGTAAGCAGTATGTAAGTCAGGTGTAGCCATGCTTCCTTTTGAACCTCTCCAGTTCGTCGTCTAGTTCCTCTTCTCGTATCTGTTCGGGTGACTTGTAGACCTGCGATGGTGGCGCATCCTTTGGTACGAGCCGAATGAATGCCCCATTGATAAGGATTTCAGCCACAAATCCCGCCTGCGCTGCGCCAAGGCACAGTGCTTTCACTTGACGCTGCGTTAGCGCCATCGCCCTGTTTGCCATATCGGTTCTCCGCTGTCGTTACATGTTCGCTGTTGCTCGCTCTGGTTTCCCTGTGCGTCGGAAAGCTGCCCTTACGGCAATAGAGAAGGTGGCAAGAATGCTTAGTGCTGCGGTAAAGTCGGGGAGCACAGCAATTGCTTTAGTGGCCATCTGCGCAACTGGGCCCATGCGCTCCACTCGCGCTCGTGCTGCCTTGCGTTCGTTTTGGTCCGCCAGAAGTGCGTAAGCTTCTGCTTCCGATCTCGTACCCGCAAACAGTGAAAGGTGCTCGATGTCGATCTGGTATTTTTCACGGTTCTCATCAAGCCATGCCAGCGGCTCGAAATCTGCATTGGCGGGATGGTTGTAAGCTCGCTGGTATGATGCCGCGACGTTGAAAATGATGCTGCCGCCCGCTTTGAAGCTGTCAGTCACGCCCTTGAACAAAGTTTCGGTGTTATCGTCTGTGGCGATGCCCAGTGTCTGATACCAAGATTGCTGGTCTTGCTCCTCCTGGCATTCCCGTTCTGCACGTGTGCTCGCGGCTTCCCCACCAATGACGGGTTGCCCCATCGAATTTGTCGTACTTTCCGATAGATCGTAGGGCCGGTATTGTTCGGGAATGCCCTCATAATTGCAGGCTGCGTAAAGGCTGGTAGGTGCGACTAGCAACCCAGCGGTCAATATGCAGGCCCGTAGTGCTGGCAGCATGAATGAGGCCGAGTAAGTGAGGTTAAAGGCCTGCCCTTGTGCTGCTGGCCTTGCTGCTGTTGCGTTCGATTTCAATGAGACACACCCCCATACGGAAGGGCGGTAGGCGCGGTACGTCCCCGCGAAAGGCCCTTCGATCTCTGGTGATCGGGGAGTTAGTAACCGCATGACACGGCCTACGGCCTTTTGCTCGGGGGCCTGTTGCACACGCCTCAGACTCCCCGGCCACGGGTCGGAGAGTGGTTCCACTTCAGTAGCGCACAATCCTAGTCACGACGGGTTTCAAGCACCCGAAGCCGCCCGCACTGCTCCAGGGCCTGTTTCTTGTACTGAGGATTTGTATCAATCCCGAATGACCGTATCAGGTTTCTGAGCTGGCAAGCTGTAGTCCAGCTTTTGAATAGCTTCATTGAGCAAAGCCAGTGTATGCCCGCCAAAATAGCTCTGGTAGGTGACGCCCTGTTGGCTATGTCCGACGAGGGCTTTTATCAGCGGGCCATCAACTTGAGCGTTTACCAGCTTGGTCACGACGGTATGCCGCAAGCTGTGGAACACTAGCAGTTTAGTCTTGATGCCCAGTGATGGAAGCAGGGTCTCGTTAAACCAACGGCCAATTGCTCGTCCGCGTCCATGCTCAACGGATGTGCTGAGGTCGTGGAAAAGTTTCGACCCGCCACGCTTCCGCAAGGTCTCTACATACTCAAGCAAGCCAAGAGCGATGAGGTCGTTGTGTACAGGAACCCTGCGCTTTGACGACAAAGTTTTGAGCTTTTTCTCATCGCCTTCGTCATTCAGGTCAAAATACCAAATACCGTCTTCTTGCTTGATGTCGGCAAGGTCAATCTGTGCAATCTCATTGAGCCGTGCGCCAGTATACAAGCCTATCAGTGGTCCCCACTTCTGATGTGGTTTACGTGCATGTACGAGGCTGCCATTCACAATGGCCTCCAGAATGGTCCGTACTTGTTCAGGCGTGAACCCTTCGCGGGTCTTTGCCTGCAAACGCTGACGGTTCTGTTTGATGGCCACGGCTGCAAATAGGTTCTGTTTGATGTGGCCGTGCTGGTGGGCGTAGCCGAAAAAGTCATTGTAGGTCTGTAGGTACTTGTTGATCGAAGGCACCGAAAGGCGGGGCAGGTTCGTCATGGTGAGTATTTCTGCCAATGGCTTTCCAATCGTCGCCTGCTTTTTGTGGCGATGCTTGGGCAGGGCTAAAAGGGTGTCCTTGACGACTGTCACATCCTTCTGGGTCAGCGTGGCAATATCGCGGTTGGCTCCGAATAGCTCGGTCAACAGACCAAGATATTCTTCCTTGCCGCTAACGGTGGTTTCCACCCAGTTGCCGCCCCGTTTGCGCTCCATGATAAACCGTTTGGCTAGTTCCTCTATCGTGATGCCTGCGCTAATGGGTTCTCGCTGAGTGACAGGCGTTGGTTCGGGCATAACATTCGTCGCCGAGATTGACGGACGGCCCGTAGGAGCGCTGAGGTCAAACTGGTCGTACGATGCGTCATGATCGAGGGCCGCTCTCAAGAAGCTGCGGACAGCCTTTTTGAAATCTCGTTCAAGCCACTTGTATTGTTCATCTGCATGGGAGAACGGCACTTTGTATTGCGCCATGAAACCCGCAAGCAGGGTCTGGTAGTCTGTTTGGAACGAGAGCGGCTTGTCGGCCGCTATTTCGTGCTCAGTCTGTGCAAGCCGCTGCTCGTATTCTTGTCTCGTATTTTCGTTCAGGCGGCCTTGGATATCTATCTCGTTTCGAACCTTGTCGAGAAGTTCGCGGAAATGCTGCTTCAGCAAGCCGTGCAGTTCGTCGTATCTCATTCCGTACGCAATTCCGTAGTCATTCAATTGTTCGCCTATCTGGATCAAAGACCTAGACAAGCGCAATGCCTTTTGCGGATCGCGCGTCTGTAGCGACAGCTTGATTGTTTCGGCTTTACCGCGCGGATGTAGCTGCTTTGGTAGCGGCCACCGGAAGTAGAAGAGGCCATGCCGAGACTTGAGAAGGTACGTAGGGACGAACAAGAAATGCCTCACCGGAATGTCCCACCTGTGGAAACCGGAAGCAAGTCTTTGATTTAAAAGGAAATGGTGCCGCTTGCAGGACTCGAACCTGCGACCCCATCATTACGAATGATGTGCTCTACCACCTGAGCTAAAGCGGCATCTGCGAACAGGCGTGGCCCGTTGCTGACGGTGAGGGGCTGATACAGGGATTGCCGGGTGATTTCAAGCCGGTTTTCCGATGCCGGGGAAAAATTCCCCGGGGCGGTCAAAGGTGGCCCCCGTGATCTGGCCAGCTGCGGCGGAGCCTACTTCAGCGGCCAGGTCTTCGGCCAGCTGCCGGGATCGATCTCGTCCGTCTCGCTAAACTGTTCCGGGCAGTCACGGAAGGTTTCTTCGACCAGCACGAGTTGCGGCCCCATCGCGCCTTCTGCAAGGCGCCACTGGCTGTAGGTGCCGCAATCGCCGATGCCGCGGCCCTTGAAGAAGGAGGAGAAGCTCTTCTTTTCCCAGTCATAGGCGAGATTGAAGGCCTGGGGCGTGGCGCTGGGGGCGCCGTCGACCATGGTCGGGAAGGCGAGCGGCGCGATCATGTCATAGGCATCGACATAAGCGGCATAGGGAACGTTGTAGGCGCCGCTTGAGCCGCAAGGCATGACATAGATGGTGGTATCTTCGTCGATCGCGTGCGACATCGCATTGCCGTTGAACATGCTGGGATCCGTGTCCGCGCAGTCGCCACCTTCGGCGAAATGGGCGCGGATGGCCTCCGGCAGCTCGTCGATCGATGCGAGGTCGGTGATCGGCAGGGCCGGGTTGGGCGCCTTGTCGCCTTTGGCGCTCATGGCGTCCGTATGGCCGATGCGATCCTGATATTCGTCGATGAACAGGAAGCTCGCGGCAGCGCCAGCGAGCGGCAGGTCGCCCGTGGCGGTCTTGTTGCCGCGTTTGAGGGTGATGCTGGCGGTTGTGCCGTTTTTCAGACGGTCGATCAGCCCGTTGCCGATGAAGTCGCCGCTGAGCTTGAACGCATAGGCGCTGGGATCGGCCGTGACTGACGGGCCCTGCAGCACCAGCGGTTGGCCGCCATCGATGGTGATCGTCGCTTCGGCCACACCGTCACTTTCGGTCACGGCATTGTCGCTGGGTGATACCACGAGCAGGAGAGGCGCGTCCGGCTTGCCGCTGCGCTGCAGCTCGAAGCTCGACAAAGGTTTGCCGGACAGAAACTGCCGCATGGTGCAGGATCGGGTCTGGCTGCAGGAGACCTGCCAGTCCTTGAACTCCTTGTAGGCGCCATCCTCCGCCTGGCCGGAGAGGGCGCTGCCGAGGAGGGCGGCAAGCGTAAGGGTGAGCTTCAGGTGGTGCATGGGGTCCCCGCAAATCAGATCTGCGGGGACGCTAGCAGCGAGGGCCTCAGCCGCAAATGGCCTTTTTTGCGCCGATATATTCGCGCTCCAGCCGGTCGACGACGGCAGCGACGGGTTCGACCGCCTTGACCGCGCCGATGCCCTGACCGCAGCCCCAGATATCCTTCCAGGCCTTGGCGCCTGTCGTCGCCTTGTCGAAGTCCATTTTCGACGGATCGGCTTCCGGCAGATGGTCGGGATCCATGCCGGCGGCCACGATCGACGGCTTCAGGTAATTGCCGTGGATGCCGGTGAAATAGTTCGAATAGACAATGTCATTCGCATGGGCATCGACCACCGCCTGCTTGTAGGCATCCGACGCGCGGGCCTCCGTGGTCGCGATGAAGGGCGAGCCGATATAGGCCATGTCGGCGCCCATCGCCTGTGCGGCCAGCACCGCGCCGCCATTGGCGATCGCGCCGGCGAGCAGCAGCGGCCCGTCGAACCATTCGCGGATTTCCTGGACGAGTGCAAAGGGCGACAGCGTGCCCGCATGGCCGCCGGCACCGGTCGCAACGGCGATCAGCCCATCGGCACCCTTGCGGATCGCCGAATTGGCGTGGCGGTTGTTGATCACGTCATGCAGCACGATGCCGCCATAGGAATGCACGGCGGCATTCACCTCCGGCACGGCGCCGAGCGAGGAGATGACGATGGGCACCTTGTATTTGACGCACATCGTCAGGTCGTGTTCGAGCCGCTTGTTCGACATGTGCACGATCTGGTTGACCGCGAAGGGCGCGGCCGGGCGATCCGGGTTTTTCGCATTGTGGGAGGCGAGCTCTTCGGTGATCTCGGACAGCCATTCGTCCAGCTGCGCTTCCGGCCGGGCGTTGAGCGCGGGAAACGAGCCGACGATGCCGGCCTTGCACTGCGCCAGCGTCAGCTGCGGATGCGATATGATGAAGAGCGGCGAGGCGACGACAGGCAGCCTCAGAGTGTCTTTCAGGATCGACGGCAGGGCCATCACTTCACCTCCCAGGAAGTTTACGTTTACGCAAACGTCAAATAGCAGATCCCGCGGGAACAGGAAAGAGACCGGCAAGGTCGGCAAAATCGTCAACCTGTGGCAAGATCGAACCTTGAGGTCTCATTCCTGTGTTTATTCGCCTCCATAGGGATGTTCCGGGCTTGCCCTTAAAAAATCGAGCGTTTACCGAATCGTAACGAAGTATGCGTTGTGGCAGGGGCAAAGCCCGAAGGAGTATGGCGACCAATGAGCGGATTGGAAACAGCCATCCGGAACGCCCTGGAGCGCTCGGACCGGGCCAATGCCGAATCACGGGCACGGGTCTATCAGTCGGCCCGCCAGGCGCTCGAAACGGGGCTGCGCAAGCAGAACATCGAGGATCCCGACGCGATCAACCACCAGCGGCGTCGGCTCGAAGCGCTGATCCACGCGATCGAGCTGGAAGAGCGCGCGCGTCTCGACATGCGTGTCGAACCGCCGGTCGCCCCCGCGCCGCTCTCGCCGGCAGCGCCGGCTGCGCGCGCCGAGGCTCCAGCAGCGCCTGAGGTTAGCGTCGATCGTGCGGGCGGCCGTGTCGAGCCGGGCTTTGCCGCCGATCCCGTCGAGCATACCGCGCCGGTTGATCCGGCCGTCGACCGTGAACCCGCCTTCGACGAAGATGTTCAGTCGCCGAAACCGGATCCTCGCGAGGCGCATCTCGCCGACGAGGGGCCGATCCCGGATATGCGCTCCGAGCGTGCGGTCCAGCCGCGTCGCAAACGGCGTGGCGGCATAGCGCGGCTGATGATCTTCACGATTTTCTTCGCAACCCTCGGCATTGGTGCTTGGTGGGTTTACACATCAGGTCTGCTGCTGACGCCGGCCGAGCGCGACACCAGTGTCCCCAATCCGCCGCCGCGCGCCGAGGAGGAAGACTTCTCCGGCACCACGGCGCCGGTCGAGGCGCCAAAGGGCCCCCAGGCCATCGACACCCGTGGCGGCTTCACCGACGACTGGATCAGCGTCTTTACGCCGGATCAGGTCTCTGCCCTGCACCCGCGCGCCAATGCCACGATCGACATGGTCACCGCCAGCGACGGCACGGCGGCCCGCATCGTCTCACGCAGTGGCGATTCCGCCGGCGCCATCGAGATCACGGTGCCGGCAGAAGCCCTGCGGGAACTGGCGGGGCGCACCTCGACCGTTGCGCTCACGCTGCAGTCCGCCGACGACAATCCGGTGCAGATCTCGGTGGAGTGCGATTTCCCGCGCATGGGGGATTGCTCGCGCCACCGCTTCACCGTCAATCCGCAGAAACTGGACGCGCTGTTCCGCGTCACCTTCGACAGCGGCATGGCGCCCTCGACGCCGGGTCGGCTGGTGTTAAACGCCGATCTCTCCGGCAAGGGGCGGGGTCTCAATCTCTACGCGGTGCGGGTTCTGCCGGGGCAGTGATCGAGGCCATGGGCGTCGGGGCCGCGCGCCGGCTGCGGCCCCGTGGCTCCCTCAGTCGAGGAAGCCCGGGCCGCTGCCGATGATCTTCTTGTCCAGCTTGCCGATCTTGTCCTTATCCTTGCCCTCGTAATCGAGCGAGAGCAGGATGTGGCGGATCAGGTTCAGGCGCGCCCGCCGCTTGTCATTGGCGTGCAGCACGGTCCAGGGCGCCCGCTCCGTATGGGTCTCCTTCAGCATCCGGTCGCGCTTCTGTGTGTAGTCGTCCCACTTGTGCAGGGCCGCGATATCCATTGGCGACAGCTTCCAGCATTTCAGCGGATCATGCGCGCGATCATGGAAGCGTTTGAGCTGCATTTCCTGTCCGGTATCGAGCCAGAACTTGAAGAAATGGATTCCCTCCTGCTCGATCAGTTTCTCGAAGCGGGGGGCCTGTTTCAGGAAGGCCTCGTATTGCTCCGGCTTGCAAAAATTCATCACCGGCTCCACACCGGCGCGGTTGTACCAGGAGCGGTCGAAGAGGACGAACTCCCCGGCAGAGGGAAAGTGCGAAACATAGCGCTGGAAATACCATTGCCCCATTTCGGTCTCGGTCGGTTTGGTCAGCGCTACGACGCGGGCCGAGCGAGGGTTCATATAGGCGAGTGTCGCGCTGATCGCGCCGCCCTTGCCAGCGGCGTCCCGCCCCTCGAACAGCGCCATCACGCGTTGCCCGGTCTTCTGCATCCAGAACTGCACCTTGACCAGTTCGATCTGAAGGTCGGTGAGCTCCGCCACATAGGCCTTGTCCGACAGCTTCTTGTCGTAGGGAAAGCCGCCGGATTTCAACGCTGCGTCCTCGATCCAGTCCGGCAGGTCCGGCAGGTCGATATCGAAGATCCGTTCCTTGCCCCGGATTTTCAGAGTAACGGCGCGGCTTTGCGTCTGCGTATCCATGGTCTTCCTCCGGCCCGATCACCATTGTTTGTTCTGCGTAATTGAGCGTATGCGAAGATTGAGCGCAAGGCATGTCCGCCAATAACACGGGTCGGTGATGGCCGGCGGGGGATAAAGCCGCCTGGACCATGGCAGCCCCCCGCAACTTCTGTCATGAATCCCGTCTATCAGGCTTGGCATGGTTGAAACGCGAGGTGCATCGCAGGTGGCAGACATTGGGCAAAGCAGCGGCTGGCGCCGCCAGGTGAAGCGCCTTCTGTCGCGCTGGTTTGCAATCCTGGGTTCGGCCCTGATGGCGGCCGCTGCCTGGTATTCCGGCGCCGCCGCAGGTTATGCCGTGGTCCTCTTGGTTTTGCTGGTTGGTCTCGTCGTGGTGATCGATCCTCTGGCTGCAGCCGACAGTGCGCCGTCGATCGCAAACCCGCCTGCCGCCACACCCGTCGACCCGCTGCCGTCAATCTGTGCCTCGATCGAGGCGCTCGACATGCCGGTGCTAGTGATGGGCGCACAGGCCGATTTGCTGGCCCAGAACACGGCAGCCGAGCGCGCCTTTGGCGACCTTAGCGAGGGACAGCATGTCTCGGCCCGGTGGCGCTCGCCCAGCATCCTCGACATGATCCGCGAGACCATCGAAACCGGATCGCCGAACCAGATCGAGCATTCCGAACGCCTGCCGTCCGAGCGTGTCTATATTGTGCGGGTCGCACCCGTCGAGACGGAGGGGCGGCCGCTGTTCCTCCTTTCGTTCCGCGACATCTCCGAATTGCGCAGGCTCGACCGCATGCGCAGCGATTTCGTTGCTAATGCCAGTCACGAGCTGCGCACCCCGCTCGCCTCCTTGCGCGGCTTCATCGAAACCATGCAGGGCCCGGCCAAGGACGACACCAAGGCCAAGGAGCGTTTCCTGGCCATCATGCTCGACCAGGCCAACCGCATGAGCCGTCTCGTCGACGACCTCCTGTCGCTGTCCCGGCTTGAGCTGAAGGCGCATCTGCCGCCCGACCAGATGATCGACCTGAAGCCCGTGCTCGGCCATGTGCGCGACAGCTTGGCGCCGCTGGCTGCCGATCTCGGCGTCGAGATCCGGCTCGACCTGCCGGACGAGAAGATCGAGGTGATGGGCGAGCGCGACGAACTCGTCGAGGTCTTCGAGAACCTGATGGAGAATGCCTGCAAGTACGGCCAGGAGGGCAAGGTCGTCGACGTTGTATTGCGCAGGGAGCCGGGCGGGGGCACCGAAGTGCGTGTCCGCGACCGCGGTCCGGGTATTCCCACGGAGCATGTTCCGCGCCTAACCGAGCGCTTTTACCGGGTCAATGTCGAGGACAGCCGCTCGAAAAAGGGAACGGGGCTCGGCCTTGCAATCGTCAAGCACATCCTCACCCGTCACCGTGCACGCCTGATCGTGAAGTCGGAACTGGGCGTCGGCAGCGAGTTTACCGTCCGTTTTTGACATAAAACCTGCATCTCATCTGACATGGGCAGAAATTAAGATGCATTTTCAGTGATTTGACCTGTCACAAATGTTTCATCCAACTGACATAAAAGCGTGAGCTGAGAGCCGCTATGAACTCAGTTGCCGGTGCTTGGCAGACGCCGCACGGCCGCAAAGACACACAAGCCCATTCCGGGAGATGACTATGACCGCTCTGAAACTTTCCCTCGCTGCCTTGGCGGCCACCGTGGCCTTCGCCGGCGCAGCTGTAGCCCGCGACCAGATCCAGATCGCTGGCTCTTCGACTGTTCTTCCCTATGCATCGATCGTTGCAGAAGCCTTCGGCGAAAACTTCAGCTTCGGCACGCCGGTTGTTGAAGGCGGCGGCTCTGGTGCCGGCCGCAAGAAGCTCTGCGAAGGCGTGGGCGAAAACACTATCGACATCGCAAACTCCTCGTCGCGCATCAGCAAGTCCGACATCGAGCTCTGCAAGACCAACGGCGTGACCGACATCCAGGAAGTCCGCATCGGTTATGACGGCATCGTCTTCGCCTCTGAAATCAGCGGTCCGGAATATGCCTTCACTGCCGCTGACTGGCACAGCGCTCTGGCCGCCCAGGTCGTCAAGGACGGCAAGCTGGTCGACAACACCTACAAGAACTGGAACGAGATCCGCGCCGACCTGCCGGCTCAGCCGATCCTCGCCTTCATCCCGGGCACCAAGCACGGCACCCGCGAAGTCTTCGACGTGAAGGTCATCGAAGCTGGCTGCGAAAAGGACGGCACGCTGGAAGCCATCCTCGCCTCCAACAACGGCGACAAGGATGCTGCCAAGAAGGCTTGCACCACGCTGCGCACCGACGGCGTCTCGGTTGACATCGACGGCGACTATCCGGAAACGCTGGCCCGCATCGCGGCCAACAAGAACGCCATCGGCGTCTTCGGCCTGTCCTTCTACCAGAACAACACCGACAAGCTGCGTGTTGCCACCATGGAAGGCGTCGTTCCCTCGGTTGAAACCATCTCCAAGGGCGAATACCCGGTTTCGCGTCCGCTCTACTTCTACGTGAAGAACGCGCACCTCGACGTCATCCCGGGTCTCCAGGAATACGTAGAGTTCTTCGTGTCTGACGAAATCGCCGGCCCGAACGGTCCGCTCGCCGCCTACGGTCTGGTTTCGGATCCGGAACTGGCCAAGACGCAGGCAGCCGTCAAGGCTCGCACGCCGATGGCGCCGCTGAACTAAGTCTCGAGTTTGACCGGCGGCACTGAAGTGCCGCCGGTTTCCGTTTCAAGGGGACATGGCGGGGCAAAATGGACGTGAGTATCATCATCCTGGGCGTATTGGCCCTTGCGGCAATCGGCTACGGCCTCGGCAGACGGCGGGCGATGTCGCTCTCGGCGGAGCGCGGCATGAAGCTGCATTCTCTTCCCGGTTTCTATGGCCAGACTGTTGCACTGATCACTGCCATTCCGGCGCTGATCCTGCTGATGCTCTGGCTGACCGTCCAGCATCCGATCATCGACGGCCGGATCAGCGGCATGATCACCGACGCATCCGTTCCGGAAGGCGGCGCGCATAGCCTCGTCATGGCAGATGTCCGCCGCATTGGTGATGGCCTTGCCATCCTGCGTGCAGCCGAGGCGAAGGCAGGTAGCGACGTCGACATCAAGGCGCTGGACGCCGATAATATTCGCAGCCGCCTGGCCGGTGTCGGCATCGCGCTCGGCGCCGATGTCCCGGCCGAAGTCTTCGAGGCCGCCAAGGCCTACCGTGCGGATATCGACTTCAGCCAGCTTTTGATGACAATCGCGGTGTTTGCGCTCGCAATCGGTGCGCTGCCGCTCGCCTATATCCGCATCGATCCGGAGCTTCGCGCCCGCAACATCAGCGAGAGCTTCGTCAAGGCGATCCTGATGCTGTCCTCGCTAGTGGCGATCCTGACCACGGTCGGCATCGTCGGATCGCTGGTCGTTGAGACTTATGTCTTCTTTACCATCTATCCGGCGCAGGACTTCTTCTTCTCGACGGTCTGGAACCCGCAGTTCCGCGGTGGCTCCGACCTCGGAATTCTGCCGCTGCTCTGGGGCACCTTCTACGTCTCGCTGATCTCGCTGGTGATTGCGGTGCCGATCGGCCTGATGATCGCGGTCTTCCTGTCGGAATATGCCGGCCCGAAGACCCGCAGCATCGTCAAGCCGGCAATCGAAATGCTGGCAGGCATACCGACCATCGTCTACGGCCTTTTCGCGCTCGTCACGGTCGGCCCCTTCCTGCGCGACTGGCTGGCCCAGCCGCTCGGCCTTGGAAGCTCGTCTTCGTCCGTGTTGACCGCCGGTCTGGTCATGGGCGTGATGATCATCCCCTTCGTCTCGTCGCTGTCGGATGACATCATCAATGCCGTGCCCCAGGCGCTGCGTGACGGTTCTTATGCACTTGGTTCTACCCAGTCTGAGACCATCAAGCAGGTCGTCCTGCCGGCCGCCCTGCCGGGCATCGTCGGCGCCGTCCTGCTCGCTGCCAGCCGTGCGATCGGTGAAACCATGATCGTCGTGCTCGGGGCAGGGGCCTCGGCCAAGCTCGATCTCAATCCCTTCGAGGCGATGACGACAGTCACCGTCAAGATCGTCAGCCAGCTGACGGGTGATACCGAATTTGCAAGCCCCGAGACCCTGGTCGCCTTCGCGCTCGGCCTCACCCTTTTCGTCATCACGCTCCTTCTGAACGTGATCGCCCTCTACATTGTCCGTAAGTACCGGGAGCAGTACGAATGACCGACCTCACCGCATTCGGAGCCCCTGCAGCAAAGGGGCAGCCCAAGTCTCTCCTGAACCTCGACGAACGCACCCGCAAGCGCAACGCCTCAGAAGCCCGCTTCCGCATGCTCGGCAAGGCAGCCGTCGCCTTCGGTATCATCGCACTCGTCGGCCTGCTCGCCTCGATCCTGTCGAACGGTCTGTCGTCCTTCCAGCAGACCTACATCACGATCGACGTCTATCTCGATCCGGCCAAGCTCGATCCATCCGGCACCGGTGATCGCGCGGCGATCGCCAAGGTTTCGACCTTTGGTTATACGCCGCTGATCGAAAAGGGCCTGGCCGAAACCATCGCCGCCAAGGGTCTTGTGGCCGAGGGGCTGACACCCAAGGCGGTCGGCGAGCTGATCTCCAAGGATGGCCCGGCCAACCTGCGCAACTACGTGCTGGCCGATCCCTCGGTCATCGGCAAGACGGTGTCCTTCGACCTGCTCGCTGCCGGCCGCATCGACGGCTACTACAAGGGCCGCGTGACGATGGAGAGCGCCAAGCTCGACCGCAACGTCTCGCCTGAGCAGCTCGTGCTCGCCGATACGTTGAAGCAGGCCGGCATCCTGGTGACCAAGTTCAACTGGTCCTTCTTCACCTCTCCTGACGCCTCCGACACGCGCCCGGAAGCAGCCGGCCTTGGTATCGCAGTCATCGGCTCGGCCTATATGATGCTGATCGTGCTGGTGCTGTCTCTGCCGATCGGGGTCGCCACATCGATCTATCTCGAGGAATTCGCGCCGCAGAATTGGTTCACCGACCTAATCGAGGTGAACATCGCCAATCTGGCGGCCGTTCCCTCCATCGTCTTCGGGATCCTGGGTCTGGCGGTGCTGATCAACTTCATAGGCCTGCCGCAATCGGCGCCTGTTGTCGGCGGTCTGGTTCTGACCCTGATGACGCTGCCGACCATCATCATCGCCACCCGTTCGGCGCTGAAGGCGGTGCCGCCCTCGATCCGTGACGCCGCACTTGGCGTCGGCGCCTCGAAGATGCAGTCGATCTTCCACCACGTCCTGCCACTCGCCATGCCGGGCATCCTGACCGGCGCGATCATCGGCCTGGCCCGTGCGCTCGGCGAAACAGCACCGCTCCTGCTGATCGGCATGGTAGCCTTCGTCAAGGAATTCCCCTCCGGTCCGCCGGACGGTTTCTTCCAGCCCGCGTCGGCTCTGCCGGTGCAGGTTTATAACTGGACCCAGCGTGGCGACCCGGCCTTCGTGGAGCGTGCCTCCGGCGCCATCATCGTCCTCCTGGTCTTCCTGATCCTTATGAACCTGGTAGCAATCATTCTGCGTCGCCGCTTTGAGCGTCGTTGGTAAGGGGGTGTATGATGATGAACAATCTCTCGACAAAGATGACGACGACGAAAGCGCCAATCATGACTGAAACCAAGATTACCGCTCGCGATGTGCAGGTTTACTACGGCGAAAAGCAGGCCCTGCGGGATGTGAACATCGAGATCCGTCCGCGCTCGGTCACCGCTTTCATCGGCCCGTCGGGCTGTGGCAAGTCGACCTTCCTGCGCTGCATCAACCGGATGAACGACACGATCGCGAGCTGCCGCGTCGATGGCAACATCCTGATCGATGCCGAGAACATCTACGACCCGAAGGTTGATCCGGTCCAGCTGCGCGCCAAGGTCGGCATGGTCTTCCAGAAGCCGAACCCGTTCCCGAAGTCGATCTATGAAAACGTCGCCTACGGTCCGCGCATCCACGGTCTCGCGAAGAACAAGGCCGATCTCGACGAGATCGTTTCCGTTGCCCTTCAGAAGGCGGGCCTCTGGAACGAGGTCAAGGATCGCCTGGATGCGGCCGGCACCGGTCTCTCCGGTGGCCAGCAGCAGCGCCTGTGCATCGCCCGCGCCGTTGCCGTCAGCCCGGAAGTCATCCTGATGGACGAGCCCTGCTCGGCGCTCGACCCGATCGCAACTGCCAAGGTCGAGGAACTGATCCACGAACTGCGCGAGAACTACACGATCGTCATCGTCACTCACTCGATGCAGCAGGCTGCCCGCGTCTCCCAGCGCACGGCCATGTTCCACCTGGGCGAACTTGTCGAAGAAAACGACACCGACAAGATGTTCACCAACCCGGACGACCAGCGCACGCAGGACTACATCATGGGCCGCTTTGGCTGAGGTTTCTCGGCTCACATGAGGCTCTCTTCAACATCAAGGATCTAGGCAATGGCTTCCTCACACATCTATTCGGCCTTCGACGAGGAACTGAAATTCCTGATGCGCCGCATCTCCGAGATGGGCGGTCTGGCGGAGCAGATGGTCGCCGAAAGCGTCCGCTCGCTGGTGAATTCCGACGCAGCGCTCGCCCAGAAGGTCATCTCCGACGACGTGGTCATGGACGCCATGGAACGTGAAATCGGCGACAAGGCCGTAATCACGATTGCCAAGCGCCAGCCGGTCGCCTCGGATCTTCGCGAAATCATCGGTGCGCTCCGCATCGCATCCGATCTTGAGCGTGTCGGCGACCTCGGCAAGAGCAATTGCAAGCGCGTGGTTGCGATTCAGGCGACGGGTGTTCCGCGCGCGCTGGCCCGTGGCCTGGAGCATCTTTCTGACCTCGCTCTTGCCCAGCTCAAGGAAGTTCTCGACGTCTACACCACCCGCTCCGCCGAAAAGGCGAAGTCGATCCGTGACCGCGACGAGGAGATCGATGCGATCTACACCTCGCTGTTCCGCGAACTTCTGACCTACATGATGGAAGATCCGCGCAATATTACCAGCTGCACGCATCTCCTGTTCTGTGCCAAGAACATCGAGCGCATCGGTGACCACGCGACCAACATCGCCGAAACCATCTACTACATGACGACGGGTGCGGTGCCGGAAGGCGAGCGCCCGAAGGAAGACCTGACGTCTTCCGTCGGTGCGATCACCGAATGAGCCTTGGCCACAGCGAGGTGATGGTCTGATGCAGCCGAAGATTGCCGTGGTCGAAGACGAGGAGGCGCTGAGCGTCCTCCTGCGTTACAATCTGGAATCGGAAGGATACGAGGTCGAGACGATCCTGCGCGGCGACGAGGCCGAGATCCGTCTGCAGGAACGGGTGCCGGACCTGCTGATCCTCGACTGGATGCTGCCAGGCGTCTCAGGTATCGAACTCTGCCGTCGCCTGCGTGTGCGGCCCGAGACCGAACGCCTGCCGATCATCATGCTGACGGCGCGTGGCGAAGAGAGCGAACGCGTGCGCGGTCTGGCGACGGGGGCGGACGACTATGTCGTGAAGCCGTTCTCGACACCGGAACTGATGGCCCGCGTCAAGGCCATGCTGCGCCGAGCAAAGCCCGAAGTGCTGTCGAGCGTGCTTCGCTGCGGCGACATCGAGCTGGACCGGGAAACCCACCGCGTCCACCGCAAGAGCCGCGAAGTGCGCCTCGGCCCGACCGAGTTCCGCCTGCTGGAATTCCTGATGACCTCGCCCGGCCGCGTCTTCTCGCGTTCGCAACTGCTGGACGGCGTCTGGGGCCATGACATCTATGTCGATGAACGGACTGTCGACGTGCATGTCGGCCGCCTGCGCAAGGCGCTGAATTTCTCCAACATGCAGGATGTGATCCGCACCGTGCGCGGCGCAGGTTATTCGATGGAAGCCTGAGGGAACCACCGAAACACCAAACAGAAGGGCCGCACGGATCAGCCGTCGCGGCCTTTTTGTTGGGCACAACGACCAAAAGAAAACGGGCCCCGAAGGACCCGTTCCAAAAGTCTCACGAATTTGCTCGCCTTAGCGAGCAGCCTTCCGGCGTTCACTGACCGGCTGGTAGGCGAGCTTCGCATGATAGGTGCAGTAAGGCGCGCTGTCGGCAATCTCGCAGCCGCAGAAGTGGAAGTCGTCCTTCATCGGATCGCCGATCGGCCACTTGCAGGTGCGTTCCGTCAGTTCCGTCAGCGCCAGGCGGCGCGAGATTGGAACAACGACGTTCAGCGGACGGCTGACTTCGATTTCCTGGAAGGCATCGACTTCGATCTCTTCCTTCAGCATCGTGGCGCCGGCAGCCCGGGCCACGGTGCGGGTGGTGGTGTTGGCGGCGGGGCGAGCCTGAAAAGTTGTCGGGCGCTGCGTCTGCACGGTGCGCTTGGCGGGACGCGCGGATGATGAGCTGCCGCCGGCCTTGGCGCGGCCCGGAAGGTTCAGGCGGTGGACCTTGCCGATCACCGCGTTTCGGCTTACGCCACCAAGTTGTGCTGCAATCTGGCTTGCGCTCAGGCCTTCGGCCCAGAGACGCTTCAGTCTTTCGACCCGCTCATCAGTCCAATTCATGCCATACTTCTCCGCCGCTCGCGTGTGTCATGGCAGAATCCGTCACCGTTGCTTCGAACGAATTCGAAACAAAACCGCCTCGTAACTGTCGGTGATCACTTCCGCCGCATGCAATCTATTAATGAAATTTAACCTACTGGCAGGCTGACTCCGTGACAAGAGTCGGGGGAATCATCTGGAATCGATTTCGCGGTTTTCCCCAACTTCCCTGTTAAGTGAGTCAAGTATGCAACAGGTAGAATCTGACCAGCGGCACGTCGCCGCGCTGCGGCCTAAACTGCGCCGCAAGCCTGGTGGTTCAGCAAGTTTCGTTGACATTGCAGGGTTAAATGCAGATAGTGCCCCCGCCGCCGCAAGGCGGCATTTTTCATTTCCGTGCCCGAATGGGCCGCGTCGCTCCGATGACCGGCCCTTTACAAGGATCGTGATTGCCATGGCCGAAGTTACCCCCCTCTACCAGACCTACAATCGGGCGCCGCTGCGTTTCGAGCGAGGCGACGGTGTTTGGCTGGTGACGGAGACGGGCGAGCGCTATCTCGACTTCGCAGCGGGTGTCGCGGTGACCTCGGTGGGCCACGGTCATCCGCATGTCGTGGGCGCCCTGAAGGAACAGGCCGACAAGGTCTGGCACCTGTCGAACCTCTACGAAGTGCCCGGTCAGGAAACGCTGGGCAAGCGCCTGACGGAAGTGACGTTTGCGGATCGCGTCTTCTTTACCAATTCTGGCGCCGAAGCGCTGGAATGCGCGATCAAGACCGCGCGCCGGTATCATTTCGCCAAGGGGCATCCGGAAAAGTTCCACATCATCACGATGGAAGGCGCCTTCCATGGCCGCACCATCGCGACGATCGCCGCCGGCGGCCAGGAAAAATATCTCGAAGGCTTCGGCCCCAAGGCGCCCGGCTTCGACCAGGTGCCCTTCGGCGACCTCGACGCGGTCAAGGCGGCGATCACGGAAGCAACGGCGGGCATTCTCGTCGAGCCTGTTCAGGGCGAAGGCGGCATTCGTCCGATTCCGGTCGAGATGTTGCGCGCGTTGCGCGATCTCTGCGACGAACATGGTCTGCTTCTGATCCTCGACGAGGTCCAGTGCGGTGTCGGCCGGACCGGCAAGCTCTTTGCGCATGAATGGGCCGGCATCACGCCCGATATCATGGCGGTTGCCAAAGGCATTGGCGGCGGCTTCCCGCTTGGCGCCTGCCTTGCGACGGATGAGGCGGCCTATGGCATGAAGCCCGGCACGCATGGGTCGACCTATGGCGGCAATCCGCTCGCCATGGCTGTCGGCAATGCCGTGCTCGACGTGGTGCTGGCGGAAGGCTTCCTCGACCACGTGCGCGACACGGCCCTCGTTTTCCGCCAGGGGCTGGCATCGCTCAGCGACCGCTATCCCGACGTTATCGAAGAAGTCCGTGGCGAAGGCCTGATGCTCGGCATGAAGGCGAAGGTGCCGAATACGGAGCTGCTGATGGCGATGCGCGACGAGCACGTTCTGGGCGTCCCGGCCGGCGACAATGTCATCCGCCTGCTGCCGCCGCTCACCGTCACCGCTGCTGAAGCCCGTGACGGGCTCGCCCGCATCGAGCGTGCGGCCGAGCATATCCGCGCCAAGGCAGCCGCAACTGCGTAAGGTCAAGACAGGTAAGATTCATGGCATCCCCAAAGCATTTCCTCGATCTCTCGGCCGTTTCCTCGCAAGACCTGCGCCACATGCTGGACGATGCGCGTACGCGCAAGCAGGCGACCAAGGGCGGCACGGCCGATAAGCCGCTGGCCGGCAAGATGCTGGCGATGATCTTCGAGAAGCCGTCGACCCGTACCCGCGTCTCCTTCGATGTCGGCATGCGCCAGCTGGGCGGTGAGACCTTGTTCCTTTCCGGTACCGAAATGCAGCTTGGCCGCGCCGAAACCATCGGCGACACTGCCAAGGTCCTGTCGCGCTACGTCGATGCAATCATGATCCGCACCACAGACCATTCGCGGCTGCTCGAGCTTGCCGAACATGCAACGGTGCCTGTGATCAATGCGCTGACCGATCTGACCCATCCCTGCCAGATCATGGCCGACATCCTCACCGTCGAGGAACATCGCGGCCCGATCACCGGCAAGACGCTCGCCTGGACCGGAGACGGCAACAATGTCCTGCATTCGCTGGTCGAGGGCTCTGCCCGCTTCGGCTACAAGATGAACATGGCCGTGCCGCTCGGTTCTGAGCCTGATGACAAGATCCTCAATTGGGCGCGCAACAATGGCGGCGAGATCATGCTCTGCCATGATGCCGACCGGGCTGTCGCCGGCGCCGATGCCGTGATCACAGACACCTGGGTGTCGATGAACCAGGAACACAAGGCCCGCGGCCACAACGTCTTCCAGCCCTACCAGGTCAATGCCGAACTGATGAAGAAGGCCAAGGACGAGGCGCTCTTCCTCCATTGCCTGCCGGCCCATCGTGGCGAGGAAGTGACGGACGAGGTGATTGACGGCGCCCAGTCGGTGGTCTTCGACGAGGCGGAAAACCGCCTGCATGCGCAGAAATCCATTCTCGCCTGGTGCCTCGGCGCCATCTGAGGTGTGAGGCAGGCGCCCGGCCGCTATCTTGACCTTTGGCGCAGGTGATCCCATCTGTGCGCTTTCTGATCGGGCCGCGCAGGCCCTGCGATTGGGCGTTCCAGCGCCAGGAGTACATTCATGTCGAACAGACAAGCAGAACTCGGCGAATTCGGTTTCGCCGGTGACGATAGCGTGGTGCCGTTCCAGGTCGAAGGGCTCGACGTGCGCGGCCGCGCCGTACAGCTCGGACCGCTGATCAACACCATCCTTGATCGCCATGCCTATCCCCAGCCGGTCGCGCGCCTGCTGGCGGAAACCATCGTGCTGACCGTCCTGATCGGCACATCGCTGAAGTTCGAAGGCAAGTTCACGGTCCAGACCAAGGGCGACGGCCCGGTCGACCTGTTGGTTGCCGATTTCACCACGCCGGAAAACGTTCGGGCCTATGCCCGTTTCGATGAGCAGGCGGTCGCGGATGCGGTGGCTCAGGGACGCGCGTCTCCGGAGGAATTGCTGGGAACGGGCGTGCTTGCCTTCACCATTGACCAGGGCACATTCATGCAGCCCTACCAAGGTATCGTTCCGCTTGACGGGAGTTCGCTGGAGGACATTGCCGGCGTCTATTTCCGTCAGTCCGAGCAGATCCCGACCCGGGTGCGATTGGGCGCCGCGGAGCTCTTCGATCGCGACGAGAACGGCAAGCCGCGCCGCACCTGGCGTGCCGGCGGCCTGATTGCGCAGTTCCTGCCCGAGGCGCCGGAGCGCATGCGCCTTCCCGACCTGCATGGCGGCGATGGGGACGATCGCGAAGGCGACCTGCATGGGGATGAAGCCTGGGACGAAGCCCGCATGCTGGTCGACACGATCGACGCCGACGAACTAACCGACCCGCAGGTCGGCGTGGAGCGGCTGCTGTTCCGCCTCTTCCACGAGCGCGGGGTTCGCGCCTTTGCCCCGCAGGCCGTGCATGACCGGTGCAATTGCTCGCGTGACAAGATCAAGGGCGTGCTGCAGGGCTTTTCCGCCGAGGAGATTGAACTCAGCACCGAGGAAGGCCAGATCACGGTGACCTGCGAGTTCTGCTCGACGAGCTATCACTATGCGCCGGACGAATTGACCCCGGCCTGAGCGCTTGTCCACGGCCGGGGTCACCCGGCCGTCTTCTAGGCGTGCGCCGGGCCAGGGCATGTGTCCTTCATGGGATATACCTGGTCATTCATCTATTCTAAATAGCCCTGTCCTAAGTTGTGGTCCAATCGGCTTTGAGGACTGCAATGCGGGTGCACGCTCGAAAATCTCCGACGGAAGGTGCGTTGAATGCGCCGGATCGCGCGGCTGAGCCTGTGGGAATGTGGTCTTTGCGCACCCTGTTGCGCAGCCTCAAGAGCCAGTACCATGCGTGGACCAGTGCCACCCGCCGTCGGGCCATGGCCGATGCCTATCGCCCGATCGTCCGCGGCTTCCTGCTGCCGGGCTGCGCTTATTATCTCTTCGTGACCTGGGGGCACTGGCAGGACGAGAGTGGCTTGCACCTTTTGTTTCTGGGCGGCCTAAGCCTGGCCACTGCGATCGCCTACGCCTTGTTTCGCTGGGTTCTTCTGCCGGCGGGCCGTACGCCGCTCGCACGGCTTGAGGTGGTTGGGCTAGGCACGAATGCCCTGATGTATGGCAACGTCGTCGCTTATATGGCGCTGCATTTCGAAGAGCAGAAGCTGATTTACTTCTTTCTGATGGCGGTCGTCTTCTCGACCACCGGGGTGACACTCCGGGCGACGCTTGCGAGCGTCATCATCTCCATTGCCAGCATGTTCTGGTTTGCCTCCAAGGCTTCCCCTGATATCGCGCACCAGTTCGCCTTTATCGGTGTCGCGACCTCGTTTGCCTCTCTCGGCATGGCGACGCTTCTGCGCAAGGCGATCTTGCGCCAGATCGATGCCCGTCTCTTTGCCGACCAACTGGCCGCCCTCGACAGCTTGACCGGAATCGCCAATCGCCGCTCCATCTTTGCCCGCATCGACACGCTTGCTGAAGGCAAGATGCCCTTCTGGCTGGGCATTCTCGATCTGGACGGCTTCAAATCCATCAACGACATCTACGGTCACGCCATAGGAGACCGGGTGCTGTGTGAGGTTGTCGATCGTCTTGGCCAACAAAGCGGCGCAGAGGTCCAGTTCGGCCGCATCGGCGGCGACGAGTTCGCCGTTCTGGTCATGGGCGAGCATGAGGCGACCGCGGTCGAGGCAATCGGCAACGCCCTGATTGCCGACATTAGTCGCCCTTACGACATGCAGCCGCTGCAACTGTCCATCGGCGGCACCATAGGATTTGCCTGTTTCCCAGCCATGGGCACGACCGCGCGTGAGATCTATGAGAAGGCAGATTTCGCCTTGTACCGCGGC
>NNBU01000683.1_pt1 | contig 21266 bp, 19 predicted proteins | sample 1173781 | NCBI WGS metagenome assembly NNBU01 (sample SAMN07173937, study PRJNA388173) | plant metagenome | biome: Plant school; feature: Soil; material: Symbiotic tissue of Blasia pusilla L.; isolation source: symbiotic tissue sample KVJ2 | host: Blasia pusilla | place: Norway: Troms, Kvaloya...
GCTGGAAGCCGATGCCGTAGGCGGCCTGCACCGCATATGCGGCACCGAACACGGTGGCAACCACCGGAATCACGTTMATCAGCGCCATGCACACCACGCGCAGMATGKCGGCCCAGCTGTCGGTGAAGGCCTGCACGATGGGCGACTTGGCCACTTCGCCCTTCTTGTCGACCTCGGCGAAGGCCGGTGTTTCGTCGACCTCGCGGCGGATGATGTAGCCGGCCACGATCACCAGGAAGCTCAGCAGGAACGGAATGCGCCAGCCCCACGAGTTGAAGGCGTCTTCAGGCATGTAGTGCGCCAGCGGCAGGAACACGGCGGCCGCCAAAATCTGGCCGGCCTGCACACCCTGCAGCGTGAAGCTCGCGAAGAAGCCGCGACGCCCGAAAGGCGCGTGCTCCAGAATCATCGAGCTCGCGCCCGAGATTTCACCGGCCACGGCAAAGCCCTGCACCAGGCGCAGCAGCACCAGCAGCGTGGGTGCCAGCAGGCCGACCTGGTCGTAGGTCGGCAGCAGGCCGACGGCCACGGTCGAGAAACCCATCAGGAACATGCACAGCACCAGCACCTGCTTGCGCCCGTGCGTGTCGCCCCAGTGGCCGAGCACGAAGGCGCCGATGGGGCGCGCGACGTAGCCCACGCCGTAGGTCGCGAGCGACGCGATGATGGCGGTCTTGGGGTCGCCCTTGGGAAAGAAGATCTGCGGAAAGATCAGCGCCGCCGCGGTGGCGTAGATGAAGAAGTCGTAGTACTCCAGCGCCGAGCCGATCCAGCCGCTTGCCGCGGCCTTCTTCGACTGGTGCCTGCCTTGCGGCTCATGGGCTGTGTTGGTGGCCATGTGTTGTCTCCAGTGTTGACAGGTAAGTAATCAGAAAAACCCGGCGAATCAGTCCTGCGCCTGCGACGCCATGCGCGCCGGTGCGTTGAGGGCACCGTACGCGTCGTAGTGGCCCACGCGCTGTGCGACCTCGAAGAACAGTCCGCCCTCGAAACTCTCGGTATAGATGTGCAGGTAGTCGCCGGCCGGCGAGCGGTCGAACAGCACGCCCGCTTCACGCATGCGCGCCAGCAGCTCGGGTGCGAGGTCGATGCGCGTGGCCAGGTCGTCGTAGTAGTTGTCCGAAATGGGCACGAAGCGCGTGCCGTTGGCGCGCAGCTTCGCGGCCGTGGCGAAGATGTCCGCGCAGCCCAGCGCGATGTGGTGCACCGCGCCGCCGCCGGTCACGCTCAGCGTGCGCGCGGTGCGGGTGCGCTGGCTCAGCGACACGTTCAGCACCAGGCGCAGGCTGCGCTCGGCGTTGGCCACGCCGCGGCTGCGGATCAACCCGAAGGGGTCGGCCAGCTCCAGGCTTTCGCCCGGTTCGAGCCCCAGCACGGCTCGGGTGAACAGCACCCAGGTGTCGAGCTGGTCGAGCGCCAGGCCCAGGGCCACGTGGTCGATGCGCTGCAGGCCGGCGTCGTTCGCATCGGTGCCCGCGTCTTCGAGCACGAAATCGGCCTCGTACAGGCCGTTGGCGCCCAGCGCCTCGGGCACGAAGTGAATCAGGTTGCCGCCAGGCGCCACGATGGCCGGCACGCGCAGCTCGTTCGGGCCGACCGGGCTGTCGTGCCGCTGCGAACGCATGGCGGTGGCGCGGCCCACGGCCGCGAGCGGGTCGTCGCAGCGCACGCCCAGCGCGCACACCGAGGTGCCGTGCGCGTCGAAGCGCTGCCGCGCGAAGGAGTCGGGCTGGGCGTTCACGATCAGGTTGATTTCGCCCTGGCGGTACAGCGTCACGGCCTTGGAGCGGTGCTTGCCGATGCGGCGAAAGCCCAGCTGCAAGACCACGGTGTGCAGCGTCGGGGCCGAGGCCTCGTCGGCCGCGAATTCGATGAACGACAGGCCCGACAGCGCCGGTGCCGGCGGCGGGTTGAACAGCTCCACGCGCTGCGGCTGCACGGGCTCGACGGCCGCCATGCGCTGGCGCGCCTCGCTCTCGAGGTACAGCAGCGAGCGCATCGCATCCACGGCGGTGCGGCGGTTGGGCGTCTCGCGAAAGATGTCGTTGAAGATCTCCAGCGACAGCGGCCCGGTGTAGCCCGCGCGCAGCACCTGCTCGAAGAAGCCGATGACGTCGAAGTCGCCCTGCCCCGGGAACGAGCGGTGGTGGCGCGCCCACTGCAGCACGTCCATGGCCAGCAGAGGCGCATCGGCCATCTGCAGGAAGAAGATCTTGTCGCCCGGAATGTCGGCGATGCCCGCCGGGTCGTCCTTCAGCGACAGCGTGTGGAAGCTGTCGAGAATCAAGCCCAGGTGCGCGTGGTCCGCCTGCTTCACGATGTGCCAGGCCTGGCCGTACAGCGAGGTGTGGCGTCCCCAGGCCAGCGCCTCGAAGCCCACGCGCAGGTTGCGGCGCGCGGCGCGCTCGGCCAGCTCGTGCAGCTGCGCGGCAGCCCGTGCCGGGTCGTTCAGGCACAGCGGCGACGTGTTGGAGCAGCACAGCACCAGGGGCGCGCCCATGGCTTCCATCAGGTCGAACTTGCGCTCGGCGCGCTCCAGGCTGCGGCGGAACTGCGGCTCGGGCATGGCCTCGAAGTCGCGAAACGGCTGGTACAGGTCGATCGTCAGGCCCAGGTCGGCCGTGATGCGGCGCAGGTCGCCGGCAGTGCCCTTGAAGTTGATGAAGTCGGCCTCGAACAGCTCGATGCCGTCGAAGCCGGCGGCCGCGACGGCTTCGAGCTTCTGGCGGAGGGTGCCGCTGAGCGATACGGTGGCGATGGAGCGGTGCATGGGGTGGACTTTAGAAACACCCGGCCCGCGCCACAATCTATTCGGAGGCCCGCTGATCGATCAGCGATCAAATACGTCCGTTAATCGCACGTAATRCGGGATACACCTAGGATCCGGGGCTGGCGTTGTACAGCCCGACCCCCTCGCGCCCCAGCCTTCAGTCGAGTTTGACCTTGGCGGCACTGATCACCTCGCCCCACATCGCGCGGTCGGCGTCGATGAAGGCCTTGAACTCGGCAGGCGTGTTGCAGCGCAGTTCACCGCCGTAGTCGCGCCACTTCTTGATGAGCTCCGGCGAAGTGCAGGCCTTCTGCATCGCGGCGTTGACCTTGTCGATGATGGCTTTGGGCGTGCCGACCGGCGCGAGGATGCCCTGCCACGCGATGGGTGCGTAGTCGGGCAGGCCTGACTCGGCAAAAGTGGGCACATCGGGGAAGCTTGGGTGGCGCTCCTTGCCGGTGATGGCCAGCAGCTTGAGCTTGCCCGCGCGGATGTTGCTGGCCGCGGCCGGCAGGCCGTCGAACATGAGTTGCACCTGCCCTGCGATGAGGTCGGTGTACGGGCTGCTGCTGTTGTACGGCACCAGGTTGGTGGCAACGCCCGCGGCGGCGTTGAACCATACGGCCGACAGGTGCGAATAGCTGCCGATGCCGGCCGTGGCCACGTCCATGCTGCCGGGCTTGGCCTTGAGCGCGGCGACGAGCGCGCGCTCGTCCTTGACCGCGATGCCCGGCGTGGCGACCAGGCCGGTGTTGAGCACGCCCAGCAGGCTCACGGGTGCGAAGTCGCGCTCGGCGTTGAAGGGCAGCTTCGAATAGAGATGCGGCACCACCGACAGCGAGCTGGTCGTGCCGATGTAGAGCGAGTAGCCGTCGGCCGGGGCCTTGGCGGCGACCTCGGTGCCGATGATGTTCGACGCGCCGGGGCGGTTCTCCACATAGAAGGTCTGGCCCAGGATGCGGGTGAGCTCGGCCGCGATCTCGCGCGCATTCGCATCGGGCCCGCTGCCCGCCGGGAAGGGGGCAATGATGCGCACCGCCTTGGTCGGGTAGTCGGACTGTGCCCACGCACTTGCGCCCGCCGACACGCACAACGCGAGCGCCATGCAGCGGCCAAAAGCCAAATTTCTGAATTTCATGGATTGTCTCCTGGTGTGATTTCATGTGTTCGAAACCTGCTCGAATCATACAAACACACCATCCATTGTCAATATGTGAGAATATTGATATTCTTTCAGTGAATCGAGCCAGAACGGGCTCGGGCTTTTTCGCGTGGAGACAAAACCGATGCTCGACCAGACCCCCTCCGACCTGCAGTTCAGCCATATCGGCCTGTATGTGAGCGACCTGCCCCTGATGGCCGGCTTCTACAAGCAAGCGCTGCGCTTCACGCAGACCGACGCTGGCGACCTGGGCACGGTGCAGCTCGTATTCCTCAGCCGCGACCCACGCGAGCACCATCAGCTGGTGCTGGCCACCGGGCGGCCCGCGGACATGGGCTTCAACGTGGTGAACCAGATTTCGTTCCGCGTGCCCGACATCGCCACGCTGCGCCAGTACCACGACCGCATGCTGGCCGGGGGCGCGCGCGACATGCACCCCGTCACGCACGGCAACGCCGTCTCGGTGTACTGCCGCGACCCCGAAGGCAACCGCCTCGAACTGTTCATGGACACGCCCTGGTACTGCGACCAGCCGCTGCGTGAACCCGTGGACCTGTCGCAGCCCGACGAGGCGATCCTTGCGCAGGCCGAGGCCATCGCCAAGCGCCTGCCCAGGTTCATGAGCCGCGCGCAATGGCAGGCCGACGTGGCGCGCCGCATGCAGGAAGACCAACGTGACTGAGCGCGCCGTGCACGACGTGGCCATCGTCGGCCTGGGCCCGACCGGCGCGATGCTGACCAACCTGCTGGGCGCGGCGGGGCTGTCGGTGGTGGTGCTGGAAAAAGAGAGCGGCATCTTCGCGCTGCCGCGCGCCATTCATTTCGACGGCGAGGTGCTGCGCATTCTTCAGGGCGCGGGGCTGCGCGACGCGGCGCTGGCCATCGCGCGGCCCGGCGAACAGGGCATGCACTTCGTCAACGGCGCGGGCGAGACGATGCTGATTCGCGGCGGCGCCACCGCAATGGGGCCGCACGGCGGCGCCAACAACTACTACTTTCACCAGCCGCAGCTCGAGGCGGTGTTGCGCGAAGGGCTCGCGCGCTTCGCCAATGTCGATGTGCGCCTGCGCCACGAAGTCCTGAGCGTCGACCAGGACGCCGACAGCGCCGTGCTGCAGGTGCGCGACCTTGAGGCGGACCGCACATCGAGCGTACGCGCCCGCTACGTGGTGGGCTGCGACGGCGCGCGTTCCCCCGTGCGGGCGCGCATGGGCAGCCCCATGACCGACCTCGGCCTGAAGCAGCCGTGGCTGGTGTTCGACGTGGTGCTCGAGGAAGACGTCGCGCTGCCGCAGCACACGGTCCAGCACTGCGACCCGGCGCGCCCCATGACGTATTGCAACGTCGTCGGCAACCGCCGACGCTGGGAAATCATGGTCCTGCCCGGCGACGACCGCGAAGCGATGCTGCGGCCCGAGGCGCTGTGGCGCCTGGTCGCGCCGTGGCTGCGGCCCGACCAGGCTCGGCTCGAACGCGCTGCGATCTATACCTTTCACTCGGTGATCGCACAAGGCTGGCGCAGCGCCCGCCTGTTGCTGGCCGGCGATGCCTGCCACCAGACCCCGCCCTTCCTCGGCCAAGGCATGTGCGCGGGCATCCGTGACGCGGCCAATCTCGCCTGGAAGCTGGAAGCCGTGCTCAGGCGCAAGGCTGCGCCTTCATTGCTCGACACCTACGAGTCGGAGCGTGCCCCGCACGTGCGCGCCCTGATCGAACTGGCCGTGCGCCTGGGCAACATCATCCAGACCACCGACCCTGCGCTGGCCGCCGAGCGCGACGCCAGGTTTCGCACCGGCCGCCCCGAGATCTTCGAGCTGCCGCCGCAGATGCTCGGCGCGGGCGCGTTCGACGCCACGCCCGGCACGCCCGCCGGGCGGCCCTTTCCGCAGCCGCGGCTCGACGACGGCCGCCTGCTCGACGAAGCGCTCGGCCCGCGCAGCGCCGTCATCGGCCATGCGCGGGCGCTGGCCTGCGCGGCACCCGCCACGGCCGAGCTGTGGCGCCGTGCCGGTGCCGTCGTCATCGACCGCCCCGACGCGTCGCTGAGCGCCTGGCTCGCCAGCAATGAAGCCCAAGCGGTGATACTGCGGCCCGACCGATACATCGTCGGCGTTGCGCGCACGGGGCTCGATCTGGATCGCATCTCGCAATACCTTCCCGCCGCGCCATGAAGTTCAAACCATTCGGAAGGAATTGGCGTGCCGGAAAAATCCATGTCCAGCCTGGGCCGCATGCTGGCCGTGCTGGACCTGTTCGACGACAGGCACCTCACGCGCACCGCGGACGACATCGCCGTGCAGCTCGAGGTGTCGCTGCCCACGGGCTACCGCTACGTGCGCCTGCTGCTGGAGGCCGGGCTGCTGCAGCGCGTGGAAGATTCGCACTACGCGCTGGGGCCGCGCATCATCTTGCTGGACCACTACATCCGCAAGGCCGATCCCGTGCTGCGCGAAGGCATTCCGGTGATGCGCGAGCTGGTCGCGGCCACGGGCTTCGATTGCGTCGCCTCGGGCGTGTTCGGCATGCAGGTGCTGGACACGCACCGCGAGATGGGCAGCACGCCGCCCACGCTGTCGTACGGGCGCGGCCGGCCGCGCCCGCTGTTCCTGGGCGGCGCGCCCAAGGTGCTGCTGGCCAGCTTCACACCGCCCCAGTTGCGCAAGGTGTTCGATGCACGCCAGGAAGAGGCCGTGCGCAGCGGCCTGCCGGCGGAGTGGAGCGACTTCCGCAAGCACTACGCGGCCATCCGCAAGGCGGGCCACTACGTGTCGATCGGCGAGCTGGAGCCGCAACTGGCGGCCGTCGCCGCGCCGATTCCCAAGGCCGACGGGGGTGCATGGGCCGCGATCTCGCTGGTCTTCGACACCGCCCGCCTGTCCATCGTCGACCTGGACAAGCTGGTCCAGCTGATCACCGAAGGCGCCGCGCGCATAGGAGGTCGACTGGCCCGGTAAACCGTTTTTTCAACCCCACTGCCCTCGGAGGCACACCATGAAACTCATCAGCTACCAACACAACGGCCAGGACAGCTACGGCGCCGTGCTCGGCGAACGCATCGTCGACCTGCGCGAAGTCTTCGGCGCACGCGCCACGGACCTCAAGGCGCTCATCGCCGCCGGACTGCTCGGGGAAGCGGCGCAGGCCGCGTCGAGCGCCAAGACCACGCTGCCGATGAGTGAAGTGACACTGCTGCCGGTGATTCCCAACCCCGGAAAGATCGTGTGCGTGGGGCTGAACTACGGCGACCACGTGCGGGAAACGGGGCGCGAGATCACGGAGAAGCCGACGCTGTTCCTGCGCGTCGCCGAATCGCAGGTCGCGCATGGGCAGGACATCGTCATGCCGCCCGAGTCGGGCAAGCTGGACTTCGAGGGCGAAATCGCGATCGTCATCGGGCAAGGCGGGCGGCGCATCGACGAAGCGCACGCCTGGGAACACATTGCCGGGTACGCCTGCTACAACGACGGCTCCATCCGCGACTGGCAGACCGCCACGCCGCAATGGACCGCCGGAAAGAACTTCTGGCGCACCGGCGGCTTCGGCCCCTGGCTGGTGACGAGCGACGACATCGCGCACGGGCAGGTCATGACGCTGGTCACGCGGCTGAACGGGCAGGAAATGCAGCGCACGACCACCGACAAGCTGATTCACAGCATTCCGCGCCAGATTGCGCACATTTCGACGTTCATGCCGCTGGCCCCGGGCGACGTGATCGTCACCGGCACGCCGGGCGGCGTGGGTGCCAAGCGCACCCCGCCCGTGTGGATGAAGCCGGGCGACGTGGTCGAGATCGAGGTCGACGCCATCGGCATCCTGCGCAACGGCATTCGCGCGGAGTGAGCGCGACAGCGCTTTCTTAGTTAAAGGCTGCGCCAGAAATCGATCAGCAGCTGCGTGAACTCCACCGGCCGCTCGGCCGCGCTCACGTGCGCCGCGTCGATGGTGGCCAGGCGCGCCCCCGGAATGGCCGCCACCATGGCCTCGGACATGGCCAGCGGCGTGGCCTCGTCCTGCAGGCCGCCGATGACCAGCGTGGGCACCGCGATGCGGCGGTTGCTCTCGCGAAAGTCGATGGCGGCCACGGCGTTGCAGCTCTCGATGTAGCCCTGCGCGTCGGTGCGCACCAGCGTGTCGTGCAGCGCCTTGGCGGCCGCCGCGCCTTCGGCCGTGCCCACGAAGGCCGGCGTGAGCCAGCGCGACACGGCGCCGGGCGCAATGGCGGCCACGCCCTTGGCATTGACCGTCTCGGCGCGCGCGCGCCAGGGCGCCTGGTCGGGGTAGTGGGCCGACGAGTTGGCAATGACCACGGTCTTCAGCAACTCGGGGTGCCGCACGGCCAGCGCCTGCGCGGTCATGCCGCCCATCGACAGGCCGACGAAATGCACCGGCTCGCCGCCCGCCTCGCGTGCGATGAGCTCGGCCGCGTCCTGCGCCAGCGTCTCGATGCGCAGCGCGCCGGGCACCACGTCCGATGCGCCGTGGTTGCGGTGGTCGTAGCGCACCACGGTGTGGGCGCGCGAAAGCAGCGCGGCCACGGCGTCCCACATGTGCAGGTCGCAGCCGAGCGCATGGCTGAGCACGACGATGGGGCCGTTGCCCTCGCGAACGACGTTCAAACGGGTCATGGTGTGGTTTCCTTTGTCGGGTGTGCAGGGTGTGCAGGGGGTTGGGAGTGTTGCAGGCGCGGCAGCCAGAAGAACGCAATGGCCATCAGCACGCAGCCGGCCAGCAGCATGGGCACGACCATCGGCCAGGCGCCGTGGGAGTAGCCGGGGTCGACGAACAGCGCGGCAATTTGCCCCACGCAGAACGCGACCATCATCATGCCGAAGCCCGACCACGACACGGCCCGCCCTGCCAGGTGCGGCAGGTCGCCCACGGCGCCCGCCTGCCCGCACGGTTGATGGATGCCGTGGCCCAGGCAGTACACCGCATGGCCCACCAGCAGCGGCACCGCGCTCAGCGGCAGCAGCAGGCAGCCCAGCGCCTGGATGACGGGGCCGGCCAGGCTCAGCGATGCGCCCAGCCGCACCGTGCGCACCGGCCCGTAGCGGCGCAGCAGCGTGCGGCACATGGTGGTGCTGAAGATGTAGACCAGCGAGCCGCCGGCCGGGATCCACCCGTACCACGCGGGCGACCAGCCCAGGTAGCCGATGTAGACCATGGGCGACAGCAGCAGAAAGCAGAACAGGCCGCCGTAGGTGGTCGCGGCCAGCGAGGCCCAGGCGCGAAACGACCGGCTCGCGAACACGGCGCGCGTGCTGCCGCGCGGCGCGGACGATTCGCCACTGCCCTGTGCGAACGGCCGGCGCGTTTCGCCGAAGGAGCGCCAGCACAGCGCGAGCAGCACCGAGGCGTAGAGCGCCATCGCCACCATCACCCAGCGCCAGCCCGCCCCTTGCACCAGCCAGGCGCCCAGCAGCGGCGCGGCCAGGCCGACCACGCCCAGCCCCGTGAGGCCGCGCGCCATCACGTGCGGGCCTTCGTGCGCGGGGTACAGGTCGCGCACCGCCGCACGCGCGCACACCAGGATGGCCGCCATCGAAAAGCCCTGCAGCGTGCGCCAGCCCGCGAGCAACGCCACGCTGCCCGCGAGCGCGCCGCCCAATGCGGCCAGCACATAGCAGGCGAGCCCCGCCAGCAGCACCGGCCGCCGGCCGAAGCGGTCGGCCAGCGGGCCGCACAGCAGCTGCGCAAAGCCGAAGGCCAGCACGAACAGCGTGAGGCTGGTGCTGGCCGAGCCGAGCTCGCCGGCAATGGCGGGGAGCGCGGGAAGATAGCTGTCGGTGGCCACCGGCTGCGCCGCGAGCAGCAGCGGCAGCAGCAAGGTGAAGCTGACGTCGAACCGGCCCTTGCGGGCGACCGGCGCGCTCACCGGGTGGCGGGTTGCGGTGACGAAGCGGCGGCCAGCAGGCCCTTCTCGCGCAGGATGTTCGTCGCAATGCCGAAGGCATGGTTGGCCACCGGCACGCCGCAGTAGATGGCGGCCATCATGATCACTTCCTTGATGTCTTGCGGCGTGAGGCGCGACTCGGTCGGACCGTCGAGCGCGGCGCGCACGTGCATCGCGAACTCCTCGTACGCGTGGATGCCCAGCATCATCGACAGCACCATGTAGCGGCGCGTCTTGTCGCCCAGCGCGGGGCGGCCCCAGATGTCGTTCCACGCATGGCGCGTGATGAGTTCCTGGAACTCGGCGTTGAACTCGTTGCGGTTGGCGAGCGACTTGTCGACCCAGGCGTCGCCGAGCACGCGGCGGCGGTTGAGCAGGCCGGACTCGTAGCCTTCGGCAGGCATCTCGGAGGCCGTTGGCGCGGCGGGAAATTCGGGGGCGGTCATTGCGAGAGTTCCTTGTGTTCGGTGAGCCGGGCCTGCAGCGCCTTCACTTCGGCGAGCGCGGTCTGTCCGGCATGGTGGGCGAGCGCGGGGTCGAACCATTCGTCGGCCGCGTCGCGCGGGAGTTCGGCGCGCAGCCGGTCGATGTTGGCGCGCATGCGCGCGGCGTCGACCTGCAGCCCGGGCAACGCACCCGCCATGGCGCGCATGCTGCCGTGCGCGGACATCAGCAGTTGCGGCCATTCGGCCAGCTCGGCCTGCCAGGCGCCGAGCGCGCGTTCGTGCTGTTGCGGCATGGCCCCGAGCAGCGCGGCCACGCGTTGCGGCGCGCGGTGCGCGGCGGCAATGGCCACCATCGAGGCCACCGGGTTGCGCTTGTGCGGCATGGCCGACGAGCCGCCGCGGCCGGGCTCGCTGGGCTCGGCCACTTCGGCCACTTCGTACTGGCCGAGCAGCGCGATGTCGACCGCGATCTTGCCGAGGCTGCCCGTCATCAGGCCGAGCTCGCAGCCCAGCGCGACCCACTCGTCGCGCTGCGTGTGCCACGTGGCGCCGGGGTCGCCCAGGCCCAGTTCCTTGGCCATGCGCTTGCGCACGGCCGGGCCCTGCCCCTTCATTTGCGCGAGCGTGCCCACGGCGCCGCCCAGCTGCAACTGCAGCGCGTGCCTGGCGGCCTCGCGCAGCCGGATGCGGCTGCGCACCAGCGGCGCGGCCCAGCCCGCGCACTTGAAACCGAAGCTGGTGACCGAGGCCGGCTGCATCAGCGTGCGCGCGAGCATCGGCGTTTCGGCGTGCGTGACGGCCAGGCGCAGCAACGCGTCGACGGCCTTGGCCAGGTCGGTTTCCACCAGCGCCACGGCCTCGCGCGTGACCAGCGACATGGCGCTGTCGATCACGTCCTGGCTGGTGCTGCCGAAGTGCACGAAGGGCGCGGCATCGGCATTGAACATGCCCACCGCGTCGCGCAGCGCCTTCACCAGGGGAATGGCGACGCTGCCGGCACGCCCGCTTTCGCGCACGATTTTCGGCACGTCGAACAGCTCGACCTTGCAGCTGCTGACGATGGAGTGCGCGGCGCTTTCGGGGATCAGCCCCTCCGCGGCCTGCGCCCGCGCCAGCGCGGCCTCGAAGCGAAGCATGGCGTCGACGAAGGCGCGGTCGCTGAAAGCACCGAGCGTTTCGGACGTGGAGAGAAAGCCTTCGAAAATGCTCATGCGGACACCTGCTCTTTCAATACTTCAATTGGGCCACGGCGCGCAATTCCTCCGGGGACGCTGTGCCGAATCCGAAGAACTCCAGGTACGCCGGAATCATCTCGAACAGCATGTCGGTGCCCACCTGCACCTGGCAGCCCTTGGCCTTGGCGGCCAGCAGCAGCGGCGTGAACTCGGTCTTCATCACGACCTCGCCGACGAAGGTGCCCGCATCGATGCGCTCCACGTCGAAGGGCAGCGGGTCGCTCTCCTTCATGCCCAGCGGCGTGGCGTTGACGACCACGTCGTAGCCGGCCGGGTCCTTCGAACCTGTGGCGACCTTCATCTGCGGATAGTGCTCGCGCAGCCGCGCGGCCAGCGCCTGTGCGGATGCATCGCTCATGTCGAACAGCATCAGCTCGGCGGCGCCGGCCGCCGCAATCGATGCGGCAATGGCCGAGCCCACGCCGCCCGTGCCCGACACCAGCACCCGCGTGCCCTTGAACAGGCGGCCCTTGCGCTCCACGCCGCGCACGAAGCCCGCGCCGTCGAACTGGTCGCCCAGCAGCGTGCCGTCGGGGCGCTTGAGGATGGCGTTGCACGCGCCGGCCACGCGCGCGGTGGGCGTCACCTCGTCGACCAGCGACATCGTCGTGACCTTGTGCGGCATGGTCACCAGCGCGCCGCGCAGGTTGCTGAACCTGAAGATCTGCGGCAGCGAAGCCGCGTAGTCCTCGGGCTTCACGCCCATGGGCACCACCACCGCGTCGATGCCCTGCTTGTCGAACCAGGGGTTGTAGATCATCGGGGCCTTGAAGGCCTCGGTGGGAAAGCCCAGGTGGGCGATGAGCGTGGTCTTGCCGGAAATCATGTGGCTCGTTTCTTTGAAAAATGGAAGGCTCAGGCCACGCTGGGCGAGTGATAGCGCAGGGGCTGCGCAATCTCCGCTTGCATGGCCGGCGGGTAGATGATTTCGCGCAGGAAGTTCGCGTCGGCCTGCAGCGCTCTCGCCGCGTCGAGGTGGCCGAAGTAGCGCAGGTAGTGCGGCATCTGCTGAATGAGCATTTCGAAGCCCGCCTGCGCATTGAGCCCGCGCGCGCGCGCCGCGCGCACCAGCGGCGTGGGCTGGTTGCGCAGCAGGATGTCGAACAGCGCGGCATGGGCGTCCATGCGCGTCACGTCGACCGGCAGCGCGTCGCCTTCGACCAGGCCCAGCGGCGTGGCGTTGATGACCAGGTCGTAGCCCTCGGGCGCATTGCTCTCCACCGCGACCACCGTCGCATCGAAGAAGGCATTCAGCTTCGCCGCCACGCCGGCCGCCTTGCCGGCCGCGCTGTCGAAGAAGGCGATGTGCTCCGCGCCGTTCACCGTGCCGCCTTCGGCCAGTGCCACGCCGATGGCCGCAGCGCTCACACCCGCGCCGAGGATCAGCACGCGCTTGCCGCGGAAGGGAATGTTGCAGTGGTCCAGCGCGCCGAGCAGGCCTTCGCCGTCGAACAGGTCACCCTCGAGCTGGCCGCCCTCGGTGCGGCGCACCACGTTGACCGAGCCCGCCACGCGCCCGAACAGGCCGCAGCCGTCGAGCAGGTCGACCACCAGCGGCTTGTGCGGCGGCGCAATCACCATGCCGCGCACGTTGCGCGCCAGGAAGGCCGACTTGAAGAACACCGCGAAGTCGCGCACCGGCACCTGCATGGGCAGCAGCACGGCGTCGATCTCGTAGCGCTCGAAGGCGGCGTTGAACATGCGCGGAAGCCGCACATTGCGAACCGGGTCGCCCGGAATCAGGTACGCCTGGGTGCTGCCGCGGATGGAATGGCTCATGTGCTTGCTTCCGTTCGTCAATCGCTCGTTTCGAGACCGAATGCCTCGCTTTATAGACCCTTCGCCTCACCCTTGCTGCCTTAGGGAGCTTCAAACGTGCGATTATCGAACTTCAAAAATCGATCATCGTTCAATTCGAGGGTTTTCAGGGGTGCCGCCGGCGCCCATCGCCCCCTCTACCGAAGGCACACTTCCGCCATGACGAAGGACAGCAAGGACCTGGACAAGGACGACGCCGCACCGCCCGCGGGGCTGGACAAGCGCGACTGGATCGCCGGGCTGGAGCGCGGCGTGAGCATCATCGAGGCCTTCGACGACGCCAACCCGCGCCTGACCGCCAGCCAGGCCGGCCAGCGCACGAACATGACCCGCACCGCCGCGCGGCGCTACCTGCTCACCTTGCAGCACATGGGCTACGTGGCGAGCGACGGCAAGCTCTTCTGGCTCACGCCGCGGGTGCTGCGGCTGGGGCAGTCGTACCTGGAGTCGGCCCGCCTGCCGCGCGTGGTGCAGCCCTTTCTGCAGCGCGTGGCGGCCGGCACCAACGAGTTTGCGTACCTGAGCGTGATGGACGGCGACGAGGTGGTCTACATCGCGCGCAACGGCCCCAACCGCAGCATGAGCACCGGCTACGTGCTGGGCGCGCGCGTGCCGGCGCAGGTGACGGCGTCGGGCATGCTGATGCTTGCGCTGCGCAGCGACGCCGAGCTCAACGAATGGCTGGCGACCAAGACGCTGACCGTGTTCACCTCGCACACCATCGCGAGCATGGAGCGCATGCGGCTGGAGCTGGCGCGCATCAGGGCGCAGGGCTGGGCGCTGTCGGAGCAGCAGCTCGACCTGAACTCGCGCGGCATCGCCGCGCCGCTGCGCGACCGGCACGGCACGCTGGTGGGCGCGCTGAACATCACGATGCCGATGGGGCATGAGAGCTCGGAAGACGCGGTGGCGCGGGTGCTGCCGGTGCTGCGCGAGACGGCGCAGGCGATGCGCAACCTGATCTGATGCACTGACAGCATTCCGACAGCATCCACAGTGCAGGATGCGCACTTCCCCCAAAAAGACGGAGACACGCACCATGTCGGAACCCTTCCTGAACGACGCACACACCCGCCGCCACTGGCTGCAAGCCGGCGGCGCACTCACCCTGGGCGGCCTGCTGCCGTCGCTGGCCTCGGCGCAAGAGACCTGGCCCAGCAAGTCGATTCGCTTCGTGGTGCCTTTCGCCCCAGGCGGCAGCTCTGAAATCGTCGCGCGCTCGACCGCCGCCGAGCTCTCGCGCACCCTTGGCCAGAGCGTGTTCGTCGACAACAAGCCCGGCGCGGCCGGCAACATCGCTATGAGCGAAGTGGCGCGCAGCACCGACCAGCACACGATCATCCTGGGCCACATCGGCACGCTGGCGGTCAACCCGTACATCTTTGCCAAGCTGCCCTACGACGCGAACAAGGACTTCAAGCCCGTGAGCCTGCTGGCCAAGGTGCCCAGCCTGTACGTGGTGCACCCCGACGTGCCGGCAAAGAACCTGAAGGAGTTCATCGCCTACGCCAAGTCCAGGCCCGGCAAGCTCAGCTACGGCTCGGCGGGCAACGGCAGCGCGGGCCACCTGGCCTTCGAGTACCTGAAGATGACGGCCGACGTGTTCATGCTGCACGTGCCCTACCGCGGCACCGGCCCGATGGTGACCGACCTGCTCTCGGGCCGGCTCGATGCCTCGGCCATCGGCGCGGCGGCCATCATTCCGTTCATCAAGGCGGGCAAGGTGCGCTGCATCGCGACCGGCTCGGCCAAGCGCCTGGCGCAGCTGCCCGACGTGCCCACCGTGGCCGAGCAGGGCTTTCCGGGCTTCGAGATGACGCAGTGGTACGGCATGCTCGCGCCGGCCAACTTCACGCCGGCCAACCTGGCCAAGCTCTCGGCCGAGACCATGAAGGCCGTGAAGTCGCCCGACTCGATGCAGCGCCTGACGGCCGACGCCGCCGAAGCCGTCGGCGGCACGCCGGAGCAGTTCGCGCAGTTCATCACGGCCGAACAGACCCGGTGGCAAAAGGTGATCGCCCGGGCAAACATCAAGCCGGACTGAGCGTTTCAGGCCCTAGCATCGGCGCCATGCGCATCCTGCTGGCCGAAGACGAACACACCCTGGGCACCTGGCTCTGCAAGGCACTGGAGCATGCGGGCATCCAGGTCGAATGGGTGGACGACGGCCGCCTGGCCGACCGGGCGCTGCAGCAGCGCGAGCACGACGCGCTGGTGCTCGACCTGGGCCTGCCGGGCATGGACGGCCACACGGTGCTGCAGCGGCTGCGCGAGCGCGACCAGCGGCTGCCCGCACTGATCCTCACGGCGCGCGACTCGTTGAGCGAGCGGGTGGCCTCGCTCAACGCGGGCGCCGACGATTTCCTCGCCAAGCCTTTCGCGCTGGCCGAACTCGAGGCGCGCCTGCACGCGCTGGTGCGGCGCGCGCGCGGCGTCGAGCATCCGCGCCTGGCCTGCGGCGCACTGGTGTACGACGGCGCACGCAAGCACTTCACGCTGAACGGCGAGGCGCTCGCCCTGTCGCCGCGCGAGCTGGCCGTGCTGCGCGTGCTGGTGCAGCGCAGCGGCGAGCCGCTGTCGAAACAGCAGATCCTGGAGCGCGTGTTCTCCGACGACGAAGAGGTGCACCCCGAGGCGGTGGAGGTGTTCGTCTACCGGCTGCGCAAGCGGCTGGACGGCAGCGGCGTGCGCATCGTCACGCTGCGCGGCCTGGGCTACGTACTGGAAACCGACTGACATGGGCTCACCCCCAGGCTTTGCGCACCTCGTGTCGCTTCTCCTCCCCTCTCGCCGGGGGCAACACCGGCGGCCCGGCGGAGCCACGGCGTGAGCCGCATTGCGCGCATGCGCCAGAGACTCAAGCGCGCGAGCCTTTGGCAGCGCCTGGCGCTGCTGCTGTTCCCCGCCCTGCTGATCGTGACCGGCATCGAGCTGTGGATGACGCGGCATGACGCGCTGGCCGCCGCCAACGCGGCCTACGACCGCTCGCTGCTGGGCGCGCTCAAGTCCATCGATGCCAACATCTCCACCGCCTCGGGCGGCCTGTCGGTGGAGTTGCCGTACACGATGTTCGAGTTCTTCGAGCTCACGGCCAGCGGGCAGGTGTTCTTTCGCGTGGCGACCTCCGACGGGCTGGTCGAGCTGGGCAGCGCCGACCTGCCCGCGCCGCCCGCCGCGCTCGCCATGGGCGTGCCGGCCTTCTACGACGCCACCTACTTCGGCGAGGCCGTTCGGCTCGCGGCCTACCGGCGCGACCTCGACCGCGCGCCGGCGGGCAGCACCGGGCGCAGCGTGCTGATCCAGGTCGGAGAAAGCACGCGCTCGCGGCAGGAGTTCAGCGCGCGCTTCGTGCGTAGCGCGGCCTTGCGCGACGGGCTGGTGCTGGCGATGCTGCTGTGCGGCACCGCGCTTGCGCTGGCGGCTGCCTTGCGGCCGTTGTCGCGGCTCGCGCGCGAGGTGCAGGCCCGCACGAGCGACGACCTCACGCGCATCGCCGAGACCGACCTGCCCGCCGAGGTGCGCCCGCTGGTGGCGGCGGTCAACCAGCAGATGTCGCGCACGCAGGCACTGGTGACGCAGCAGCGCCAGTTCCTGGACGATGCCTCGCACCAGCTGCGCACGCACCTCACCACGCTGCAGATGCAGGCCGACTACGCGCGGCGCGAGCAAGACCCGGCGCAGGTGCAGGCGGCGCTCGATGCGCTGGGCACCGAGATCGGCCGCGCCACGCGCAGCGCGCAGCAGCTGCTGGCGCTGGGCCGCAGCGACACGGTGTCGGTGGAGCCCGCCGCCTTCGACATGGCCGCGCTGCTGCGCGAAGTGGCGCTCGACCTGCTGCCGCTGGCGCGCGCCAAGCGGATCGACCTGGGCATTCATTCGCCCACGCCCGAATTCCTTGCTGTGGCCGACCGCGGCCTGCTGCGCGAAGCCTTGAGCAACCTGGTCACGAACGCCATCACCTACACGCCGGCCGAAGGCACGATCACGCTCTTTGCGGCAGGCGACGCCGCAGGCTGGAGCCTCAACGTCGAGGACGATGGCCCGGGCCTGAGCGCCGAGGAACGCACCGCGCTGGGCCAGCGCTTCCGGCGCGGCGCGCGCGCGGGCAAGGGCGGCTTCGGGCTCGGGCTGGCCATTGCGCGCTCGATCGCGCAGCGGCACCAGGGCGAGCTGCGGCTCGAAGCACGCGAGGCCGGGCGCGGGCTGCATGCGATCATCTGGTGGCCGCGCACACCGGCCCCCACCGCCCCCTGACGCGACTGCCGCCATGCCCTTGCAGACCACCCGCCGCCATGCACTTCGCGCGCTGTCCGCGCTGCTGATGCCCTGGCTCGGCACGCGCGCCGCAGCGGCCGGCGATCCGTCGCAGGACGCCGCCGACTGCGTCATTCCCGCCAAGGCCGGCGGCGGTTTCGCATTGACCTGCGCCCTTGCACGCGACGCGCTGCAGGCCGTGCGGCCCGCGCGTCCGCCGCTGGGCCAGCGCTACCTGCCCGGCGGCATCGGCGCCGTCGCGTTCGACCGCATCGCCACCGGCCAACTCGGCGGGCCCGGCACGCTGGTGGCGTTTTCGAGCGGCTCGCTGCTCAACCTGGCACAGGGCCGCTTCGGCCCGCACCCGCCGTCGGCCGTGCGCTGGATCGCCACGCTGGGCACCGACTACGGCGTGATCGCCGTGCACCGCGACTCGCCTTACAAGCGCCTGCAGGACCTGGTCGCCGCGCTGCGGCAAGACCCGTCGCGCATTGCCTTCGGCGCGGGCGGCACCGTCGGCAGCCAGGACTGGGTGAAGGCCGCACTGCTGGTGCGCGCGGCGGGGCGCGACCACAAGGCGATGCGCTTCGTGTCGTTCGAAGGCGGTGGCGACGCATTGAGCGCGTTGCAGGGCAAGCATGTCGACGCCTTCCCCGGTGATGCGGCCGAAGCGCTGCAGGCCATGGCCGGCGGCGCGGCGGTGCGGCTGCTGGCGGTGCTGTCGGACCAGCGCCTGGGCGGCGCGCTCACCGGCGTGCCGACGGCGCGCGAGCAGGGTGTGGACATCGTCTGGCCCACCGTGCGCGGCCTGTACCTGAGTGCGGACGTGCCCGAAGCCGCCGTGCGCGCCTGGACCGCCGCATTCGCCGAAGCCACGGCCGCGCCGGGCTACGCGGCGCTGCGCGAGCGGCACAGCCTTTATCCTTTCGCGCTCACCGGCGCCGCACTCGACGACTACGTAAAGGCGCGCATCGCCGTCTATCGGGCGCTCGCGGAAGAACTCGGCTTGCGCCGCTGGAAGCCCTGAACACCCCACGCCCCATCGCCTCATGACCGAAGACGACATCACCCAATACATCATCGACATGCTCGGCGGCGGGCGTTTCACGGTGGCCGACGACGACAGTTTTTTCTTTCACGACGCGACCGGCAAGTTCCCCTTTGCGGCCCTCGTGACGAAAGACAACGCGCTCGACAACGCATCGAAGCTCGACCGGGCCGGGGTCTTCCGGCTGGACATCGGCGTGGGCCAGGAGAGCTTCCGTTCGCTCTTCGGCGAGCCACAACAGGAAGACCAGGAAGGCGCCGACTTCACGGCCATCGACCGGCTCATGCCGCACCCGGTGCACGGAAAGATGCATTGGGTCAGCGTGATCAACCCGAGCCGCAAGACCTTCGAGACCGTGAAGCCGCTGCTTGCGCAAGCCCGGCGCCTGCGTTCGGCGCGCGAGCACGACGCGGACGAAGAGGACGGAGAGGACGGCCCTGGCCCCAAAGGCTGACCCGTGAAAGGCGCAGCGTCCCACGTTCGGTGTGGCGCCCCCGGCCACCATGCGTTCATGACCGATCCACGCAATGTCGCGCACGACAAAAAAGTGCAGCAAGAGAAAAAACACCACGGCGAAGAAATTGCTCCCGGCGCCATTCACGCGCCTCAGCCGGGACAAAAGCCGGCACTGAAGCATGAGGAAGAGGCGCCGCCCAAGGACGACACGCCCGCTTCGAGCTGATTTTTCGGCCGACCCAGCACCGAGCAGACACGCCCGGAAAAACCACGCTCCCACATCGCGGAAAAACCTGGCCTTCGGGACGCGCGCCCAAGGTCAATGACTACAGGCGATGTAAACCTAAGCGCTCATTTCCAGAGCGCCTGGGCGAGGCAAGGTGAACTGCTTCCCCCACCTGGGGGATTCAACTTCACAGGGAATAACAAAAATGCCGGAGCTGGTAATTTCAGTCGATGGCGACGTGTCGCAGGTCATGCTGATCAAGCAGCGCACCTCCGTAGGCCGCCGCATGGATCGCGACGTCGTTCTCGACAGGCCGACAGTCAGCAGCAAGCACGCCGCGCTGCATTTGGACGGCGGCAAGGTTGTCATTGAGGACCTCGGCAGCACCAACGGGACCTGGGTCAACGGTGTGCGGGTCGGAAAGCACACGCTTGAGGACAACGACTTCATCGAGATCGGCGGCTGCTACATCCTGTTCGTCGACCGGAAGGAAAGCAGCCCCATCGGCGCAGGCGTCGAGCAGGGAACGTCGCTGCCGATGGCCGCCGAGTTCGCGCCGACGGAACCCGCTGCGGCCGATGTGCTGCGCACGCCCGTGTTGCGGGTGCTCTCCGGACGCAGCAAGGGCAAGGAGTTGCCGCTGCACAAGGTCGTGACCACCCTCGGTACGCCCGGCGTGGCCGTGGCCGCAGTCACGCGGCGCAGACAAGGCTACGTCGCCTACAGCGTGATGGGCACCGTCACGCTCAACGGCACGCTGCTGGACACCGAGGCGGTGGCGTTGAGAACGCACGACGTGCTGCAAATCGACCGTGACACGCGACTCGCGTTCATCGCGCCGACCTGAAAACAGGCGCCGTCAAGCCGCCTTCAAGAACACCTCGTGGTCCGGCGCGAAGTTGACGTGCAGCGGCAGCATCGCGCCACCCAGCGCACACGCCAGCGCCCCCGCCCTGCCGCCGTGCACCTGCGGGCGCCACAGGCCTTCCCAGTTGCAGCGGTCCAGCGCGGCGCGCGTGCGCTCCAGCAGGGCCTGCAGCAGCACGCGCGACATCGAGCCGTCCACCACCACGTCGGCCAGGTCGAGCATGGCGGCGCCGCTCACGATGGCGTGCGCCAAGGCATGCGATGCGCTTTCGAGCCAGGCCTGCGTGCTGGCAGCAAAGGGCGGCTGCAACGCCCGGTCGTCGTAGGCGGCCGTGGCATCCAGGCCTTCGCCGGCCAGGCGTTGCTCCAGCTCCCACAGCGAGGCCTGTGCGATCAGTTGCGTCGGCAGCGCACCACCGCTCGTCGGCGGCTGCACCGGCAATGACGCAAGGGCACCCGCATTGCCGTGCGCGCCCGCGTGCAGGTGCGAGTTGATGACCAGCCCGCCGCCCACGAAGGTGTCCACGAAGATGTACAGGAAGCTCTTCAGGTCGTGCCCGCGTCCCGCCACCAGTTCGGCCACGCAGGCGGCCACCGTGTCGCGCGCGAAGCTCACCGGCACGTCGGTGCGCGCGCGCACCTCGGCGGCCAGGTCCATCTGGTTCCACAGGTCGGCCTGCGCCTTCGACAGGCCCAGCGTGCGGTGCCAGCCGCCGAGCTGGAACGGCGCGGCCAGCCCCGCGCCCACGTTGCGCGCGGCCAGCGGCCCGAGCCCGTCGCGCAGCCGGTGGATGTGATGCGCAATGGCGGGCAGCAGCTCGTCCGCGTCGGGAAAGTCGTAGCTGATGGCGTGGCGCTCGCGCACCTGCGCGGTGAAGTCGATCAGCAGCCACTCGGCGCCGCGCCGGCCCACCTTGATGCCGATGGAGAACGCGCCGTCGGGGTTCAGCGCCAGCGGCACCGAGGGCTGGCCGATGCGTCCGCGCACACGGCTCTGCTTGACGATGAGGCCGTCTTCCTCCAGCCGCGCGGTGATGAGCCCGATGGTCTGCGCGCTCAGCCCGGTGAGCCGCGCCAGGTCGGCCTTGGGC
>NNBU01000390.1_pt1 | contig 21236 bp, 20 predicted proteins | sample 1173781 | NCBI WGS metagenome assembly NNBU01 (sample SAMN07173937, study PRJNA388173) | plant metagenome | biome: Plant school; feature: Soil; material: Symbiotic tissue of Blasia pusilla L.; isolation source: symbiotic tissue sample KVJ2 | host: Blasia pusilla | place: Norway: Troms, Kvaloya...
GCTGGACTTCGGCGTGGCGCACACCGACCAGCACTACCACGTGCCCTTGCTGGTGAGCCCGTGGAGCTACTCCACCTACCGGGGCTCCTGAGGTCAGTCGCCTTGCTGCTGTCCTTCGGTCAGGGTGTCGAGCTGGAAGCGCCCGCTCTTGTCCCACAGCCAGGTGTCGGTCCACGTGACCGCGCCGAGGCGGGTGGCGGCGGGGAAGGGGGCGGCCTGCAGCACGGCGCGCTCGATTTCGGCAATGACCTCGGGCGCATGCTGCGGCGCGCGCAGCCAGTGCATCGACACCACCTTGCCGCCCGCGTCCAGGTTCACCTGCAATGTGCCGACCGCATAAAGAATGGGCGGCAGCTGGCCGCCGTAGATGCGCGAGCGGTTGATGTCGTAGATGTGGCGTGCCGCATCGCGGCGGTACTCGCGCGCGGTGGCGGCGCTCGAAGCGCGCGGCACGCGGCCGGAGGCGGATGCGCCCGGCGCGGACGCACTGCTCAGCTGGCCGGGAACGGCCCCCGGGCCGGTGCTGCCGCAGCCGGCGAGCCACAACACGGAAAGAACGGAAGCAGCAAGTGCAAGGCGGCGGGGGGTAAGCTGGCGATTCATCGCCGGGTTTATACCGTGAGTCTTCATGGCCCGGGCAACCGAAGGTATCGCTCATGAGTGGCGCAGTGGACCAGTTGCTCGCGCGTCTTCGCCATGAAGACGCCGTGCTGGTGCGCGTCGAGTCCACCCAGGGCTCGGCGCCGCGCGAGGCCGGCACCTGGATGGCGGTGTGGGCCGACGGCCTCACGGCCACCATCGGCGGCGGGCAGCTCGAGTTCCAGGCCACGAAGGAAGCGCGCGACCTGCTGGCCGGCACACGCGCACCGTTCGACGGCATCCAGCGCTACCCGCTCGGCCCGAGCCTGGGGCAGTGCTGCGGGGGCGTGATGTTCCTTTCTTACCAGCGCATCACCGCATCCGATGCGCCGGCGCTGCAGCGCGAGCTGGTCGCGCAGCTCCGGCCCGTGGCGCTGTTCGGCGGCGGCCACGTGGGTGCCGCGCTGGCGCGCCTGCTGGCCGCGCTGCCGTTCGCGGTGCGCTGGATCGACAGCCGGGACGGCGTGTTCCCCGACGAACTCCCCGCGCAGATCGACACCGAGCATTCCGAGCCCGTGCAGGACGCCGTCGCCGCGCTGGCACCGGGCAGCCGCGTGCTGATCATGAGCTTCAGCCATGCCGAAGACCTCGACATCGTCATCGCCTGCCTGAAGCGCCTGCGCGAGCGCAACGACCTGCCGTACATCGGCCTGATCGGCAGCAAGACGAAGTGGGCCACCTTCAGCCACCGGCTCGAAGCGCGTGGGTTCGGTGCCGATGAGCTCGCCCGCATCACCTGCCCGATCGGCGTGCCCGGCATCACCGGCAAGGAGCCCGAGGTGATCGCCGTGGCGGTGGCGGCACAGTTGTTGCAATCGCTCGGTTGAACAGGGTTTTCCCGGCGGCGACGCTTTTAAAAAACCAACCCGTCCCTTGCCAAAACTGTATACACTTTCGGTCCACAACAAGCCGCAGCGGAGCGAGGCCCATTTCATGGAGCCTGCGTTCGCGGCACTTTCTCTGCTTACAGTGCCCGCGGTGGTGAGCAGGCTGAAACCCCTTCCCGGCGCCCCCGCGCGCCGGCTGGGTTGAGAGAGAGCACATGGAAAGCTACTACCTCGACTGGGCGAACCTGCTGCTGCGCTGGGTCCACGTCATCACCGCCATCGCATGGATCGGCGCCTCCTTCTACTTCGTGATGCTGGACAACAGCCTCGAGAAGCCGCAGGACCCCGAATCGCTCGACAAGGGCGTGGGCGGCGAGCAATGGGCCGTGCACGGCGGCGGCTTCTACAACATGCAGAAGTACGCGCTGGCGCCCAAGAAGCTGCCGGACCACCTGCACTGGTCGTACTGGGAAAGCTACAGCACCTGGATCACCGGGTTCTCGCTGTTCACCATGTCGTACCTGTGGAACGCGAGCACCTACCTCATCGACAAGTCCAAGATGGACTGGCAACCGGGCGCCGCCATTGCCGTGGCGCTGGCCTTCTTCGTGGTGTTCTGGATGGTGTACGACGGCATCTGCCAGATCTTCGGGCGCCGCAAGAACGGCGACACCATCGTCGGCGTGCTGATCGCCCTGTTCATCGTCTTCGCGACCTGGCTGGCCTGCCAGTGGTTCGCGGGCCGCGCGGCCTTCCTGCTGGTGGGCGCCATGATGGCCACGACCATGAGCGGCAACGTGTTCTTCTGGATCATTCCCGGCCAGCGCAAGAACGTGCAGGCACTGCGCGAAGGCCGCCCGGTCGACCCGGTGCACGGCCAGCGCGGCAAGCAACGCAGCGTGCACAACACCTACTTCACGCTGCCGGTGCTGTTCGCGATGCTGAGCAACCACTACAGCTTCACCTACACGCACAAATACAACTGGATCGTGCTGCTGCTGATCATGCTCGGCGGCGCGGCCATTCGGCAGTTCTTCGTGGTGCGCCACCGCTTCAAGCTGGGCAATGCGGGCAACCCGCTGCCTTATGCGCTGGTCGGCATCGTGGTGCTGGGCCTGACCATCGTGTGGATGAAGCCCGAGCCCGTGGCGGCGCCGGTGGCATCTGCCGCGGCACCGGCGGTGCCGTTCTCGCAGGTGCAGAAGGTGCTCGAGCAGCGCTGCTTCATGTGCCACGGCCCGGCCGTGCAGATGAAGAACGTGCGCGTCGACTCGCCCGAGCAGGTGGCCGCGCATGCGCAGGCGATCTACCAGCAGGTGGTGGTCACCAAGATCATGCCGATGAACAACGCCACGGGCATCACCGACGAAGAGCGCGCCCTCATCAGCCGCTGGTTCCAGGCCGGCGCAAAGACCAACTAGACACGACACAAGCAGACCGGCGGGGGCGGGTCACGGTCCGCAGCACAATCGCCGGACTGGAGACAACGCAGATGACCGCACCGACACCATCCTTCGGCACCGCCCCCGATCCGCGCGAAGCCCCGCGCGCTTTTCTGGAACATCTCTACCGCGTGGCGGTGGACCGCGCGCTGCCGCTGTCCACTCTGGGCGCCCACCTGCCGCCGCCGCCGGACCCGCGCAAAGGCCGCACGCTGGTGCTGGGCGCGGGCAAGGCGGGCGGTTCGATGGTGCAGGCGCTCGAAGCGCTGTGGCCGGCCGATGCGCCGCTGTCGGGGCTCGTCGTCACCCGGTACGAACACATTCCGCCGCGCCCCGAGGGCGTGCCGCAGCGCATCGAGATCGTCGAGGCCGCGCACCCGGTGCCCGACGCGGCGGGGCAGCAGGCCGCCGAGCGCATGCTGGCGCTCACGCAGGGCCTGACGGCCGACGACCTCGTGCTGTGCCTGATTTCGGGCGGCGGCTCATCGCTGCTGGTGCTGCCGGCCGAAGGCCTGACGCTGGCCGACAAGCAGCGCATCAACAAGCAGCTGCTCGACAGCGGCGCCGGTATCGGCGAGATGAACTGCGTGCGCAAGCACCTGTCGCGCATCAAGGGCGGCCGGCTGGCCGCGGCCTGCGCGCCGGCCCGCGTGGTGACGCTGACCATCAGCGATGTGCCGGGCGACGACGCCGCCGTCATCGCCAGCGGCCCGACGGTGCCCGACGCCACCACCTGCGCGGACGCACTCGCCATCCTCGACCGCTACGCCATCGAGGTGCCCGCGCCGGTGCGCGCCCGACTGGCAAGCGGCGAACTCGAAACGCCCAAGCCGGGCGACGCGGTGTTCGAAGGCCATGAAACGCACATGATCGCCACGCCCCAGCAGTCGCTCGAAGCGGCCGCCAAGGCCGCGCGCGAGGCAGGCGTCGAGGCGCACATCCTCAGCGACGAGATCGAAGGCGAGTCGCGCGAAGTCGGCAAGGTGCATGCCGCGCTGGCGCGCGCCGTGGCGCACCGCGGCGAGCCCTTCGCGCGCCCCTGCGTGATTCTTTCGGGCGGCGAGACCACGGTCACCATTCGAGCGCGCCAGCCCGGCCAGGCCAAGGGCCGGGGCGGGCGGGCCGGCGAGTTCTGCATGGGGCTGGCGGGGGCCCTCATGGGCCAGCCGCAGGTGTGGGCATTGGCGGCGGACACCGACGGCATCGACGGCGTGGAAGACAACGCCGGCGCCTTCGTCACGCCAGACACGCTGGCACGCGCCGCCGCGGCGGGCCGCAAGCTGTCGGACCACCTCGACCGTAACGACGCGTACGGCTATTTCGACGCCGTGGGTGACCTTTTCGTGACCGGGCCGACGCACACCAACGTCAACGACTTCCGCGCATTGCTGATCCTGTAGGCGACAGGGGGGCTTGGCCCCTGCCGGGCGAGCGTCGCGAACTCGGGTTAATCTATGCACCCGGCGGCCCCGGGGCCGTCTTTGCCGCCGTTGTCGCCAGCGCGCCCTTGCCGGGTGCCGCACCGCAGACCCAGATTCCCCTTTTTCATCCCCCAGTCCTCGAAGGAAAAATTCGCATGACCGCCTCCTACACCGACACCCGCCTGCTGATCGACAACGAATGGGTCGACGCCACCGGCGGCAAGACGCTGGACGTCGTGAACCCCGCCACCGGCAAGGTCATCGGCAAGGTGGCGCATGCCAGCATCGCCGACCTCGACCGTGCCCTGGCCGCCGCCCAGCGCGGCTTCGACAAGTGGCGCAACACCCCCGCCAACGAGCGCGCCGCCGTCATGCGCCGCGCTGCCGGCCTCATCCGCGAACGCGCCGGCGACATCGCCAAGCTGCTGACGCAAGAGCAAGGCAAGCCGCTGGCCGAGGCCAAGGGCGAAACCCTGGCCGCCGCCGACATCATCGAATGGTTCGCCGACGAAGGCCGCCGCGTCTACGGCCGCATCGTGCCCTCGCGCAACCTGGCCGCGCAGCAGCTCGTACTGAAGGAGCCGCTGGGCCCCGTCGCGGCGTTCACGCCATGGAACTTCCCGATCAACCAGATCGTGCGCAAGCTCGGCGCCGCACTGGCCACCGGCTGCTCGTTCCTGGTGAAGGCGCCTGAAGAAACCCCGGCATCGCCCGCCGCGCTGCTGCAGGCTTTTGTCGACGCCGGCATTCCGCCCGGCACCGTGGGCCTGGTGTTCGGCAACCCGGCTGAAATCTCGAACTACCTGATCGCCCATCCGATCATCCGCAAGGTCACCTTCACCGGTTCGACCCCGGTCGGCAAGCAGCTGGCCGCACTGGCCGGCTCGCACATGAAGCGCGTCACGATGGAACTCGGCGGCCACGCCCCGGTGATCGTGGCCGAGGACGCCGACGTCGCGCTGGCCGTGAAGGCCGCCGGTGCCGCCAAGTTCCGCAACGCGGGGCAGGTCTGCATTTCGCCGACCCGCTTCCTGGTGCACAACAGCCTGCGCGAAGAGTTCGCCCGCACGCTGGTCAAGTACACCGAAGGCCTGAAGCTCGGCGACGGCCTGGCCGAAGGCACGACCATCGGCCCGCTGGCCAATGCCCGCCGCCTGACGGCCATGGCCCATGTGCTGGACGACGCGCGCAAGAAGGGCGCCACCGTGGCGGCCGGCGGCGAACGCATCGGCGACACCGGCAACTTCTTCGCCCCCACCGTGCTGACCGACGTGCCGCTGGACGCCGACGTGTTCAACAACGAACCCTTCGGCCCCATTGCCGCCATCCGCGGTTTCGACACCCTCGAAGAAGCGATTGCCGAAGCCAACCGCCTGCCGTTCGGCCTGGCCGGCTATGCCTTCACCAAGTCGATCAAGAACGCGCACCTGCTGAGCCAGAAGCTCGAGCTGGGCATGCTGTGGATCAACCAGCCCGCCACCCCCTCGCCGGAAATGCCTTTCGGCGGCGTGAAGGATTCGGGCTACGGTTCGGAAGGTGGCCCGGAAGCGCTCGAGGCGTACCTGAACACCAAGGCCGTGTCGATCATGGGTGTCTGAACCGGCTCACGCTGGGTTCGGGTTCACTCACTCCTCGGCGGTGGCATTCCAGAACGCCTGCTGCACACCGTCGAGGCTTTCGAGATCTTCAATGACACGGTCGAGCTCCGCGGGCTCGACCGCTGTCGCATACAGCGTCGCACCGATCTCGGTGTCGGCCGGCCCGAACGGGTGCTGGTCGACATCGCGCACCGGGTAGTTCGCGGCCTCCAGCAACAGCAGCAACTGGTCCATCACCTCGGGCCGGGCCGCGCGTGAGCAGATCACGCGCACCACGTACGTCGCTTCGCTCGCTTCCTCGCTGATCGGCTGGCGGTTGATGCGGTTCACCACGGGCCGCAGCAGCGTGTTGCTGGCCAGCACGAACAGCGCCGCAATCAATGCTTCGCCGAGCAGGTCCGCGCCCGCGCAGGCGCCCACCGCCGCCGACCCCCACAACGTGGCCGCCGTGTTCAACCCCGTGACGTTGGCGCCTTCCTTCATGATCGCGCCCGCGCCCAGGAAGCCGATGCCCGACACCACGTAGGCCACCACGCGCACCGCGCCGCCGCTGCCGTCGAGCCGGTTGGCCATGTCGACGAACACTGCGGCGCCCACGGCCACCAGGGTGTTGGTGCGCAGGCCCGCAGTGCGCTGGCGGACCTGGCGCTCCAGGCCGATCAGCGAGCCGAGGATGAAGGCGGCAGACACGCTCACGAAGGTGTCCAGCAGCGAGAGCAGGTTGATGTTCTGGATGGCTTGCATCGATGGATTCCTTGTTTTTTCTTGTGTTTTCGATGTGCGACGGCCTTCGGCGGCTCGTCCGCTATCGGGTGCCCGTCAGTTTGCGAGGCTTGGGTGTCATGTGCGTGTCACAGGACCGCCCTGCACAAAGAGCGTCACATCGTCACTGCCACCCGTATCTCCGCGCATACCACCCCTTCACAGCCTGGGTCAGCACCGCATAGCCAACGAGCATCGCAACCAGCCAGGGGAAGTACATCAGCGGCAGCGCCTCCAGCTTGAAGTAGTGCGCCAGCGGCCCCATCGGCAGCCAGATGCCCACGGCCGCAATGGCCCCGCCCATGATCAGCAGCGGCCATGCCGCGCGGCTTTGCAGGAACGGGATCTTGCGTGTGCGGATCAGGTGCACGATCAGCGTCTGCGACAGCAGACCCTCGACGAACCAGCCCGACTGGAACAGCGTCTGGTGGCCGACCGTGTTGGCCGCGAACACGTGCCACATCACCGTGAACGTGAGGATGTCGAACACCGAGCTCAGCGGCCCGAAGAACACCATGAAGCGCCCCAGGTCCGCCGGGTTCCAGCGCTGTGGGCTCTTCAGGAACTCGTCGTCCACGTTGTCGAACGGAATTGCGATCTGCGACACGTCGTACAGCAGGTTCTGCACCAGCAGGTGCAGCGGCAGCATCGGCAGGAACGGAAGGAAGGCGCTGGCCACCAGCACCGAGAACACATTGCCGAAGTTCGAGCTCGCCGTGAGCTTGATGTACTTGAGCATGTTCGCGAAGGTGCGTCGCCCCTGGATCACGCCCTGCTCCAGCACCATCAGGCTCTTCTCCAGCAGGATGATGTCGGCCGATTCCTTCGCCACGTCCACCGCGCTGTCCACCGAGATGCCGATGTCCGCCGCGCGCAGCGCCGGCGCGTCGTTGATGCCGTCGCCCATGAAACCCACGACATGGCCGTTGGCATGCAGCGCGTGCACGATGCGCTCCTTGTGCGCGGGCGTGAGCTTGGCGAACACCTGGTGCGCTTCGACCACCAGCGCCAGGTCGGCGTCGGCCATGTCCTCGATCTCGCGCCCGAGCACGATGCGCCCGACCTCCAGGCCCACGTCGGCGCAGACCTTGCGCGTGACCAGTTCGTTGTCACCCGTCAGCACCTTCACCGCCACGCCGTGCTCGGCCAGCGCGCGCAACGCGGGCGCGGTCGACTCCTTCGGCGGGTCGAGAAAGGCCACGTAGCCCAGCAGCGTGAGTCCCGATTCGTCGGCCACGCCGTAGGCGGGCTTTTGCGCCTCGGTCTTCAGCGCGCGGCTGGCCACGGCCACCACGCGCAGGCCCAGCGCGTTGAGCTCGGACGCCACGCGGTGGATGCGCGCGAGCACTTCGGCATCGAGCGCCAGCACTTCGGCGCCACGCTCGACCGATGTGCACACCGACAGGATCTCTTCCAGCGCGCCCTTGCAGATCAGCAGATGCTCGCTGCCACCGTTCGCGACCACCACCGACATGCGGCGGCGCGAGAAGTCGAAGGGCACTTCGTCGATCTTGCGGTAGGCCGTCTGCAGGCGCGTCTCGAGCTGCATCTCGGCGTGGCTCAGCACCGCCTTGTCGAGCAGGTTCTTCAGCCCCGTCTGGTGAAAGCTGTTGAGGTAGGCGAACTGCAGCACATGGTCGGAGTCTTCGCCCCAGGCATTGGTGTGGCGCTCGAGCACGATGCGGTCCTGCGTCAGCGTGCCGGTCTTGTCGGTGCACAGCACGTCCATCGCGCCGAAGTTGTGAATCGCCTCCAGCCGCTTCACGATCACCTTCTGGCGCGACATCACGACCGCACCCTTGGCCAGCGTGGCCGTCACGATCATCGGGAGCATCTCGGGCGTGAGGCCGACCGCGATCGACAGCGCGAACAGCGCCGCCTCCCACCAGTCGCCCTTGGCCACGCCGTTGATCACCAGCACCAGCGGCGCCATCACCAGCATGAAGCGGATCAGCACCCAGCTCACGCGGTTGATGCCGGCCTGGAAGGCGCTGGTGCCGCGGTCGGTGGCCGTCACGCGCTGGGCCAGCGCACCGAAGAAGGTGCGGTCTCCCGTGTGCACGATGAGCGCGCTGGCCGTGCCGCTGATCACGTTGGTGCCCATGAAGAGCAGGTTCTCGCGCTCGAGCACGCCGGCGTCGTGTTCGCCGCGGTCCACCACGAACTTCTCGACCGGCATGGCCTCGCCCGTCAGCGCGGACTGGCTGATGAACAGGTCCTTGGCGGTGAGCAGGCGGCAGTCGGCCGGGATCATGTCGCCGGCGGAGAGCGCGATGACGTCGCCCGGCACCAGGTCGCGCATCGGCACCTCGACGCGCACCGTGCCGGTGTGCGTGGTGTCGAAGCCCTCGTCGCCTGGGGCACCCGGCTTCTGGCCGGGCGCGGGCCGCAGCACCGTGGAGGTGTTGCTCACCATCGCCTTGAGCCGGTCGGCCGCCTTGTTGGAGCGCGACTCCTGCAGGAAGCGCAGCACGGTCGACAGCACCACCATGCTGCCGATCACGAGCGTGGCCTTCATGTCCTCGGTGACGTACGAAACCAGTGCCAGCACCGTCAACAGCAGGTTGAACGGGTTGCGGTAGCACTGCCACAGGTGCTGCCACCAGGGCAGCGGCTGCTCGTGGCGCACCTCGTTGCTGCCGAGGCGCTTGCGCAGCACCTGGGCGTGGCCTTCGCTGAGGCCGCGCGGCGAGCTGTCGAGGCGGACCAGCATTTCGCCGGCGTCGGTGCGAGAGGCGGTGTTCAATGCCTTCGCGATGTCGGGCGGCATCTGCAGCGAGCCACCGGCGACCGGTTTCGAGCCCAGCAGCGATTGCCAGCGCTCGAAGTGATGCAGCATGTGGCGGCTGCGCAGGAAGCTTTCGAAGAAAGACTTCAGGACGTTCTTGTTCATGGGGTTCTCCTTCGGGGCGGCCGCCGCCCGCCCGGGGAGAACCTCCGGGCGTCAACGCGCGGTGGTCAACCCCTTGCGAAGCACGGCGGCGGGCCGCGTGGTTGCAATCGATCGAAGCGAAGGGGGCGCGCTACGGCGCCAATGAGAGGCGGGGTCCACGGTGTGCTCCTGTGCTGTGCGGATCGGGAAAAGAGGCGAGAGGCGCGCGGACAGGCTCAGCGGCGTGTGCCGTGGGCGGGCTGGAGAACCAGGAAACTGCGGATGCGACGCGTGGTCCACAACGCAGCGGCCTGGTCCAGCGCGGCATCGACGGTCGGTGCCTCTACCGCAGCCGCGGGCGCACCGTTCGGCACGTGTGCCGAGGCGCGAACGAGTTGTTCGCGAGGCTGACGACGAAGATAAAAGTGACGCATGGCAAGGCTCCTTCGCGTTGAAGGAGCCTCGCGCACGGACGCACGCAAGCTGACTGAAAAAGTCAGTGACGAGAACGACGGAATTCGGAAGGGGGAGAACCGCTTGCCGCGAAGGGCAAGAGGGTCACGCTGCGTGCACCAGGGCCACACAGCGCGGGGAAGCCTGCGCTAGAGAGCCTGGGGTGTCACGCCTGCCGAGGCACGCGTCTTGTCACTGATCCAACTGGCACTGTCCACGCACGAGGCTCCGAAATGAAGATTGCCAATTGTTGCACTGCGGCACAGGGCGAGTCAACTCCTGGGATGGTTTCCCGCGATGTGGACAGGGGCGTTGGCGTCGCCCGCCTTGCCAACCGTTCCGTTCGCTTTCTCTACCTGCGCGCCTGGAAGACGGCGTCGTAGGCGGCAGCGCTGAAGCCAGTGACGCCTCGACCATTCACGAACAGCTGCGGCACGCCGCTGTTGCCGCCCAGTTGCGCATAAGCCAGTTTTCCATCCGCCGTGTCGATGTCGATCTCCCGATAGCCGATCTGCTTGGCGGCCAGGTACGACTTCGCCTGGCGGCAGTAGCCGCACCACTTGGCGGAAAAAAGCACGGTGTCGCGGGGCGGTGGGGCGAAGGCCCGTGCGTTCGCCGACTTGCGCAATTGCTCGACATACGCGAGGGTTTCAGCGGACAAGGCGCTGGCCGGCAGGTTCTTGAACGTCAAGGTCTTGGCGTCGCGCGCATGGGGCGGCGGGACGTCGCTGTAGATCGTCCTTCCATCGGGGCCGGTGGATTTGTAGAGCGTCGTCGTCGTGGCGGATTCTTCGGCCGCGGACACCGCGCTCGACATCACCAGCACCGTCATGGCCAGGGGAAGAAGCCGCATCTGGAGTACCTGGAGTGAGGTCGGCGCGAAGAATAGCACCGGTCAATAGCACCGGCTCTGAGGCTGTCGGCGCGGAAGATCGAGCGTCGAGCCGTCAGTGCTTCAGCGGTTGGAGGTAGCCCGCGTAGCACTCTGGGATTTTCTCGCTGCCCTGCACACAGTCCGAGTGCCTGAACAGCGCATCGATCTCGATCACGGGGACCGGCTTGCCTGCCAGAACTTGCTGCCCGGCCACGCGGCCGTCGAAGGTCACCAGGCTGAACTGGCTTACGAGCGCCCGGTCGTAGGGCCCCGCGCCGCAGGCGATGAACTGCTGCGCGTCCCCGGGCCACTGCAGCACGCCCAGCGCATCGAAAGTGGCGTGCAGCAGGGTGAAGCACTGGCGCCCGCCTTCTTGCGCATCGATGGCGTTGATGCCACCGCTCCAGCGCACGCGCGCGCCCTGTGTCCCGGATGCCAATGCCTGGGCCGGCGAGAGGGTGGGCGCCAGGTTTTCAGGCGTGCGCCCAGGTCGATTGGCGTCGCGATCTGCAACGCGCGTGGGCGGCTGCGCCGCAGTCTTGTCGCCATCGGAAGGCGTGGCGCAGGCCGCCAGCAGGACGGTGGCACAGAGCATGGCGGTGATGTGTCGAGCTTGATGAAGGGGCATGGGTCCATCGTAGCGTCGCGATGTGGCCTGCGCGCAGGGCCGCTGTCCATGACGAGTGCTCAGGCATCATTCAGCGCCGTAGGAACGCATGCCCAAGCGATGGATTTCGTTGGAGCGCGGGCATCGTTTCAGCTTGCTCCAGACCCCCGTTGAAAATCATTCAAGTCTTCTTCGCACATAAAAAATGGCAGTTTTGTTCGTCTGCACCGGCAACATCTGCCGTTCCCCCACAGCCCACACCCTGCTCCTGCACAAGGCCCGCGCCGCAGGCTTCGCCATCGAAGTCGACAGCGCCGCCATCTCCGACGAGGAGCGCGGCAACCCGCCGGACCGGCGCTCGGTGGCCGAGGCCAGGCGCCGTGGCATCGAGATGCATGCCCACGCCGCGCGTCAGGTGCGCAAGGCCGACTTCCAGCATTTCGACCTGATCATCGGCATGACGGCCCAGCACTGCGCCGCGTTGCGCAGGCTCGCGCCGGCGGGAACGGAGCACAAGATCCATCTGTTCACCGAGTTCGCGCACGGCGTCGAGGGCGATGTGCCCGACCCCTGGTACGGCGGCCAGAAAGACTTCGTCGAAGTCTTCGACCTGATCGACCTGGGCGTCGACGGCCTGCTCGCCAGGTTGCAGGCCCAGCCGCGCTGACCGGCCCCTACTCGCAGAGCGCCCGGATCGAAGGCGGAATCGCCACCGCCCGAATTCCGCCCCCTTCGCGCTTCGCCGCGAAGATGCGCACCTCTTCGCATTCGAGGATCAGGTCCTCGCCCCGCGTCACCCGGTAGGCCTGCACGAAGCTCTTGTCGCGCCACTCGGTGATGCGCACCGCAATCTGCAGCGTGTCGCCGTAGCTCGCCGTCTTCACGAAGCGCGTGTGCGTGTCCACCAGCGGCGTGCCGATCACGCCCAGCGTCTCGGTCGTCTCTTCCCAGCGCGGCACGCCGCACTCGGCAAAGAAGTGACGCGAGGCCGCATCGATCCAGCGGAAGAAGTTGGGAAACCAGACGATGCCGGCGGGGTCGCAGTCGCCGAACTCGACGCGCGCGGTGTAGGTGATTTCTTTGATGGTGCTCATCAGCCCATTTTCGTCGGCAGCCACAAGGCAATGATGGGGAAGGCGATCAGGATCACCAGGCGCACGATGTCGGTCACGATGAACGGCAGCACGCCCTTGAAGATGGTGGTGAAGCTCACGTCCTTCACCACGCTCTTGATGACGAACACGTTCATTCCCACCGGCGGATGAATGAGCCCCAGCTCCACCGTCATCACGATGATCACGCCGAACCAGATGGGGTCGAAGCCCAGGTGCACGATCACCGGGTAGATGATGGGCACCGTGAGGATGATCATCGCCATCGCATCCATCAGGCAGCCCAGCACCAGGTACATGAGCATGATGAGCGCCAGCACGCCGTAGCGCCCGATGCCCAGGCCGGTGAGTATCTCGGTCAGCTTCTGCGGGCTTTGCGTGATGGTGAGGAAGTAGCCGAACAGCAGCGCGCCGATCAGCACGGTGAACACCGCCGCCGCCGTGCGCGTGGCCGACAGCAGCGCCTCGCGGATCTTCGGCCCGTCGAGCTTGCGTCGCACCAGCCCGAGGATGAACGCGCCGCTCGCGCCCACGCCGCCCGCCTCGGTGGGCGTGAAGAAGCCGCCGTACAGGCCGCCGATGACGAACACGAACAGCACCAGCGGCGCCCACACGTTCTTCAGGTCCTTGATGCGTTCCGGCCACGGCTTGACCTCGCCGCCGGGCAGCCAATCGGGCCGCAGCTTGACGATGATCGCGATGGTCATCACGTACATCGCCATGGCCAGGATGCCCGGCACGATCCCCGCCATGAAGAGCTTGCCGATGTCCTGCTGCGTGAGGATGGCGTAGACCGCGAGCACGGTCGAGGGCGGAAGGATGGCGCCCAGCGTGCCGCCCGCGGCAATCACGCCGGTGGAGAACGACTGCGGATAGTTGAAGCGCCGCATCTCCGGGTACGCCACCGCCGAGAACGTGGCGGCCGTGGCCACCGACGAGCCGCAGATGGCCGCGAAACCGCCGCACGCGATGACCGTGGCCACGCCCAGGCCACCGCGCAGGTGGCCGATCATGGAGTTGGCGGCCTTGAAGAGTTCGCGGCTCACGCCGGACACCGACACCAGCGCCCCCATGAGCATGAACATCGGAATTACGCCGAAGGTGTAGTCGGTCACGGTGCGCATGGAGGTCTGGCCCACCAGCTTCAGCGCAGGCCCGGGCCCGACGAGGTAGCTGTAGCCGACCACGCCCACCAGGCCCATCGCCATGCCCACGGGCACGCGCAACAACATCAATACGAACAGGGCGACAAAGCCCAGCACTGCCACTGCATCGGGGCTCATTCGTCGGCCTTCTGTTCTGCGTGAACTTCTTCGAGTTGTTCGGGATGAAAGATCAGCCGGTACGTGCGAATGGCAATGAGCAGCACCGCGCACACGTCGCCAGCCCAGGCCACGGCATAGAAGGGCCAGGTCGGGATGTTCAGGTCGTAGGTCTGCACGTTGTCGACGTAGGTGCCGCGCACCTTGTCGAACAGCATGGCGGTCTGCACCGCCACCACGAACAGCAGCACCAGCGTGGCGAAGATGTCGATGACGCGCTTCATGCGCGGCCCCGCTGCGGTCCACACGAGGTCGACCGTGATGTGGCCGCCGCGGTAGCTGGTGGCCGCGATGCCCCAGAAGATCAGGATGCCCAGCAGCATGCGGCCGAAGTCGTAGGCGTCGGGGATGGAGGCATCGAAGAACTTGCGCAGCACCACGGCCGCGAAGATGTTGAGCGCGACGATGCCCACGAAGATGGCGGCGAGCCATTCGATCGTGTTGATCGCGCGGTCCATGTAGCTGGCTGAGCGTGTCGCCATGGGTCTGCGTCTTTCTTTTGAAACGCCCCGCCCGAGGTGTCAGGCGAGGCGTGGGCGATCAGAGGGCGGACTTGTACTTGACGAGGCTGGCCTTCAGCGCGTCCATCACGGCCTTCGGGTCTTCGCCGACCTTCTTCACGCTGTCGGCCCACTGCGCTTCCGACGGCGCGGCCGCCTTGCGCCATGCGTCGAGCTGTTCCGGCGTGAGCTTGTAGATCTCGTGGCCCGGCAGCGCGGCCATCTTGGCGTGCCCCGCGAACTCGAAGTCGGCCCACGGCCCGGCCACCTTCTGCGCCCATTCGCTGGTGCAGTGGTCGTCGATGACCTTCTTCTGCGCGACGGACATGGCGTCGTACTTGCCCTTGTTCATCGCCCACACGAAGGGCGTGACGTACAGCGGCGCGTCCATGTGGTACTTCACCACCTTGTCGATGCCGAACAGGCCGATGGAGCCCCACGGGAAGGTGATGGCGTCGGCCACGCCGCGCTCCAGCATGTCGCGCGACTCGGGCGCCGAGGCCTGCACGTTGGTGCCGCCCAGCGAGGTGATGAGCTGCCCCACGGTGCTGGTGGCCGGGCGCACCTTCATCCCCTTGATGTCGGTGGGCACGGTGATCTTCTTGCGCGCGTGGAAGGTGCCGGGGTCGTGCACGAACGCAAAGCAGTACTTCACGTCCTTCATTTCCTTGGCCGCGTAGTTGCGGTACCAGGCGTCGATGGCGGCCGAGCCTTCCTTGCCGTTGGCGAACAGGAAGGGCAGCGAGGCGCCCGCCATGATCGGGAAGCGGCCCGGCTGGTAGCCCGGGTTGATGTAGGCGAAGTCGGCGATGCCGTCGCGCGCCATGTCGTAGTGGTCGAAGGCCTTGCCGAGCTGCTCCGACGGAAACAGGATGGCGGTGATCGTCCCGCCCGATTCCTTCTTGATGTCGTCGGCCCACGCCTGCAGCGCGGGGTTGAGCGGGTGCTGCGCGGGCACCCAGCTCGACAGCTTGAGCTGCACGGGCTTGTCCTGCGCCTGCGCGGCGGGCATGCCGAGCGACAGCGCGGTGCTGGCCGCGATCAGGGCGAGGGCGGGGAACCGGGTACGGCGGGGGTGGTGGGCGGTTTTCATGGTCTCCTTCGTTATGTGTTTGAACTGGTTGCGCAATCTAGGCAGTCGCGTGCACCGGGTATATGGAGGGTTTCCCGTGCGTGTTTTCCTTGAGGCCGGTGGCAGCAGCGGCTTGTTCGGAAGGCGAACGCAATTCGGGCCGGTCGACGTGGCGGCCGCCAAGTTCGTCGACGTGCGTTGCGCCCAGCAAGGTCATCGTGCGTTCGGTCTCCTGCGCCAGCAGTTGCAGCACCGAGAGCACGCCTTGCCGGCCGTCGCAGGCCAGGCCGTAGACCGGCGCGCGGCCCACCAGCGCGGCGCGCGCGCCCAGCGCCAGGGCCTTCACGATGTCGCTGCCGCGCCGGATGCCGCCGTCCATCAGCACCGGAATGCGGCCGTCGACCGCATCGACGATGCGCGGCAGCGCGGCGATGCTGGCCGGTGCCGCGTCGAGCTGCCGGCCGCCGTGGTTGGAGACCACGATGCCGTCCGCGCCATGGCGCACGGCGCGCTTCGCGTCTTCCGCACCCAGCAGGCCCTTGACCAGCAACGGCCCGTCCCACAGCCTGCGCAGCCAGCCCAGGCTGTCCCAGGTCAGCGTGCGGTCCATGGTGCGCGAGAGCAGGGCGGCCTGGGTCTGCGCGGAGACGGGCGCACCGTCGTCATCGGGCAGCAGGTTCGCGAACTGCGGCATGCCGCTGCGGGCCAGCCGCAGCAACCAGGCGGGATGCCGCGCCATGTCGAGCACGGTGCCCGGCGTGAGCCGCATCGGCACGCGAAAACCATGGCGCAGGTCGCGCTCGCGCAGGCCGCTGACCGGCACATCCACCGTGAGCACCAGCGCCTCGAAGCCGGCGGCACGCGCGCGCCGCACGATGCGCTCGGCAATGGCGCGCTCGCCCATCACGTACAGCTGCATCCACAGCGTGGCGTCGGGTGCGGCGGTGCGCACGTCCTCGATGCGGGTGTTCGACGCGGTCGAGAGAATGAAAGGCACGCGCGCGGCCTGCGCGGCGCTGGCCAGCAAGGCATCGGCGCCCGGGCGCACCAGGCCTGCCAGCCCGATGGGCGCGACGGCGAAGGGCGCGTTCCAGCGGCGCCCGAAGAGTTCGATGCCGATGTCCATCGCGCTGGTGTCGCGCAGGCATTCCGGCACCAGCGGCAGGGCCTCGAGCGCGTCGCGGTTGCGCCGCAGGCAGCGCTCGTCCTCAGCGCCGCCGTCGACGTAGTCGAACACCAGGCGCGGCAGCACCTGCCGCGCGCGGCGCCGGTAGTCTTCGACGTTGAGCAGTGGCGTCATCGCGGGCCGCTCCGTGTCAGGCGCCGCCGGTGGGCTTGCGCTTCATCCAGCGAATGGGCTGGGCCTTGATGGGGCGTGCGGGCGCGCCGTGTTCGACCAGCGCGGCGTCGAGCGCGCGGCCGGCATCGTCGGCCAGCGCGGCGGTGCGCGCCGCGGCCACGGCCTGCGCGCGCTCGGCGGGCGTCACGCCGGGTCGAGCGGCGAGGTGGTCGGTCATGTGCAGCAGGTTCTCCTTGCCGCGCTCGTTGGTGCTGCCGTAGCCCTTGATGAGCCGGCCGCACAGCGCCAGCTCATGCCCCAGCGCCCAGGCATCGCGGGTGCCCGCTTCCACGGCCGCGAGCCAGCGTTCGATCAGCGCCTGCTCCTCGGCGAAGCGGCTGCCGCGCCGGCGCAGCCAGCGCAGCGAGGCCAGCATGCGCAGCGACGCCATGCCGACCACCGAATGGCTGCCCACCTTCAGCGGCAGCGCCCACGGGGCCAGGCCGCGCGCCTGGCGGCCGCGGTCCCACGCTGTCACGCGGCGCGAGAGGCCGGGCGGCAGCAGCGCGGCGAACTCGGCGGCGCCGGGCTTGAAGTGGTCGTAGACCTTCACGATGTCTTCGTCGTCCGCGCGCACTTCCTGCCGCACGCGCTGTGCGCGGCTCGCACGGCCCTTGAGGGCGGCCACGCGCACGATGTCGTCGAAGGCCATCCACAGCGCGAGCCAGCGTGCCGCCTCGCGGGTGATGGCGAAGCCCTGCACGCCGGCCGGGTCGGCGGCACGCTCGGCGTCGAGCACGCGGCCCAGCCGCTCGGCGTAGAGCGCGGCGTAGGCGGCGTCCTGGTAGTCGAGCACGCGCGCATGGCCCAGCGTGAGCATGTCGTGCACGGCGGGCGGAAAGCGCCGCGCCAGCTCGGCGGGCAGGGCGCTCGCCGGCGGCGGCGCGTCGTTCGTGTCGCCGGCCAGCACGCTGCTGACGAAGGCGGCCTGTGCACGTGGCGCGCTCACCGCGTCGAAGGCGGCCGCAAAGCCGCGCAGGCTGGCCGCGGCCATCTTGCTCAGCTTCTCGGGCGCGCTGGTGTCGCCGCCGCGCACCACGTGCTCGTAGGCCTCGCGCGGGAACGGAAACAACCCGCTGCCCGCGACGGCGCCCAGCATCACCGCGCTGACCACCGTGCCGGCGTCGCGCGCCATCGCGTTCATGTCGAACACATGGTGCTCGCGGCTGAAGGCCTTCACCACGTCGAGCAGGCGCTGCGCGTCGGCGCGCCCGTCGCCGGGCTCCATGCGCTCGGCTGTCGTGAAGATGCGCGCCGACGAGCTGATGACCAGCGTGCGCAGCGGCGCGCTCATGCCGTTGCCGACCTGGCGCGCGGTTTCCAGCAGTTCCGACGACACGATCGCGTCGAGCGTGCCGGGCACCGGGCTCAGGCTGAACACGGGGCGCTTGCCGCCGAGTTGCGCGAGCGGCACCGGAAACACCTCGATGTAGTACGTGGTGGCACCGGTGCGCTGGGCCACGCCGGGAATGGAGGTGCTCTGCGCCGCGTAGCCGGCATGCCGCGCGATGTCGACCAGCCATTCGGTGAGCACGCCGCCGCCTTCGCCGCCGAGGGCGCAGACGAGCAGGGTGAGGGGTCTGTTGTGTTCCATGCCTTGGCCCTTCACGCCGGTTGCAGTGCACGCACGACCGCACCGCGCACACCATGCAGCAATCGCTCATGCCACTTCGGGTTCTGCACCACCTCGGCCCGGTAGAAGCTGGGGCACAGCGTGGCCGCATGCGCGTTCTCGCCGCACAGGCCGCAACCGACGCAGCCGTCGATCACGGTCGCCACCGGGTCCACCTTCAGCGGATCGGGGTTGTCCTTGAGCGTAAGCGTGGGGCAGCCCGACAGGCGGATGCAGGCGTGGTCGCCGTTGCACACGTCCTCGTCCACGCCGTATTTCACGCGCACCACGCGCTCGCCCTTTTTCAGCAGCCCGGCAATCCAGGGCTTGATGCGGCGCTGCCGCTCCAGCTGGCATTCGCCTTCCGCAATCACCACCTTCAGGCCGTTGAAGTCGCTGGTGAGCGCCTCGGTCAGCGTCTTGCGCATGCGCTCCACGTCGTAGGTGGTCACGGTGCGCAGCCATTTCACGCCCAGGCCTTTCAGGGTGTCCTCGATGGTCTGGTTCTTGTCGACCAGGCTCTGCTGCTTGTCGACGGCACGTTCCTTCGTTTCGTCGTCGGGCGTGGAGATGATGTCCTGCGTGCCGGTGGCCGAGGTGTAGCCGTTCTTGAAGATCAGCAGCACCGCGTCGTCGCCGTTGAAGAGAGCGCTCTGCACGCCGGTGAGCAGCCCGTTGTGCCAGAAGCCGCCGTCGCCCATGATCGACAGCGTGCGCCGGTTCATCATGGGTGCCACGCCGGCGCGGCTCGCCAGGCTCATGCCGTAGCCGAGGATCGAGTGACCCATCGAGAAGGGCTCGAAGGTGCCGAAAGCATGGCAGCCGATGTCGGCCGCAATGTGCACGGGCCCTGTTTCCTGCTGCGCCAGCTTCAGCGCCGAGAACACGGGCCGCTCCGGGCAGCCGATGCAAAAGCTCGGCGGCCGGTTGGGCAGCGGCGCGCTCAGCTGGCGGGCCACCGCCTCGCGGCGCTCGCGGTTGCCGGCCAGCCAGGCCTGGGCGGAGGCCGACGCATCGCTGGCCGCGATGTACTTCGCGGCAAAGGCGCCGATGCCGCCCGACAGCACCTCCACGCCGTACTCGCCGGCCGCCGGCAGCAGGTCCTTGCCGTGCAGCGGCGTCTGGATGTCGCGCCGGCGCAGCAGGGTGGCGATGTCCTGCTCGATGTACTCGGGCTGGCCTTCTTCCACCACCAGCACCGCGCGCTTGCCCACGCAGAAGTCGGCGACCTGCTCGGGCACCAGGGGATAGGTGGCGTTGAGCACGAGGATTGAAATGTCGGTATCGCCGAAGGCGTCCGCCAGGCCTTGCTGCTGCAGGCTGCGGACCAGTGCGTTGTACAGGCCGCCCTGCACCACGATGCCCAGGTCCGGGTGGCGTCTGCCCGGCATCAGTTCGTTCAGCCCGTTCTCCACGATGTAGCGCCGCGCCGCCGGAATGCGCTCGTCGCCCTTGAGCTTCTCGTGGCGGAAGGTGACTGGCGGGTGCGCCAGGCGCATGTAGTCGAAGCCGGCCGGCTCCGTCATCGGCGCGCGGGTCGACACCGCGGGTGCGATGTTGTCCTTGCATTCGAAGCTGCCGCGCACATGGCAGGTGCGGATGCGCAGCTCCATCAGGCAGGGCATGTTGGAGGCTTCCGACAGGCGAAACCCTTCCTCGACCATGCGCACCATCACGCCCAGGTCGGGCCGCGGGTCGAGCAGGCACATGCTCGACTTGAGCGCATAGGCATGCGTGCGCTCCTGGATCACGCTGGCGCCTTCGCCGTAGTCCTCGCCCACCACCACCAGCACGCCGCCTGTGACGCCGGGTGACGACAGGTTCGACAGCGCGTCGGCCGCCACGTTGGTGCCGACGATGGATTTCCAGGTGACCGCGCCGCGCAGCGGGTAGTGGATGGAGGCGCCGAGCATCGCTGCGGCCGAGGCCTCGTTGGCGCAGGCTTCCACGTGCACGCCCAGCTCGTCCATGTAGGCCTTGCCCTGGACCATCACGTCCAGCAGGTGCGACACCGGCGCGCCCTGGTAGCCGCCGACGTAGGCCACGCCCGACTGCAGCAGGCCCTTGGTGATCGCGAGGATGCCCTCGCCGTGGAAGGTGTCGCCGGCGCCCAGGCGCAGCATTTCCACTTCCTTGCTGAATGAAACTTCCATCGTGTCTCGTTGTTGTTGGGCTCCAGGGAGGGAGCGGGGACAGGGGAGTGTGGTCACGCACGCGCCATACTTCAATAAAATAATCCGGCTATCCAATATGAAATCTGTGCATATCGACGCGGTCGACCTCAACCTGCTGCGGCTGTTCGATGCGGTCTATCGCACCCGCAACGTGAGCCGCGCGGCCGAGGCGCTGGGCCTCACGCAGCCGGCGGCCAGCCACGGACTCACGCGGCTGCGCCTGCTGCTGGGCGATGCGCTGTTCACCCGCGGCCCCGGCGGCGTGGCGCCCACGCCGCGCGCCGAGCGGCTGGCGGTGCCGGTGCAGTCGGCGCTGGCCACGCTGCAGCAGGCGCTGAGCGAGCCCGAGCGCTTCGACCCCGCGGCCTCGCGCAAGCTGTTTCGCATCCACATGAGCGACATCGGCGAGGGGCGCTTCCTGCCGGCGCTGATGGCGCGGCTGCGCGAGCTGGCGCCGGGCGTGCGCGTGGAGACCATGCCGCTGGCCACGGGCGACATCGCCGCCGCGCTGGACAGCGGCAAKKTCGACTCGGGTGCTGCGTGGAGCAGTGGATGTGCAGCGCGCCGCCTTCCTTGGGAATGGCGTAGCTGATCTGGCCCTCCAGGTAGA
>NNBU01000843.1_pt1 | contig 21195 bp, 19 predicted proteins | sample 1173781 | NCBI WGS metagenome assembly NNBU01 (sample SAMN07173937, study PRJNA388173) | plant metagenome | biome: Plant school; feature: Soil; material: Symbiotic tissue of Blasia pusilla L.; isolation source: symbiotic tissue sample KVJ2 | host: Blasia pusilla | place: Norway: Troms, Kvaloya...
GATCAACACCGTGGTGAAGGAACCCGAGATCCGCGACAAGCTGCTGGCCCAAGGCAGCGAAGGCGTCGGCGGCACGCCCGAACAGCTGGGCAAGGTCGTCACCACCGAACTCGTGCGCTGGCAAAAGCTTGCCAAAGAGGCAAACATCAAAGTGGATTGAGCTCGCCCCCAGGCTTCGCGCACTTCGTGTCGCTACTCCCTCCCCCTACCGGGGGCAACACCTGCGGCCCGGCAAAGCCGGTTCCGCGGTGTTCCCCAACTGAATGCACGAGACCGCCGAAATGACCATCGAATATTCACCGCCCTCTTCCCCCATTGCCGAACTCGTGGCGCGCGCGCGCGCCGCTCAGCGCATCTACGAAACCTGGTCGCAGGCGCAGGTCGACACCGCCGTGGTCGCGGCCGGCTGGGCCATCGTCGAGCCGGCGCGCAACCGCGAACTGGCCGAGCTGGCCGTGGCCGACACCGGCGTGGGCAACGTCGAGGACAAGGTGCGCAAGAACCACCGCAAAACCTTCGGCCTGCTGCGCGACCTGCACGGGGCGCGCTCGGTCGGCGTGATTGCAGAAGACCCGGCACGCGGCATCGTCGAGATCGCGCGGCCCGTGGGCGTGGTCTGCGCCATCACGCCCTCGACCAACCCGGGCGCCACGCCGGCCAACAAGATCATCAACGCGCTCAAAGGGCGCAACGCGGTCATCGTGGCGCCTTCGCCCAAGGGTTGGTCGACGGCGGCGCGGCTCATCGGGTTCATCCACGCGCAGTTCGATCGCATCGGCGCACCGCGCGACCTGGTGCAGTTGCTGCCGTCGCCCGTCAACAAGCAATCGACCGCCGAGCTGATGCGGCTGTGCGACCTCGTGGTGGCGACCGGCTCGCAGGCCAACGTGCGCGCGGCCTATGCGAGCGGTACCCCGGCCTTCGGCGTGGGCGCGGGCAATGTGGCCGGCATCGTGGACGAGACGGCCGACGTGGTGGCCGCGGCAGACCGCATCGTGCGCTCCAAGACCTTCGACAACGCGACCAGTTGCTCGTCGGAAAACAGCCTGGTCATCGTCGATGCGGTGCGCGGGCAGATGCTCGCCGCGCTGAAGGACCGGGGCGCAGTGATGCTCGCCGCCCCGCAGAAAGCCACGCTGCAGGCGCTGATGTGGCCGGAAGGAAAACTCTCGCCCGCCGTCATCGGCCAGTCGGCGCGCGCCATCGCCGAACGCGCGGCGGAGGTGGACGGGGCCAACCGCGCGGCGTGGCAGGCCATTGCCGAGGCCGACCCGCGCATCCTCATGGTGGCCGAAGACGGCGTGGGCCACGACCATCCGTTCTCCGGCGAGAAGCTCAGCCCGGTGCTCGCGGTGTACGCCGAGCCTGACTTCGCGCATGCCATGGCCACCGTCGCGCGCATCTACGCGTACGAAGGCGCCGGCCACTCGGTGGGCCTGCACAGCGCGGTGCCCGAACGCGCGCTCACGCTCGGGCTCACGCTGCCGGTGGCTCGCGTGATCGTCGACCAGGCGCACTGCATCGCCACCGGCGGCAGCTTCGACAACGGCCTGCCGTTCTCGCTGTCGATGGGCTGCGGCACCTGGGGCAAGAACAACTTCTCGGACAACATGAACTACCGCCACTACCTGAACATCACGCGCGTGTCGCGGCCGATTCCGGAGGTGGTGCCGACCGAAGAGCAGATCTTCGGCGCGTTCTTCGCCGCGCACGGCGCGAACTGAGCATGGCGGCGCCGGCCCTCACCGTTCATGCGCTGATCGAGCAGCAGGCGCTTCGCCAGCCGCACGCGGTGTATGCGCGCGCCACCGAGTCCGAGCGGCATCTCGGCTACGGTGAGCTCGCGCGCGCGTGCCGCCGCGTTGCTGCGGTGCTGGAGGGGCATGGCATGCAGGCGGGAGACACCATCTCGGTCGTCATGCCCAACGGCCTGCAGACCCTGCGGGTGCTGCTGGGTGCGATGCACGGCGGCTTCTGCGTGAACCCGGTCAACCTGCTGTCGCAGCCCGAGCAGATGCGCTACGTGCTCGCGCATTCCGACTGCCGCGTGGTCTGCGTCGCGCCCGAATGGGAAGCGCGCGTGCGCGAGATCGTGCATGCCTTCGACCGGCCGGTGAAGGTGATCGTGGCCGACCCCGAAGCCGATGCCTTGCCGGACGAAGAAGAAATGGCGCAGGCTGCCTCGCCGCCCTCGCCCGACGCCGTGGCGTTGCTGATGTACACCTCGGGCACCACCGGCATGCCAAAGGGCGTGATGCTCACGCAGCGCAACTTGGCGGCCAATGCGCACGCCATCAGCGCCGAACACGCGCTGCAGCCGTCGGACCGCGTGCTCGCGGTGCTGCCGCTGTATCACATCAACGCCTTTGCAGTGACCATGCTTGCGCCGCTGGCGCACGGCGGCAGCCTGGCGATGCCGCCGAGGTTCTCGGCCGGCCGCTTCTGGGCGCAGGCCACGCACGCGCAGTGCAGCTGGATCAACGTGGTGCCCACCATGATCTCGTACCTGCTCGAAGGTGCGAAGCCGCCGCTGGCGCAGACGCTGGCCATTCGCTTCTGCCGCTCGGCCTCGGCCGCGCTGCCGCCCGAGCACCACCGCGCCTTCGAGCAGATGTTCGGCATCGGCATCGTCGAGACCATGGGGCTCACCGAGACGGCCGCGCCCTCGTTCTCGAACCCGATGGACCCGGCCGCGCGCAAGCTCGGCTCGGTGGGCCGCGCCTCGGGCTGCATGGCCGGCGTGGTCGACGCGAAGCTGGCAGCCGTGCCGGACGGCGTGACCGGCGAACTCGTGATCCGCGGGCCCCAGGTGATGCTGGGCTACTACAAGAACGAGGCAGCCACCCGCGCCGCCTTCACGCCCGACGGCTGGCTGCGCACCGGCGACCTGGGCCACCGCGACGCGGACGGTTTTTTCTTCGTTACCGGCCGCATCAAGGAACTGATCATCAAGGGCGGCGAGAACATCGCGCCGCGCGAGATCGACGAGGCGCTGCTGCGCCACCCCGCCGTGCGCGAAGCCGCCGCCGTGGGGGTGCCCGACCGCCACTACGGCCAGGAGATCGGCGTGTGCATCGTGCTGCGCGAAGGCTGCAGCTGCACCGAGGAACAGCTGCGCGAGTTCAGCGCAGCCGCGCTCGGCCGCTACAAGGCGCCCGGCCACTACCGCTTCGTGCGCGACCTGCCGCGCGGGCCTTCCGGAAAGGTGCAGCGCCTGAAGCTGCTGCCGCTGTTCGAGGCATGACGGCGGCAGAACTGCTGGTGCCGCCGCTGGCCCCGGCCACGCTGGCCTACAGCCTGTGCGTGGTGTTCGCAGCCGGCATCGTGCGCGGCTTCGCAGGCTTCGGCTTCTCGGCCATCACGGTGGCCGGCATGTCGCTGGTGGTGTCGCCCGCGCTGGTGGTGCCCGCGATCTTCATGCTGGAGATTCTTGCGAGCCTGAGCCAGCTGCGCGGCATTGCGCGCGACATCGACATGCCGTGGCTGAGCTGGCTGATGCTGGGCAACCTGATCTGCATTCCGCTGGGCGTGGCGCTGCTCGCCTGGCTGCCCGAGACGCCGCTGCGCCTGCTGATCGGTGTGCTGCTGATGGCGGCCGCGCTGCTGCTGCGCGCGGGTGCGCACCTCACGCTGGTGCCCACGCGCGGCGTGCGGCTGGCGGCCGGCCTGGCGTCGGGGTTCATCAACGGCGTGGCGGCCATCGGCGGCATTGCGATCGCGGTGCTGCTGAGCACCGCGAAGATGGCGCCGGCCGCCTTGCGCGCCACGCTCATTGCGCTGCTGCTGTTCAGCGACGTGGTGTCGCTGGTTTGCGCGGCGCTCATGCCATCGCCGGCGCATGCCTCCGGCAACCTCATCGGGCCGGACACGCTCAAGTGGGCGCTGTGGCTCGCACCGGCAATGCTCGCGGGCATCTGGTACGGGCAGCGCTCGTTCAAGGGGGTGTCGCCGGCGCAGTTCAGGCGGCATGTGCTGAACCTGCTGATCGCGCTGGCGACGGTCAGCGTGGTGCGGGCGCTGGCCAGCGGGTAGGCTTGAGCCCCTGCGCCGGCCCCGAGCCGAGCGCCGGTCCGCTCACGGGGCCATCGCACCCGCATCGAAAGCCGCGCTGTAGGTCTTCCAGTCTTTCTCGACCTGCGCGGCGCATTCGTGGGCGGCCTCGAGCAGGTCGTTGCGCCACGACTTGGGCGAACCCCCGAAATCGACCAGCGCGTCGGCAACGGCCGAGCCCTGCCGGCCCGCGCTGCGCAGCTGCGCCCACGCCACGAGCTGCCCCATCTCGCCGATCACGCCGCGAATCTGCGCAAGGCTGTTGCGGCGGGCATCGAGGCTCACCCGGTCTTCGCTCGGCTGCAGGCCGCGCAGCACATAGGAAGCAGACGTGGCCTTGGCCCCCACGATGGGGTGCAGGAACGCCATCGACGCCGCCTGCATGCGCTGCTGCAGTCCCACCACGCGGTGTGCCTGCGACGGCCACGCGGGCTGCTTCAGCGCGAGGTGCGGCGCGAGCGAAGACGGCAGCGCCTGCTTCAGGTCGAGCAGGTAGTTGCCGTCGGGCGAGCCCTTGCCTTCCACCAGCACGATGTAGCGCTCGACCCCCAGGCTGCCGGTGCCCGCGATGCGCCGCGCCACGTCGAGCACCTTGAAGAAGCCGGGCTTGTCCTGCGAGGCCGCGAAGGTCTCGATGAGCGCCGTTACCTTCGCGCGCGCGTCGTCGCTCACGCTCAGCGCGTGCTTGCCGTCGCAGCGAATGACACGGCCGCGCCCCTTCCTGTCGGTGCGCCGGTCGAGAAAGGCCGGCCGCGTGCGCGCCTTGAGGGTGTCCAGCAGTTGCCCGATCAGCCCGTCCGCGGTGTCGCGCTCCACCCAGCGGGCCTTGCCGGTCACCAGCGCGGCCGCGTAGGCATCGACGAAGGTCTTGCACAAGGCATCGGCGTCGCCGGCCGCGCACAGGCTGTCGCCCGCCACCAGGATGCTCGACAGGAAGCGCACCAGCTCCCAGGTGACGGGCGCCAGCGCCGCCTCGTCGAAATCGTTGAGGTCGAAGTACACGAGCCGGTTGTCGCCCTTGTAGCTGCCGAAGTTCTCCAGGTGCGCGTCGCCGCAGAGCCAGCCCGCCGGCGCCTTGGCGAAGAGCGCATCGTTCGGCAGGCGGTCGTAGAACAGATGGCAGGTGCCCCGCAGGAACACGAAGGCGTTGCTGCGCAGGTTGGCGTACTTCATCGCCAGGCGCTCGGGGTCGCGGCCTGCGTTGAAGTTGCGGATGGCGTCGACGACTTTCGGCATGGGCTCCCTTGCGCGTCGCACGCGCACGGCGCGCAGTGCATGGCTGGGAGATTGTGGGCCACGACGGCGCCGGGTACGGCCCGTCCGGCCCGGCTTGAAGGCGCAAGCCTACAAATGCCGGCGCAGGGACGCCCTAGATTGCTCCATCCTCACCGCTACGCCGCTCAAACAAACCATGCCCGAAGAACGCGACACCGATCTGGCCGCCTGGATCGCCGCAGAGACGGCCGCCTACACCGCCATTCATGCGCTCCACCAGCGAACGCAAGGGGGGCGCTTCGCGCCGCCGGACCACCGCATTGAACAGATCGCCCGGCTGCGCAAGGAAGCCGACGTTCGTTTTGCCAGCCTGTGGGGCGCCCTTGGCGCATCCGTTCAAGCCTGCGAGCCTGCTTCTGCGACGCGATCCGCGCATGCCGGCCCGGCCATGTCCCCCGCAGCTCGCACTCGGCGTTCCGAAGGCCTGAGGGTCGTGGCAAGTCACCCGACGTCGGCGCCGTAAAGAGAAGGTTCTACTGGGGCGAGGCGCCGTCTTTTTTGCCCCGCATTCACCCTGTATATTCGCCCGGCCATCAAGGCACGAGGGCGCTGCCCGCCAAGCGAAAAATGCGGCGGACGGCAGCGCCGAATCCAAGAAATCCAGGGTGAATCACATGCAGAAAAACACCGGCAGGCTCGCTGCCTTTCTTCCCGCGCTCCCGTTGATCGTTGCGGCCTCCTTTTGGCACGGCAACGCGCAGGCCGACAACGCCGCTCCCGTGCTGAGCTACGGCAAGCTCGTCGAGGCGTACAAGGCCAACCCCAAGGAGGCGGCGGCAAAGTACACGCAGAAGCGCCTGGCATTCAGCGGCCGCGTGATGCGCATGGGCAGCAGCCCGGACACCACCTATTTCGGCGCAGTGGCCGACGACGGCGCGCAGTTCGACACGCAGTTCGAGGTGAGCGACCAGGAGGCCCTGAAGCCGAAGTTCAAGGACCAGAAGCTGACCCCGTTCCAGCCATCGTCGAGCATCGTGTTCGACTGCCTCAACGAAGGCTTCCTGGCCACCGCCGTGGTGCCTTCGCCCAAGCTCACGCAGTGCCGCCTGGTGAAGTAGCCGCCTTCGCGGGCAGTTGGCGCGGCGCGGCTGCTCAGAGCAGCGTGCTCATCTTGCCCGCAGCGGTCTTCAGCGCATCGATGCGCGTCAAGGCATCGGCCATCGACATGCGCGCCGTCGGCGCATGCACCGCCAGCGCGGCGCGCACCGCGCCTTCGACGTCCCGCACGGGAACGGCCACCGCCACCAGCCCGGCAATGAACTCTTCGCGGTCGCACGCGTAACCGCCCTTCGCGATGGCCTCGCATTCGGCGCGCAACGCATCGGCCGTCGTCAGCGTGTTGGCGGTCATGCGCTCCAGCGGCAGGCTGTCGACGAGCGCGTCGCGCTCTTTCTTCGGCATCAGCGCCAGGAACAGCTTGCCGCTGGCCGTGCAGTGCAGCGGCACGTGCGAGCCCACGTCCAGCGTGAGACGCAGCGGCCATTGCGCCTCGACGCGGTCGAGGTAGAGCACCCCCGCGCCGTCGAGCGTGGTGAGGTTGCAGGTTTCTCCCACCTCGCGCACCAGTTCCGACAACACCTCGTGCCGCAGGCCGCGCACCACGCCATGGTTGAGCGTGTCGAAGGCCAGCTTGCGCAGCGCCGGGCCGACGCTGAAGGAGCGCTCGTCCACGTCGCGCGCCAGGAAGCCGGTGGCCAGCAGCTGCGTGCAGATGCGGTGCGCGGTGCCCTTGGGCAGGCCGAGTTGCGCGGCCAGTTCGGCCAGCGTGAGGGCGCGGCCTTCGTTGGCCAGCAGCGCCAGCAGGCGCAGGCTGCGCTCGGCGGACGAACCGGAACCGGGCTCCGGCTCCACGGGGGACATCACGGCGGCAGCGGCTCTCGCGGGACGGGGCATGCGGGTAAACCTTAAAAGTGGAACATTGCGTTCCGAAAATCATTGGCCTAGGATGCGGCCGAGCCCTGCGATTGTTCCACTCCCTCACCACAGGATCCCTCCGGACCTCGCCGAATGCCTGAACAAGAGTTCGACTACATCGTCGTCGGCGCCGGCTCCGCCGGCTGCGTGCTGGCCGCCCGGCTCAGCGAAGACCCGGGCACTCGCGTGCTGCTGCTCGAAGCCGGCCCGGCCGATCGCTCGCTGTGGATCCACCTGCCCATCGGCTACGGCAAGACGATGTGGAGCCCCACCTACAACTGGCGCTTCGAAACCGACCCCGACCCGAACATGAACGGCCGGCGCATCTACTGGCCGCGCGGCAAGACGCTGGGCGGCTCAAGCGCCATCAACGGGCTGATCTACATCCGCGGCCAGCGCGAGGACTACGACCACTGGGCCGCGCTCGGCAACGCCGGCTGGGGCTACGACGACGTACTGCCCTACTTCATCAAGTCCGAGGGCAACCAGCGCGGCGGCGATGCCTTCCATGGCGGGAGCGGGCCGCTGAAGGTGTCCGACATCGCCGCGAAGCACGAGCTGATCGAGGCCTTCATCGGCGGCGCCGAACAGACCGGCGTGCCCCGCACCCGCGACTTCAACGGCGCCGCGCAGGAAGGCGCCGGCTACTACCAGCTGACCACGCACAAGGGCTGGCGCTGCAGCACGGCCACGGCCTACCTGACGCCGGCGGTGAAGCGCCGGCCCAACCTGCGCATCGAGACCGAGGCGCTGGCCGGCAAGCTGGTGTTCGAAGACAAGCGCGCCGCCGGCATCACCTACCGCCAAGGCGGCGAACTCAAGACCGCGCGATGCCGCGCCGAGGTGCTGCTCGCGGCCGGCTCGATCCAGTCGCCGCAACTGCTGCAGCTCTCGGGCATCGGGCCGCGCGCGCTGCTCGAGCGCGTGGGCGTTGCACTGCGCCACGACCTGCCCGGGGTGGGCGAGAACCTGCAGGACCACCTGCAGATCCGCCTGGGCTACGAGTGCACCAAGCCCATCACCACCAACGACCAGCTCAACTCCTGGTTCGGCCAGATCGGCATGGGCATGGAATGGCTGCTGCACCGCACCGGCCCGCTGGCCGTGGGCATCAACCAGGGCGGCTGCTTCATGCGCGCGCTGAAGGACGCCGACGGCAAGCCCGTGGCCGCCACGCCCGACATCCAGTTCCATGTGGCCACGCTCTCGGCCGACATGGCGGGCGGCAAGGTGCATCCGTACTCGGGCTTCACCATGTCGGTGTGCCAGCTGCGGCCGGAGTCGCGCGGGCATGTGCGCATTCGCTCGCTCGACGCGGCCGAGCCGCCCGAGATGCAGCCCAACTACCTGGCCACCGAGCTAGACCGCGCGACCACCGTGGCCGGTGTGAAAGCGGCACGCGCCATTGCCGATGCGCCCGCGATGCGCCCCTACGTGAAGCGCGAGGTCAAGCCCGGCCCCGCCGCGGCCAGCGACGAAGACCTGCTCGAGTTCTGCCGCAACAACGGCGCCACCATCTTCCACCCCACCGGCACCTGCCGCATGGGCAGCGACCCGCTCGCCGTGGTCGACGCACGCCTGCGCGTGCACGGCATCGCGGGCCTGCGCGTGATCGACTGCTCGGCCATGCCCACGCTGGTGTCGGGCAACACCAACGCACCCGCCGTGATGATGGCCGAGAAGGCCGTCGACATGATCAGAGAGGACGCCAGGCAATAGCAGCACCCCAAGGCCCGAAGAGGCCGTTCAGACAACAACGCATTGGAGACAAACACATGAGCGCAACCGACGAAAAAGCGATTCGCAGGGTGGTCATCTCGGCCCTGGTGGGGGCCACCATCGAGTGGTACGACTTCTTCCTGTACGGCGTGGTGGCCGGCATCGTGTTCAGCAAGCTGTACTTCCCGGGCAGCGACCCGGTGGTGTCGGTCCTGCTGGCCTACACCACCTTTGCGGTGGGCTTCGTCACGCGTCCATTGGGCGGCGTGATCTTCGGCCACTTCGGCGACAAGATCGGCCGCAAGAGCATGCTCATCATCACGCTGATGATCATGGGCGTGGCCACCTTCCTGATCGGGCTGGTGCCCACCTATGCGCAGATCGGCGTCGCCGCACCCATCCTGCTGCTGCTGCTTCGCATTGCACAGGGCATCGGCCTGGGCGGCGAATGGGGCGGCGCGGTGCTCATGGCGTACGAGTACGCACCGAAGGAAAAGCGCGGCTTCTACGCCTCGCTGCCGCAGATCGGGCTGGCCATCGGGCTGTGCCTGGCCTCGGGCGTGGTGGCGCTGCTGTCGTCGCTGCTGACCGACGCGCAGTTCATGGCCTGGGGCTGGCGCATCGCCTTTCTCATCTCCGGCGTGATGGTGCTGGTGGGCATGTACATCCGCCTGCACGTGCAGGAAACGCCCGAGTTCGCGGCCGTGAAGGCGCGCAACGCCGAGCTGCGCATTCCGTTCATGGACATGATCCGGCGCTACCCCGGCAATGTGCTCAAGGGCATGGGCGCGCGCTACATCGACGGGGTGTTCTTTAACATCTTCGGCGTGTTCTCGATCAACTACCTCACCAGCACGCTGAAGATCAGCCGCACCGACGCGCTGCTGGGCGTGATGGCCGCGGCGGTGGTGATGATCTTCTTCATTCCCTTCTTCGGCCGGCTCTCCGACAGGATCGGCCGGCCCAAGGTGTACATGTGGGGGTCGATCGTCACGGCGGTGTCGGCCTTTCCGGGCTTCTGGCTCATGACGCACAGCGGGGGCAACGTGCTGCTGGTGTGGCTCGCGATCATCGTGCCCTTCGGCATCCTGTATGCGTCGGTGTACGGGCCGGAGGCGGCGCTGTTCTGCGACCTGTTCGACGCGAAGGTGCGCTACACGGGCATCAGCTTCGTCTACCAGTTCTCGGGCATCTTCGCCTCGGGCATCACGCCCATCATCGCGACCGCGCTGCTCAAGTCGGGCGCGGGCGAGCCGTGGCAGATCTGCATGTACGTGCTGTTCGCGGGTGCCGTGTCTGCCCTGTGCGCATGGCTGATCGGGCGCTCGCCGTCGCCGGCCGACGCGCCGCAGGCCTCGGCGTCACGGTGAGGCCACGGCAGGGGCGGCCGCGCGCACCTGCCGCACCACCGACAGCACCGCATCGGCCACCGCCTCGGGGTCGTCGAACTGGATGTCGTGCCCCGCACCGGGCAGCAGCCGGTGCGTGCCGCGCGTGGACCAGTTGGCAATGTCGTCGTGCATCTGCTTCCACAGCGCCTGCACCTGCACGCCCTGCCCGGGCGTGATCTTCATGCCGCGCAGCTCGCCCTCGGTATAGGGCGTCATCGCCGTGAGAACCACCAGCGGGCGATCGCCCAGGTTGCGAAAGGCGCCTGCCTCGGCCAGCGTGCGGTCGGTCGCGTCGCCCTCGGCAAGCTGCGTGCGGAACGACTGCGGTGCAAAGGCACGAACCACCTGCAGGTCGCGCGCCGTCTGGTTCGGCGCCTGCGGCACCAGCATCGGTGCCGCCGCACGCAAGAGGCCCGACCACCCCAGGCTCATGAGAATGCGCGAGCGCAGCGAGCGCGACTCCGTCATGTAGTTCGCCACGCGCGCCACCTGGTCCGGATGCGAGGGGTCGACCAGCACCAGCCCGGCCACCTCGGCGCCGAAGTAACGCGTGAAGGTGACGGCATAAGGGCCGCCGATCGACTGGCCCACCAACACGAACGGGCCGTGTTCGCCGGCGCCGGTCAATGCGGCATGCAGGTCCTGCGCAACCTGCTTCGCAGTGGAAGGCGCATCCGAACGGTCGCTCCACATCAACCCCGCGCGGCTGTAGGCGCAGGCGCGCGTGTGCGCGGCCACCTTCGGCTGCACCGCCGACCAGCTCAGCGCGCCGTCGACGCTCTGACCCGCCTCGAACACCACGGTGGGCGAGCCCGAGCCCCTGCAATCCAGTTGGATGCGCCGCCCGCCGATGTCCACCATGCGCCCGGGCGGCGGAAAGTCGCGCGCGGCGCGGTAGCGGCCGGCCTGTTCGTACACCACGCCCAGCAGCACGGCCAGCGCCAGAACGGCCACGGCGCCCAGGGCGATGCGCACGGTCACCGGCGCATCACACCGGCGGGAACTGGAAGATCAGCTCCTGCAGCATCGAATGCACCAGTTCGGGCGACCAGAACGGGTCCAGCGTCTTGTCGCCGTGCGCCGGAATGCCGTTTCTCCAGCAGCGCCACGTGGCGTGGACTTCGCCGCTTTCGATGTCGCCGGTAAAGACCACCGCGTTGAGCCGCCCGCCCTGCGCGCCCCAGCGAAAGCCGACATGCGGGGGCGCGTCGCGGCTGAGGCCTTCTTCCCGGTCGACGTAGCACTCGGCCGCGTCGCCGAGCTTGGCCGCAAAGTATTCGGCGAACTCGCAAAAGACGGGATAGGCCAGGTCGTTGAGCCGTTGCGACATGCGCCGCGCCCGCCGGGCCCGGTCGGCCACATCCGCGTCCTGGCGAGGCTCGAGGAGCCTGGCGTCGAAGTAGCTGTCGAGCAGCTGGAATTTCGAAACGTTCATCGCTTCCCTTTCGGCATTGCAGATGGTTTGCAGTCTTTGCTTATAGGTACCAGAGCTGAACGCAGCCTGTCTCTCCGCGCCACCGGGGTAATTGCATGGCCGAAACCATCGAATAGTTCACAAAGTACAACTAATGCACACCTACTTGAGCCGATAACTGAGCTTTCGGTTCCCGCTGACCATGGAATCGAGCCCCAGCCATTCGCCCTGCTGCGAATACCAGACGTCGATGGGTTGCGCGTCGGTCGCAATGCGCCATCGCGTGGCGGCCACCTGCTGGCCGCGCACCTCGACGGTGCCGTTGCCGGCGCGGCTGACCTTCACCGCCTCGAACTTGCCGCTCTGCGCGTTCAGCAGCTTGTCCTGCGTGCGGATGGCCGGGTTCCAGTAGGCGAAGCTCATCACGCAGCCTTCGAGCGACTGCGTGCCCTTGGGCGTGGTCACGGCCAGCGCGTTGTCGCCCGCCGCCTCGGCGTTCACACGCTCGGGGGTGCCGTCGTCGTCGGTCTTCGAGCTCAGGCGCTTGAGGCAATCGCCGCGCCACATCTCGGTGGCGTTGTGCTGGTAGCGGTACACCGTCACGCCCAGCAGCTTGACCGCGAAGCGCGCCTCGCTGGTGAGCTTGCGCTCGTCGCCGGAGGCGGCCAGCGCGAAGCGGTGCTCGCCGATGGGCGCATCGTCCAGCAGCACGCGGAAGTCCCATTCGCCGCCGGTGGGCCCGGCGGCGGACACCGTGGCCGCTCCGTTCAAGAGTGCGGCCAGTGCGGCCACCACGAGAACCCAGTGCTTGTTATTTCTCATGACGCCTTGTGGTTGCCACGCGCCGGCCCCGGAAGAAAGGCATTGGTGCGCGCGATGTAGTCGCGGTATGCCGGGCGGCGCTCGCCGATGTCGCCTTCGAGCATGCGCACGCCCGACACCTTCAGCAGCAGCCAGGTCATGAGCAGCGGCGACACCACGCTCCACGCGCCGCCCCAGCCCGCCCCGCCCATGGCCATGAGCCACAGCCCCCACCAGACGCAGGTTTCGCCGAAGTAGTTGGGGTGGCGGGTGTAGCGCCACAGGCCGCGGTCCATGACCTGCCCCTTGCTCTTGGGGTCGGCCTTGAAGCGCGCCATCTGCGCGTCGCCGATCGCCTCGAAGAAGGTGCCGAACAGCGCCAGCGCGATGCCCAGCGCGTCGAGCGCGCCCAGCGCACGCGGCGCCGCCATGCCCGGCAGGAACGGCGCGGACACGACCCAGGCCAGCACCGCCTGCAGCGCGAACACCAGGTACAGGCTCTTGAAACCGAAGTTCGGCTGGTTGCGCGCGCGGATCGCCTGGTAGCGCCGGTCTTCCCCGTGCCCCCAGTTGCGCCAGGTGATGTACAGGCACAGCCGCACCGCCCACGCCGCGCCGATCACCGCCATGCACAGGCCGCGCACCGTCTGCACCGGCAGCAGCGCGAAATAGACCAGCCCCGCGCCCACGATGCACAGGGGCCACATGCGGTCGATCAGGCTGGCGTCGCGGCGCACCAGGCTGGCCACCCAGGTCAGGAACGCGAGCGACGCGGTCAGTGCCAGCCCGGCCAGGGCCACTTCCATGAAACCGCTCATGCGCGGCGCTCGAACAGGTAGTGGCTGACCCACCAGCGCTGGCCGTTGTCAAAGCCGAACAACTCGGCCACCGACATGAAGAACAGCCGCCAGCGCGTCCACCAGATGTTCGCGTCGGCGCCGTAGGTGGCCTGGAACAGCGGGCGCAGCGTGTCGCGGCGCTCGTCCATGTTGCGCAGCCAGGCCTCGGCCGTGCGCTGGTAGTGGCTGCCTTCCCAGCGCCAGCGGCGCAGCAGGCGCAGGTCGTCCTGGCAGTGCAGCGCCAGGTCGTCGCTGGGCATCATGCCGCCGGAGAAGAAGTACTTGCTCATCCAGTCGCTGGGGTCGCGCACCTCGAAAGGGTACGGTGCCTCCCGGTGGGCGAACACGTGCATGAAGAACTTGCCGCCCGGCTTGAGCCAGCGCGCCACGTTGGCAAAGGCCTGCGGCCAGTTGCGCAGGTGCTCGAACATCTCGACCGACACCACGCGGTCGAAGCGCTGGTCGGTGTCGAACACGTTGATGTCGCGGGTCAGCACGCGCACATTGCGCAGGCCGCGCTGGGCGGCTTGCGCCTCGATGTATTCACGCTGCGAATTGGAGTTGGACAGCGCGGTGATCCGGCTGTTCGGGTAGTGCGCCGCCATCCACAGCGTGAGCGAGCCCCAGCCGCAACCCAGCTCCATCACGTCCTGCCCGTCGGCCAGGCCGGCCCGCTCGCAGGTGGCGGCCAGCGCCGCGAACTCGGCCTGCTCCAGTGTCTGCGTGCCTTCCGGCCAGTAGCAGCTGCTGTATTTGCGGTGGTTTCCCAGCACTTCGCCGAAGAAGGCGGCGGGCACTTCGTAATGCTGTTCGTTGGCCTTCTCGGGCAGCGGCGCAAGGTTGGCCTTGCCCATGCGGGCGACGAAGTCCTGCGTCAGCTCGGCCACGGCCAGCGCGTTGCCCGCCTGCAGCTCGTGGAGCCGGTCTTTCAGCAGGCGGCGAATGCCGCGGCGAACCACGGTGTCGGGCACCAGGCCCTTTTCGACCCAGCGAATGGCAAATGCGATGTCCTGCGGCATGACTGTTCCTCGATAGCGGCACGTCGATGCGCGTGCCATAGGCACCTGTACGCGGCGGTCCTGGTTTTGGATGAGGCGGTTCCATTCTTGGCGCGGCGACACCACCTTTTGTCATGGACACGAAATGTTAAAAACATAACATAAGTTCACACTTATTGAACAAATGCAGCCGTCATGCCCGAAACCTCCGAATATTTGAGCGATTTCCGGCCCCGGTTCCGCCAGCCCTGCGCGGGAGATCTCTGCACCACGGTGCCGTGCATGACGACCGACGAGACGAACGAAAAGGTAATGGACGTCTTTAGCCGCCATCGCGACCTCGTCAGCCTGCCGGTGGTGGAGGGGCAGCAGCCGATCGGCCTGATCAACCGGAACATCTTCCTGTCGCAGATGAGCCAGCCGTTCCGCGTGGAGCTGTATGGCCGCAAGAGCTGCATCGCCTTCATGGACAAGGACCCGTTGATCGTCGATGCGGCGCTCGACCTGGAGTCCCTGACCTTCAAGACCGTGGAATACGGCGAGAAGGCCCTGACCGACGGCTTCATCATCACCCGCGAGGGCCAGTTTGCCGGCGTGGGCAACGGCCTGCAGCTCATGCGCGTGGTGGCGGACCTGCAGGTCTCGCGCAACCGCCAGATCATGCACAGCATCGAGTACGCCAGCGTGATCCAGCAGTCCACCTTGCGCAGCTCGCTCGACGCCTTGGCGCGCGCCTGTCCCGAGGCCCACCTGGTGTGGGAGCCGCGCGACGTGGTCGGGGGCGACTTCTACCAGTTCAGCACCGAGGCCGACGGCTGGTTCGCCACCGTGGCCGACTGCACGGGGCACGGCGTGCCCGGCGCCTTCATGACGCTGATCGCCTCCACCAGCCTGACCCAGGCCATCGAGCAGCACGGCGCGCGCGACCCGGCGCGGCTGCTGGGCAGCGTCAACCGCAGCATCAAGCAGATGCTGGGACAGATGGGCGAACACGACGCAACGCCGGGCTCCGACGACGGCATGGACGCCGCGTGCTTCTGGTTCGAGCCCGCGCACGGCCGGCTGGTATTCGCCGGCGCGCGGCTGTCGCTGTTCGTGCTGCGCCCCGGCGTCGATGCCGTGGAGGTTGTCGAGGGCCAGCGCAAGGGCGTGGGCTACATGGACAGCGATTTCGACTTCGCCTGGAGCAACCAGGAACTCACGCTGCCCGCGGGCAGCCTCGTCTTCGTGAGCACCGACGGGCTGGTCGACCAGGTCGGCGGCCCGCGCGCCATTGCACTGGGCAAGCGGCGCGTGCGCGAACTGCTGCTCGCGCAGCGCGAGCGCACGGCCGCGCAGATCAACGAGGCCGTGCTCGACGCCCTGCGGCTCTGGCAGGGCGAGCACCACCGCCGCGACGACCTGACCTTTTTCTGCTTCCGCACCTGACAGGGGAGTTCAACCGTGCCGTTCCCGCAGATCGCCGACAAGTACGGCTCCTTCTTCAACCTGGCGCGCCAGCACCAGGTCATCTTCTACTACGTGGGCTACTTCTCGCAGCACATCGTGGCCGCCATGTCCGACGCCGTGAAGCTGCAGCTCGAGGTGGCCGGCGTGGCCGGGCCGACCCGGCGCAGGCTGTTCTCCTCGTTCGTGGAGATGGCGCAGAACATCATTCATTACTCGGCCGACACGCTGACCGCCACGAGCCAGCAGAGCGGCGAACTGCGCCACGGCTCGGTGTGCATCCGCCGCGAGAGCGACGGCGGCTTTCTGCTGCTGTGCGCCAACCCCGTGGAGCCCGAGATCGCCGATGCGCTGCGCGTGAAGCTGGAAATGCTGCGCAGCATGACGCTGGAAGAGATCAAGCAGGCCTACCGCCAGACACTGCGCGAGGAAACGCCCGAGGGCAGCAAAGGCGCGGGCATGGGACTTCTCACGGTCGCGCGCGACGCACGGGAGCCGCTGGAGTTCGACTTCGACGCCGCCGACAGCGCCGGCGGCGCCCCGGTGTTCTACCTGAAGGCGGCAATCTGATGCGCGCCACGCCCGGCAACGAATCGAGATCACAGATGGAAAACCTCTACATTGCCCCGACGCCCAGTTCGCCCCAGGTGGACTTCAGGTTCGACACCCACACGCTCGGCCTGCGCGGCGAGTCGTACCCCGAGAACGCCGCCGCCTTCTATGGCGAGATCATCGCGCGCCTGAAGGACTACCTGGCCGGGCAGAGCGGCAGCCGCATCGAGGTCAACATTGCCCTGGCCTACTTCAACAGCTCCAGCACCAAGATGCTGTTCAACCTGATTGCGGCGCTCGCCGACGCCGTGGCGGCGGGCAACCGCGTGGCCCTGAACTGGTACCACGACGAGGAAGACGACACCATTCTCGAATTCGGCCAGGAGCTGAGCGAAGACTTTCCCGCGATCGACTTCGCCAGCCATCCGGTGAGGCCCGCCTGAATGGACACCGCCGCCGCCACCGCCGCGCCCCCGGACCTGTTCGATGCCGAGCACCAGGCGCTGCAAGCCGCCCGCGCCGCCTATGAAGACTGCGCTTCGGCGCAGCCTTCCCCCTGCCGCCTGGCCCTGGGCGAGCTGCTCACCGTCTACGAGCGGCTCCTGCGCGAAACGCGCCGGCTGGTGCGCCGCAGCGACCGCGCCGAACTCGAGATGAACCAGCTGAACCTGCGCCTGCAGGCGCTGGCGGCCGAGCTCGAGTACCGCGCCACGCACGACCCGCTGACCGGCGTGCTCAACCGGGCGGCCGTCATCGAGCTGGTGAACCGCCATTTCGAGCGCCATGACCTCGCGCTGATCGTGCTGGACATCGACCACTTCAAGCGCATCAACGACAGCTTCGGCCACCCCACGGGGGACCGCGTCATCCAGGGCGTGGTCACCTGCCTGAAGAACGCGGCGCCGGCCACGGCGCAGATCGGCCGCGTGGGCGGCGAGGAATTCACCGTGGTGCTGCCCGGGCCGGGCAGCGATGCCGACGGGCAGGTCGCGCAGGCGCTGCGCCGCGCCATCGAGTGCTTTGCGTTCGACCTGCCCGACGGCAGCAGCGTCACCGCCAGCTTCGGCGTGAGCTGGCTGCCGCACGGCAGCAGCTTCGACGAGGCCTACGGCCTGGCCGACGAAGCCTTGTACGTCGCCAAGCGCGGCGGACGCAACCAGGTGGCGCTCGCATCCGGCCAGGTGCACGCGCAGCCCGCATGAAGCAGCCCGCATGACGCGCGAGCCTGCTGCGGGCTGGCCGGGAGAAGCCGCCGAGCGGCCCGCGCCAGCGCTTGCGCTTGCACTTGCACTTGCGCCGGACACGGCGCCCGGTTGGCGAATGCTCGAGCTCATCGTGCGCTCCAGCGCCTCGCTGCTGGAAGAACCCGACCTGCGCGCCTTCGCCCGCGGCGTCATCGCACAGCTCACCACCCTGCTGGGCGCCAGCGGCGACGGCCTGGCCTGCGCACCGGAAGCACCCCAAGCACCACAAACGAACGGGCACCGGGTGCTGGCAGCGACCGGCCGCTTCGCTCCCCTGCTCGACCTGCCGCTGCACGCCGTGCCCGAGCAGCCGGCAGTGCAACTGCTGCGCCGCGCGCTGGCGTGCGGCTGCAACGTCTACGGCGAGGATGCCGAGGGCAGCGAAGGCAGCGAAGGCGGAGGGTTGGCCTTGCACATCGGCCGCAAGGGCGAGCAGCCCATGGCCGTCTTCATCGACACCACCGGCCTGCACGGCGCGCTCGACCGGCAGCTGGTGGACGTGCTCTGCCTCCACCTCGGCACCTTGCTGCACCAGCGGGGCCTGATGGAGCGGCTGCATGAATTCGCCTACTTCGATCCGCTCGTGCGCCTGCCCAACCGCACCCGTTTCGTCGAGAAGGTGGACGACTGCGCACGGCAAGGCATGCGGGAGCACATCCTGGCGCTGGTCGACATCGACGACTTCAGCGCCGCCAACGACGTCATGGGCCACCGCTTCGGCGACCGCGTGCTGCAGGCGGTGGCGCGGCGCCTGGCCGAGGCCTTGCCGTCCGGCGTGCTGCTCGCCCGCCTGGGCGCGGACACCTTCGGCGTGCTCGGGCCGCTGCGGCAAGTGTCGCCCCAGCAATTGCTGGACTGCGTGCGCCAGCCGCTGGCCGTGGACGGCGTGCCGCACAAGGTGTCGCTGACCTGCGGCTACGTGCTGCTGCCCGAAGACGCGCAGGCCGGCGCCGACCTGGTCAAGGACGCCACCATCGCCCTGAAGCGCGCCAAGCGCGACCACCGGGGCCAGCACCTGCAGTACTCGGCCCACATGGGCGCCGAGGCCCGCGACCGCGCCCTGCTGCTGTCCAGCCTGCGCGCGGCCATCGACAACGCGCGGCTCTTCCTGGTCTACCAGCCGCAGGTCAACCTGAACACCCATGCGCTGGTGGGCCTGGAGGCCCTGGTGCGCTGGCGCGCCGAAGACGGCAGCCTCATACCGCCGGACCGCTTCATTCCGGTGGCCGAGCATTCGGGCCTGATCGTGGCGCTGGGGCAATGGGTGCTGTCCACCGCCTGCCTGGCCATGCGCGCGCTGCTGGACGCGAACCTCGCGCCGCTGCGCATGGCCGTCAATGTGTCCAGCGTGCAGCTGCAGGACCCGGCGTTCTACGACACCGTGTGCGCGGCACTGACGCACAGCCGGCTGCAGGGCCACCACCTGGAACTGGAGATCACCGAGTCCGTGGCCGCGCTGCCCACCGAGCTGCTGGAGTCCACCCTGGCGGCCCTGCGGGCCAAGGGCATTTCCATTGCCATCGACGACTTCGGCACCGGCTACTCGTCGCTCAGCTACCTGGAGCGGTTGCCGCTGGACCGCATCAAGATCGACGGCACCTTCGTGCGCCGCCTGGGCGAGGCGCAAGGCGCGCGCATCGCGGAAATGATCGCGCAGCTGGGCCGCAAGCTCGGCCTGCACGTGTTGGCCGAAGGCATCGAGGACGCCGCCGCCCTGCGGGCGTTGCTGGCCATGGACTGCGACGAGGGCCAGGGCTACTACATCGCCACGCCCATGGACAAGACCGCCCTGCTCCGCTGGCTGCACGAACGCGCTGAAAAGGAAAGGCGCGGGCACTCGCTGGGCATGTCCGACCCTTGCTAGCGAGCGGCAGGGCGGCTAACATCGGCCGCCCTGGAGATGGCATTCCTCCATGAACCGCAGCGGCATCGCCCGCAGCTGATGATGCCTACAGACACCTGATCACATCACAGGGCTGTAGGCGTTCGCGTTCACATCTGCTTTGCTGGTCGATCAGGCCCTTGTTTTCGCACCTGATCCACATGACCCGTTTTCGCCGCCCCGAACAGCTCGAGCTTCTGCCCTACATCGGCAAGTGGCTCGTCATCGCCAGCGTCGTCGCCTTCCTGGCCGGCTCCGCTTCCGCCTTCTTCCTTTTTGCCCTCGACTGGGCCACCCACTGGCGCGAAGCACATCGCCAGGTCATCTGGCTGCTGCCCCTGGCCGGCTTTGCCGTGGGGTGGATCTACTACCGCCTCGGCAAGCCGGTGGACGCCGGCAACAACCTGCTCATCGACGAGATCCACGATCCGAAGAAGGTCGTGCCGCTGCGCATGGTGCCCCTGGTGCTGGGCGGCACCGTAATCTCGCATCTCTTCGGAGCCTCCGTGGGCCGCGAAGGCACTGCCGTGCAGATGGGCGGCGCGCTGGCCGACCAGCTCACGCACCTGTTCCGCCTGAAGCACGAAGACCGGCGCATCCTGCTCATGGCCGGCATCAGCGCGGGGTTTGCGTCCGTGTTCGGCACGCCGCTGGCCGGCGCCATCTTCGGACTGGAAGTGCTGGCCATCGGCCGCATGCGCTACGACGCGCTGTTCCCCTGCATGGTGGCCGCCATCGTGGCCGACCAGGTCGGACTGGCCTGGGGTGTGCATCACACGCACTATGTCGTCACTGCGGTGGCGCCGGTCGCCTTCTGGAGCGTGGTCGCCGTCGTTGCCGCGGGCATCGTCTTCGGCCTGGCCGGGCTGGTGTTTGCCACGGCCACGCACAAGCTCGGCGCGTGGATGAAGCGCTGGATCGCCTACCCGCCCCTGCGGCCGCTGCTGGGCGGCATCGTCGTTGCAACGGCGGTGTGGGCCGTCGACGGCTACCGCTACATCGGCCTGGGCATTCCGACGATCGTCGAGTCTTTTCAGGCACCGGTCGCACCATGGGACTTCCTGGGCAAGCTGGTCTTCACCGTGGCATCGCTGGGCACGGGCTTCAAGGGGGGCGAGGTCACGCCGCTTTTCTACATCGGTGCCACCCTGGGCAACGCCATGGCGCCGCTGCTGCACCTGCCGTTCTCGATGCTGGCCGCCATCGGCTTCGTCGCCGTTTTTGCCGGCGCGGCCAATACGCCGGTCGCCACCATCGTCATGGCCGTGGAACTGTTCGGGCCGGCCATCGGCCCGCTCGCGGCCATCGCGTGTATCGCGAGCTACCTGGTCTCGGGCCACACCGGCATCTATCACGCACAGCGCGTCGGCCACAGCAAGCATCGCCAGGCCTTGCCCGAAGACCTTCGGATCGCGGACATCGCCCAGTTCCGCCGCGCGCAGGCCGAAGCGAAGAAGAACGCGGCCTCGGGGGAGAGCAAGTGAAGACCGCGCTAACCCGCGTTCGCGCGCCCGGGGGCTACGATGCGGTGGGTCTGGACCTTCCCATCCCCCACATTCCTGCCTCCCCATGCGCAACCTGATCGTGGTCCTCGGCGACCAGCTGAGCCTCACGAGCGTGGCCTTCGAAGGCTTCGATGCCGCCCAAGACCGCGTGTGGATGGCCGAGGT
>NNBU01000560.1_pt1 | contig 21172 bp, 21 predicted proteins | sample 1173781 | NCBI WGS metagenome assembly NNBU01 (sample SAMN07173937, study PRJNA388173) | plant metagenome | biome: Plant school; feature: Soil; material: Symbiotic tissue of Blasia pusilla L.; isolation source: symbiotic tissue sample KVJ2 | host: Blasia pusilla | place: Norway: Troms, Kvaloya...
CCTCAAGGGGGCGCACCCTGCGGCCCGGCGGAGCCGGTTCCGCGGGTGCTCGCGAATGGGCCGACGTGACGTGGCCTTGGGATAGTTGAGGTCGATATGCGTTCACTCATCCTCCTTGCCATCATCTTCCTGTGCGCGACCACGGGCGTGATCCTGCTGCTGTACATGGTCTCGCTGATCCGCAAGGCCAGGCCTTCGGAGCGCACCCACATGGACCCGCTGCCGCGCATGCTGCGCCTGGTGTGGCCGGTGGTGAACATCCTGCAGTTCCATGTGTCGGAGATCGCGCCCACCTCGATGCTGGTCAAGCGCAAGCGCCAGCTGCAGCTCGCGGGCCTGGAGTTCGTGCTGAGGGCCGAGGAGTTCATCGCGGTGCAGTGCGTCTCGATGCTGGTGGTGGCCGCGCTGGGCCTGTGGACCGCGGGCCTGCTCGATGCGATGGCGGGCACCAAGGTGTGGGTCACGCTCGCGTCGTGCGTGGTGGGGTGGTACTACCCGGTGATGTGGATGCGCGACCGCCGCAAGAGGCGCGAGAAGGACATCCTGCGCACGCTGCCCGGCTACCTGGACATGATCACGCTGTGCTGCCAGGCCGGCCTGAGCCTCACCGGCGCCATTGCGCAGGCGGTGCAGAAGGGCCCGGGCGGCGCGCTGGGCCAGGAGTTCGACCGCATGATGCGCGAGATGCGCACCGGCGCGAGCCGCATGGACGCGCTCAATGCGCTGGCCGACCGGCTGGACAACAAGCACATCAAGAGCCTGGTGTCGAACCTCACGCAGGCCGAGTCGCTCGGTGCGAGCCTGGCCGACACGCTCTCCGCCATTTCGGACCAGCGCCGCACCGAGCGCTTCCAGATGGCCGAGAAGCTCGCCATGGAGGCGCCCGTGAAGATGATCGGGCCGCTGGTGATCTTCATCTTCCCGGTGACCTTCATCATCATCTTCTTCCCGCTGGTGATGCAGTTCCTCGAAACCCAGAAACTCTGAAGCCCCGGCCGTTCCATGCGCATCGTCTCCCTCCGGTCCCGATCCCCCCAGGCCCAGCCCTTCGGTCCCGTGCGCGTGGCCGAGCGCGGCTGGGACCGCACGCGCGGGCTGCTCGGGCGCCCGCGCCTGTCCGCCTGCGAAGGCCTGCTGATCACGCGCTGCCGCTCCGTGCACACGGTGGGCATGCGCTATCCGATCGACGTCGTCTTTCTGGACCGGCACGGCGGCATCGAGCGCGTGGTCGAAGGCCTGCGCCCGATGCGCATGGCCATGTGCCTGGGCGCGGCCAGCGTGCTCGAACTGGCCGCCGGCCAGGCGAGGCGGCTGGCGCTGCGCCCGGGGTTGCAGTTGTCGGGCTGGTGAACACACTCAGGAGCAGCAGGCCATGCCATCCACTCTTCACACGCGCCGCCGCGCGACGCAGCAGCGGGCGCAGCGCGGCGCCTCCATGACCGAGACGATGATCGCGCTGCCGGTGCTCATTCTTTTCGTGATGTGCGTGGTGCAGTTCGGCCTGATCTACCGCGCGCGCCTCACGCTGGAGTACGCCGCGCACGAGGCCGCGCGCGCGGGCTCGCTCAACAACGGCATGCCGCTGCCCTTCGTGTTTCGCATCGGCAACTCGACCGCGCCGGGGCTGAGCACGCTCAACAGCGCCGCGCTGGAGCTGACCACCAACGCACTCACGCGCGGCAGCGTGTGGCAGGGGCTGGTGAAGGGCATGATGCCGCTGAACGTGCGCGACGCCAGCGTGGGAGGCATGTTCAAGGGCTGGGTCGACACCAACACCGACCTGATCCAGTCGGCCTGCATCGAGTACCTGAACCCCACGCAGACGTCCTTCGTGGACTGGGCCTTCGTCGAGAACTTCGGCGAGAACCGCTGGATCGTGCAGATCCCCAACGACACCATGCGCTACCGCAAGCCGCTGCCCTACGACTACAAGGCCAAGGCCATGAGCACCACCGCGGGCATCGGCGATCCGTTGCCGCCCGACGCCGAGCTGCGCGGCAACGTGTCGAACAAGACGCTGGGCGAGGCCAGCGTGCTGCACCTGCGGGTGCACTACGGCTACCGGCTGGGCATTCCGGTGGCCAACAAGATCATCCTCACGGCGCTCAAGGGCTACCAGTTCGTGGGCGAGGCGTGGTTCAAGCTGCTGTCGGTCGACGGTGCCACCGCGCCGGGCACCGACTTCCGGCTGAACCAGCTGGACGCCTACTACATCGCCAACGGCAAGATCCCGCTGGCCGCCGACGGCGTGGTGGGCATGGAGTCGCCGATGTACTGGCATCCGTTCTATTCGTTCGGGCCCAAGAGCGACCGCAGCATCGACCTGCAGTGGGACCCGGCGTGGAGCAACAACATCGGCATCAACGTGCTGGAAAAGCCGCAGGACGCCATGACCAACATCTTCGCCTTCGTGCGCAACAACAGCACCGAATGGGCCTCGCAGCTGACGGCCAAGGGCATCGACGCGCTGGCCGACAAGGTGGGCGACGGCAACTCCTTCTGCCCGGCCATCTGGGACGGCTCGGTGAAGGGCCAGCTGGACAAGGTGCCCAACCCGGGCAACCCCGGCTGATGCGCACGGCCGCGGACGCTGCTGCACAGGGTGGACGCGCGCTGGTGCTCTGCGCATCGACGATCTTCGTCTCGGCCTTCCTGCTGTTCCTGGTGCAGCCGCTGATCGCGCGGCAGATCCTGCCGTGGTTCGGCGGCTCTGCCGCGGTGTGGACGCTGTGCCTGGTGTTCTTCCAGGTGGTGCTGCTGCTGGGCTACTTCTATGCCGACCGGCTCTCGCGGCGGCCGCTGCGCACGCAGGCCGTGGTGCATGCGCTGCTGCTGCTGGCGGCCTGCGCGATGCTGCCGGTGATTCCCGATGCGGCGTGGAAGCCGACCGGGCAGGGCGACCCGGCGGCGGGCGTGCTCGCGGTGCTGGCCGCCACCATCGGGCTGCCGTACCTCGCGGTGTGCACCACCGGGCCGCTGGTGCAGAGCTGGGTCGCGCGGCTGCATGCGGGCGATGCGCCGCGGCAGGCGAAGGTGTACCGGCTGTTCGCGCTGTCGAACCTCGCGGCGCTGGCGGCGCTGGTGGTGTACCCCTTCGTGCTGGAGCCGGTGTTCGCGCTGCGAGCGCAGGCGCTGGCGTGGTCGGCAGGTTTCGGGCTGTTCGCGGTGCTGGCGATCGTGTCGGTGGTGGCCGTGGGCAAGGCACAGGCCGCGCAGACCGGCGCCCCGGCGACCGACGCATCGGCCTCGGCCTCGGGCGCCCCCGCGGTGCCGCTGTCGTGGGCCGACCAGCTGCTGTGGCTGGTGCTGGCCGCGCTCGGCACGGTCGCGCTGCTCGCGGTGTCGGCCTTCATCACGCAGGACATCGCCTCGGTGCCCATGCTGTGGATCGTGCCGCTCGCGCTGTACCTGCTGAGCTTCGTGCTGTGCTTCGACAGCGACCGCTGGTACCGGCGCTGGTTGTTCTGGCCGGCGGTGCTGTTGCTCACGCCGGTGATGGGCTGGTACCTGAACACGCCGCAGCGCTCGCTGCCGATCGCCGCGGCCATCGGTCTCTTCTGCGCGGGCCTCTTCGCGATCTGCATGTTCGCCAACGGCGAACTGGCGCGTGCGCGGCCCGGGCCCGAGCGCCTCACGCGCTTCTACCTGCTGCTGGCGCTCGGCGGCGCGGTGGGCGGCATCTTCGCGGGCGTGGCCGCGCCGCATTTCTTCAACGGCTACTGGGAGCTGCCCGCGAGCCTGGCGGTGCCGGGGCTGGTCATGCTGTGGCTCTCGCGGGCGCGCCAGCAATGGGTGTGGCTGGCGTTCGCGTTCGCCGTCGTCGCGGGCTTCGCGGCGTTCCTGAAGATGGATGCGGTCGCGGTGTCGCTCAACGTGTTGTATGCGTCGGTGGCTGCGCTGGCCTGCTTCGCGGCGGGCTACACCGCATGGCGGGCACGCTCATGGGCGGCGGGCGCCGGCCTCTTCGGCGCGCTGGCGTCGGTGGCGGTGGCCTGGCTCTCGGTGTCCTCCGTGCTCGAGGCCGACAACCGCACGATGCTGCGCGTGCGCAACTTCTACGGCGCGCTGCGCGTGGAGCAGTTCGGCATTCCGGGCGCGCTGACCGCATCGCGACGGCTGATGCACGGCGTGATCTCGCATGGCGAGCAACTGCAGGGCGCGGTGCAGCGGCGGCTGGCGAGCACCTACTACGGGCCGAAGTCGGGCGGTGGCCTGGCGCTGCTCACCCACCGAGGCGCGACGCAGCGCGTGGGCGTGATCGGCCTGGGCGTGGGCACGCTCGCGGCCTACGGGCGCGCCGGCGACACGCTGCGTTTCTACGAGATCAACCCGCGGGTGACGGCGGCGGCGCGTTCGCATTTCACCTACCTCGCCGATTCGCCCGCGAAGGTCGAGATCGCGCAGGGCGATGCGCGGCTGCTGATGCAGCAGGAGCTCGATGCGCAGGGTTCGCAGCGCTTCGACGTGATCGTGGTCGACGCCTTCTCGGGCGATGCGATTCCGATGCACCTGATGACGCGCGAGGCGCTGGCGCTCTACGGCAAGCACCTGCTGCCCACGGGCGTGATCGCCTTCCACATCAGCAACCGGCATCTGAAACTCGCGCCGGTGGTCAAGCGCCTGGCCGAAGACGCGGGCATGCAGGCGGTGCGCGTCCAGTTCACCCCCGTGCCGGGCAATCTCACGCTCGAACACGCATCGGAGTACGTGCTGCTGACGCGCGACCCGCGCTTCCTGCAAGACCCCGTGATCCGCGAGCGCGGCGAAGCCATCGATGCCAGCGGCGTTTCGACCTGGACCGACGATCACAGCAACCTGCTGGCTGCGCTGCGTTGGGTCGAGCGCTGAACTGAAGGACGCGCCTGCAAACGGCCGGAATCAGGCGGCCGGTGGTGTGTCGTGCCACTGCCCCAGCAGCCGCGCCACGGCCCGCACGCGCTGCGTGTCGCGGCCCCAGCGGCGGCTGGCCGGCAGCTTCTGCGCCCACCGCATGCGGCGCGCCGCGTTGGCGATGCGCTCGCGCACTTCGCCGCTCACCCCTGCCAGCGCCGCGTGCCAGTGCTGGCCCGCGGCCTGCGGCGCGGCGGCCTCCAGCATCATGGCGGTGGAGTGCAGGTAGCTGAGCCAGTCGCGTGCCTGGCATTCGGCCAGCGTCATCACCTCGGCCGGGTCGTCCTCGAAGTCGATGTAGCCGATCACGCCGTCGGGGCACTGCACGAGGTTGCGGTCGAAGGCCTGGCTCAGGTGCTGGCCGCACACGTGCACGGCGGCGATGGCGGCCAGGCCTTCGCGCCACACGGCGAGCAGTGCGGCCGGGCCGGCGGCCGCGGCCTGGTCGAGCCGCTCTTGCAGCACCACGGTGGCACGGCCGCTTTCGCCGAGGTCGGAGATCAGCAGGCCGTCGGGCTGCTGCGCCAGCACGGTGGGCACGCGCAGGCCCGCGGCCGCCAGCTGCTTCAGCCGCCGCGCCTCGGTGGCGATGGCTGCCTCGCCGCCCGGGTTGGGCACGGGCTTGATGATGTCCAGCCGCACCATGCGCGCGACCGCCGCCATCACGCGGTAGCCCCACTTGCCGTGCCGGGGGCCGGCCTTCTTGAGCCACACGCGCTCACTGCCGAAGCGGTGGCTGGCCACGTTCTTCTGCTGCCGGGGCAGCGTCACGCGCAGGAATTCCGCGTAGTCGCCGGGGGCCGGCGTGCGCGCCAGTGCGTCGAGGGGCGCGGGCGCCGAAGCGGCGCCCTTGCGCGATGGCAGGCGCACGTTCGCGCCTCGTTTCAGTGGATTCATCAGGTCGGTACCTCCGCACTGCGTGCTGCGGTACAAGCTTGCTCGGGGCGGCCTGGCGCTGCGCTCATGCGGCCATTGCAAAGCCCGACACCAGCCCTTGCGGGCCTTGCGTCACGGGCTGGAAACTCTCTGCACTGGCCAGCGGCCAGTAGGTGCGAAAAACGTTGTGCTGCGCGTCGAGCGCGCCGAGCAGGGCGCCCGGCTGCACCTGCATCACCAGGTTGCTCAGCAGGCGCACCTCGGTGTCGGAGATGCGGCGCACGATGTGGTGCGCGGTGATCTGCTGCGGATGGTCCAGGCCCGCGGCCTGCACCAGTTCCTGCAGCGCATGCAGCGTGCTGCGGTGGAAGTTGCGCACCCGGTCGGCCTTGGTGGGCACCACCAGCGCCTGCTGGCGCAGCGGGTCCTGCGTGGTCACGCCAGTGGGGCAGTGGCCGGTGTGGCAGCTCTGCGCCTGGATGCAGCCCAGCGCCATCATGAAACCGCGCGCCGCGTTGCACCAGTCGGCGCCCAGCGCCATCATGCGGGCCACGTCGAAGGCGGTGATGACCTTGGCTGCGCAGCCGATCTTGATGCGGTGGCGCAGGTCCACGCCGACGAGCGTGTTGTGCACCAGCAGCAGGCCCTCCTGCAGCGGCGCGCCCACGTGGTCGCTGAACTCGACCGGTGCCGCGCCGGTGCCGCCTTCGGCGCCGTCGACCACGATGAAATCGGGCGTGATGCCGGTGGCCTGCATCGCCTTGACGATGGCGAACCATTCCCACGGGTGGCCCAGGCAGAACTTGAAGCCCGTGGGCTTGCCGCCCGACAGCTCGCGCAGCTTCGCGATGAAATGCATCATCTCGGTCGGCGTGGTGAAGGCGCTGTGCGACGAGGGCGAGATGCAGTCCACGCCCACCGGCACGCCGCGCGCGGCCGCGATCTCGGGCGTGACCTTGGGCGCGGGCAGCACGCCGCCGTGGCCGGGCTTGGCGCCCTGGCTCAGCTTGACCTCGATCATCTTCACCTGCGGGTCGCGCGCGTTGGCGGTGAAGCGCTCTTCGTTGAAGCTGCCGTCGTCGTTGCGGCAACCGAAGTAGCCCGAGCCGATTTCCCAGATCAGGTCGCCGCCGTGCACCCGGTGGTGCTGCGAGATCGAGCCCTCGCCGGTGTCGTGCGCGAAGCCGCCCATCTTGGCGCCCTGGTTGAGCGCGAGGATGGCATTGGCCGACAGCGCGCCGAAGCTCATGGCCGAAATGTTGAACACGCTCGCGCTGTACGGCTGCGTGCAGACCTGCGCGGCATTGCCGTCCGCCGGCTGGGGCGTGCCGCCGATCACGATGCGAAAGTCGTGGTTCGCGAGCCGGGTCGGCTGCATCGAGTGGTTGATCCACTCGTAGCCCGCGATGGTCACGTCCAGCTGGGTGCCGAAGGGCCGGTTGTCGGGCTCGCCCTTGGCGCGCTGGTACACCAGCGAGCGCTGCGCGCGCGAGAAGGGCGCGGCTTCCGCGTCGCTCTCGATGAAGTACTGCCGCATTTCGGGGCGGATGTACTCGAGCAGAAAGCGCAGGTGCCCGATGACCGGGTAGTTGCGCAGGATGGCGTGGCGGGTCTGGCGCAGGTCGTGGACGCCAGTACCTGCAAGCACCGCGAAAACCACCACCCCGACCCATGCGAGCCACAGGTGCGGTGACATCAGCACGAAAGCGAGGCAGGCCGCAAGCCCGACCACGCACAGGGCAAAAGCGCTATAGCGCGTCGGAAACGGAATAATCGTGGGCATAGAAATAGTGTCGACCGAAGCCTGCTGCATCATAGAGGGCTGCCCCGAACCTGCCATGACGACCATTCCAGCCCCCACTCCGGCTCCTGAAGCCACCCCTGCCGCCCCCGCCACGTCCGACGCCCAGGCGCCGCTCGGGCCCGACGATTTCGACGCCCTCGACCAGGCGCTCGACGCCATGCGCGAGCACGACGAGGAAATTCCCCAGTGGGAGTTCTGCGAAGGCTTCATGGCCGCGCTGATCTGCACCCGCCGCCCGATCCCGCCCGCCGAATACTGGCCCGTGCTGCTGGGCGACGGCTTCTCGTCCGCGCAGCACATGGAGTTCGTCTGGAACTGGAAGCGCCGCTGGGCCGAAATCGTCGAGGGCCTGGACGCTCCCGTCGAAACGCTCGACGACGAGCGCAGCTGGCAGCCCGAGGTGCTCGACACCCGCGGCGCCATCGGCTCGCTGAGCGAGGAAGAGCGTGCCGAAGTGGCCGGCGAGGAAATCCCGTCCTTCGCCCAGGTCTGGGCGCTGGGCTTCATGTACGCGGTGGAAAACTGGCCCGAAGAGTGGGCCGCGCCGCGCGACAAGGAAGCCGCCCAGATGCTCGACGACGCGCTTGACAACATCGTGGCGCTCACCGAGGACGACACCGCCAAGCCCACGCTGTCGATGTACAGCGACGACGCCCCGCCCAGCGTGAGCCAGCAGCGGCTGGACGACTTCGGCGCCGCCATCTGGGCCGTGTACGACCTGCGCCAGCTCTGGAAGAGCCTGGGCCCGAAGGTCGAGACCATCCGCAAGGAAGCCGAGCCGGGCCGCAACGATCCCTGCCCGTGCGGCAGCGGCAAGAAGTACAAGAAGTGCCACGGTGCCTGACACCGCGGCCGGCAGCGCGCCCCTGACGCCGCGCGCGGCCTGGACGATGGTCCTGGCGCTGTGCGCCGGGGTGGCGCTCAGCCAGGCCTTCCGCACGGTCGGCGCCATCATGGCGAGCCCGCTGCAGACCGACTTTCACCTCTCCGCCCAGGCCCTCGGCATCTTCTCGGGGGCCTTTCACTTTGCGTTCGGCGCCATGCAGCTCTTCATGGGCATCGGCATCGACCTGCACGGCGTGCGGCGCACCGTGCTGGTGGCGTTCCCGATCGCCATCGTCGGCGCGCTGCTGTCGGCGGTGTCGTCCAGCTACCTCGTGCTGGTGGCCGGGCAGGCGCTGATCGGCGTCGGCTGCGCGCCGGCCTTCCTGGTGTGTACGGTGTTCATCGCGCGGCACTTCCCGGCGGCGCGTTTCGCCACCGTGTCGGGCATGGTGCTGGCCATCGGCGGCCTGGGCATGCTGGTCACGGGCACGCCGCTGGCGTGGCTGGTACAGGCGTATTCGTGGCGCGCGGGCTTCGTGGTGCTGGCCGTGGCCGCGGCGCTGGCCTGGCTGGCCATCTGGCACTGGGTGCACGAGCCGGCCTCCGCCACGCCGCGCACCCAGGAGTCGATTCCCGAAGCCATCCGCCAGTTCGGCGCGCTGTTCGCCATGCCGCACACGCTGGGCATCGTGGTGCTCGGCGCCGTGACGTATGCCGCCTTCATCTCGCTGCGCGGCCTGTGGCTCGGCCCGCTGATGATGGAACGCCACGGCTACTCGCTGGTGCAGAGCGGCAACGTGGCGCTGGCGGTGTCGGTGATCTCGCTGTTCGGCGCGCCGCTGTTCGGCCGGCTCGACCGCGACGGCGCCTCGCGCCGCCGCTGGATCGTGATTTGCGCGCTCGGCTACGCGGCCCTCTTCGCGCTCATCGCGGTGCTGCACTCGGCCTGGCTCAACATTGCGGGCATGGTGCTGATCGGGGTGCTCTCGGGCTTCATCGTGTGGCAGTACGCCGACGTGCGCGGTGCCTACCCGGCCACGCTCACCGGCCGCGCGATGGCCGTGTTCACCATGGCCATGTTCCTCGGCGTGGCCCTCATGCAGTGGGTGACCGGCGTGGCAGCCTCGGTGGCGTCTGCGCACGGCGGCGACCCGCTGACCGCCGTGCTGGGCACCATCGCCGCACTGCTGGTGCTGGGAATCGCGGCCTTTGCGTGGCTGCCCGCGCCGAAGGCCGACGCCCTCAGATCTTGAAGGCGCGCTGTATGTCCGGCCGCACCAGGTCGGCGTACTCGCGGTGCTTGCGGATGTACCCCGCGATGAACTGGCACACCGGAATCACATGCAGCCCCTTGGTGCGGGCCTCGTCGAGCACATGCTTCGCAATGCCCGAGCCCACGCCCTTGCCTTCGTGCTCCGGCAGCACCTCGGTGTGCGTGAACATGATCGCGTCGGTCAGCAGGTTGTACTCGGCATAGGCGGCGAGCTTGCCCTCGAGCGCGGCTTCGTAGCGGTGCTGGGCTTCGTTGTTCGAAAAGACGAGGTCGGTGGTGCTCATGGCTGGCGTGCAAGGTAGTTGACAAGGTTGGCCGCGGCGGTGGCGCGCACCTTCTTGCGCAGCATCGGGCTCCAGCCCAGCAGCAGGCCCGGCGTACCGAGCGCCTGGCGCGACCAGGTCCAGAACGCGAAGCTGTCGCGGTGCGTGGCGATGAGCCCGTCGGGCGTGAAGGTGAAGCGCGCATCGACGCTGTTGTCCACGATGCGCCCGGTGGCGCTGAAACGGTAGTGCGCGTCCCAATGGGCGCTGCCGGTGGTGTCGTCGGCCTTCACGTCGCGCCAGGTCAGGCGCCACACGTCGGCGCCCTTGGCCTGCGTGGCCGACGCCAGCATGCGCCACATGCCGCCCACCTCGCGCCGCCCGCGCAGCGAGAAGGCCTCGTCGTCGAACACCGCGTCGCTGGCGTAGCACGCCTGCATGGTGGCGGCGTCGAGCTTGGCGAACGCGCTGTAGAAGCGCTCGATGGTCTGGGCATTGGTGGCTGCGGTCATGGGGCCTCTCGGGGTTGCAAAAAAGGGTCAGCGGCCGAGCAGGTCGACCAGCGTGTGCAGCGCGTGCCGCACCGTGGCCGCGCGCACCGTGGCGCGGTCGCCGTCGAAGCGGCGGCGCTCTGTGCGCACGCTGCCGTCGACCGACCAGCCGAACCACACCGTGCCCACCGGCTTGTCGGGGGTGCCGCCGGTCGGGCCGGCCACGCCGGTCACGGCCAGCGCCACGCGCACAGGCACCGAGCGGGCCGAATGCGCGATGGCGCCCGTGGCCATGGCGCGCGCCACCGGCTCGCTGACCGCGCCGTGGGCGGCGATCACCGCCGCATCGACGCCCAGCAGGTCGGTCTTGGCTTCGTTCGAGTAGGTGATGAAGCCGCGCTCGAACCACGCGCTCGACCCGGCCAGCTCGGTGCAGGCGGCGCCGATCAACCCGCCGGTGCAGCTCTCTGCGGTGGCCAGCATCCAGCCCTTTTTCTGCAGCAGGCCGGCCAGCGCCACCACGAGCTCGGGCGTGTCGAGGTCGGCGGATGCCGCAGCGGAAGCCGAAGACATCGGCAACGTCGAGGAAGAAGAGGAATCCATCAGGTTCACCAGGCGCGCCACAGCGCAATGACCAGCAGCGTGCAGAACGCCGCCACCAGGTCGTCGAGGATGATGCCGAAGCCCGCGTGCCACCAGCGGATCTGCGCCGCGTCGCGCTGCTTGAAGAGCGCGTCGGCCCAGGCCACCGGGCCGGGCTTGGCGGCGTCGAAGTAACGGAACAGCGCGAAGGCGATGGCCTGCGCCAGCAGCCCGGCCGGCGTGACCAGCCAGAGCACGATCCAGAAGGCGACCACTTCGTCCCACACCACGGCGCCGGGGTCGGCCACGTTCATGTCGCGCGCGGTCACGGTGCAGGCCCACCAGCCGACGGGCAGCGACGCCAGGATGATCCAGCCGATGGTGGCGGGCGTGAACCACAGCTGCATCACCGCGAAGGCCGCCCAGGCCCACAGCGTGCCCACCGTGCCCGGCGCGAAACGCGGCATGCCCGAGCCCAAACCCAGCGCGATGAAGTGCGCGGGGTGCGACAGCAGAAAGCGCAGCGTGGGGCGGCGCATGGAGGGTCGGGGCATGGCGCCGGCGTCGGGTGTCGGTGTGGAAGAAGCGGCTTGCATCAGGGGCAGGAGTGTCGCGCATCTGTGGCGGCTGCTGCGGCGGCATCTGCACGGCGGCTTTTTATTTATCAAAGCAATAGCTTGTTTAATTGATGCCCGCCGCCTAGTATCCGGGCTTCTCTTCGACCTTCGCATGCCTTCATGTCTTCCTCTTCCGCCGCCTTGCATCCACCTCCCGCCACTGCCGCATGGAGTGAACTTTTCAGCGGCCGCAACGGCTGGCGCGCGCTGGCACTCACCGGCGGTGTCGCACTGCATGCCGTCAACGTGCACATCGTGACCACGGTGCTGCCGTCGGTGGTGCGCGAGATCGGCGGGCTCGACTGGTATGCATGGAGCACCACGCTCTTCGTGGTCGGCTCGATCCTCGGTGCCACGCTGTCGGTGCGGCTGCTCGCGGTGCTCGGGCCGCGCGGCGCCTGCCTGGCCGCGCTGGCGGTGTTCAGCGCCGGCTCGGTGGGCTGCGCGCTCGCGTCTGCCATGCCCTGGCTGCTCGCGGGCCGCACGGTGCAGGGGCTGGGCGGCGGGCTGCTGGCGGCGCTGAGCTACGGGCTCATCCAGCTGGTGTTCGAGCAGCGGCTGTGGCCGCGCGCGGTGGCGCTGGTGTCGGGCATGTGGGGCGTGGCCACGCTGTGCGGGCCGGCCGTGGGCGGGTTGTTTGCGCAGGCCGGGCATTGGCGCTGGGCCTTCTGGTTCCTGCTGCCGGTGGCGGCCGCGCAGGCGGTGCTGGTGCTGGTGCAGCTGCGCCCCTCGGCGGGGGTGACACACGAGCCGCCGGCCACGCTGCCGCGCGTGCCCGGCGTGCAGATCGGCCTGCTCGGGGCCTCGGTGCTGGTGATCGCGGCCAGCGGCCTGTGGTCCGGCCTGCTGTGGCAGGCCGCCGGCGTGGCGGTGGGCCTGGCCATCGGTTTTGCGGCCATGCGCATCGACAGCCGGGCCACCGTGCGCGTGCTGCCGAGCGGCGCCTATGCGATGAGCGCGCCGCTGGGCGCCATCTACGCGAGCGTGGCGCTGTTGCTGATCGGCACCACCACCGAGATCTTCGTGCCGTACTTCCTGCAACTGCTGCACGGCCACTCGCCGCTCGCGGCGGGCTACCTCACGGCCGCGATGGCGGGCGGCTGGAGCGCAGGCTCGCTGACCTCGTCGGGCCGCACCGGGGCGGGGGCCGAGCGCATGCTGCGCGCCGGCCCGGTGGTCTGCACGCTGGGGCTCGTGGCGCTCGCGCTCTTGCTGCCGGCGCCGGGTCGCTACGGCGCGGGGTTCGAGACCGTGCTGGTCGCCCTTGCATTGGCGGCCGTGGGGCTCGGCGTGGGCATCGGCTGGCCGCACCTGCTGACGCGCGTGATGTCGCTGGCACCCAAGGGCGAGGAAGGCCTGGCCTCCGCCTCGATCACCACCGTGCAGCTCTACGGCATGGCCGTGGGCGCCGCGGTGGCGGGCCTGGTGGCGAATGCGGCGGGGCTCACCACGCCGGGCGGCATGCACGGTGCGCAGTCGGCCGCGGCCTGGCTGTTCGCGAGCTTCGCGCTCGCCCCCGCTGCGGCGGTCTGGCTTGCATACCGCGCGGTGGGCAGGCGCGGCGGCTGAGGGCCCGGCCGACCCGGCAAGACGCTGCAAGTCGCGGCGCTCGCCTGCATCGATGCCATGGGGCGCTCCCTATAATTTTTTGCTTTCACAACAAGCACACGGGAGCGGACTGCCTCATGAGAAACATCGTTCAACGCATGGGGGCCCTGTCGCTCCTCGTGGCCTTCAGCTTCGCGCTGGTGGCCTGCGGCAACAAGGAGGCCGAGCAGCGCAAGGCCTTCACCACCTTCCTGCAGACCCGCGTGCTCGACAAGCCCGGCATTCGCGTGCCGGCACCCAGCGCGGAGGAGAAGGCTTCGTTCGGCGACTACGCCCAGCACTACGCCGTGATCACCGACTTCAACGAAGGCATGAACAAGTCGGTGGGCCAGCCCATGACGCAGATCATGGCCAAGGGCGGGCTGCGTTCCATCGGCGACCTGGTCTCGCGCCGCGACGACATCAAGGCCGCGAAGGACGGCCTGGCCGGCCTGCGCACCGCGCTCGACCAGCAGACCGCCAAGGCGGACGCCGCGCACGCGCAACTCAAGCAGCCCGACGACCTGAAGCAGGTCTACGACAAGGCCTACGACAAGACCGTGACGGTGCCGGCGACCACCTTCAAGGAAGTGTTTCCCGCGCTCGACACCGTGTTCGACAGCGCGCTGGCCATCGGCGGCTACATCGAGCAGAACAAGTCGAAGATCCAGATCTCGGGCAGCACCATCAGCGTGACCGACCCGGCCGTGCAGGCCGAGCTCAACAAGATGCTGCAGCAGCTGAACGGCCAGTCGAGCGCCATCAACGCGGCGCAGCAGAAACTGCAGACGGTGGTGCGCGGCTCCTGAGCGGCGCGAGACCTCAGCAGGTTTCTTCGCCCCTTCTCAGATGAAGTGGTCGAACGAGCCGAAGCGCTGTGACACCGGCGCGCCGGCCGCATCCACGATGCGCAGGCCGGCATCGGCCTCGATGCGGCCGATGCGCGTGACGCGGGTGGCGCTGTTCGTGCCGGCCTGCGCGACCGCTTCGCGTGCCGAGGGCGGCGCGGTGAAGACCAGCTCGTAGTCGTCGCCGCCCGAAAGCGCGCAGGTCCGCAGGATCTCGGTGCGCAGGCCGGGCGCCTGGGCGGCAACGAGCGCCGTGGCGGCGTCGGCGTCGAGCACGGCACCGACCCGGCTGGCCGCGAGGATGTGGCCCAGGTCGCCGATCAGACCGTCGCTCACATCCACCGCCGACGAGGCGATGCCGCGCAGCGCCTGCCCCAGCGCCACGCGCGGCGTGGGTTGTTCCATGCGCGCACGCGCGGCCTCGAAGGCCTCGGCCGACAGGGCCACCGTGCCCCGGAACACCTCGAGCGCCAGCCGCGCATCGCCCAGCGTGCCGCTCACCCAGATGTCGTCGCCCGCGCGCGCGCCCGAGCGCAGCAGCGCCGCGCCGGCCGGCACCTCGCCGAACACCGTGATGCAGATGTTGAGCGGACCGCGCGTGGTGTCGCCGCCCACCAGTTCGCAGCCGTGGGCGTCGGCCAATGCGAACAGGCCGCGCGAGAAGCCTTCGAGCCAGGGCTCGTCCACGCCCGGCAAGGCGAGCGCGAGCGTGAAGGCCAGCGGCTTCGCGCCGCATGCCGCCAGGTCGCTGAGGTTCACCGCCAGCGCCTTGTGGCCCAGCCGCGCGGGCTCGACGGTGGACAGAAAGTGCCGCCCCTCGACCAGCATGTCGGACGACACGGCGAGCTGCATGCCCGCTGCGGGCGCCAGCAGTGCGCAGTCGTCGCCCACGCCGAGCGGAGAGCGCACGGCGGGGCGCTTGAAGTAGCGTGTGATCAGGTCGAATTCACCCATGGGGTGCGAGCATAAGGGCTGGCGCCCGGGCTCAAGCCTGCCCGCGAAACCTCAGCGCCGCCTGCCGCACCACTTCCGCCAGCAGTCGCTCCTTGCCCTGCTTTTCCCGCAGCCAGCGCGCATCGTTGCGGTTGGCTTCCACGCTGGTGCGCAGCTCGCCCAGCGCCTGCGTGGCGTTGAGCGCCTCGCTGTGCCATTCGAGCTGGGTCATGGTCATCAGGATGTGCTCGCGCAGCGGCATGTGCTGGCCGGTGGCCGGGTCGACGTACACCGCGTCGAGCCCGAAGCGGCAGGCCTGGAAGCGGTTGTAGGTGTACACGAGGTAGTCGTCCTCGCAGGGCTCGAAGGGCTGCTCCTGCAGGAACCAGGCGGCCAGCGACTGCACGTAGCCCGCCAGCGCGGCGGCGCGCTCCACCGTGAGCGGCGTGTCGAACACGCGGATCTCGATGGTGCCGAACTCGGGCTTGGGGCGGATGTCCCAGTAGAAATCCTTCATGCTGCGCACGACGCCGGTGCGGGTCATGCGCTCGAAGTAGGCCTCGAACTCCTTCCAGCTCGTGGTGAAGGGCGCGCGGCCCGACAGCGGGAATGCGAACACCGAGTTCAGCCGCGCCGAGTCGAACTGCGTGTCCTGCCCCTGCACGAACGGCGACGAGGCCGACAGCGCGATGAAGTGCGGGATGTAGCGCGACATGCGGTGCAGCATCAGCAGCGCCGAGTCGGCGTCGGGGCAGCCGATGTGCACGTGCTGGCCGAAGATGGTGAACTGCTTGCTCAGGTAGCCGTACAGCTCCGACAGTTCGCGAAAGCGCGGTTTGTCATAGATGCGCCGTTCGTGCCACTGCTGGAACGCATGCGTGCCGCCGCCCACCACCGCGATGTTGAGCTTGTCGGCATTGCGGATGAGCGCCTCGCGGATGGGCGAGAGCTGCGTGATCACGTCCTGCGCCGAATGGCAGATGTCGGTCGAGATCTCGATCATGCTCGACGTCATCTCGGGCACCACGCTGCCGGGCAGCGGGGTCTGCGCCATCAGGCGCAGCATGTCCTCGGCGTAGGGGGCCAGGTCGTAGTCGTGCGTGTTCACGAGCTGCAGCTCCAGCTCCACGCCGAGCGACAGCGCCTCCGACTTGTTGAAGGGCTCGAGCTTGACGACGCGGCTTGCCGGGTCGGCGGGCAGGGCGGCCGAGCGCACGTCGTCGCTGTCGGGATCGATGGGCGTTTGAAGGGTGGTGCTCATCGCTGCGTGTCCTCGGTGGTGCTGAAGGCCTGGGGCGCCCAGGGCACCGAACTCTCGCCCACCGCGTGGATGGCCACGGTGGCAAGCACCGCGCCCACCACTTCCATCAGCAGGATGGAGGGCAGCGCGACCTGCGTGATCATGGTGCCCAGCAACGGCGAGGCGGTGGCGAAATTGGAGGCGATGAGCAGCGCGATCGACGACAGCGGCGACATCGCGCAGCCGACCCAGAAGGCCTGCTTCCAGCTGGCGCCGCTGCCGGGGTTGGCAATGGCCACGCCCGCGATCTTGGCGACCAGGCGCACGCCGATCACCGCCAGCACCACGCTGGCCACGGGCAGCGTCCAGTCGGCCTGCGCCGCCACGATCGACACCAGCACGAACATCAGCATGGTGAGCAGCGAGGCGGCAGTGCCCAGCTGGCGCTGCCAGGCCCAGGGCTTGGGGTTGAGCGCCTTCAGCAGCACGCCGCCGATCAGCGCGGCCAGCGGCGCCGAGCCGCCGATGTGCGCGGTGAGCGCGGCACCCGCCGCAATGATCGCCAGCAGCAGGATGGAGGTGTTCTCGCTCGTCGGGCTCATCACCCGCAGGGCCGAGCGCAGCGCCAGCGCCATGATGGCGCCCACCACGAACGACAGGCCCAGCACCACGCCCACCGGGTAGAGCTTTTGCAGCAGCGTCTGCGGCGCGCGCTCGATCAGTCCGGCCTGCGCATAGCCCAGCGCCAGCGCATACAGGGTGTTGAGCGTGGCCAGCGTCATGGCGCGCTCGGTCACCGGGCCGGCTGCGCGGGTGTCGATGATCACGCGGCTGAGCACCGCGGGCGAGGCGACGATGGCCATCAGCGCGATGGGGTTGGCCACCGGCTCGGGCAGGCCCAGCATCGTCAATATCCAGTACACGCCGAAGTAGGTCAGCGTGGCTTCCAGCAGGCTCTGCACCAGCACCATCGGGTTGTGGCGGAACCAGCGCAGCGGCAGCCGGCCGCCGGCCTCGAACAGCACCACCGCCACGCCGAGTTCCAGCAGGAACAGGCTCAGGCCCCGCAGCGGCCAGATGGCGCCCTCGAAGCCGGCAAAGCCGACCACCGCGCCCACCAGCGAATAGCCGATGACCTTGGGCAGCCCCAGGTAGCGCTGCACCAGGTGGCCGGAGGCCGCGGCCGCTGCCAGCAGCAGCGACCACAGGATGGTGGGCAGGCCGGCCGAAGGGCGCACCCATTCGGACCAGAAGCCCAGCATGTCGTTGATGAAGCTCGTCAAATTCATGAAGGTAGGAAGAAGCTCACCGGCCGGCTGCGCCAGCGCGCCCAGATCGCGCGGCGGATGCGCGCGCGGTCGGCCAGGCTCACGCTGTGCGCGCGCAGCGCCAGCCGGAAAGCGAAATAGAAACTCACGCTCACATTGAGCGCGCCGATGACCGGAACGGCCGCCACCGCCCACCACAGGGCGGGCTGGTGCAGCACTGCGAGACCCGTGGACGCCGCGGCAGCGGCAATCTGCCCGGCCGACAGTGTCACGTGCCGCACGTCCAGCCCGAGCCCGAAGAAACCCGCGAACGCGGGCAGCAGCCCGAGCATGAGTCCCAGGGAAATGTTGGAGGCGAAGCCTGAGATGTGTGTGCGCATGAAGTCGGCCCAGCGGCGTGCCCGGGCGGCGCCCAGAAAAGCGCCGATGCGGGGGTTGTAACGCATGGCGGAGTCCAGGCGATGCAGGACAAAGGCGTTTTCTGTCCAACCCGCGATGATGCTGGCCGAAAACAGCAGGATGCCGGTGATTGCCGCATAAAGTGCCGTGGGGCCCGCCAGGGACAGCGAATTCAGCGTGGCTGCGGCATGCGCGGCGTCGAGCAGGGGCCGGCCCAGCGCCAGTTGCACCAGCAACGCCAGGCCCAGCATGGCCGGCACCACCACCAGGACGTTGCCCAGCACGGCGGCCACCTGCGAGCGCACGAGGTTGGCGACCTCGTCGACGAAATCGACCACCGCGCCGTCCGACTTGATGTCACGCAGCCGCGCCGCCAGGGCCGGCGCCGTCATCGCGGGCTGCTTGGTGGCCAGCGTCAGGTGCAGCAGCTGGATCGCGACGAAGCTCGCCGCATACATCAGGCCCGCGGCCAGCCCGCTCCAGAAGGCCGACAGGCCCAGCGCGTAGATGCCGAACTTCAGCAGCACCGTGATGGAGGTGAGCGCGCCGCCGCCGGCGGCCTTCTTCACCATCTGCGCATAGCTGGCGCGGTCGCGGGTGATGTAGTTCTCGCCGGTCTCGGCGCTGCGCTCGGTCACCTTGGCGGCCAGCATCGACGAGTTGGAGGCAATCAGCGCACGGATGCTGTTGCGCTCGCCGCCCGCCAGCACCAGCCGGCCGACGAGCCGCGCCACGCTGGGCGCGGGGCTGGGCGACATCAGGCAGTCGAGCAGCTCGCGGATGCGCAGCACGCGCTCGCGCAACTGGCGCAGCCGGAACACCAGGCCCACCGAGATGCCGTTGTCTTCCAGGTGCGTGTAGACCGACGAGGCCACCGTGCGGCAGGCATCGAGCCGGTCGCGAAAGGCGATGAAGGCGGCCTGCAGGGCTTCCTCGTTGCGCGGTTGGGCGAACATCTGCTCGCGCAGTTCGTCCAGGTCGGCCATCAGCGAATGAAAGGGCCGCGTGGCGCCCAGCTCGGCGCTCATGCGCAGCCGCAGCTCCGGCGAGAAGCCGGCCGCCACCACCTGGCTGGCGCAGTAGGTGACGGCGTCCATCACCGTGTGGCGCCAGCGCGGCGCGCCGTCGTCGTCGATGGCGGCATCGGCCAGCAGCGCGCCGATGCGCGCGAGCGGTGCCTCGTCGAGCAGCGCGATCCAGCCCGCGTCGAACACACCGGGCAGCACCATGCGAAACAGGTCCGACGCGTCGGTGGTCTCCGGCGTGCCCGGCAGTATCTTGCGGCGCAGCCGTTCGGCCATTTCGCTGGCAAAGGCCGTGCGCGGCGCAAAGCCGTAGTCGGCCAGCAGCGTGGTCAGGTCGACCGACTGCGTGAACACGCGCCACGAGGCGCGCAGGCGCTCGCGCAGCTCCGGGCGCGCCTCGATGGCGTCGAGCAGCAGCAGCACGCGGCCCATGGCCGCCTGGGGCGACGCACGGTCGCCGCGCAGCCAGTCGAAGAGGTTGATGAGCCAGATGTGGCGCTGCGCCACATCGGCCGTGGGGTCGAGGCCGGCAAGCAGCCCCTGCAAGTCGCGCGAAGCGGCAGCCATGTCGGGGGGCGGGGGAGAGAAAAGAGAGGGAGCGTCGTGGCGCTCAATGCAGGATTCGCGACACCGGGGTGCCGTCGACATCCGCTTCCAGCACGAACATCGGCACCGGCACGTCGAAGCGCTCGCCTTCCTCGGTCACCACCAGGAAGCTGCCATGCATGGTGCCGCTGGGCGCCTGCAGGCGGCAGCCGCTCGTGTAACGGAAAGATTCGCCGGGCGCCAGCAGCGGCTGCTGCCCGATCACGCCGAGGCCCTTGACCTCTTGCGGATGGCCCGATGCGTCGTTGATGCGCCAGTGGCGGGCAATCAGCTGGGCCGCCACCGAGCCCGTGTTCGTGACGGTGATCGTGTACGAAAACGTGTAGATGTGGTCCTTCGGAGAGGACTGGTCGGCCAGGTAGCGCGGTTCGACCTGGACGCTGAAGGGGCTGTTTGACATGGGGCGCATGGTAACGGAGGCCTTTCGTCGGACTTCCATCGGCTGCGAGAATCAGGGGCATGAGCACCCCGTTTCGCATTGCGCCCTCCATCCTGTCCGCCGACTTCGCGCACCTCGGCAAAGAACTGACCGACGTGATCGCCGCCGGCGCCGACTGGATCCATTTCGACGTGATGGACAACCACTACGTGCCGAACCTGACCTTCGGCCCGATGATCTGCCACGCGCTCAAGCCCTACGCCAAGACCGCCGACGGCACCCCGGTGCCCATCGACGTGCACCTGATGATCCAGCCGGTCGATGCCCTGGCCGCGTCCTTCGCGGAAGCGGGTGCCGACTGCATCAGCTTCCACCCCGACGCGTCGCCCCATGTGAATCGCAGCATCCAGGCCATCAAGGGCGCGGGCTGCAAGGCCGGGCTGGTGTTCAACCCGGGGCTGGGCCTGGAGGCGCTGGACTGGGCGATCGACGACATCGACCTGATCCTGATCATGAGCGTGAACCCCGGCTTCGGCGGCCAGAGCTTCATCGACTCGGCGCTGCGCAAGATCGAGCAGGCGCGCAAGCGCATCGAGCAGAGCGGGCGCGACATCCGCCTCGAGGTGGACGGCGGCATCAAGGTCGACAACATCGCGCGCGTGGCCTCCGCCGGCGCCGACACCTTCGTGGCGGGCAGCGCGATCTTCAATGCCAAGGACTACGGCGCGGTGATCGCCGACATGCGCAAGCAGCTCGCCGGCGTTGCCGCCGCCTGACCGTCAGCGCTTGACCTGCTCGTTGTAGACGCGGTCCGCCTCCGGGCCGCGGTCGGTGTCGACCACGCCGCGCTCCACGTCGTCATGGGCCTTGCGGCCCACCTCCGACGGCTTGCCGTCCGGGGTCTGCTGGCTGTCCGACGACTGGTCGCGCTCGTTCGGCAGGCGCGGGGCCGGTTCGCCGCCTTGCTGCACCTTGGTCTTGCCGTCGTTCGCGTCCGCGGTCTTGTCGCTCGGCTGGGTCTTCGTCTTCGTGTTCATTGCGCTGCTCCTTGTGATTCGCTCCAGCGTGCCGCGAGCGCCCCGGCAGGGCGGTAGGACATGCAAGGCTGCCCCTGTAGGTGTGCGCTCGAACGGCATCGAATGCGCAGTGCCTTTGCGCAGTGCCATGGGGCTCCGCAATAATCCCGGGCATGTCCTACGATCCTTTTGCCGGCGTGGACACCGACAGCCTGCGCATCCACACTTTTGCCTCGCTGACCCCCGGACC
>NNBU01000192.1_pt1 | contig 21051 bp, 12 predicted proteins | sample 1173781 | NCBI WGS metagenome assembly NNBU01 (sample SAMN07173937, study PRJNA388173) | plant metagenome | biome: Plant school; feature: Soil; material: Symbiotic tissue of Blasia pusilla L.; isolation source: symbiotic tissue sample KVJ2 | host: Blasia pusilla | place: Norway: Troms, Kvaloya...
TGGGATGTGTGTAAGAGACGRCCCCAACCCCAACCCCAAAGTTAACTCCAACCCCAAAGCTAACTCCAACCCCAAAGCTAACTCCAACCCCAAAGCTAACTCCAACCCCAAAGCTAACTCCAACCCCAAAGCTAACTCCAACCTCAAAAGTCAAACAGAAGCTATCCAGCAAGACAAGCAGCGCTCAGAGTTCTCTTCAGCCAGTGAACAGCCCGGTATTACCCGACAATCAGCCCCTGTCTTCCCCAACTCCATCGCCAGACGCTTAACTGGCAATGATTGGAATGATGTGCATAACGCAATCAGCCCTTTGCCTGAAAAAGATGTTTATAAATTTTCTCGTTTAATTGAAGCTTTAAAAAAGATTAACGAAAATAAGGGTTCAAGAGAGACGCCTAAAATACTGAACGAGGTAGAGAAGTATCTTAAGAGATGCTTGACAAATTTAAACACAAATGCTTCAGAGTCTTTACCAGAAGAACCTATCGAATGGTTGCAAAAACCCTATAAGTGGTTGCAAAAAGGATTTGAAATTCATACAGAGATAAATTATCTTAACCCAGACCAAAAAAAAGAACTGCTAGCACTGGGTTACTTTTTACAAGGGGAGTTATCTACAATAGAAGAGTTTGAGTATATAAGAAAGATTTTACGTTCTTATTTGGCAAAAATTGACAAATTCCGAAGCTCTCCACATCCTCAGTAATGGGGTATTAAAATATCGAATATTATCTATTTCTGGAGTGCGATCGCTAGTTTGCATACAGAAAAAATTTCTAACTCTAAGGGAATCAAAGGGCGCACTTGGTCAATATTTACCAAATGCAGAGTTTGGATAGCATAGCCTTTAAGTGTCCAAGGTGGTTGAGGATATGGCATAAGAAAGTTAGGAGTTGATAGCGAGGAGTTAAGAATTAAAATCAAGAGTTATTAATTATTACTTTTACTTAGGACTTACGCACTGTACAAAAAAATCATGTTGTGCATTAACGCAAATTCGTTGTTTCAGGTTTTTATTAATCATTCATTGATGGTGAATATACCCGCGTCGTAGGGGCAATTCATGAATTGCCCCTACGACGGATCTAGTTTTTCAAATCATCTATACTTGCTCTTTGCTGTCAATGCGTAAGTCCTATTACTAATAATTAATAACTTCTAACTCATAACTTCTCAAAAAAAATTCCCACCCAGGCGAATGCTTGGATGGGTAATTATGAGGTGGGACTAAATAATCTTCCCAAAAGAAGTAAGGGAATTATTTGGTCTCTGTAAAATCAGCGTCAATTACATCGTCGCCACTACCAGAACTAGATGTAGAACCGCCATCTTGAGGTTCAGCACCAGGTGCAGCACCGCCACCAGCTTGTTGATAGATGTTGCTACCAACAGCGAATAGCGCTTGTTGCAATTCTGGGGTCAGCTTCTTGATTTGCTCATCGTCTTCTTTCGCAACTGCTTCCCGCAGTTCTTTCACCAAACCTTCGACCTTGGTCTTGTCAGCATCGGGAACTTTATCGCCCAATTCTTGTAACTGCTTTTCAGCTTGGTATGCTAAAGAGTCAGCTTGATTCTTGCGTTCAATCTTCTCACGCCGCTCTTTGTCAGATGAAGCGTTTTGTTCTGCTTCTCTCACCATGCGGTCAACATCATTTTTATCCAGGGTGGAAGCGCCGGTTATGCTGATGGACTGTTCTTTACCAGTGCCTTTGTCCTTAGCAGTGACGTTAAGAATACCGTTAGCGTCAATATCGAACACCACTTCAATTTGAGGGACGCCACGTGGTGCAGGAGGAATACCATCGAGGCGGAAGGTTCCCAAGCTCTTGTTATCGTTAGAGAATTCGCGTTCACCTTGGAGGACGTGAATTTCTACGTTGGTTTGTCCATCCACAGCAGTGGAGAAGACTTCTGATTTTTTGGTAGGAATTGTGGTGTTGCGGGGGATAATTTTGGTCATCACACCGCCCAATGTTTCAACACCTAAAGATAGTGGTGTCACGTCTAACAGCAAGATGCCAGTTACATCACCAGCCAGTACCCCAGCTTGAATAGCTGCACCAACTGCGACGACTTCATCAGGGTTAACACTTTGGTTAGGGTCTTTACCCAATACCTGCTTCACAATTTGGTGAACTGCGGGAATCCGGGTAGAACCACCAACTAACACCACTTCATCAATATCGTTCTTGCTCAACTTGGCATCCCGGAGGGCGTTTTCCACAGGAATACGACAACGGTCGATTAAGTCAGAGCAAAGTTCTTCAAACTGAGCGCGAGTCAGGGTTGTATCCAGGTGCTTGGGGCCATCCTGGGTTGCAGTGATAAATGGTAAGTTTATTTCTGCTTGGGTAACGCTAGAAAGCTCAATTTTGGCTTTTTCTGCGGCTTCAGTCAGACGTTGTAAAGCTTGTTTGTCTTTCCGTAGGTCAATACCTTCGGCTTTCTTGAACTTCTCAGCTAGGAAGTCAACTATTTTTTTATCGAAGTCGTCACCACCGAGGTGGGTATCACCAGATGTGGCTAGTACTTCAAAAACTCCGTCTCCTACTTCTAGGACGGATACGTCGAAAGTACCACCACCAAGGTCAAATACTAAGATGGTTTCGTTACTCTTCTTATCAAATCCATAAGCCAGAGAAGCGGCTGTCGGCTCGTTGATAATCCGCAGAACTTCAATCCCGGCAATTTTGCCAGCGTCTTTTGTTGCTTGGCGTTGAGAGTCGTTGAAGTATGCGGGAACAGTGATTACAGCTTGGGTTACAGTTTCACCCAGGTATTTGCTAGCATCTTCAACTAGTTTGCGAAGAACTTTGGCAGAAATTTCTTCAGGAGCAAACGGTTTACCAGCTATCGGACAATCTAATTTGACATTGCCGTTGCTGCTGAGGACTTTATAAGAAACTTCCGTAGCTTCGTTACTCACTTCGTCGTAGCGGCGTCCGATAAAGCGTTTGACTGAGTAAAACGTATTTTCGGGGTTCATCACCGCTTGGCGCTTGGCGATTTGGCCAACCAAGTTATCGCCATTTTTCGCAAATGCGACTACTGATGGTGTTGTCCGAAAACCTTCAGCATTAGCAATTACTGTGGGTTTACCACCTTCCATCACTGCCACGCAGGAGTTCGTTGTTCCTAAGTCAATTCCAACTACTTTTGCCATTTTAGGTGCTGGCTCCGTATAAGTACAAATGAATGAATGAGAATATAAAGGACTAAATTTTGAACCAACAGGGTCAATAAATCAGCCAGTTCAGCATGAATACCTTTGATTTGGCTTTTCTGGGGTTAAAACTCCAGACTATGCTGATATATATACTGAAGCTTAGTGGTAGCCAGTCCATGAAGGGTGGTTTCCCGAACCTTGCTTGGGACGGTTAAACTAACTAAATTGTGTTTTTAGTTGGTTCATGGATTAATTTGCCTTCACTTTGTCTAATGTATGAGAATTAATACTTTCAGTAATTAGGGTGAACCGTAACGTCAGAGTGGTGTTTGCCGTCTTTAGAGGTAATAAACTATAGAAACACTGAGAAGAGAAGGAGATTTAAAGACGCGTAGCCTAGGAAGAACCGTAAGTATCGCTTCCGTAATTCACTCAAGATAATTAGGGAGTGAGGAGTGGGGAGAAACGCGATGTCTACGACGGGCTACGCCTACGCTCCATGTTCGAGCCAAAATGTGATAACTGTTAAGCTGTTGGCTTTAGCACAAAAGGGGAGGAAATTTATGGAGAAGGACTTTCAAGCAATCGCTGAACTTTACAAAAACGCCCTCCTCAACGACGTACTCCCATTTTGGGAAAAATATTCTCTCGATTGGCAGCAAGGCGGCTATTTTACCTGTCTGGATCGCGAGGGCAAAATTTATGACACAGACAAATTCATCTGGCTGCAAAACCGTCAGGTGTGGACTTTTTCGATGCTTTACAACCAGCTAGAAAAACGCGAAAACTGGTTGAAAATTGCCAGTAACGGCGCTAATTTTCTTGCCCAACATGGCAAAGATAGTGATGGTAACTGGTACTTTGCCCTCACTCGTGAAGGGAAACCACTGGTTCAGCCTTACAATATTTTTTCTGATTGCTTTGCGGCTATGGCATTTAGTCAATATGCACTCGCTGGCGGCGAAGAATGGGCCAAGGATGTGGCGATGCAGGCTTATAACAACGTATTACGCCGCAAGGACAACCCGAAGGGCAAATACAATAAAACCTATCCCGGCACACGCCCGATGAAATCATTGGCTGTACCGATGATTTTAGCCAACCTGACTCTAGAAATGGAATGGTTGCTGCCAAAGGAAACACTAGAAGATGTCCTAGCTGAGACTCAGGGCGAAGTGATGACCGATTTTCTCGACCAAGAACGGGGATTAATGTACGAAAACGTTGCCCCTGACGGTTCTCACATAGATTGTTTTGAGGGACGGCTGATTAACCCAGGTCATGGTATCGAAGCTATGTGGTTCATCATGGACATTGCGCGTCGGAAAAATGACACCAAAACTATTAACCAAGCCGTTGATGTAGTGCTAAACATCCTGAATTTTGCTTGGGATAGCGAGTATGGTGGGTTGTATTACTTTATGGATGCAGATAGTCATCCCCCACAACAATTGGAATGGGATCAAAAGCTGTGGTGGGTTCATTTAGAATCTTTGGTTGCATTAGCGATGGGCTATCGCCTAACCGGGCGTGAGGTTTGTTGGGAATGGTATGAAAAGATGCATGATTACACCTGGTCACATTTTGCTGATTCAGAATACGGTGAATGGTTTGGCTATCTCAATCGGCGTGGGGAAGTATTATTGAACCTCAAAGGTGGCAAATGGAAAGGATGTTTTCACGTACCGCGTGCATTATACCTTTGTTGGCAGCAATTTGAGGCATTGCAATGCCTGCGGCGGTAAACAACGTAAATTATTTTAATCTACAAGTTGGATTTCAAGATGCATTATTGGACTTGAATCGGTTGTTTCCAGAAAGTGCGTTAGCGTAGTTCGCCGCAGCCGTTGCCCAGAGACGCGATAAATCGCCGTCTCTACAAGTGTTTTGGTCTTATCTGAACTGTATTGCTATATAAATAGAGACGCAATAATTGCGTCTCTACAAACCACCTATTTCGCCTTCTTACGTGTAATTGCACCCAGCAAAAGTATAATTGCTAATTAAATGATTCCTGGCCCTCTACCCCGTTTATCACCCTTTTCTGTCAACTTGCCTTCTTCGTCCTGATTAATTTCTCCAAGTTCTTCGACACGTTCTGCCGTATCTTCTGATGCTTCTTTGCGTGCATCACCTGGTTGTTCGTAGTACATTTCTGGTTCAACTGCATAGTTATTCAACAAACCTTCTTTGTCCACGGTATAACCGTCAGTGGTGCGTATACTTCCTGGATCAGTTTGGTCATCAGTAGGTGAATCTGCCTCCCCCTCTTCTGTGGGCAGTGTTTTATACTTACCCCCTTCTCTTTCCATTCGAGCAGCTGTTTCGGCTGGGATAATACCGCGATCGTAAGTATCTACTTCGGCTCGATCAGATGAATCTATACCTTTATTAACTGCTTCATTAGCCATAATTTATGTCCTCGTTAAAGAATCTATTAAATAACTTCAAAATCTAGATTAGGCTGTTTTTAATCTCAAAGCTACTATCTTAAGAAGTGATTGAAGTTCATAGATGTATTAGTTTTATCTATCTTTGGATGCATCCACAGGAATAATATTCAAATGTAATTTGAATAGAATAATTTTGACTAGATTGACACTAATGAGCACTATATGACAATTTTTAATCGTTTGCTATCAACAAGATGCCCGGCTTATGTAATCAGTCGGGCATCATATTTATGGGGATAGCTTAAAAAAAAAGTTGATAACTTACTCGCCCACAAATTGGTTTTTCAGTAGTTGGATTTCATCAGCTAATTCTTGCCGAGTTGAAGCCTTCAGGAGATAACGGAAAACAAACCAACTGGCGTAACCAATTCCAACTAACTCAAAGAGTGGTGATAGTAGTGGAATATCATTAATTGCATCCAGTGCTGCTAGTACCAGTTTAGCTGTAACAATTGCCGCTAAAATTAAAGCAACGGTTATTAAAGGTTGCTTATAGTCCTTAAAAAAGCTACTCAGGTATGCGGGCAGTTGCTCCAAAACTTGAGAAATTTGTCTGCTAATTTGCTGCCATTGAGATTCAGGCTCAGGTGCTGGTGGTAACTTTGGCAAGTTTGCAGTATCAGCACCTTCAAGTGCTAACACACCTGGCGATAAGGAAGCATTGATGGATTCACGTTGCTGTTGTTCGGTTTCCATAATTTTTATTTTCGGCGACTACAAAGAGCTTGTATAATTGAACTGAGTATCAGTCAATAAATATAATTATTAAGGTTGTCAGTTGTCAATTATTAGTGGTCAGTAATAATTGACAACTGACCACTAATACTGAGTAAGATCATCTCAATTTCTTTATGCTTACCTACTCAGTTTTATCTATTGTTAGCTACTTAGTTTTTTGGTGGGGCAACTGTTGCTTTAACAACTACAGTTTTCACACCTTTAATTTCCTTAGCTAAAGGTTCAATTTTAGCTAATTCTTGCTGATTGTTGACAGTTCCTCCGACAGTGACAGTCCCATTATCTGTGGCATTAACTGTTAGTTGACCTTTGGGTATGTTTGCCTCTAACTTGGAGCGAACTTGACTGGATAGATCGCCTGCGGCTCTATCTGTATCGCCGCCAGTAGCATTATTTCGCTGTTCACGGGCGCGAATATCCTCATTTAATTGTCTTCTGCGAACTTCACTTTGAGCGTCGTTTTGAGAAGCTTCTGTTGTTTTTGCAGTCGGTGCTTGGGGTGCTTCATTAGGATTATTGGGTGCAGATTCACTTGTTTTAGAAGCGTTATCACAAGCCGCAACACCAAAAACTAAAAGGCAACTAATTAAGAAGGGAGTTAGCTTTTGCATATTTTTAATTCGGAATCGGAAAGTGAAATTTGTTGATCTTTACGGCAGTAGTGAGGAGCAAGTTTTTTCAGTGAGGAGCAATGTTTTCAACTTCTTGCTCCTGCAATTTTGGGGAATTAGTGTGAGTGGCAACTATCTGCGGTTAGAGTGTTTCATCACGACGATCAACAATAACTACGGCAGGATCGTTTGGATCGTTTATGTGAGGCTCTCTTGAGTAATTGGTGCGATCGCTATTATGGGTTACTCGGTCGAAACCTGGGCGATGTTCACTAATCTCAGTGGCATCATAGATTGCAAATTCTTCAATACCTCGATGTTTGAGAATCGCTTCAGCTTGGCGGATTTCAGCTTCTGTACCATCGATAATTACTAGATAGTCGCCTCTTTGAAAGCGATCGCTATATACTCGCGCTCTGTCTTCAGGAATTCCCAAGCCAACCAGTGCGCCAACAATACCCCCAGCAGCTGCACCGATGGCACCACCAGCCAATGTTGTAGCCAAAGCTGTTGCTACTGCGCCACCTGCAATCACAGGGCCAACACCAGGAATTGCTAGAGTCCCAAGACCAACTAATAAGCCAGTCAAGCCGCCGACCACACCGCCTGTCGCTGCTCCAGCTTTTGCACCATCATCTGCTTTATTACCTGTACCAACGTTTCTATCTACATCTACACCAGCGATCCCTTGACCGTTTGTATCTTTGGCAATGATGGAGACTCTACTTAAAGGAAAACCTGCATCTCGCAATTCTGTAATTGCTGTTTCTGCATCTCGACGATGAGAAAATACCCCAATCGCGCGTTTAGCAACACCACTATAACCTGTAGTAGGAGTTGGAGTTACATAACCAGTACCAGTGGTTGCATTTGTAGCATCTGGGTGGTCATAAATGCCAAACTCTTCTACACCCCGTTGATGTAAAATTGCTTCCGCTCTGGCTATTTCTGCATCTGTACCATCGAGGATAACTAAATAATGTCCTCGTCTCACACGTTCGTCGTAAACTCTGGCTCGTTCTTCGGGAATTCCTAAACCAATCAATGCACCAAGCAAACTACCAGCTACTGCACCAATACCAGCACCAGCAAGAGTTGTAGCTAGGGTAGTTGCTGCGGCTCCAGCCAACATGATTGGCCCGATTCCAGGAATTGCCAAAGTGCCAAGACCGACTAATAAGCCTGCTAATCCGCCCAAAGCACCGCCTGTGGCTGCTCCGACTTTAGCACCTTCATCAGATTTATCACCGACGCGATCGCTCACTTCTGCACCAGCAATATCACCTTTGTCTCCATCCTGTGTAATGACAGAGACTCTATTCATGTCAAACCCGACTTTTTTCAATTCGTGTAGCGCATGTTCAACATCTCCACGATTAGAAAATACGCCTACAGCACGTTTATGTACACCTACAACCATTACTTTCTCTCCTCAGCAAAAATTAATTATTCACTAATTTATAGTTCCTAATAACCCTTATTAATACATACTTATTTTTACTTTTCATCAATCGCTTGGAATAATTTTTACCTCTATCATTAGACATAGGTGTTTTTATCCAAATGAGTAATTTTTATCAAGTATAAAATATAGTTTGATTTAGCAAAAGTTAGATATTAGTTATTAATACTTATCAAATATATAGATAAAAGTTGAGATTAAACAATATTGTTTTTGATTGTCTTTTTCCATAACTCAGTCATTTGAAGCCTGCCATATCTGGAGACATATTTTGATGAAAATTACTTTTACCTAAGCAATTTTTTATTGGTGAGATTGTGTCAAAAATACCTAACCTATATTGTCAAAAAATAATAATTGAAGAAGAATTCAGAAGCCAGAATGCAATCAGTGGGGGATTCAGACCCGCCACTGAATTGTTGCACCACTAAATTAAAAATTTGCTGGTGGTGTAAAAACGCCGTTTATTCATCCACCAGTCGCACAAAATTCATTCTGTATTCTGGCGGCTGACGCATTTATTCTGTTTGATAAAAATATTTTTTAAATACGACTTTTGGCAAATAAATTTACTACCTAAGAAAGTGTCAGCTTATATAACTGATGATTAGGCTGATAAATAAGCCATTCTATCAATGGATATTTAATTGAGTACAAGTGAGAAAATGCTATGTTTCAAGGTCTTTTAACTATTTTTGGGTGGAACTCGCTACCTTTTGGATTAGCACCGATAACTTTAGCTCAAGAAGTACTAACTCCAGAACAATCATCAGTTCTTTTTTCTGGGCCTAAATTCTTGGTGGCATTGGTGGCTGGGGTTTCTATGGCATTCGCCTTTCAATTGTTATTCACAAACTTTTCACTTGCTGTCGGAATTTCATCTTGGGAAATTGACTCAGATTCTGATGATGAGTCAGAAAGCTTAGGTAAGACAATTCGTAAAGTTCAAGCTAAAGTTGGTGCTTGGGCATTGATAACCGCTAGTATTGCATTATTTATTGCTTGTTTTCTAGCAGTAAAAATTAGCTTAATCGAAAGTGCATTTTTAGGAGCAATTATCGGTGTAGTCATCTGGTCTGCCTATTTCTCACTGGTAATTTGGTTGGGTTCCTCTGCGGTAGGTTCTTTAATTGGTTCTATTGCTAATACTGTCACATCAGGCTTTCAAGCTCTGACGGGTACAGCAACTGCTGGTATTGGTGCTAATACTGCAAAAAAACAATTAGTTTCTACTGCTGAAGAGATCACAGCCGCAGTCCGGCGGGAATTAACTTCAGGTTTTGATTCTGAAGGCATAAAAAATACGCTCCAAAGCTCATTGAGTTCTCTGCAATTACCAAAGTTAGATATCAAACAAATTCGGAGTCAATTTGACCAGCTTCTTAAAGATACAGACTTACAATCTGTCGCTAATAACGATTTATTGCAAAACATCAACCGCCAAACATTTGTTGATTTAATCAGTAGTCGCACAGATTTATCTCAACAAGATATCAATGGCATTGCTGACCAATTTGAAGGTGCTTGGCAACAAGCTTTGAATCGCAAAAATCCCACGGAACAAGTAATTAATTTGCTCAATTCTGCTACTCCTGAAGAACTAAATTCTGAGCAATTAGGTAAAAGGCTTCAAGAACTAGTTACAGTCGGAGGTGGTAATGGCAAACAAAGCAATGGTGTAATTAAGCAAGCTATTCGATATGGCTTGAGTGCAGCCGCACCAGCAGTATTGGAACGGGTAAACCTTTCCGATATAGATGTGAACAAAATTACAACTCAGTTACAAAAGCTGAAAGAAAAAGTTCAAGATATCGATGTTGATCAAATCACAGAACAAGTTCAAAAGCTGAGAGAGCAAGCAACTGAGCAAGTTTCTGCAAAATTGCCAATATCACTTGAGAACACAATTAAGGCAGATGTAGAAGACTACATATTGCATTCATTTCCTTGGCACTTTAACCGAATTACGCTAGTAGATGAATTCAAAGAAGTCATCTATGACGTAAATGCAGATCCGACAACTGTAAGACGGGAGTTGGAAGAAATCAATCAAGAATATTTTACCAACTTGCTGAAGCAGCGAGATGATCTCAGTGAAGCCAGGGTGAAAGAAATTGCTGAACAAATGGAAAGCGATCGCCTGGAAGTTTTAGAAACTGTCAAACAGGCCGAAGCGCGAGAAAAAGGGCAAAATTTCCGCAGCCGCATCGAAGATTATCTCCGTTCGACTGGGAAAGAAGAACTCAACCCTGAAGGTATTGAACGGGACTTTGCGAAGTTAGTAGAAGATCCACAAGCTGGGTTTGAAGATTTAAGTAGCCGCTTTGGACAATTTGACCGCGATACTTTTGTCCAATTGCTTCAGCAACGTCAAGATATCAGCGAAGAGGAAGCTAATAATATAGTTAGTCAACTCGAACGCAACCGCGATAATATCTTGAATCGCGCCAGAGAATTGCAAGAACAAGCAAAAGCGAAAGCTGATGAACTGCGCCAAAGAGTTGAAGAATATCTGCGGAATACTAACAAAGACGAACTGAATCCTGAAGCTATCAAACGTGAGTTTAAAGTTTTACTAGACGATCCGCAAGCCGGAATTAGCCTTTTACGATCGCGCCTATCGCAATTTGACCGCGATACATTAGTGCAATTGCTCAGTCAGCGTCAAGATTTGAGCGAAGAACAGGTAAACCAAGTTCTCGATCAGCTTGAAGCAGTCCGAGATAGTATTTTGCAAGTTCCGCAGCAAGCGAAAGAACAGTACGAAAAAACGACAAAAGCGATCGCAGAATATCTCCGCAATACCAACTTGGAAGAACTTGATCCAGAAGGGATCAGAGCCGATTTGGAAAAATTACTCGATGATCCCAAAGCCGGAGCCTTAGCACTGCGCGATCGCTTATCTAATGTTGATCGAGAAACCTTAGTTAAACTCGTAAGTCAACGGGGAGACTTGAGCCAAGAGCAAGTTAATCAAATTATTGATCGTGCTCAAGATGCGATTGGTGACATTGTGAGAGCGCCACGACGTTTAGCCAAGCGTACCACTCAAGTAGCTTTAGATTTTGAAGCCAATCTCGAAGAATATCTGCGGAATACCAACAAAGACGAACTAAATCCCGAAGGAATCAAACGCGATTTGCAATTGCTGCTGTCTTCTCCCCGCGCTGGAATCGGGAATTTAAGCGATCGCGCCTCAAAATTTGACCGTTCCACAATTGTGGCGCTGTTATCCCAACGCGAGGATATCTCAGAAGAGGAAGCTAACCGAATTGTCGATCAAATTGAGTCGGTTCGCAGTTCCATTGTCGAACAATTCCAACAAATTCAGCAAAAAGTACAATCAGTGCTGGATGGAGTTTTTGCCAAAGTTCGCAACTATCTTAACTCCCTAGATCGTTCGGAACTCAACTATGAAGGGATTAAGCAAGACTTTGCCAAAGTATTCGACGATCCCCAAGCCGGATTTGAAGCATTGCGCGATCGCCTCAGTCAATTTGATCGTGACACCTTAGTTGCTGTCATCAGTTCTCGTCAGGATATCTCTGAGGCGGATGCTAACCGGATTATCAACCAAATAGAAGCGGCGCGGGATGGCGTGCTACAACGAGCCGAACGCATCCAGCAAGAAACCCAAAAACGCTTGAAAGCAATCCAAGAGCAAGCTAAAAAGCAAGCCGAAGAAACCAAAAAAACCGTTGCAAACGCTGCTTGGTGGATATTTGGGACAGCGATCACTTCCCTTGCAGCCAGTGCGATCGCAGGTGCGATCGCTGTGACTGGGATAACTCTACCTGGCTGAAATATCTCCGTTATCGGGAATTTATAACAAATACAGAGTGGTATTCAGTTTTTACAAATGAATACCACTTTTTCTATAAGTGAGGTTTAGATTTGTAGGTTGGGTTGAAGGTCGTGAAACCCAACAAAGCCTTGAAAATGTCGGGTTTCGTTCCTCAACCCAACCTACCTCGGAGTGCTTTTTTGGGCTTAACCGAGCAGTATTGAGAGTGGTATTCAGTTTTTACAAATGAATACCACTTTTTTTATAAGTAAGGTTTAGTCTAAACCCTAGTGGTCAAAACAGCTAAAAAACTCTGTCAAAGCCAGATTGAACACCTAATTTCACTCATTAACTCAACATACATACACTTTCCACAAGTTGTTACAAATGATAATTTATGCTGCAATAAAGGAAACATATCTTGAATCGGCGCACCTCTTAAGAAAGAATCATAAAAATAACAACCGCCGAAAAATTTAGATCCTCTCGCCATCAAATAGTTTTAACTATATAGGACTCCTATTTGATTTTTGAATAAAATTCAGTACACATCTATTCCCTTCTTTCCTGTTCCCTGTTCCCTGTTCCCTGTTCCCTGTTCCCTGTTCCCTCCCTACGCAGCATATTACAGATGAACAATGATGAATTGAATTTAGTGTGTCACCTCACAGAGTGCAAGCAGGCAGAGGAGGCACTACAACAGCAAATTCAATGGCAGCGACTGGTGATGGCAATTGCCCAGCGCATCCGCCAGAGTTTGAATTTAGACAAGGTTCTCAATACCACCGTTACTGAAGTCCGTCAGTTCCTGCAAGTAGATCGAGTGTTCATGTATCAGTTTGAACCAGATTATAGCGGGGTAGTGGTGGTGGAATCTGTTGATGAAAATTGGATTTCGACTCTGAATACCCAAGTCAAAGATACTTATTTCATGGAAACTCAGGGTGAGGAGTACAGACAGGGACGCATCCAAGCGATCGCAGATATTTATACAGCAGGTCTGAATGAATGCCATTGCAATTTACTTACTCAGTTTCAGGTTAGGGCGAACTTGGCAGTCCCCATCTTACAAGGAAAAAAATTGTGGGGATTATTAGTTGCTAACCAGTGTGCGGCACCCCGCCAGTGGCAGATGTGGGAAATCGATTTACTCAAACAATTGGCAACACAGGTGGGTATTGCCATCCAGCAATCTCAACTGTATGAGCAGGTACAAACTGAACTCGTTGAACGGAAACGGGTGGAATCGGGTTTAAGAGCACGTGTGCGCCAACAGGCAGCTGTCGCTAAATTGGGTCAATTAGCCCTGGCTAATATCGACCTTTATGCATTAATGGACGAAGCTGTTGTCCTGGTTACTCAAAGCCTGGAAGTTGAGTACAGCAAGGTTTTAGAACTGCTTCCAGATGAGAACAGCTTATTGTTGCGATCGGGAGTCGGTTGGCAGTCAGGGCTGGTGGGAAATTTCAAATTAGAATTAGGTGTAGGGAATCAGACTCAGGCTTCCTATACACTACTTTCCCATGAGCCAGTAATTGTTTGCGACCTTGCCAAAGAAACGCGATTTCAAGGGCCACCTTTATTGATTAACCACTCGGTAATTAGTGGGATTAGCGTTATCATTCAGGGTCAAAAACAACCTCTTGGTGTCTTAGGCGCACACACAACTAGACACCGAGAGTTTACCCAAAATGATATTCACTTTTTGCAAGCGATCGCTAATATATTGGCTACGACCATTGAGCGCAAGTGGGCAGAACAGAAAATCCGCGAACAAGCAGCTTTATTAGATATCGCTTCTGATGCGATCGTTGTGCGAAACTTCCAAAACCAAATCTTATTCTGGAATCAAGGTGCAGAACGTCTTTATGGTTGGGAAGCTCACGAGGCTTTGGGAAAGAACCTGGAGGAGCTGATATGCAAAGAAAGCTCACAGCAATTGCAAGCGGCTTTAACAAATGTTATTGACTGTGGCTTATGGCAAGGTGAGTTATATAAAGTAACAAAGTGTGGCAAAGAAATTATTGTGGAAAGCCGATGGACACTGATGCGTGATGAAGCAGAACAACCCAAATCCATCCTCTCTGTTGACACTGACATCACAGAGAAAAAACAACTCCTGGCTCAATTTCTCCGGGCCCAACGCCTAGAGAGCCTTGGCACGTTGGCAAGTGGTATTGCCCACGACCTCAACAATATCCTGACGCCTATTCTGTCTTCAGTGGAAATGTTAACGCTCAAACTTCCCAATCTGGATGCACGCAATCATCAACTACTGAAACTTCTCGACCATAACTCTAAACGGGCGGCGGATTTGGTCAAGCAAATTCTGACTTTTTCTCGTCGGTCTGAAGGCAACGGTATTTCTTTACAGATAGAACATCTACTGCTGGAAATTGATCAAATTGTCAAAAGCACATTTCCCAAATCGATCACAATTATCAATAATATACCTAGACATAAACTCTGGACTATCTTGGCAGATCCGACTCAAATTCATCAGGTGTTAATGAATTTGTGTGTTAACGCTCGTGATGCCATGCCTAAAGGCGGCACATTATGTATGTCTGCGGATAATTTCTTCATTGATGAAAACTTTGCCAAAATGAACCTAAATGCTCAGGTTGGCCCCTATATAGTCATAACTATTTCAGATACGGGATTTGGGATTTCTCCACTAATTTTGGAGAGAATTTTTGAACCCTTTTTCACAACCAAAGAACCAGGTAAAGGCACTGGGCTAGGTTTGTCAACTGTAATTGGAATTGTCAAAAACCATAATGGTTTTATTAAAGTGTCTAGTGAGGTAGGCAAAGGTTCCCAATTCCAAGTTTACCTCCCAGCTTTGAACATAACTACAAAGCAGCAAGCAGAGAAATTGGAATTGCCCAACGGCAACGGAGAATTGATTTTAGTTGTAGATGATGAAGCTGCTATTTTAGAGATTAGCAAAACCTTGCTAGAAGACCACAACTACGAAACTCTTACAGCTATTAACGGCATTGAGGCAATCTCATTGTATGCCCAGCATAAAAATCGAATCAATATGGTGTTAATGGATATGATGATGCCATCAATGGACGGTTTGACTGCCATTGACATAATGCAACAAATGAATCCACAAGTCAAGATTATGGGCATTAGCGGCACTGTGACTGATAGTCAGATGGTCGAGGCTGCTAACGCTGGGGTCAATATATTTTTGAGGAAGCCTTACACTTTCCATCAATTATTACACGCTATTAAAAACTTCTTGAGGGAATAATAATCTCAAGGTAAGTTGACGAGAAAAATTCAACTTACTTTTGATTTATTAAGCTTTGTTTTTAGAAAAATTGTGTATTATATAATACCCTGGATTTATAATTTTAATTCCGTACTTTTTTGTTTAGAAGTAACAGCACTGCTACTTTCAAGTATCTCAGTTTAGCTCCTGAAAAGGCTTTGACCCACAGGTTGAAATGATTGGTGTACGCAGTGGTTGATGGCTATTGGTATTCTGGCGATCGCAAAAATTTTCCGTTTCATAACTTTTTCTTAAAAAGAAGATAAAGTACCCTGTGGGGTACTATCATGACCTTGTTATTCAGATATACAGTAAAAAAGTCTTAAAAAGACTCAGTTACCTCCGAGAAAATCTGCTTCTTGCCTAACAGCCTGATCTTTGAATCAGCGATATCAGGTACAAGGATCAAACATGATTCCTGGCACACTTTTTGATGCCAACATGATTGATATATGCAGCATTTCTCACATCTTTTCAAATCTTTTTAAATCTTTTCAAATCTTCAGACTTGACAGCAAACACCTGCTCCAATCAGGTTAGCTTCATCTGTGTTTTCATTTTTCCTCTTCATTCCCTAGTGAGGAAGTAATGAAGTGATTTCTTTACCCTCTAAATTATTAAGGAGAAACTTATCATGGCAACTATTAACGGTACTAATTTCAATGATAACAATACCTTCAACAATGGCGCCTTTCGCCCTGCCCTGAACGGTATCGTCGATCCATTTTTTGTTTTTCCAGGTCTTTTAATCCCCGATGCTGCTGATACCATCAACGGACTGAACGGTAACGACATTCTTAACGCTCTTGGCACCAACGATACCCTCAATGGGGGTGCTGGCAATGATACACTCAATGGGGGTGCTGGCAATGATAGCCTCGATGGGGGTAGTGGCAATGATAGCCTCAATGGGGGCGCTGGCAATGACATCTTCAAAGGCAGTCAAGGTAACGACAACATTAATGGTGGAGATGGCTTTGATACCGCCGACTACAGTCAACTAGGTCAAAGCATTACCTTGTCAGGTATTGGAACCATTCAAAAAGCTGGAGGATTGGGGCAAGACCAACTCTTTAAAGTCGAAAAGATTATTGCTAATGCTAATGTTGCCAACAATACCATAGATGCATCCCAATCTTTGGCTGGAGTATCTATCACCGTTAACCTGCAAAATCAAAGTTTGACTGCCAATAACGTTCCTTTTTTGGGAGCATTGCCATTTACTGTAGTCAACTTTGATAATGTCATTGGCACAAATGCAAATGACAGGATTACTGGTGACAACCAAAATAACCAATTATCTGGTGGTGGTGGCAACGATACCATTAATGGTGGTGCTGGGGTAGACTCAACCAACGGCGGCAGTGGCAACGATCGCATCATTGATACCGACTTTGTAACCTTTGATGTCCATAATGGTGGAGCTGGCGTTGACACCATTGATTATTCAGGTGTCTCCTTTGGTTCCGGGGTGACAATCAACCTGGCAACAGGCTTAACCTCTGTCCTTAATGGCAATACTGAAACCATCCTTAACTTTGAGAATGTTGAGGGTAGCCAAGGCGGTGAAACAATCATTGGCTCCTCTGGCAATAACGTCCTCAACGGCAATGGTGGCAACGATACCATTAATGGTGGTGCTGGGGTAGACTCAACCAACGGTGGCAGTGGCAACGATCGCATCATTGATGCCGACTTTGTAACCTTTGATGTCCACAATGGTGGAACTGGTGTTGACACTATTGATTATTCAGGTGTCTCCTTCGGTTCCGGGGTGACAATCAACCTGGCAACAGGCTTAACCTCTGTCCTTAATGGCAATACTGAAACCATCCTTAACTTCGAGAATGCTGAGGGTAGCCAAGGCGGTGAAACAATCATTGGCTCCTCTGGCAATAACGTCCTCAACGGCAATGGTGGTAACGATACTATTAACGGCGGATCGGGCAACGACACCATTAACGGTGGATCAGGCAACGATGCGATCGTTGGCGGTAGTGGAACTGATCGCCTAACTGGAGGATTGGGTAACGATATTTTCGATTTCAACTCACTTTTTGACAGTCAACCTGGTTTAGCGCGGGATGTGATCACTGACTTCGCTGGAAACGGTATCTTTGCAGGCGATCAAATTGATCTATCTACCATTGATGCTAACTCTATTGCCGGCGGCAACCAAGCCTTCACTTTCATTGGGGCTGGCGTATTCTCCGCAGTCGGTCAAGTCCGTTATTCAGGAGGTATTCTTCAAGCTAACACCGATTTCGATTTTGCCTCCGAGTTTGAGATTCAACTCGCAGGAGCACCAGGACTAGTGGCAAGCGACATTATCCTTTAATAGAACTGCCTTGAAAATAAAGCAAGAGGCAGAATTCTGATAGTTGAATAGTTGCGGCGAGAGGTAAGTTTAGCTTGCCTCTCTCTTTTATAGTTGTTCGATCGCGCTGCGTATACATGAGAAAATCAGATAATACAATCGCAATACAAGCGATGATGCCACAGAAGGAAAAAAATGTCGGAGAATTTGAGAAGCCAAATTGTGACGCAAGGAGTGCAGCGATCGCACCATTCAATCAGGCTTTTATGTTGTTGGTAATTACTTTATACATAATTGCAGAAACCACCAAAAAAATAAATCTCAATATGCAAAATCAACATTATCTAAAATCTTTGTTCAGATAGTGTTGGTTTTGCCAAGAGTAATAAAAGAAAGTTCATGATTATTTTTGATGAAAATAAAAAATTACGCTTGTAGTGTAGTATCATACTCTTGTTATTCTGAATACAGTAAAAACGTTCTCAAATCTATGAAATTCCGTAGGAGATTATCTGCTTGTTCCCCAGCAGACTACTACTGGAATCTGTGAGGATATAAAGCACAAGGACATCAAATGACTCTTGGCATCATTTTTAATTTTGATGCCAACATCAATATATCTAGCGCTTCTCAAATCTTCTCAGAATCTTCAGACTTAACAGCAAAGACCTGATTGGAACAGGTCTAGTTCAGTTGTATCTTCCCAACAGTTATTTCTCCACCTTGTTTTCTCGGCGTTGCTGAATAATAGTGTGAAATTCAAAAATTGAATGTTTGAAACTGTTCTCTTTCTAACTGATGTGTATTACAGGATTATTTTATGAGCAGTGGAACATTTGGTTCGGCATTCGTCGCAAATAATGGTTTTAATGTCATCGGTGGAGGATGGACTAGCTTTGATCGTTTTCCCCGCCAAGTAGCTGATGTCAACGGAGATGGTTTAGCTGATATCATCGGTTTTGGTCAGAATTCTGTCTTTGTATCTCTCGGTCAAAGCAATGGAACATTTGGTTCGGCATTCATCGCAAATAATAGTTTTAATGTCACCGGTGGGGGATGGACTAGCTTTGATCGCTTTCCCCGCCAAGTAGCTGATGTCAACGGAGATGGTTTAGCTGATATCATCGGTTTTGGTCAGAATTCTGTCTTTGTATCTCTCGGTCAAAGCAATGGAACCTTTGGTTCGGCATTCATTGCAAATAATAGTTTTAATGTCACCGGTGGGGGATGGACTAGCTTTGATCGCTTTCCCCGCCAAGTAGCTGATGTCAACGGAGATGGTTTAGCTGATATCATCGGTTTTGGTCAAAATTCTGTCTTTGTATCTCTCGGTCAAAGCAATGGAACATTTGGTTCGGCATTCATTGCAAATAATAGTTTTAATGTCACCGGTGGGGGATGGACTAGCTTTGATCGCTTTCCCCGACAGGTAGCTGATGTCAACGGAGATGGTCGAGCTGATATCATTGGGTTTGGTCAAAATGCGGTCTTTGTATCTCTTGGCCAAAGCAATGGAACATTTGGTTCAGCATTCGTCGCAAGTAATGGTTTTAATGTCAACAATGGGGGATGGACTAGCTTTAATCGGTTTCCCCGACAGGTAGCTGATGTCAACGGAGATGGTTTCGCTGATATTATTGGTTTTGGTGAAAATGCTGTTTTTGTATCTCTCGGTCAAAGCAATGGAACATTTGCTCCTGAAGTTGTGGCAAATAACAGTTTTAATGTCAACGGTGGAGGATGGACTAGCTTTGATCGCTTTCCCCGACAGGTAGCTGATGTGAATGGAGATGGTCGGGCTGATATCATTGGGTTTGGTCAGAATGCGGTCTTTGTATCTCTCGGTCAAAGCAACAATACTATTAACGGTGGTAGTGGCAACGATATCCTCAATGGGGGTAGTGGCAACGATACTATTAATGGCGGTGCTGGCAACGATACTATTAATGGTGGTGCTGGCAACGATATCCTTAATGGAGAAGTTGGTAATGACACATTCAAAGGCAGTCAGGGTAACGATAGCATTAATGGTGGAGATGGCATTGATATCGCAGACTACAGCCAACTAGGTCAAAGCATTACCTTATCAGGTGTCGGAACCATTCAAAAAGCTGGAGGATTGGGGCAAGACACGCTCTTTAAAGTCGAAAGGGTTATTGCCAATGCTAGTGTTGCCAACAATACCATCGATGCATCCCAATCTTTGCCTGGGGTATCTATCACCGTTAACCTGCAAACCCAGAGTTTGGCTGCTAATAACGTTCCTGGCTTGGGAATATTGTCATTTACTGCGGTCAACTTTGATAATGTCATCGGCACAAATGCAAATGACTCTATTTTTGGTGACAATCAAAATAACCAGTTATCCGGTGGTGGTGGCAACGATACCATTAACGGTGGTGGTGGCAACGACACTCTAAAAGGTGGTGCAGGCAGTGACACCTTTAAAGGTAGTCAAGGTAACGACAACATTGATGGTGGAGATGGTATTGATATTGCAGACTACAGCCAACTAGGTCAAAGCATCACCTTATCAGGTGTCGGAACCATTCAGAAAGCTGGAGGATTGGGGCAAGACACGCTCTTTAAAGTCGAAAGGGTTATTGCCAATGCTAGTGTTGCCAACAATACCATAGATGCATCCCAATCATTGCCTGGGGTATCTATCACCGTTAACCTGCAAACCCAAAGTTTGGCTGCTAATAACGTTCCTGGTTTGGGAACATTGTCATTTACTGCGGTCAACTTTGATAATGTCATCGGCACAAATTCAAATGACTCTATTTTTGGTGACAATCAAAATAACCAGTTATCCGGTGGTGGTGGCAACGATACCATTAACGGTGGTGGTGGCAACGACACTCTAAAAGGTGGTGCAGGCAGTGACACCTTTAAAGGTAGTCAAGGTAACGACAACATTGATGGTGGAGATGGTATTGATATCGCAGACTACAGCCAACTAGGTCAAAGCATTACCTTATCAGGTGTCGGAACCATTCAGAAAGCTGGAGGATTGGGGCAAGACACGCTCTTTAAAGTCGAAAGGGTTATTGCCAATGCTAGTGTTGCCAACAATACCATCGATGCATCCCAATCTTTGCCTGGGGTATCTATCACCGTTAACCTGCAAACCCAGAGTTTGGCTGCTAATAACGTTCCTGGTTTGGGAACATTGTCATTTACTGCGGTCAACTTTGATAATGTCATCGGCACAAATGCAAATGACTCTATTTT
>NNBU01000885.1_pt1 | contig 20940 bp, 25 predicted proteins | sample 1173781 | NCBI WGS metagenome assembly NNBU01 (sample SAMN07173937, study PRJNA388173) | plant metagenome | biome: Plant school; feature: Soil; material: Symbiotic tissue of Blasia pusilla L.; isolation source: symbiotic tissue sample KVJ2 | host: Blasia pusilla | place: Norway: Troms, Kvaloya...
GTTTCGGGCCTTGGACCGCCGTGCGGCGAATTGCCTAGAGCAACTGCGATACCTGCTTGGCCGCATCCACCAGCGCAGGCAGCATCGTCTCCTGCATCACCTTCGCGCTGGTGCGGTTGGCCTGCCCGCTGATGTTCAGCGCCGCCACCATGCGCCCTTGCCGGTTGACGATGGGCGCGGCCACCGAGATCAGGCCTTCTTCCAGCTCCTGGTTCACCAGGCACCACTGCTGCCTGCGCGCCTGCGCCACCTTGGCCATGAGCGCGTCGACGTCGGTCACCGTGTGCTTGGTCATGGCCTCGATGTTCGAGGCCTCGAGCCGCGCGCGCACCTCGTCGTCGTCCAGGTCGGCCAGCAGCAAGCGGCCCAGCGACGTGCAGTAGGCCGGCAGGCGCGAGCCCACGCCCAGGCTCATGCGCATGATCTTCTGCGTGGGCACGCGCAGCACGTACACGATGTCGGTCGCGTCCAGCACGGCGGCCGAGCACGACTCCTGCACCTGCTGCACCAGCGCTTCCATCACCGGCTCGGCGCGGTTCCAGATCGGCATGGACGAGAGGTACGCGAACCCCAGGTCGAGGATGCGCGGCGTCAGCGTGAACAGCTTGCCGTCGGTCACCACATAGCCCAGCGTCTGCAAGGTCAGCAGGATGCGGCGCGCGCCCGCCCGGGTCAGCCCGCTGCCGGCCGCCACCTCGCTGAGCGTCTGGCGCGGCGCATTGGCGCTGAACGAACGAATGACCTGCAGGCCGCGCGCGAACGACTGCACGTAGCTGTCGCCGGGGGCGGGTGTGTCAGGTGTATTGGTTTGTGTGGGGTGGGTTGCCATGGTGTGCGATCGTCTCTAGAATTCATTATACGAACAAATGTTCTTTAGACGAACAAATCGAGGGTTCGCAGAATCTGGCAGTTCGCGGACCACGGTTGGGTTTCTTCTTCTTTCCCCTCACCCGGAGACAAGCTTCATGATCAACAAGATCGCGCGCTCGGTCGCGGATGCCCTGGCAGGCATTCAGGACGGCGCCACGGTTCTCATCGGCGGCTTCGGCACCGCCGGCATTCCCAACGAACTCATCGACGGTCTCGTCGAGCAGGGCGCACGCGACCTCACCGTCGTCAACAACAACGCGGGCAACGGCGAGACCGGCCTCGCGGCGCTGCTGAAGGCCGGGCGCGTGCGCAAGATCATCTGCAGCTTTCCGCGCCAGGCCGACAGCCAGGTGTTCGACGGCCTCTATCGCAGCGGCAAGCTCGAGCTCGAACTCGTGCCCCAGGGCAACCTGGCCGAGCGCATTCGCGCCGCGGGCGCAGGCATTGGCGCCTTCTTCTGCCCCACCGGCTACGGCACCCAACTGGCCGGCAACCGCGAGACCCGCGAGATCGATGGCAAGCAGTACGTGCTGGAGTACCCCATTCACGGCGACGTGGCGCTCATCAAGGCCGAGCGCGGCGACCGCTGGGGCAACCTGGTCTACCGCAAGGCCGCGCGCAATTTCGGCCCGGTGATGGCCATGGCCTCGAAGAAAACGGTGGCCACCGTGCACGACATTGCCGAGCTCGGCACCCTCGACCCCGAGACCATCGTGACCCCGGGCATCTTCGTGCACCAGGTGGTGCGCATCGAACGCGTGGCGACGCAAGCCGGCGGTTTCAAGAAGGCAGCATGACCATGACGACCCCGACCCCGACCACCACTTACACCCGTCGCACCAAGGACCAACTGGCCGCCCGCGTGGCGCAGGACATCTTCGACGGCGCCGTCGTCAACCTCGGCATCGGCCAGCCCACGCTGGTGGCCAACCACCTGCCCAAGGGCCGCGAAGTCATTCTGCAGAGCGAGAACGGCATCCTCGGCATGGGCCCCGCGCCCGAGGCCGGCGAAGAAGACTACGACCTCATCAACGCCGGCAAGCAGCCCGTCACGCTGCTGCCGGGCGGCTCGTTCTTTCACCACGCCGACAGCTTCGCGATGATGCGCGGCGGCCACCTCGACATCTGCGTGCTCGGCGCGTTCCAGGTGTCGGCCACCGGCGACCTCGCCAACTGGCACACCGGCGAGAAAGACGCCATTCCCGCCGTCGGCGGCGCCATGGACCTCGCCATCGGCGCCAAGCAGACCTGGGTGATGATGGATTTGCTCACCAAGCAGGGCGTGAGCAAGCTGGTGAAGGAATGCAGCTACCCGCTGACCGGCATCGGCTGTGTCAAGCGCGTGTACTCCGACCTGGCCACCATCGAATGCACGCCGCAAGGGCTGAAGCTCGTCGACCTGGTCGACGGCCTGAGCCGCGAAGAGCTCGAGAAGCTCGTCGGCCTGCCGATCGCCGCCTGACCCCCATTCAATCAATCGAACAGAGACACACACCATGACCAACCAAGCCTTCATCTGCGACGCCGTTCGCACCCCCTTCGGCCGCTACGGCGGCTCGCTCAGCAGCGTGCGCACCGACGACCTGGGCGCCGTGCCGCTGCGCGCGCTGATGGAACGCAACAAGAACGTCGACTGGCAGGCCGTGAGCGACGTGCTCTACGGCTGCGCCAACCAGGCCGGCGAAGACAACCGCAACGTCGCGCGCATGTCCGCGCTGCTGGCCGGCCTGCCGCTGGAACTCGGCGGCGCCACCATCAACCGCCTGTGCGGTTCGGGCCTGGACGCCGTGGGCACGGCCGCACGCGCCATTCGCGCCGGTGAAGCCGGCCTCATGATCGCCGGCGGTGTGGAAAGCATGAGCCGCGCGCCCTTCGTCATGCCCAAGGCCGAGAGCGCCTTCAGCCGCAACAACGCGGTGTACGACACCACCATCGGCTGGCGCTTTGTCAACAAGCTCATGAAGGCGCAGTACGGCGTCGACTCCATGCCCGAGACGGCCGAGAACGTGGCCACCGACTACAAGATCGAGCGCGAGGCGCAAGACCTGATGGCGCTGAACTCGCAACTGCGCGCCGTGGCCTCGCAGAAGTCGGGCTTCTTCGACGCCGAGATCGTGCCCGTGTCCGTGCCGCAAAAGAAGGGCGACGCCCTTATCGTCAACAAGGACGAGCATCCGCGAGACACCACGATGGAGGCGCTGGCCAAGCTCAAGCCCATCGTGCGCCCCGACGGCACCGTGACCGCAGGCAATGCCAGCGGCGTGAACGACGGCGCCTGCGCGCTGCTGCTGGCCGACGAAGCCAGCGCCGCCAAGCATGGCTTGACGCCCCGCGCCCGCGTGGTCGGCATGGCCACCGCCGGCGTCGCGCCGCGCGTGATGGGCATCGGCCCCGCACCGGCCACGCAGAAGGTGCTGGCGCTCACCGGCCTCACCATCGACCAGATCGACGTCATCGAGCTGAACGAAGCCTTCGCAGCCCAAGGCCTCGCAGTGCTGCGCCTGCTCGGCCTGAAGGACGACGACGCCCGCGTGAACATCAACGGCGGCGCCATCGCGCTGGGCCACCCGCTGGGCGCCAGCGGCGCTCGCCTGGCCACCACCGCGGTGAACCAGCTGCACAAGAGCGGCGGCCGCTATGCGCTGTGCACCATGTGCATCGGCGTGGGGCAGGGCATTGCGCTGATCCTGGAACGCGTCTGACCGCCGAGTCATGAAGTACCCCTCGCGCCGAGTCGTTGCTCCTTCAACCACCCGGCGCGAGATGCTGCTGGGCCTGCTGTCCACAGCAGCCCTGCCGGCCTTCTCCCAAGTGCCGCAGGGGCCGCAGGGCGACGCCACCAAACCCATCCGCATCGTCGTTCCCTTCGCCCCCGGCGGCGGCAACGACGTGTTCGCGCGCCAGATGGCCAAGGGCCTGGGCGAGCTGCGCAAGCAGGCCGTCGTGGTCGACAACAAGCCCGGTGCCGGCGGCAACCTGGGCACCGGTGAAGTGGTGCGCAGCGCCGCCGATGGCGGCACCTTGCTGCTGGGCCACACCGGCACCGTGTCGATCAACCCCGCGCTCTACAAGGGCCTGAAGTTCGACCCCCGCAAAGACCTGGCGCCCGTGGCCATGTTCGCGTCGTCGGCCCTGGTGCTGGTGGTGCCCGCCAGCTCGAAGATCCGCACCCTCGCCGACCTGGTGAACGAGGCCAAGGCGCGCCCCGGCGCCGTCGACTACGCATCGAGCGGGAGCGGCACCGGCGGCCACCTGAGCGGTGAGTTCTTTGCCGAGCGCACGGGTACCAGGCTGACCCACATTCCCTACAAGGGCACCAACCCCGCGTTGACCGACCTCGCGGGCGGCCAGGTCCACATGATGTTCAGCGTGATTCCACCTGCGCTGGCCTTGGTGAAGGGCGGGCGGCTACGCGCCATTGCCGTCACCAGCGCCAGGCGGCTGCCGTCGTTGCCCGACGTGCCGACCGTGATGGAGTCTGGCCCGGGCGCGCTCGCGGATTTCGAGAGCACGCTGACTTACGGAATCCTCGCGCCGCGCGGCACGCCCGCCGCGTTCGTCAACGAGCTGGCGGCGCAGATGCTGAAGGTGGCGGGGGAGAAGGAGTTTCAGTCGCGGCTGGACGTGGAAGGGGCCGTGCCGTTGCTTGGCGGGCCCGCTGAATATGCAGCGCTCATCGCCCGGGAGAGCGGGAAGTGGGCAGCGATCGTGAAGAGTTCTGGCGCGGTGGTGGAGTAGCCGCGACAGCCGAAAAGGAAGAAGCCGCGACAACGAATCGAAGAAAGGCGGCCAGGAAAATTTCAAACCAAGAGAACCGAAAGAAGAGGATCAGAGGATGAAGAAGACGAACACAACGCGCCGCAGCGTCGGCCTGGCCGCCCTCGCGCTCGCCACCGCCGCGCTGGTGCCCGCCACTGCATCGGCGCAGCAACAGGCCTTTCCGACCAAGCCCGTGCGCATCATCACGCCGTTTCCCGTGGGCGGCGGCCCCGACGGCGTGGCACGGCTGGTGGCCGACAAGCTCTCGCGCGCATGGGGCCAGCCGGTGGTGGTGGAGAACCGGCCGGGCGGCAATGGCTTCATCGCCATCGACGCCTTCAAGCGCGGCGCCAAGGACGGCCACGACATCATAGTGCTCGACAACGTGCACCTGGCCGCGTACCCCGCGCTGTTCAAGAAGCTGCCGTACGACACGGCCAAGGACTTCGACGCGCTGCTGCCGCTGTTCAAGACCTACTTCTTCTTCACCGTCGCGACCAACAGCAAGTACAAGACCGTGGGCGACCTGATCGCCGACGCCAAGGCCAACCCCGGCAAGCTCGACTACGGCTCATGGTCGGTCGGCAACCCGGTGCACCTGGGCTCCGAGCTCTTCGAGTCGGCCACCGGCACGCAGATGGAGCACGTGATCTACAAGGAGACCACGCAGCTGTACACGTCGGTGGCCACGGGCGAGCTGGCCTTTGCGCTGGGCTCCAGCGCCACGGCCGGGCCGCTGCAGCGTGCGAACAAGCTGCGCTTTCTGGCCGCGGCCGCACCGCAACGCGTGGCGGCTTTCCCCGACGTGCCGACCGTGTCGGAGTCGGGCGGTCCGAAGGGCTTCGAGGTGATCGGGTGGAACGCGATCGCGGTGCCGAAGGGGCTGCCTGCCTCGGTCACCGACAAGATCAAGCGCGACATCGAGAAGGGACTGGCCGAACCCGACGTGCAGGAGAAGTTCAAGAGCTTTGGCTATGAGCCGTTCCCGACGACGCGACCGCAGTTCGATCAGTTCGTGGCGAGCGAGACGACGCGGTTCACGGATGTGATTCGCAAGGCGAACGTGTCGTTGGATTGATTGGCATCGACCTCGCCCGTCACGTCAGCCGGGCGGGGGCTTCGGTACGGCTCAGAAGCGCCCGTCCTGCCGAAAGCTGTTGTACACGCCGTCCCCGATGATGATGAAGTCCTGCAGAGGCATCTCATGAATGACGCCCAGTTCATGCAGTTTCGCTGCGGTCGTCACATCGTTTTCCGAAGGGGTGCAATGCCCCGACGGATGGTTGTGCACCACGATCAATGAACTGGCCCGTGCCAGCATCGCATTTCGATAGAGCTCCACGGGGGCAAGCAGCGCTGCCGTGCCCGTTCCGATAGCCGCAACTTCATAGGAGAGAACCTCCAGCTGAGGGTTCAGGTGCAGCACGACGACCTTCTCCTTGGTCTCGTCCTGCATGTCCTTGAACAGCGCGAACACCTGCTCGGGGCTGTCCACGGGTTTGTTCAGCAGGTCGTCGTCGACGCGCTTGCGGGTGAACGTCACCTTGAGTTCTTTCAGGTAGGCCATCTCTTCTTGCTCCGGTGAGGCTGTGTCTGCAGGCTGGACGAATTGCCCGTGCGAGGTCTGGTGGCATCGGTCGCGTGCGCCCGAGATTGTCCGATCAATCCATGCGACGCCAGATGCGGGCGCCATTGCTTTTGCCAGTTTCCGAATGTATCTTTCGCCCTCGACGGGCGGAGGGCCCGTTGGCGAACAAGAAGCGAAAAACGGGGAGAAAAGCACGAGAGCGTCGCGCGGCCTGCCGCGCAGCAACCCTCTCGTCGCGTCTCGCGCACAGCGGCCATGCGCCGCCTGGGTGGCCGTCGTGCTCCCTCTTCAGCGCCTTTGCGACCATCCTCAAAACGACAAGAAAGAGCCGCCCGTGAGACCGACTTCCGCTGTGTTCCTGCACCTGCTGCACCTGCTGCGCTACCTGTTCCTGACCGCCGCAGCCTCGCTGCTCGCCGCCTGCGTTGCCTCCCCCATCACCTCCCAGCAGACCCTCTCGGGCCAGGAGGGCGCGGTCGTCGTCAAGCTCATCACCAACAGCCCCGGCGAAACCGACCCCGCCGAAACGCTCACTGCGTTGCAATTGGAACGCGTGCTCGCCCCCGGGCAGACAGCGACCGGCCAGGACAGCCTCACGTTGCTGCGCACCCGACAGGCCACCAACAGCACGGCAGTCTTCAGCGGCATGCTGCTGCCGGGCCGCTACGTCATCAAGGAGGCCAAGGGCGGCCAGGGCCGGTGGCTGTACACCTTTCCCATCGACGCCAAGTTCGGCAGCTTCGATGTGGTTCGCGGCGAGGTCACGCTGCTGGGCACCTTGTTGATCCAACCGACCGGGGGCAATCGCTTCGTGGTGGCCTATGTGCCGCCCGAAGAAGAGTTGCAGAGGACCTTCGAGTCGCTCTACCCCGCGCTGGCGGCGCAAACGCGCGGACGGCCCGTGCACAGCTTCATCCCGACGCCGGACCTGCAACGCCGCACGATGCTGGTGGGCGAGTCCAAGCGCAAGGCCTCGCTGTGGAACGGCCTTGCGCAGACCGGCGACGGCGAGTTCATGGCCGGCGCCAAGCTCGGCAAAGTCCTATGGCGCCAGGCCGGGCAGCCGCGCTGGCGCGAGATCGACTCGGGCACCTGGCACGAAGTGCTGGGCGCACGGCCGTACCGCGGAGGCATCCTCGCTTTTGGCGAGGAAGGCATGCTGCGCCTGTCGACGGACGAAGGCCGCAGCTGGCGAGGCCTGACGGCGCCGGATCAAGGCATGCTCGCGCTGGCGCAGCCGCTGCGCGACGGTCGGGTGGTGGTGCTATCGCGCACCGAGCGGCTGTGGTCGGCCTACGTCAGCGACGACCTGGTCGGGGGGCAATGGCGAAAACTCGGTGAGTTCCCCGACACGCAGTCGCTCAACCTGGCAACCGGGCGTTCGATGGCGGTGAGCTTTCCGAACGCGGCCGGAGTGATGCTCGCGAACGGCGATCTGCACATGACAGACGGCAACAAGATCATTCGTACCAGCACGGGCCGCTCGACCATCGGGGTCATCGCCTTGCCAGACGGTGCGCTTGTGGCTCAGACCATGGGCATCATCATGAGCACGTTCATCTCCAAAGACGCGGGCAACAGCTGGAACGAGATGAACGTCAGCCGCTTCACGTTCGCGATGGCCTTCAAGGACTCGCAGACCGCCTATGCAGTATCGGCCGTCTCACCCGGCTTGATGCCGGGCGATCTCGGGCTGATGACCACGCACGACGGTGCCAAGACCTGGAAGCACACGGGCGTGTCGCCCGGCCTTACCGGTGTGCGCGCTGTGCGGCAGATGCTGGTGGACCGGTCCGACGGCTCGCTCGTCGCGCTGTTGCCCGACAACGCCATCGTGCGCTCCGTTGACGAAGGCCGCACGTGGCGGCTGGTCAAGGACAACTGATCTGCCGATGAGTGGCCTGAGGCGGCAGCCTGGAAGTGGCCGAATTCACGCCATGGTCCTACTCATCCCTCACCCCGCCTTCCCTTAAAGTCCGCCAGCCTGCACCCGGCAGGCGAGCGGCGCGCCGACGCTGCACGCAAGGGAGGGAATCCGCTTGAGCACAACGAACGCAGCACGCGAGCAGGCAGTCGCACAGGCAGCCGCGCCGGCCGTCATCGCGCAGCGCTGAAATATCGGGTTCCCTTTGGGGGCATCCAGGCATCCAGGCATCCAAGCATCCATGCAACCACAACGCAGCGAAGGGATCGTCATGTGGCCATTCGGCAAAAAGAAGAAGGAACCGTGGGAAGACAAGTTCGCCGCGCTCGCGCCGCTGGTGCTCGCGTCCGACGAAGTCATGGGGCCGAACCGCCTGCCCGTGGGCTTTGCCTACCGCGTGGAGCCCAACAACCCGCATGACTCGGGCTGGATCTTTTCAAGCGGCAAGGAGACGCAGGAAGAACTGGACGCCAATCCGCCCAAGATCTGCCCGCTGAACTCGTTCCTGAAGATGGACGCGACGCTCGGCGAGATCACCGACTCGCCGGTGGGCGCCGCGTGGGAGCGCAGCAGCGGCGATGCACCCTGGCAGAAGGTGCACGGCTTCAAGCCGCGCTAGCAACCGCTTGTCAGGCGTGTCGGCGCGCCGCGACATGCAGCGTGTGCACGCGGTTGTCGGCGGGCTGTGCATCGGGCTGCGGTCGCCTCCAACCCTGCGGCAACTCATGCGGCATCGCCTTCGCATCGAGCGAACCAATAGTCACCGAGGTGTCCGCCGGTTTGTCACCGAGACGAAGTCGGTCGCGGGCCTCTTCCTAGCCCAGCATCGAGCCATCCACGCACGTGACACAGGAACCACCGATGCGAATGCCGCCCTTCGAATCGATGTTCACCGCGATGCGGCCATTGCGACCCACGCAGCGCCCCTGCGTGGCGAGATAGTCCTTGCCGCTGGAAGGCAACAGGCCACGCTCCCACAGGAACGCGGCCACGCTGCCGTTGCCGCTTCCGCAGACAGGGTCTTCGTCCACGCCGGAAGACGGCGCGAAGGTGCGTACTTCGATCGCGGCCTCTCCGGACGGGTGCGAGCCGAACACGGTGACGCCGGTCACGCCCAGGCGACGCTCCAGTTCCGCCAGCTTCGCAAGATCCGGACGCAGACCGATCACTGCGTCGGCGTCTTCAAGCTGCGCAATGATCCAGACCGGCCCTACGTTCACGACACCAGGCTCGAGCTTCGGGTTGATTCCGAGAATGGCCTCCAGGTCATTCAGATCCGCTTTCCTCAAGGTGGAGATCGTTGCCGGCGGAAGCTCAAAGCTCAAGCGACGATCTCCACTCGTATCCGAGACGGTCAACGCGACCAGCCCCATGTCGCACTCCTGGACCAGGCTACCGTTTTCACGCGGTTTCGCGCGTCCGGCTTCCAGGAGGGCGTACGCGCTGCCGAGCGTTGGATGGCCGGCGAACGGCAGTTCGCCGCGGGGCGTGAATATCCGCAGGCGGTAGTCAGCCTCCGGCGACGACGGGGGCAGCACGAAGGTCGTTTCGGAGAGATTGGTCCACCCGGCAATGGCTTGCATCTGATGGGTATCGAGTCCCTCGGCGTCGAGGATCACCGCCACGGGATTGCCCATGAAAGGAGTGGCGGTGAATACATCGACCACCTTGTAGGTTCTTTTCATTTCTGCCTTTCGACGTTCTTGTTCAAGGCCGAGCCTGACTCGACTGGCGCGCGACCACGCCATCGATCTCGCTGGCCTCGATGCCGTATTTCGCCATTCGCGCGCGATGGTCGGCCGTACCCAGGTACGCACCAAGCTGCCTGTTCACCGCCTGCACGAGGTCGTGGTTTTCCTTGTTGAAGGAGAAGCCTCCTGTGAGCACGCGCCCGTCGGCGCTCCTCTCATGTGCAACGGCCTCGAGTTCCCTGTTGGCAGCAGCGAGCGCGCGGTTGCCCACGGCCGTTGCGGCATAGGCGTCGATCTTTCCGGACAACAGTGCAGCCACCGCAGCAGGCTGGTCATTGAACAGCACGATCTGGCTGTCAGTTGCTCCAGAGGCCTTTGCGGCATCGATCTGAACGGTGCCGCCGACCACGCCCAGCCGTGCATCGCCGCGCGCTGCGACCGCCTTGTAGCTTGTGAGCGCCTTGGGATTGCCCCGCGCCACGAGGAACCCGTCTCCGAGCGCCCAGACCGGCGCGCTGAACGTGACCAGCCTGGCGCGCTCGGACGTCACGAAGATCGGCACATTCATGTCCCAGCGCCCTTCCTGAACACCGGGCAGCAGCTCTTCGAACGAGGCCAGATGGTGCTCGATGGCCGACACCCCGATGGCACGCAGCACCACATCGGCGAGTTCGAGATCTGCGCCGGTTGGAACGCCATCCGAGCCCGTCCAGTAAAAGGGCGGCTCTTCGATGTATGCGATACGTACTTTCATGCGTCGACTCCAGTTGATCAGGGAAAAGGCTTCCTCCTGCCTGCGATTTCTTGTCAGCGAGAGGCCGCATCCAGACTCGAAGAAAGCGCAGCCAAGGCAGGCTTCAGCCTTGCGTGCGGCAGATACCCGAAGCCGAGCCGGAACACCCGATCGGCTTCACCAAACCACTTGCCCGACGCCAGCTGCAGGTCATGCTCCGGCAACAGCGCCCAGAAGCGAGAGACGGCCGCATCGTCGAATACATCGGCGTGCAGCCTCAGGCAACACAACGCACCGGCATCGGGTCGGATCCACTCGATGCGGCCCTGTTCAGCCTGGCACCAGGTCAACAACACGTCCAGTGCATTCGCAAGCAGGCGCCGTCGAGGCTCGAGCACAACCGCTCTGTTGCGCAGCAATGCGGCGGCAAGCGCCTCATCGAGCACCGAGCCGGAGAGCACGGTGTTCATCTTCGCAACCGTGAGCCTCGACCGGAGGTCCGCGTCAGGCACTGTGAGCCAACCGGTTCGCAGCCCCGGTGCACCCAGTGCCTTGGAGACAGACGCGCCGGTGACGATGCGTGGATCGAGTCCTGCAAAGCTCTCGACCATCTGGTTGTCCCCGTAGGAGGCCTCGCGGTAGGTCTCGTCGACAAAGAGCAGTGCGTCGGGCGACAGCTTGCCCATCAGTTCGAGGAGTTGCTCGATATCGGCACGCGACATCCGCACACCGCTGGGGTTCTGCGGTGAAGCGATGCTCACCAGCTTCGTCTTCGACGTGAGGCATGCCTCGATCTGCGCGAGATCCAGGCTGTAGCCATTCTCGAACGAGAGCTTGACCTCCCGCACGGCCACGCCAGCGCCCAGAAGGCTGTCACGGCTCAGCGGGAAGCACGGCGTCGCCAGCACCGCTTCGTCGCCCGCACGGCAAACCTCGAAAGCAAGCAGGAAAAGACCGAGCGCCGTTCCCTGCGTGGTGAGGACGTATTCCGCCGGTACCTTGCAGGCATCCGCAATCGCCTGCCGCAGAGCGAGCGAGCCGGCAGACGTGCCGTAGCCGAGCTTCAGATCGCGAATGTTCTCCAGACCCGGAAGCGCCAGAAGCTCGCCGAGGGTCAGGTCTTGCGAGGTGCTTTCCGCCAGATTGAACGGCCGGTTCACATCGAGAAGCGAAATGATCTCGTTGTAGGGAAACCTTCCGCGCCATGGCGGCGAGGCCGCCTCGCGAACGTCGCCGTCTCTGCTCTGGACAAGAATTTCTGGGGTGGTTTTCATCATTCGGCTTCGAACCTGTTGTCGGGTGCGGAGGAATCGTAGCGAGCAGGTGCAAACCGCAACAGCCACAGTTTTTCGATTTTTCGACCGGTACAGTTGGCTTGTCGAAGCGCACCCGCATGGCAGAAAATGAGCACCATCATGGAAGCGCACGCACCCTACCGATACGAACAGCTGGCCGACCTCATCGTCGGCATGATCGACAAAGGCGCGTTGTCTCCGGGCATGCGCGTGCCGTCCGTGCGCACCGTCAGCGAGCAGCACCAGATCAGCATCGCGACAGCGCTGCAGGCCTATCGCATGCTCGAGGATCGCGGCATCCTCGTGGCCAGGCCGCAGTCGGGCTTTTATGTATCGAGTGCTCACCAAAAGACGTTTGCACTGCCTTCCACCTCCCGCGCACGCACCAGAGCATCGACCGTGTCGATCAGTGGCGCCGTTGCCGTGTTGCTCGAGCACGCGTCGAACCTGTCGCTCGTGCCGCTGGGGTGTGCGGTGCCCGATGCGGGCGTGCTGCAATCGAAGCGGCTCGATCTGACGCTCGCACGCGTGGCACGTCAGCACGGCGCCCGTCACAACGTCTACAGTCCGCCGCGAGGCGAAGCGGCCCTGCGCCGCGAGATCGCAAGGCGGTCGATGCAGACGGGCCACGCCTTGTCGCCCGACGACATCCTCATCACCAGCGGCTGCACCGAAGCCCTCACGCTGGCGCTGGGCGCAGTGGCCAAGCCCGGCGACACGATCGCCGTCGAGTCCCCGACTTACTTCGGCCTGCTGCACACGCTGGAGGTCCTTGGACTGAAGGCACTGGAACTTGCGACCGACCCGGTGCGCGGCGTCGACGTGGCTGCGCTGGCACGCCTGCTCGACAAAGAGCCGATAGCGGCCTGCGTGCTCTCGTCCGGCTTCAGCAACCCCCTGGGATACGTGATGGCCGAGAGCGACAAACGCTCGCTCCTCGCGGTCCTTGCGAAGCACGCCATCCCCCTGATCGAAGACGATGTGTATGGCGACATCCATTTCGGCCGCGAGCGTCCCAAGCCCTTCATTGCGCTGGACCGGGGCGAGAACAAGATCATCTACTGCAGCTCCTTCTCGAAGAGTCTTGCGCCCGGATACCGGGTCGGCTGGATCGCACCCGGCGCCTATGCACAGCGCGTGATGGAGCGCAAGCTGGCATTCAGCCTGAGCAGCCCGGTGCTGCCTCAAATGGCGATTGCGCAGTTCCTCGAAGGCAACGCCTATGACGTGCATCTGCGCCGGGTTCGGCGTGTGCTCGAGGAGAACCTGACGCGGATGGTCCGGGCCATCGAAGCCAGCTTTCCCGCTGAAACGAAGGTGAGTCGCCCCACCGGCGGCTTCATGCTCTGGCTTGAGCTTCCCAAGCATTTCGACTCGCGCGCGTTGTTCGAGGAAGCGCTCGAACAGGGCATCTGCTTTGCGCCAGGCGATGTGTTCTCAGCAAGCCGCCGCTACCGCAACTGCCTGCGCCTGAGCGCAGGACATGCATGGAACGATCGCATGGATGCCGGCGTGCGTCGCCTGGGCCGACTGGCGCGCGCACAGCTGGCGTCATAGGCCGCCGTGATCCAGCCTCGGGTCTTGCGCTGTTTCGCGGAGTCGGGCGAGGCGGCGGGGCGTGCCTTGCGCGCGTTCGTTGTCGAGAGCGAGGTCCGTCTCGGTCTTCTTCGCTCGGGCATCGGCGATCTCAGCGCATGCACTGTTCGGCTTCAAGCCGCGCGACTGAGACGGCCCTCAGGCCTGCCGCTGGGCCGCGGCGCGAAAGGGACGAATGTCCGTCTCGCAGGACTGCTGCAGCGATCTTCCCCATCCCTGCGGCAATTCATGCAGCACCGCCTTCGCATCGAGCGAACCAATCGCCACCGACGTGTCCGCCGGAATGCGCCCCTGCGCCAGCATCGCCTCGTAGCGCAACGCGCACACGCGCAGAAAAGAAGCGAAGTTGCCGACCTCGCCGCGCGCCGCGACCAGCTCGTCGTACAGCCGCTCGATGAGCTGCACCACGACCATGCCGTCGCGCTGCGCGATTTCCTCAAGCACCTGCCAGAACAGGTTCTCGAGCCGGATGCTGGTGACCACGCCGTGCAGCCGCACCGAGCGCGTGCGCGCGTCGTAGCTCTGCGGGTCGGCACTGATGAAGACTTCGCACATGCGGCCTCCTGTGTGGGATGGTGGGCGACGCACGCACTGTAGCGCCGCCCCTGGGCCTTCAATGCGCGATGCGCGTGCCGAGCACTGCCAGGAACTGCGCGAGCCATGCCGGGTGCGCCGGCCACGCGGGCGCCGTGACCAGGTTGCGGTCGGTCACGGCCTGGTCGACCGGAATGCCCATGTACTCGGCACCGGCCAGCTCCACCTCGACCTGGCAGGCCGGGTACGCCGACACCTTGCGGCCCTTGAGCAGGCCCGTGGCCGCGAGCAGTTGCGCGCCATGGCAGACCGACGCCACGGGCTTGTCGGTTGCCAGAAAGTGTTTCGCAATCTCGACCACGCGGCTGTGCATGCGCAGGTACTCGGGCGCGCGCCCGCCGGGAATGACGAGTGCGTCGTAAGCCTCGGGCTTCACGTCGGCGAAGGTGGCGTTCAGCGTGAAGCGGTGGCCCGGTTTCTCGCTGTAGGTCTGCGCGCCCTCGAAGTCGTGGATGGCGGTGTGCACCCAGTCGCCGGCCTTCTTGTCGGGCGCCACCGCATGCACCGTGTGGCCCACGGCGAGCAGGGTCTGAAAGGGCACCATCGTTTCGTAGTCTTCGGCGTAGTCGCCGCAGAGCATGAGGATCTTGCGAGCCATTGGTCTTGTCTCCTTCGAATTAGGTTGGAATGCGGCCCGGCGCTGGCGCGCGGGCCGTCGCCGCATTATTCGAAGGAGCAGGGCACAGCGGGTAGCAGCCGGCTGTGACCTTGCCACGCCCGCCTCAGATGAGCGTGGCGCCCACGCCGCGCGCCACCAGGGGCGCGATGCCGGCATAGAAAAAGCTCAGGTCGTCCTCGGGGCCTTTGGTGGCGCGGCCGCGCACCTTGCCCATCACGCACACGCCAATCTGCGCATCGCCCTGGCCGATGACGAGCACGAAGGGGTTGTCTTCGTCGCCGCGCAGGTAGCGCCCGCCGAACTCGCGGCGCGCCACTTCGAAGACATAGGCCGACGCCAGAAAGTGAAGATCGTCCGGCAGGGGTGCCTGCTGCTTGAAGAAGTCGTCGAGTACGCGATCGACCAGGGGCAGCGAGGCGGCGGTGTAGTCCAGCTTCGCGCCGTCGATGGGCGCGCCCGGTTGCGAGAACGCGCCGATGAAGTCGTTGGCCTGCGAGGCCATGCCGTCTTCGATCGTCTCTGGCATGGCGGGCTTCTTCTTCAAGAAATCGAACAGTCCCATGGTCTTGAGTTCCTTCCTGGTGAATTGCTGGTGAATTGATTGGGCAGACGCGCCAAAGACTAAATGCACCAGCGCACTGCAGCTATCAGAAATTCGCCCGCGTTGCAGTGCGGGTGCAAGAGCCCGTTCGCGCCTCGGGTCGTCACGGATATGCCTTTTGCCTTGACTAGCCTTGCTCAGGGTTTTCCCGCATCTCCGGGCCGACTCCATCCAAACAGCCAGACAACTTACAGAAAAGACGAACCATGAAGACCACCCAACTCGCCCTTGCCGCCGCCGTTGCCTTGCTCGCCGTCGCTTCCGTCAACGCCCAGCAACGCACCCGCGAAGCCGTCGAAGCCGAAGCCATTGCCGCAGCGCATGCACCGAACCAGAACGTGACGCGCGGGTCGCGCGGTGCCGACCCGTTCACGTCCACGGCCGATCCGGAAGCCATGTACAAGCAAGCCGTCGACACGGCCCACGCGCCGAACCAGAACGTGACGCGCGGCTCGCGTGGCGCCGACCCGTTCACGTCGCAACGCGACCCGGCCCAGGTCTACCAGGAAGCCATGGCCACGGCCGCGGCACCCGACCAGAACGTGACCGGCGGCTCGCGCGTGAACAGCAAGGTCATCTCGACCATGCAGAACCCCGTGCTGCAGTCCGCGCAAAGCAAGTAAGGGCGCGCTGAACGGGTCGTTGAAATAATGGGGTTCCGCCAACAGGCAAGGACCCCATCGATGGCCCAGAACATCTACGACACGCCCGCGTTCTTCGAGGGCTACCAGCAACTGCCGCGCTCGGTGCACGGGCTCGACGGCGCGCCCGAGTGGCCGGCGCTGCGCGCGCTGGTGCCGCCGCTGCAGGGCCTGCGCGTGGCGGACCTGGGCTGCGGCCTCGGCTGGTTCTGCCGCTGGGCGCGCATGCAGGGGGCGCAGTCGGTGCTGGGCCTCGACGTGTCGCAGCTGATGCTCGCCAAGGCAGAGGCCTTCGGGGCGGACGGTGCCATCTCGTACGTGCGTGCGGACCTCGACACCTTGGCGTTGCCGCCGCAGTCGCTCGACTTCGCCTACAGCTCGCTCGCGTTCCACTACATCGAGGATCTGGCGCGCCTGCTGGGCACGGTGCACGACGCGCTGGTGCCTGCGGGCCGGCTGGTGTTTTCCACCGAGCATCCGGTCTTCATGGCGCCGCAAGCGCCGGGCTGGCATGTCGACGCGCAAGGGCGCAAGTCATGGCCGGTCGACAGCTACCAGATGGAAGGCCCGCGTGTGACGAACTGGCTGGCCGATGGCGTGGTCAAGCAGCACCGCACGCTGGGCACCTTGCTGAACACGCTGGTGAAGACGGGCTTTCGCATCGATCACGTGCAGGAGTGGGGGCCGAGCGACGAGCAGGTCGCCGCAGTGCCCTCGCTGGCCGAGGAGCGCGAGCGGCCGATGATGTTGCTGGTCGCAGCCAGCCGTTGAGCCGCGCTGCGGGGCGGTAGACAGAACGCCCCGACGGTGAACACAATGCCGCCGGCCCCGTTTGCCGCTCCCTCCCTGAAAGGTCATCGCGATGAAAAAAATGCTCGTGCCCGTCTGTCTGGCCCTGGCTCAGATGATGGTCGTGTCGGTGGCGTCCGCGCAGTCTTCCGGCGAAGCGGACCCGTCCCAGGGAAAGGCCATGCCGTCGCCGCCCACCACGGGCGCCGAGCGCGCCGAGGCGCGCAAGGAGCGCCGCGTGGAGGGCGCCGCGGCCGCACGCCGACCGCAGATGCAGGAAGGCGAGGTTCGCGCGACCACGGGGCCGAAGATGACCCGGGAACAGCGGCGTGCCGCATCGGCCAAGCGCCGTGCGGCGAACCGTGAGGCCATGAAGGCGGGCCAGATGTCGCGCGGCGGCAGCGGCGACGCGCCTGAGAAGCAGAAGAAGCCCTGAGCCGCACGGCCAGGGCGCAGGTCAATCGCGCAGGTGGCTCAGGCGTAGGCCTTGGCCGAGCGCAGCTGCAGCATCGCCAGCATCCGCGCTTCTTCGGCGTCGCGCAGGCTCTTGGCGGCGCGGCTGGCGGCGTACGCCACATAGAGCGTCTCGATCGCCTTGCCCCAGCACTGGGGCGTCTGGTAGATGCTGTCCACGCTCCCGGGCACCGCAGGCACGGCGTACCCGGCCTTGCGCAGGATGTTGGCTTTGTGTTCGGTGCTGAGCATGCGGTGGGCCCCTGTCGATGTTGCAGGCAACGATAGCCACGCGGTGTGACAGGCGCTATTGGCTACATGACGTATCCGGATGTAGGAAAAAACCCCTCCACGGGCGCATTTGCGCCCCGGCGCTAAGCCATAAGGGTTAGGCCGTGTCGCCCGCCTGCCACACCAGGGTGGCGGCAGCCAGGTCTTCCAGCGCGCTGCCGACGGCCTTGAACACGGTGCGCTCGGTGTCGTTGGCACGGCCGATGCGCTCCCCCCGGCACAGGCTGGCCAGCGTGCCCTGCACCTCTTGCGCGCGCAGCGTGCCGGCCGCCATCGCGTCGAGCAGGTCGCCGGACTTCTGCAGCGCCTCGTCGGTGTCGACGAAGGTGCGCGCCCGGGCAAAGCACTGCGCGTCGGCCTCGCGCATGGCGGGCGTGAAGCTGCCGATCAGGTCCAGGTGCGAGCCGGGCGCCAGCCATTCGCCGCGCACCAGCGGCGCGGTGGCCAGCGTGGCGCAGCTCACGATGTCGGCCTGGCGCACGGCCGCTTCCAGGTCGGGCCCGGCAACCGCCCCTGCGTTCCAGCCCTCGGCGCGCCATTGCGCCGCCAGCGTCTCGGCGCCTTCGGGGCGGTGGTTCCACACCCGCACCTCGTCGATGGGCCGCACGCTCGCATGCGCGGCCGGCAGCATGCGCGCGATGCGGCCGGTGCCCAGCACCAGCAGGCGGCGTGCATCCGGCCGCGCGAGAAACGATGCGCCCAGCGCCGACGCGGCCGCCGTGCGGCGCGCGGTGATCTCGTTGCCGTCCATCATCGCCAGCGGCACGCCGGTGTGCGCGTCGTACAGCACATAGGTCGCATGCAGGCCGGGCAGGCCGCGCGCGCTGTTGCCGGGAAAGATGTTGATGGTCTTGATGCCCAGGAAGCCGGCGTCGCTCCACGCCGGCATGATGAGCACGGTGCCCTGGATGGGGCCGTCTGGCGTGGCCGTTTCGATGCCGTGCACGTGGCGCGGCGGCACCTGGGCCGTGCCCGCGAAGGCCGCGCGCAGGGCGGGCACCAGCCGCTCGAAGTTCAGCGGGGCGCGGGTGGCGGCTTCGTCGAAGTGTTTCATCGTCATTGCTGCATGGGGTGCAGGGCGGCGTCGAAGAACTCGGTCAGCGCCTTGCGGTAGGCATGGCCGAAGCGCTGCCCCGTCATCGGCTCCAGGTGGCCGGCGCCCGGCACTTCGATCAGCCGCTTGGGCTCGCGCGCATCGGCCAGCAGGCGCCGCGAATGCTCGACGGGAATCACCTGGTCCGCCGTGCCGTGGATGAACAGCAGCGGAATGGGCGACACGGCCGCCACGTACTTCGACGCCGCGTACGTGTCGCTCACGAGCAGGCCGGCGCCCTTGAACTTCTCGTTGGCGATCGACGAGTACGAATAGAAGGTCGACTCGATGGCCGCCGCCTTCACGCCCGCGCGGTTGCCCGAGCCCACCACCGCAATCGCGTTGGTGCCGCCCAGGCTCTGGCCGAAGACGAGGAGCCGGTCGGGGTCGACGTCGCTGCGCGTGCGCACGTAGTTCAGCGCAGCGTTGGCGTCTTCGAACACGCCCTTGGGCTCGGGCTTGCCTTCGGACTGGCCGTAGCCGCGGTAGTCGAACACCAGCACGTTGTAGTCCTGCTTCGGCAGCCAGGCCACGAAGCGCCAGTGCGTGCTCATGTTTTGCGCATTGCCGTGGAAGTGCACGACGGTGCCCCTGGCCTCCTTCGGATTCGTGCGGCCCTCTGCGGGCAGGAACCAGCCGCTCAGGCGCGTGCCGTCGGCGCTGTTGAACTGCACGCTCTCGTAGCGCACGCCGAGCGCGTCGGGCGTTTCGTAGCGCACGTCGTCGGGGTAATAGAACATCGACTGCACGCAGCCCGCCAGCAGCAGCGGCAGCGTGCACAGCGCGAGCTTGCCGCACCAGCGGCGCACGGTGCCGCCCGTCATGGCTTCGTGCCCGCGGCGGTTGCGCGGTTCTCTGCGAGCATGTTGCAAAAGAGCGCCCCTTGCTCGATGGCGTCGTCCAGCGCCACGTGCGTGTGCGGCATCTTGTCGAACCAGCGGCGCGGCATTGCGCGCTTGGTGCTGTCGCGGTAGTCGAGCCTGAGCATGGCCATGGCGAAGGACTTCACGTCCAGCGCCGAATGGCTGAACGGGCTCTCGCCCGCGAAGCGCATCAGGTACCAGTAGACGAACAGGAAGTCGAAGCCCGCCGGATACGCCACGAACACCGGCCGCGGCCTGGGAGCGTCGGGTGCCGCGGGCAGGCCCTTGAGCCAGGCCACGTAGGCCTTCATGGCGTGCGCGGGGTCTTGCAGGTCGGTGCGGCAGGCGGCCCAGGCCTCGGGCTGAGTCTGCCACCACGCGGCGGTCTTCGGGTCGGCCTCGGCACCGGGCAGGGTGTGCAGGTTGGCGCTGAAGGTGGAGACCAGTCGCTTGTCGGCGGTGTAGGCGGCCGAGCCGAAGCTGAGCATCGAGTGCGGGCCGGGGACCTGCGACGCCGCTTCGACGCCACCGTGGCGCTGGGGGTGCCGGCGCACATCACGGCGCTGGTGCCGTTCATGGACCCTTCTCTCATCACCGCCGACGTGCTCCAGCGCGCCGGGCGCGCGCTGCAACGCACGCCTTCGTTCGCGTTCTCTCTGGGCAAGGTCGGGCGCTTCCCCGAGACCGCGTACCTGGCACCGGAACCGGCCGCCCCCTTCGTCGCCATGACGCTGGCGCTGGTGGCGGCCTTTCCAAGCTTCCTGCCCTACGGCGGCGCACATGACGGCGTGATTCCGCATCTCTCCGTGGCCCATGGCAATGCGCGCCATGCGGAGGAAGCGGCCGTCGAACTGCAGGCGCGGCTGCGTGCATCGGGCGCCGTGCACGCGATGTGCACCGAAGTCACGCTCATCGAAAACTCCAGCGGCCGCTGGCAAGACATGCATGTCTTCCAGCTGCTGCCCGCAGCCACTCCCTGACGCATGCGCAACGTTCTCTTCATCTGCAGCCGCAACCAATGGCGCAGCCCCACCGCCGAACAGCTGTGGCGCCGGCATCCGCTGGTCGCGGCACGCTCGGCGGGCACCAGCCCGAACGCGCGGCACCGGGTGTCGCTCGACGACATCGCGTGGGCCGACGTGATCCTCGTGATGGAAGAAAAACACAAGTCGCGGCTGGTGGCCGAGTTCACGCGAATGCTCGAGGGCAAGCCGATCCATGTGCTCGATATTCCGGACGAGTACCGGTACATGGATGCGGAGCTGGTCGAGGAGCTGCAGCGCTCGGTGCCGTCCGTTCTTGGAATCGACTGAACCCATGCCAGAGATCTACATCAGCACCGACGTCGAATCCGACGGCCCCATTCCCGGCCCGCACTCGATGCTCAGCTTCGGCTCGGCCGCCTACACCGCCGACAAGCGACTGGTCTCCACCTTCAGCGCCAACCTGCACACCCTGCCCGGTGCCGAGGCCGACCCGAAGACCGCCGCGTGGTGGCAGACTCAGCCCGAGGCCTGGGCCGCCTGCCGCACCGACCTGC
>NNBU01000867.1_pt1 | contig 20896 bp, 21 predicted proteins | sample 1173781 | NCBI WGS metagenome assembly NNBU01 (sample SAMN07173937, study PRJNA388173) | plant metagenome | biome: Plant school; feature: Soil; material: Symbiotic tissue of Blasia pusilla L.; isolation source: symbiotic tissue sample KVJ2 | host: Blasia pusilla | place: Norway: Troms, Kvaloya...
GGTCGGGGTGGGGGCACGCGGCGCCCGGACAAGCGCAGTGCTCGAATCGACCGCCGTCAGCCCCCACCCCCGCCCTCCCCCGGCGGGGGAGGGAGAAACACACTTACATCGACTTGCCAGCCGGGTAATCCGGCTTCTTGTCGTTGCCTTCGATGTACGGGCTCCACGGCTTGGCCTTGACCGGACCCGGCGTCTTCCACACCACGTTGAACTGGCCGTCGGCCTTGATCTCGCCGATGAACACGCTCTTGTGCAGGTGGTGGTTCTTCTCGTCCATCTTCGACACGATGCCCGAGGGCGCGGTGAAGGTCTGGCCGGCCATAGCGGCGATCACTTTGTCGGTGTCGGTCGACTTGGCCTTCTCCACGGCCTGCTTCCACATGTGGATGCCGATCCAGGTGGCTTCCATCGGGTCGTTGGTGAGCGGCTTGTCCATGTGGCCCGGGATCTTCTTGGCCTTGGCGTATTCGCTCCATTCCTTGATGAACGCCGTGTTGGTCGGGTTCTTCAGGCTCATGAAGTAGTTCCAGGCGGCCAGGTGGCCGACCAGCGGCTTGGTGTCCACGCCGCGCAGTTCTTCCTCACCCACCGAGAAGGCGACCACGGGCACGTCCTTGGCCTTCAGGCCGGCGTTGCCGAGTTCCTTGTAGAAGGGCACGTTGGAGTCGCCGTTGATGGTCGACACCACGGCCGTCTTGCCGCCGGCCGAGAACTTCTTGATGTCGGCAACGATGGTCTGGTAGTCGCTGTGGCCGAAGGGGGTGTACTTCTCGTCGATGTCGGTGTCCTTCACGCCCTTGCTCTTCAGATAGGCGCGCAGGATCTTGTTGGTGGTGCGGGGGTACACGTAGTCGGTGCCCAGCAGCACCCAGCGCTTGGCGCCGCCGCCTTCCTTGCTCATCAGGTAGTCGACGGCCGGAATGGCTTGCTGGTTGGGCGCCGCGCCCGTGTAGAACACGTTCTTGGAGAGCTCTTCACCTTCGTACTGCACGGGGTAGAACAAGAGGCCGTTCATTTCCTCGACCACCGGCAGCACCGACTTGCGCGACACCGAGGTCCAGCAGCCGAAGATCACCGAGACCTTGTCCTGGCCGAGCAGCTGCTTGGTCTTTTCGGCGAACAGGGGCCAGTTGGAGGCCGGGTCGACCACCACGGGCTCGAGCTGCTTGCCCAGCACGCCGCCCTTCTTGTTGATGTCGTCGATGGCCATCAGCACCGTGTCTTTCAGCACGGTTTCCGAGATGGCCATCGTGCCCGACAGCGAGTGCAGCACGCCGACCTTGATGGTGTCGGCGGCGAATGCGGGCGCAGCAGAAATGCTGGCCAGCGCGACGGCGGCGGTAAGCGCCTTGAGTGTGAAACGACGTTGCATGTGGACTCCTGCTCCGGGGTGGGTTGAACCTGTCGCCAGCGCTGTGCTGGCGTGGAGAGGAGTCTGCGGAATGCACCATCAAGGTGAAATACGCCGGGTGGCGTACACGGAGGTAGTCAGCCGGTTCGCCCCGTTCAACGAATTCAGGCGGGCGGCGGCGGCGCGGGGTACTTCTGCGCGTTCAGCACCATCTTGCTTCTGGCCGCCTCGATCACGTCGATGCCGAGTTTGTCGGCCAGCTGCAGCAGGTAGAGCAGGACATCGGCGATCTCGGTGCCGATCTCGGCGCGCTTGTCAGCCGGCAGCGAGCGGCTCTGCGCCTCGGTGAGCCACTGGAAGTGTTCGAGCAGCTCGGCGGCTTCCACCGACAACGCGGAGGCGAGGTTCTTCGGGGAGTGGTACGGCTCCCAGTTGCGCGCCTGGGCGAAGTCGCGCAGGGCCTGGGTGAGCGATTGCAGGTCGTTGGTCATGGCTCTTGTGCGCAGGGGTTACAAAAGCCCATTTTGGGCTTTAAACTACCCAAAATGGGTAAATCTCCATCACCGACGCCGGAGACCGGGAAATCCGCAGGTCTGGCGGACGCCCTGTTCACGACCACGCAGCAACGCGTGCTCGGCTGCCTCTTCGGTCAACCGGATCGAAGCTTCTTCTTCACCGAATTGATCAAGCTTACCGGCGCGGGCTCCGGCGCCGTGCAGCGCGAGCTCAAGCAGCTGACGGACAGCGGGCTGCTCACGATGTCTCGCGTCGGCAATCAGAAGCACTACCAAGCGAACGCCCAGGCACCGATCTACGAAGAGCTGTGCGGCATCGTGCGCAAGACCTTCGGGCTCGCCGGCCCGCTGTACGAAGCACTGCAACCGTTGGCTGAAAAAATCGAGGCTGCCTTCGTGTTCGGCTCGGTCGCCAAGAAGAGCGACACGACCGCGAGCGACATCGACCTGCTGCTGATCAGTGAAGAACTTGCGTATTCGGATCTGTTTCTTGCGCTCGACGCAGTGTCGGCGCAACTCGGCCGTACAGTGAACCCGACCCTGTTCACCAAGAAGGAACTCATGCGAAAACACAAGGATGGCGAATCGTTCGTGAGGCGTGTCATGGAACAGCCCAAGCTCTGGGTCATCGGCAACGCGGATGCCCTCCCCGCTTGAAAACCTCTGCGGCCCGACCAAGCCGCTCGCCGCAGAACCGCCGGACACCCGCGAATTCGCGGGCCTGATGCGCTCCGGCCTCGCGCGCCTGGCGGATGCCCAGGTGATGCAGCTCTCCGTCGAAGGCCGGTTCGATCTTGCCTACAACGCAGCACATGCGATGTGCCTCGCGGCGCTGCGCTGGCATGGCTACCGGTCGAGCAACCGCTTCATCGTCTTCCAGGTGCTGCCGCATACCTTGGCGCTCGGTCCGGAGGTGTGGCGCGTGCTGGCCAAAGGCCACGAGATACGAAACCTCGGAGAGTACGAAGGCGATCTGAATGTGGATGAACGCATCGTTCGCGACCGGATCGCCGCGTGCCAGCGCGTGGCCTCGAAGCTGGGCGAGCTCCCGTTGCCGCCCAGCGGCTGACGCCGCTCAAACCTTCGCCGCAGCCTTGAACTGCGCAGCCGCAAACGCCCACGCCATGCGCGTGGCGTCAGGCCCCGTCGGGTCGCTGAACATCAGCGTGGACGCACCGCCGCTCCACGAGTGGCCCAGCCCCGCGATCTCGCACAGCGTGACCACCGTGCGGCCCTTGCGCTTGAAATCGGTCACGCGCATCGCGCGCCGCTTGCCGCGCTGCATGCCGCGCGGCGGCCCGGGCTTCGCGCCCAGGGCGGTGGCCCACACCACGGCGCTGCTGACGGCATTGCTCGGCGCCACCACGGCGTCGGCATCGCCGTGCAGCACCAGCATCGGCGGCAAGGTGGCGAAGACGGCGGCAGCGCCCATCGCCTTGCCGACCGCGGTGGTGGGCATGGGCGGCACGTTCCGGCCACGCATCGCGCCCAGCGCCGTGGCCGACGACTTGGCAGCCCCGGGCGCCACGCCCGAATGCATGACGACCGCGCGAAAGCGGTTCGCATAGCGCGTGGCGATCAGCGCCGCCATGCTGGCGCCGGCCGAGAGCCCGACCACCGCCACCAGGTCGCGGTCCACCGGGTAGAGCACGCAGGCCTGGTCGACCGCGGCCATCAGCGTCGCGGCCTCGGCGTCTGCCTTGCCGGAGCGGCGCTCGTACCAGTTCCAGCAGCCCTGCGGATGGGCCAGCCGGTCCTGTTCGGGGTAGAGCACCAGGAAGCGCTGGCGCACGGCCAGCGCGTTCATGCGCGTGCTGGCCGCGAAGTCGCGCCCGGTCTGGCCGCAACCGTGCAACATGACCATGAGCGGCAGCTTCTCGCCGGGCGCGAGCTGCAGGTCGGCCGGGCGAAACAGGTGATAGCCCCGCGCCCCGCCCGCCCCCATCGCCATGCCGCTGAGCCAGTCGCCCTTGCCGGGCGGCGGCTTGAGCCGCTGGGCGGCGGCGCGCTGCACCTTGCCGGCAATGCGCTTGCTGCTGGTCAGCGTGACCTTGGTCAGCGCACGCAGGTTGCGCTGGTAAGCGCGGGCGAAGACGGAAGCGGTGGAACGACGGGCCATGGCGCAGTGTGAACGCAAAGCGCCGACCGGCCTAACGGTGACCGCCCGCCGTGTTGCGCCTCAGTAGATTTCCGGAACGATCATGTTGGCGGGCACGGGCTGGCGCAGGTAGTCGGCATGGCGCACACGCTCGGGCAACTCGACCGTCGGGTGCGGCACTTCGTTGTAGGGCAACTGGCCCAGCAGGTGGCTGATGCAGTTCAGGCGCGCCTTCTTCTTGTCGACGGCCTGCACCACCCACCACGGCGCCTCGGGGATGTGGGTGCGCTCCAGCATGATTTCCTTCGCCTTGGTGTATTCCTCCCAGCGGCGGCGGCTTTCCAGGTCCATGGGGCTGAGCTTCCACTGCTTGAGCGGGTCGTGGATGCGGCCGAGAAAGCGCATGTGCTGCTCGTCGTCGGTGATGGAGAACCAGTACTTGATGAGCTTGATGCCCGAGCGCACGAGCATCTTCTCGAACTCGGGCACGGTGCGGAAGAATTCCTCGTACTCGTCGTCGCTGCAAAAGCCCATCACGCGCTCGACGCCGGCGCGGTTGTACCAGCTGCGGTCGAACAGCACCATCTCGCCGGCCGCCGGCAGGTGCGCGGCGTAGCGCTGGAAGTACCACTGCGTGCGTTCGCGGTCGTTGGGCGCCGGCAACGCGGCCACGCGGGCCACGCGCGGGTTCAGGCGCTGCGTGATGCGCTTGATGACGCCGCCCTTGCCCGCCGCGTCGCGGCCTTCAAAAAGAATGACCACCTTCTGCTTGCTGTGCTGCACCCAGTCCTGCAGCTTGACCAGCTCGCCCTGCAGGCGGAACAGTTCCTTGAAGTAGGCCTGGCGGGCGGCCTTGTCGGCGGTGGCATCGGCCGCGGGGTCGAGGCCGTCGATGTTGCGGTCCTCGATTTCCAGCTCGAGCTCTTCGTCGTAGCTGTCGATCAGGTCGCGGGCGATGCGTTGCATCAGGTCTTCGTGGTCCGGGAGGGCGCTGTTCAGCATCATGGAAAGCTCAAATGGGAAGGCGAAGGAAAAAGCATGCTGCGCTGCGCATATGACCGCTGCGTGACGGACGAACGCTCTTTTACAGGTCCCGACACAAAGTTGTCATATGGCCGGAACACCATCCGCGGCATACCAACAGCCTAAAAAATGCCGCCATGAACACCCTCGCCGCCCCCCACGCCGAGATGCCGCCAGCGCCCGCCGCGCACCGGCCCAAGCTCGACGCCAAGCCCGGCCCGGTCACGCTGATCACCTTCGTGGGGCTGCTGGCCGCGGGGCTGCTCTTCACGGCCTGGAGCCTGGTGGGCGACGTCACCGCCTCGGGCGCGCCGGTTACCACCTGGGTGCCCTACATCCTGCTGGGCGTGGCACTGCTGATTGCGCTGGGCTTCGAGTTCGTCAACGGCTTCCATGACACGGCCAACGCCGTGGCCACCGTCATCTACACCCACTCGCTGCCGCCCAACTTTGCTGTGGTGTGGTCGGGCTTCTTCAACTTCCTGGGCGTTCTGGTGTCCAGCGGCGCGGTGGCCTTCGGCATCATCGCGTTGCTGCCGGTGGAGCTGATCCTGCAGGTGGGCTCGGGGGCCGGCTTCGCCATGGTGTTCGCGCTGCTGATCGCCGCCATCATCTGGAACCTGGGCACGTGGTGGCTGGGGCTGCCGGCCTCTTCCTCGCACACGCTGATCGGCTCGATCATCGGCGTGGGCGTGGCCAATGCGCTGATGCACGGGCGCGACGGCACCAGCGGCGTCGACTGGGCGCAGGCCACCAAGGTGGGCTACTCGCTGCTGCTGTCGCCGCTGGTGGGCTTCGGCTGCGCCGCGTTGCTGCTGCTGGCGCTGCGCGCCTTCGTGAAGAACCGCGCGCTGTACGAAGAACCCAAGGGCAGCGCGCCGCCGCCGTGGTGGATCCGCGGCCTGCTGATCCTGACCTGCACGGGCGTGTCGTTCGCGCACGGCTCCAACGACGGGCAAAAGGGCATGGGGCTGATCATGCTGATCCTGGTGGGCACGGTGCCTATGGCCTATGCGCTGAACCGCGCGATGCCCGCCAACGAGACCATCAAGTTCGTGGCCGTGGCCGAGATGGCGCAGAACACGCTGAACCGCGGCGTGCCGACCTCGCTGCCGGCGCTGCAGCCCGCCGCGGCGCGCGACACGCTCTCCACCTATGTGCGCACCCGCGAGTTCACGCCGGCCGTGGTGCCCGCGCTGGCCGCCACCGCCGGCAGCATCGGCGAGCAGGTGCGCAAGCACGGCTCGCTGGCCGCGGTGCCGGCCGAGGCCGTGGCCAACGTGCGCAACGACATGTACCTGGCCTCGGAAGCCATTCGCCACCTCGACAAGAGCGGCGCCGCGAAGTTCGACGCCGAGACGAAGATGCGCGTGAACGCGTTCCGCGAGGAACTGGACAGCGCCACGCGCTTCATTCCGCTGTGGGTCAAGGTGGCCGTGGCCATTGCGCTGGGCCTGGGCACGATGATCGGCTGGAAGCGCATCGTGGTCACCGTGGGCGAGAAGATCGGCAAGACGCACCTGAGCTACGCCCAGGGCGCCTCGGCCGAACTGGTGGCCATGGTCACCATCGGCGCGGCCGACATGTACGGGCTGCCGGTGTCGACCACGCACGTGCTGTCGTCCGGCGTGGCCGGCACCATGACGGCCAGCGGTTCGGGCCTGCAGATGTCCACGCTGCGCAACCTCGCGCTGGCCTGGGTGCTGACGCTGCCGGTGGCGATGCTGCTGTCGGGGTCGCTGTACTGGCTGTTCACCCGCTTTTTCTGATCACGCACCTTGTCGGCATTTCATGACCTCGCCGCCCAGTCCTATGGCGGCGACGAAGCCGGACTGATTTCTGGCTATCTTTTCGACGCCTCGGCGCCGGAGCCCGCGCGTGCCATCGACTCTTCGCAGGCCGCGGCGTGGCTGGCTCAAGAGCGCGAACGGGAGTGCACCGCGGACGATCCGGCCTACGTCTGGCTGCACTTCAACCTCAGCCATGCGCATGCGGAGCGCTGGCTGCTGCGGCACGCGAACCTGTCGGACACCTTCTACGAGACGCTGCACGAAGGCCTGCCCTCCACGCGCATCGAGCGCGCGGACGACTCGCTGATCGCCGTCATCAACGACGTGCACTTCGAATTCAGCTTCGAGCCCTCGGACATCTCCACGCTGTGGATCAGCGTGGGCCCGCGCCTGGTGGTCACGGCGCGCACCAAGCCGCTGCGCTCGGTCGATGCGCTGCGCACGGCTGTGAAGGCGGGTGACGCGCCGCGCTCGAGCACCGAACTGCTCGAACACCTGCTGCGCGCGCAGGCCGACGTGCTGGTGAAGATCGTGCGCGGCGTCACCTCGCGCATCGACCGCATCGAAGACGAGTTGCTCGCCGGCCGCCTGGACCACAAGCGTGCGCGGCTGGGCGTGTTGCGGCGCCTGCTGGTGCGGCTGCAGCGCCTGCTGGCGCCCGAGCCGGCCGCCCTCTTCCGCCTGCTGCAAGGCCCGCCGGCCTGGATGTCCGAGGCCGACGCACAGGAACTGCGCGGCTCGACCGAAGAGTTCTCGGTGGTGCTGCGCGACATGCAGGCGCTGCAGGAGCGCATCAAGCTGCTGCAGGAAGAAATTGCCGCCAACGTGAACGAGGACAACAACCGCAGCCTGTTCGTGCTGACGGTGGTCACGGTGCTGGCGCTGCCGATCAACATCCTGGCCGGCCTGTTCGGCATGAACGTGGGCGGCATTCCGCTGGCCGATCACAAGCACGGCTTCTGGATCGTGGTCGCCATCGTGGCCACCTTTACCGCGGTGGCGGCATGGGCGGCTTTTCGCAAGAAGCGCTGAGCCGCATGCAGCGGTGCGGTAATGCTATTTATTTAGTAGCACATGGCACAGCATCCATGCGCCCGCACCGATGTTCCAGACCCCATAGAATGCGGGGGTGTCCTCCATTCTCAACGCCGATCTTCACTGCCACTCCGTGGTCTCCGACGGCACGTTGACGCCCGAAGAACTGGCCGCGCGCGCGGCCGCCAACGGGGTAGAGCTCTGGGCCCTCACCGACCACGACGAGGTGGGCGGCCAGCACCGCGCCGCTGCAGCGGCCCGCGCGAACGGCATGCGCTACCTCACTGGCACCGAGATCTCGGTGACCTTCGCGAACGAAACGGTGCACATCGTCGGCCTGGGCTTCGACCCCGACGACGCTTCCATGTCGCAGGGCCTGTACGACACGCGCGGCGGCCGCGGCAAGCGCGCGCAGGAAATGTCAGAGGGGCTGGCCAAGGTCGGCATCCACGGCGCCTACGAAGGCGCGCTGCGGTTCGTGGGCAACCCCGAGCTCATCTCGCGCACGCACTTCGCGCGCTTTCTGGTCGAACAAGGCCACTGCCGCGACACCCCCGAGGTGTTTCGCAAATACCTCACCGAAGGCAAGCCCGGCTACGTGCCGCACCGCTGGGCCTCGCTGAAGGACGCGGTGCACTGGATCACCGCCGCCAAGGGCATGGCCGTCATTGCGCACCCGGGCCGCTACAAGTTCACGGCCAACGAGGAATACGCGCTGTTCCTCGAATTCCAGGCGCATGGCGGCAAGGCGATCGAGGTGGTCACCGGCAGCCACACGCCGGCTGAATTTGTCGAGTACGCCGACAAGGCGCTCGAGTTCGGTTTCGCCGCCTCGCGCGGCAGCGATTTCCACAGCCCCGACGAAAGCCACTGCGACCTGGGCAAGCTGCCGCCGCTGCCCGGTGCACTCACTCCTGTGTGGGAACTGCTCGGCGACCGCATCCAGCAGTGAGCCAGAGCGCGCGGCCCGGCAGCGACAGTGCGGCAACCGTTGCGCTGGCCAATGCACGCGCCGCCCAGCAGGAAAGCCGCAGCCGGGAGTCCGAACGCATCCTCGCGGGCATCGGCCTGGTGATCCTGGCGGTGGCCTGCTTTGCCACGCTCGACACCGCCACCAAGTTTTCCACCCTCGGCGTGCCGATCCTCATGGGCGTGTGGTTCCGCTACGCCTTCCAGGCGGTGGCGACCACGCTGGTGCTGCTGCCGCTGCACGGCACCGCGCTGCTGCGCACGCGCCATCCGCGCTACCAGGTGCTGCGCGGGGCGTTGCTGCTGGCGTCGAGCGTGTTCGCCTTCTTCAGCCTGCGCTACATGCCGCTGGCCGAGTTCACGTCGATCGTGCTGATCGCACCGCTGGTGATCACGCTGCTGGCGGCCACCACGCTCAAGGAACATGTGTCGCCGCTGCGATGGACGCTGGTGGCCGGCGGCTTCGCGGGCACGCTCGTGATTCTTCGTCCGGGCGGCAGCGCCTTCAGCTGGGCCATCTTGCTGCCGCTGGGGCTGGTGCTGACCAACGCCTGGTTCCAGGTGCTCACCAGCAAGCTCGCGCAGACCGAGAACCCGCTGACCATGCACTTCTACACCGGCTGGGTCGGCACGCTGATCGCCTCGGTGGCGGTGCCCTTCGCGTGGACGGCGCTGCCCTCGTGGGAATGGTGGGCGCTGCTGTGTCTCATGGGTTTCATGGGCACGGTGGGACACTTCATGCTGATCCTGGCCTACCAGCGCGCGCCGGCGTCCACGCTCACCCCTTATCTTTATGCGCAGATCGCGTTCGCGATGCTGGGCGGCTGGCTCATCTTCTCGCATGTGCCCGACCGCTTCTCGCTCATCGGCATGGCGATGATCGCGGTATGCGGCGCTGCCGGCGCCTGGCTCACGGTGCGCGAGCGCCGCGTGCCCATAGAACCCGCGGAGTCATGAGCCCCCACGCTCGGCACTTCGTGTCCTCGCTGCTCCCCAAGGGGGCCGCTCGCGCCTTGGGGCGGCCCGGCGGCGCTCGGTTCCCGGTCGTATCGAGGTCAAGTATGTTCAACCATTCCTCCAGGTAATCATGGCCCAGTACTTCGAAGTCCACCCCGAAAACCCCCAACAGCGCCTGCTCAAGCAGGCCGTGGCGCTGCTCGCGCGCGGCGAGATCGTGGCCGTGCCCACCGACTCCAGCTACGCGCTGGCCTGCCACCTCGACGACAAGGACGCGGTCGACAAGCTGCGCCGCATCCGCCAGGTCGACGACAAGCACCACCTCACGCTGCTGTGCCGCGACCTGAGCGAACTGGCCAACTACGCGCGCGTCGACAACAAGCAGTACCGCCTGCTGAAGGCCGCCACGCCCGGGCCCTACACCTTCCTGCTCGAAGCCACCAAGGAAGTGCCGCGCCGCGTGAGCCATCCGCAGCGCAAGACCATCGGCCTGCGCGTGCCCGACCACACGGTGCTGCTGGAGCTGCTGGCGCTGCACGGCGCGCCGCTGCTGGCCACCACGCTGATCGCGCCCGGCGAGACCGAGGCAATGAACGACGCCGCCGAGATTCGCGAGCGCTTCGAAAAGCAGATCGGCGGCGTCATCGATGCCGGCGCCTGCCCGTCGCAGCCCACGACCGTGGTCGACCTCACGCCCATGGGCACGGGCGACGAGCCGGTCGTGGTGCGCCAGGGGCGCGGTGCATTGGCCGTGCTCGGCCTCTGAAATCGGGGCTGAGAAGCACTCCCGTCTGACACAATCGCCCCGTGGATATTTCCAATCTGATACAGACCGTACTGATCTACGCACTGCCGGTGATCTTCGCGATCACCGTGCACGAGGCGGCTCACGGCTATGTGGCGCGCCATTTCGGCGACAACACGGCCGAGGTCATGGGACGCGTCACCCTCAACCCGCTCAAGCACATCGACCCCATCGGGACCATCCTGATGCCGCTGATGCTGTACTTCGCAACCTCGGGTGCCTTCCTGTTCGGCTATGCCAAGCCGGTGCCCGTCAACTTCGGGCGGCTGCGCCATCCGAAGCGCGACATGATCTGGGTGGCGCTGGCCGGGCCGGTGTCCAATTTCATCCAGGCCATCCTGTGGGCAGTGGCGCTGATCACCATGGTGGCGGCCGGCGTCGATGAAACCTTTTTCATCAAGATGGCGCAGGGCGGCATTCTGGTCAACCTGGTGATGTGGGCCTTCAACCTGTTCCCGCTGCCTCCGCTGGACGGCGGCCGCGTGCTGGCGGGCCTGCTGCCCAACGGCCCGGCGCAGCAGTTCCTGGCACGCATCGAGCCCTACGGCTTCTTCATCGTGATGGGCCTCGTCATCGCCGGCGTGGTCAGCAACTACTGGCTGCGCCCGCTGATGGACGTGGGCTACTACGTCATCAACCTGCTCATCACCCCGCTCAAGGCATTGCTGCTCTAGGTTCTTCTTTTTCGCTCCATGGCTACGTCTCCTCAAGCTCCCCTGCGCGTCCTGACCGGCATCACCCCGTCGGGCACGCCGCACCTCGGCAACTACGTCGGCTCGATCCGCCACTCGGTGCGGCAAAGCGTCGCGCCCGGCGTGCAGAGCTTCTTCTTCCTGGCCGACTACCACGCGCTCATCAAGGTGCAGGAGCCGGCGCTGATCCAGCGCTCCACGCTCGAAATCGCGGCCAGCTGGCTGGCTTGCGGGCTCGACCCCGAACGCGTGACCTTCTACCGCCAGTCCGACGTTCCCGAGATTCCCGAGCTGACCTGGTTCCTCACCTGCGTCACCGGCAAGGGCGTGCTCAACCGCGCGCATGCCTACAAGGCGCAGCTCGACAAGAACGTGGCCAAGGGCGAGGACCCCGACGCCGACGTGTCGGCCGGCCTGTTCATGTACCCGGTGCTGATGGGCGCCGACATCTTGATGTTCAACGCCCACAAGGTGCCCGTGGGACGCGACCAGGTGCAGCACATCGAGATGGCGCGCGACATGGCGCAGCGCTTCAACCACCAGTACGGCGAGCACTTCACGCTGCCCGATGCCGAGATCGACGACGCCGTTGCCACCCTGCCCGGCCTGGACGGCCGCAAGATGAGCAAGAGCTACGGCAACACGATCCCGCTGTTCGCGCCGCGCGCGCAGCTGCAAAAGCAGATCGCCAGCATCGTGACCGACTCGCGCGCGCCCGGCGAGCCCAAGGACACCGAAGGCTCGGCCCTGTTCCAGATCTACCAGGCCTTTGCCAGCGCCGAAGAAACCGAGGCGTTGCGCAAGGCTTACGCCGAGGGCATCGGCTGGGGCGACGCCAAGCACACGCTGTTCGAGCGCATCGACCGCGAAGTGGCGCCGCTGCGCGCGCGCTACGACGCGCTGATGAACGACCCGGCCGAGATCGAGCGCATCCTGCTCATCGGTGCCGAGAAGGCCCGCGCGCTGTCGAAGCCGTTCATGACGAACCTGCGCCATGCCGTGGGCCTGCGCAACCTCGCGGCGGGCAAGGACAAGGCCGGCGCCAAGGCGACCAAGGTTGCAAAGCCCAGCTTCAAGCAGTACCGCGAGAAGGCCGACGGCCTCTTCTATTTCAAGCTGCTGGACGCGCGCGGCGAGACCCTGCTGCAAAGCCGCGGGTTCGCATCGCCGCAGGAAGCGGGCCGTACCATCGCGGTCTTGCAGGCGCAGCGCGGCGAGGCATTGACCGCGCTGGCCGACCAGCTGGAACCCATCGACACGACCGAAGGAACACGCGCCATCACCGAGGCGCTGGAGGCACTGGTGGAGGCAACGCCCACCCACCAAGGGAGTTGACCCGGCCAAGCCCACCGGCTTGCCCGCCGGTGAGCGGAAAAAGAGAAGACGGTGCGATCACAAAGGAAGAAAACATGAGCATTTATGTCATCGACGACCACCCCCTGATGCGCGACGCGATCGTGATGGTCCTGCGGCGCCTGCGTCCGGCCGAGAACATCGTCGAACTCGAGCGCCTCGACAAGCTCGCGAGCTCGGTGCAGCAGCGTGGCGCGCCCACGCTCTTCTGCCTGGACCTGAAGCTGCCGGACACCAACGGCGTGTCGGGCGTGATTGCGGTCAAGCAGGTCTATCCGAACGTGCCGATCGCCGTGTACTCGGCGGCACCGGCTGCCGACATGGAAGACGCCTGCATCGAGGCCGGCGCAGACACCTACATCGAGAAGTCGGCCAGCTCCAACGAGCTGGCGGCCGCCCTTCGCGGCCTGCTGATGGCAGGTTCGGAAGAAGAGGAAACCGACATACCGGCCGCCAACAGCGGCAAGCTGTCGAAGCGCCAGACGCAGCTGATCGCCATGCTCGACAAGGGCATGAGCAACCGCGACATCGCCACCGACCTGGAGATCAGCGAACACACGGTGAAGGTGCACCTGTGGCGCCTGTTCCGTCGCCTGGGCGTGAAGAGCCGCACGCAGGCCTTGCATTACGCGCGCACGAACGGCCTGCTTTCCTGACTGAGCTTCAGGCTTCGCGCGCTACTTCGTACCGCTTCTCCCGGCCACCTTGCAGGGGCAACACCCGAGCCCCGGCGAAACCGGCGCCCCGGTGGTTGTGGAATGAAAAAACCGCGCACAACGGCGCGGTTTTTTTATGCGCGCTCCTGTCCTGGTCAGCCGCCCGACGCCGTCACCCGCGCCTGCGCCACCGCCTCGTCGGCATCGTGCAGCGCCACACGGAACACGCTGCCGCTGCCCACGCGTGAACGCACGCTCACAAGGTGCCCCAGCACGTGCGACAGCCGCGCCACGATGGCCAGGCCGAGGCCGAAGCCGTCGGAGGTGCCGGCATGGTCGGCCACCTTGTAGAACTCCAGGAACACGTCGCGCAGGTGCTCGGGCGCAATGCCGATGCCGGTGTCCCACACCTCCACGCGCAGGCCGTCGCGGGTATGGCGCGCGGCCAGCAGCACGCCGCCTTCACTCGTGTATTTGATGGCGTTGGCCAGCAGGTTGCCGATCATGCGGCGCACGCGGATCGGGTCGGTCAGGAACGAGCCCTCGCACACGTGCACGCGGAAGTCGAGGCCGCGGCTTTCGGCCACCGGGCGGTACTGCAGCTCCAGGTCGTGCAGCAGTTCGGGCACGTCGACCCGCTCCACGTGCAGGCGCACCTGGCCCGAGTCAATGCGCGCCAGGTCGAACATCGAGTCGAACAGCGCATTCACCGCGTGCGTGGCGCGCACGATCTTCGGCGCGAGTTCCAGCACCAGCTCCGGCTCGTTGCGCAGCCAGTCGGCGTACAGCGACAGCGCCAGCACCGGTTGGCGCATGTCGTGCGCGGCGCTGGCCAGGAAGCGGTTCTTCATGGCCACGGCCGACACCGCCGCCTGCCGCTGCTGCGTGAGCGACTTGATCAGGATGTGGTTGTGAAACAGCAGCTCCAGGCTGTTGCGCGCGGTCTCGTGGATGTGCCGGCCGGCACGCAGCAGCAGGAACCAGTGCAGCACGGGCAGCACCGGCATCAGGTAGCCGTACTGGAACTGCGGATGCTGCATCTGCAGGCTGATCATGCGCAGCACCACCGCGCCGAGCATCGTGATGAACAGGGTGTTGACGTAGCGCTTGAGCAGCGGCGGGTGCAGCGCCAGCCCGTTGAGCGGAAAGGTGCCCACGCCGGCCACGATCAGCCAGCTCATGAACTGGTTGACCTGCGGCGAACGCTCGAAGAACAGCATCACCGAGAAGCCCCAGACCACCGCGCTGGTGCTCCAGACGAAGCCGTAGCGCTCGGTGAACTGCTGCTGCGCCAAGGCGCTGCGCCCGGCGTAGCGCACCGCATAGACGCGCGCCCCCCAGGCCCGGCAGGCAGTGGCGAGGATGCCGGCCACGAGCCAGGTGTACAGCTCCCACCTGGCGGCATAGCCCCAGTTCAGGCCCACCATCGCCGGCATCAGCATCGCCGACACGAGGTACGACCCCTTCGCGGAGCGCATCAGGCTGCGGATGAGTTCGCCGCGGACCCACGATTCGGCCTCGTCGGCCGAAGCCGGGGCGGGAGTCAAGCTGGCGATCGACGCATTGGCCATGGGGCGCAAGATCCTTGTTGATCAGGCGACAAAGAAAACCCCGTGTCTGTCGACCATGGGCGCGAAAGCGGCGATCTTACCGGGCCGTACGTCATTGTTTCACCAGGTAACGATCAAACACCACCCGCGATAATCCTGGGCCGTCCTTCGAGGAATTCCACTGATGCTGTCCCATGTCTACCTCGGCGTGAACGATTTCGAACGTGCCTTCGCCTTCTATTCGCCGCTCATGGCCGTGCTGGGGCTGACATTGCGCTTTCGCGACGACACCAAGCCCTGGGCCGGCTGGCAGAGCGCCGACGCGCCCCGTCCGCTGTTCCTGGTCGGCACCCCGTACGACGGCCAGGCCGCGTCGCCCGGCAACGGCCAGATGGTGGCGCTGCTGGCCGTCGACCGCGCCACGGTCGATCGCGCCCATGCCACGGCGCTGGCACACGGCGGCGTCTGCGAAGGCCCGCCGGGGCTCAGGCAGCACTACCACCCGGACTACCATGGCGCGTACTTTCGCGATCCGGACGGGAACAAGCTCTGCGTGTGCTGCCACGCTCCCGGCTGATCCCGGTCCCTCCCCGTCACACCTGCCCCTCCCCGACATGCTGAACAACCTGACCCCCTTCCTCATTCACTGGGCCATCACGGCCGTCTCGCTCTGGGTGGCGAGCCACCTCTTTCGCGGACTGAAGTTCGACAGCACCGGTGCGCTGGTGGTGTCCGCGCTGCTGCTGGGCTTGGCCAACGCCGTGGTAAAGCCGCTGCTGATCGTGCTCACGCTGCCGCTGACGCTGGTGACCTTCGGGCTGTTCCTGCTGGTGATCAACGCGCTGATGATCCTGCTGGTGGCGGCGCTGGTGAAGGGGTTCCGGGTGTCGGGCTTCTGGACGGCGCTGTTCGCGAGCATCTTCATCTCGCTGCTGAGCATCGTCATCGGCTCGTTCGTGACGAGCAACGATCCGGCGGAGAAGGTGCAGATGCCGCAGAGCGGGAACTGGCTCTGATTCACTGACCGCTTGTTCTGCGGGGCTCTTGTACTTCGGGGGCTCTTTCTAAGGGCATGGGCACGCCCTGAACCCAGCCTGTTGCCGTACGAGCGCGTGCGCCGCCATCCCATGTTCTGCGGAGAGACAGCGCCCGGCCGCTCCCTAAGATGCGCCTCACCCCGGCCCGCAGGCCGGAGCGCAGAAAGAGGAGCCCCATGAAAATCGCCTTCGCCTCGTGCATGAACCTCCGACCCGGCCATGCGCAAGCGGTCTGGGAACGCATCGCGGCACACCAGCCCGACTACCTCTTCCTGCTCGGCGACCAGATCTACATGGACTTCTTTCCCCACCTGGGAGAGCCCAGACAGTGGGCCGACGCCTACTTCGGGCAGGTCATGGCCGAGAAGTACACCGCGCAATGGAACACGCCGGGCTTCAAGGAACTGTTTGCCGGCATGCGCACGAAACAAGGCCCGCACGGCGGCGTGTACGGCACCTGGGACGACCATGACTTTGCCTGGAACAACGCCAGCGGCACGCAAGTCAGCGCCACCAAGAAAGACATTTCACGCGCGCTGTTCGCGCAGTTCATGCACATCGACCCGCCGGTCGCCGGCCTGTACTACTCGGTGCCGCTGAGCCATGAGGGCCAGCGGATCGGCAGGGCCATCTTTCTCGACACGCGCTGGTACAGCGAGGAGCCGGGTGACCAGAACACGCTGCTGGGCGAAGCGCAGTTCGCGTTCCTCGCGCAGGAACTGCAGGCGGAAAACGGCTTCATCCTCATCTGCGCCGGCATGCCGATTCGCGCCACCGGCAACGGCTGGATGCGCTATCGCGACGAGTACGCCAGGTTTCGCCAGCTCATCCAGGGGCGCAAGATCATCTTCCTGTCGGGCGACATCCACGAGAACGCCTTCCTGCCGCCGGCGGGCGCCACGAAGATGTTCGAGGTCATCTCTTCGGGCGCCTGCGTCACCAAGTACAAGCTCGTCGGCACGCGCGAGAACTTCGGCATCCTCGACTACGCGCCAGCGGCCACCGACATCCGGCTGTTCGACAAGGACGGGCTCGAACACCACAACGTGATCGACAACGCCACGTTCGAGCACGAGGAACTGCAGTAACGAAGCAGGCGGGCTGCGCGCCCTACTTGCCCCACACCGTCTTGTACTGGTTGCGATACCCGTTGTCCGGGTCGAACACGTTCTTCGGCCCGCCGTCCTTGCCGACGTTGCCCACCGTCACCAGGTGCACCTTGGGCACATAGCCCGACCATTTCTCCTTGGAGAACGCGCGGTTCAGCTCGTCCACGATCTGCCAGCCCTGCATGTTCAGCGGCTCCGGCACGGTGCCGGCCTGGAAGCGCTGCGTGCGGATGCGCTGGTAGGCGGCCTCGGAGCCGTCGCCGGCCGACACGGCCTTGGGCGCGCCGTCGCCCTTCTTGCCCGCCGACGTGAGCGAGGGGCCCATGAAGTCGAAGTACAGGTCGTTGATGGCCAGCGAGTGCGTCCACTTGTCGCCGAAGCGCTGCAGCAGCGAGGTGGTGAGCTGCGGCATGCGCGTGGAGCTTTCGGAGATGGGGCTGTCCTCGAAGCTCAGCACCGTGCAGCCGCCGCACTTCTTGATGACCGCCTCCATGGCGCGCGCCTTGTACAGGGCAATGGCGTACTGCGAGTCGGTGAAGATCACCACGCCCGCCTTGCCGCCCGAGTCGGCCACCACCCACGAGGCCGCGACATCGGCCACGTCGTCGGTCACGGTGGTCACATTGGCGAACAGGCCGGCCTTGTCGTTGGGGCCGGGCTGCTCGCCCGAGTGCCAGCCGACCAGCGGAATGCCCGAGGTGGCCGCGCCCGAGAACGCGGCCTTCTGCTCGGTGGTGTCGAAGCCGCCGACCACGATGCCCGCGGGCTTGACAGCCAGCGCCTGGTTGAGCGCGGCGGTGCGCCCGCTGACCGTGCCCTGCCCGTCGATGACGCGCACCGTCCAGCCGATGGCGCGCGCCGCCTCCTCCACGCCCTTGCTCACGCCCACGATGCCGCCGTTCTTCATGTCGCCCGCCACGAAGACGATGGTCTTGCCAGCCACGGCCTTGGGGCCGGTGGTGGGGCCGTCCCACTTCTCCTTGGTCATGGTCGCGACCTCGACCTTCTTCTTCGCGGCGTCCAGAAAGTCGTCGGCCATGGCCTTGGGTGCCAGCGTGGCGGCGCAAAGAGCCAGCACGGCGGCGGCCGTGCGTGCGTGAACACTCTTCTTCATTGCTTGTCTCCAGTCGTTGTGGTGAATCGCCGTCGTCATTTCGACGGCGCGGGGGAAACAGGTTGCACTTGCGCCATGGGGTCCGCCTGGTCGAGCTGCCGCTCGGCGATGCGCCGCTTGATCGACCGGTTGCGCCGCTGCTGCGCCCAGCCCGCGATGCCGATGGACACCAGCAGCGTCAGCCCGTTGAAGAGCGGCTCCACATAGAAGGCGCCGCCGAACTGCTGGATGCCCGAGATGCCGATGGCCAGGATGGCCACGCCCACCAGCGTGCCCCACACGTTCACGCGCCCCGGCCGGATGGTGGTGGAGCCCAGGAACGCGCCGACCAGCGCGGGCAGCAGGAACTCGAGCCCCACGCTGGCCTGCCCGATCTGCAGCCGCGAGGCCAGCAGCACGCCCGCAAAGCCCGACAGCAGGCCCGACGCAACGAAGGCGCCCATCACATGCTTGCGCACCGCAATGCCGTTGAGCTGCGCCGCCTTCGGGTTCGCGCCAATCACGTACAGCGCACGGCCCAGCGGCGTGAACTCGGTGACCACCCACAGCGTGACGCTCACCGCGAGCACATAGAACGCGCCGACCGGCAAGCCCAGCAGGTTGCCGCCCGCGATGCCGACGAAGCCGTCGGGCAGTTCGCCCACCACCTGGCGCCCGCCGCTGTGCCACATGGCCACCGCGTAGATCACGGTGCCGGTGCCCAGCGTGGCGATGAACGAGTCGATCTGCGCCAGCTCCACCAGCAGCCCGTTGAGCACGCCGAACAGCGCCGCGCACAGCAGCACGACGAGCACCGCCACCGGCCAGGGCAGGCCCAGCTGCGTCTGCAGGCTGATGGCCAGGATGTGCCACAGCACGATGCCGTAGCCCACGGTGAGGTCGATCTTGCCGGTGATCATCGGAATGGTCGCGGCCAGCGCCAGCAATGCGATGACCGACTTGTCGGCCAATATGGCGCGCAGGTTGAACAGCGTCGGAAAGGTGTCGGGCAACAGCACCGAGAACAGCAGCGCCAGCGCCACCGTGAGCATCACGAGCCCGTAGACCGGCAGCGCCCGGCCGATGCGCTGCGCGACGGACACGGCCTCGCCGTCGAGGGACTTGTCGGGCTCCAGCGCGGTGGATTTGATGGAACTGCTCATGCGGAAACTTCCTCGCGCGTTGCCGCGCCTGCTGCCAATGCCAGGAGTCTTTCGACCGTGATCGCCTCGCCTTTCAGTTCCGCGGCGATCAGCCCGTCGCGGAACACGAGCACGCGGGTGCACACGGTCGCGATTTCCTCGAAGTCGGTGGAGACGACGACCAGCGCGGTGCCGGCTTGCGCGCGCTCGCGCAGCACGCCGTAGATCTGCCGCTTGGCGCCCACGTCCACGCCTGCGGTCGGCTCTTCGAGCACCACCAGCGGCTTGTCGAGGTGGAACCAGCGCGCCAGCACCACCTTCTGCTGGTTGCCGCCCGAGAGCTGCTGCACCTCCGCCGACGGTGCGGGCGGGTTGATGCCGAAGCGCCGTATGAGGCCCAGCGCGCTGTCGTTCTCGCGGCGCGGCCGATCGAAGGCCAGGCCGCGATCGCCGTGCAGCGCGGCGTTGGGGAACAGGTTCTCCAGCACGCTCATCGCGCCGCAGAGGTTTTCTTCGAGCCGCTCGCCGGCCACGTAGGCCACGCCGGCGCGGATGGCATCGGCCGGGCAGGTGAAGCCGCAGGGCTTGCCGAGCAGCTGCATGCGGCCGGCCGACAGCGGCTCGCGCCCGAAGATGGCGCGGCTGATGGCCTCGTGGCCCGCGCCGCGCAGGCCGACCAGGCCCAGCACCTCGCCGCGATGCACCGCAAGGCTCAGCGGCCCCGCATTGCCGCTGGCGGCACCGTCGAGCTGCAGCACGGGCTCGCTGCGCGCGGGCGCCTTCGCCTTGGCCACCGAGGCCGACAGCGCCTTGCCGACGATCAGGCCGACCAGCTCACCTTCGTTCGTCTGCGCCGTGGCCTTCACCGCCACCAGCTTGCCGTCGCGCATCACGGCCGCGCGGTCGGAGATGGCCATCACCTCGTCGAGCCGGTGCGACACGTAGAGCATGGCCATGCCCTGGCGCCGCAGTTCGCGCAGCACGCCGAACATGCGCTCCACGTCGCTCATCGGCAGGCTGGCCGAGGGCTCGTCGAGCACCAGCAACCGCGCCTTCACCTCGAGCGCGCGGCCGATGGCCAGCAGCGATTTCTCGGCGCGCGTGAGCGAGAACACGCGCCGGCCGGGGTCGATGTCGCAGCCCACGCGCGCCATCACGCGGCGCGCCGTGTCGTGGGCGGCGCGCCAGTCGATCAGCCCGAAGCGGCGCGGGTAGCCGGTGCCCAGGCACACGTTCTCGGCCACCGTCATCCATTCGACGAGGCCCAGGTCCTGGTGGATGAAGGCCACAGGCTGCTCGCGCCGGTCGCTGCGCCGCCACACGGCCTGCGGCTGGCCGTCGAACACGATCTCGCCCTGGTCCGCAGGGTAGATGCCCGCAAGCAGCTTGATGAGCGTCGACTTGCCCGCGCCGTTCTCGCCGAGCAGCGCCAGGATCTCCCCGGCGCGCACGTCGAGCGTGACGCCGTCGACCGCCTGCGTGCCGCCGAAGCGCTTGCTGACGGCCTGGAACTGCAGCAGGGGTGGAGGGGTCATGCCGCAGTCTGGCACCGCAAGAGATACCGGTAACTTAGGCTTTTCCCGTAGATATCGAAGTGGCAATTCCACTCTGTGAACGGCGCTGCGCGCGGTATCCTTCGCTGCATCGGAAGCCGCGACTTACAAGGTATCGGTACCTCCTCATTGCGAACTCAAGGACAGCCCACCTTGCCCCCCACCAAA